>WNGF01000143.1_pt1 | contig 156504 bp, 172 predicted proteins | sample 5400641 | NCBI WGS metagenome assembly WNGF01 (sample SAMN13153371, study PRJNA577476) | soil metagenome | isolation source: 80 cm soil or saprolite under grassland replicate 2 | place: USA:California | collected 2016-06-15 | reverse complement strand
GCCATCGGCGTGCCCCTGGCTAAGCTCGCCACCAAGGTCATGCTGGGCGCCCGCCTGCGCGATCTCGGCTTCGCGGACGAGCGCGAGGTCGGGCACATCGCCGTCAAGGAGGCGGTCTTCCCGTTCATCAAGTTCCCCGGCGTGGACGTGCTGCTCGGACCCGAGATGAAGTCCACCGGGGAGGTCATGGGCATCGACCGCGACTTCCGCAAGGCCTACGTCAAGTCGCAGATCGCCGCGAGCTCGCCCCTGCCGACCTCGGGCAAGGTGTTCCTCTCGGTCAAGAACCGCGACAAGCGCGCCGTCCTCCAGGTCGCCAAGCGGCTGGCCGAGATGGGCTTCTCACTCGTGGCCACGGCCGGCACCGCCAAGCTCCTGACGCGCCAGGGCATGGCCGTCGAGATGGTCCACAAGGTCAACGAGAACTTCCGGCCGAACATCGTGGACCTGATGAAGCGCAACGAGGTCGCGCTGGTCTTCAACACCCCGGAGGACGGGCGCGCCCGCAAGGACTCCTATCTGATCCGCCGCACGGCGGTGACGCAGAACATCCCCTACTACACGACGGTGGACGGCGCCCAGGCCGCGATCGGCGGCATCGAGGCCCTGCTCAAGGGCGAGATGAGCGTCCAATCGCTCCAGGACTACTATGCCTCGCGCGACTGAAAACCGGCTGCCCGCGGATCGCCTCATAGTCGCCCTCGACGTGGAGTCCCTCGAGCGCGCGGCGGGGCTCGTGGACCAGCTCCGCGGCACGGTCCGCCGCTTCAAGATCGGCTCACAGCTCTTCACGGCGTCCGGGCCCCAGTCCGTCGAGGCCGTGCGCAAGCGCGGCGGCGAAGTGTTTCTCGACCTCAAGTTCCACGACATCCCGAACACGGTCGAGGGCGCCGCGCGCGAAGCCGTCCGCCTCGGCGTCTTCATGTTCAACGTCCACGCGTCCGGAGGGCGCGCCATGATGCGCGCGGCCGCCCACGGCGCGGGCGAAGCCGCCCAAACGCTCGGGCTGCCGCGCCCGCTCGTCATCGCCGTCACGGTGCTGACCAGCCTCGACCGTCAGGCGCTCTCGGCCGAGCTCCGCGTCGCCTCCTCGATCGAAGGCCACGTGCTCCACCTCTGCGGGCTCGCGCGGGACGCGGGGCTCGACGGCAACGTCGCCGCGCCCCAGGAGATCAGGGCAATCCGGCGAGCCATGGGCGCGCGCTGGACCATCGTCACCCCGGGCGTACGGCCGGCGGGCAGCGAGCCGAACGACCAATCGCGGATCGCCACGCCGCGCGCGGCCGCCGACGCTGGCGGCGACTACCTCGTGGTCGGGCGCCCGATCACCGCGGCGCCCGACCCGGCCAGAGCCGCCGCCGGGATCCTGGCCGGGATGCTCGCATGACGACGACGCGAGAGCACGCCACGCTCATCCGGCGGCTCTTCGAGATCGGCACGATGCGCTTCGGCGAGTTCACACTGAAGTCGGGGATCACGTCGCCCTTCTACATCGATCTCCGCGTGGTCATCTGCTTTCCCGACGTGCTGCGGCGGATCGGCGTGCTCATGGCCGCGGAGGTCAGCCGGTGCGCCGGCGACCGCATCGCGGGCATCCCCTACGCGGGGCTCCCGCTGGCCGTCGCGGCAAGCCTCGAGGGCAACCTGCCCCTCATCTACCCGCGGAAAGAGGAGAAGCACTACGGCACGAAGCGGCGCATCGAGGGCATCTACAAGCCCGGTGACCGCGTGGTGCTCATCGACGATATCATCACGGACGGCGGGAGCAAGTTCGAGGCGATCGAGGTGCTGGAGGAGGCGGGCCTCGTAGTCCAGGACCTGGTCATCCTCATCGATCGCGAGCAGGGCGGCCGCGAGCTCCTGGCCGCGAGAGGCTACACGCTCCGCCCGATCCTGACCATTTCCCAGTGCTTCGACGAGTGGGAGACCTCGGGGCTGGTGGACCCGCCCACGATCGCGCAGTCCCGCGAATTCGTGAAGGCCTCCCGCTTCGCCTGATGCGCCCCGTCCACCACCATGTCGGCGAGGTGCTATTGGACGAGGCCGCCATCCAGGCCGAGGTGGCGCGGCTCGGCGCTCAGATCTCCGCCGACTACGCCGGCAAGCAGCTCCACCTGGTCGGCGTGCTCAAGGGCTCAGCGGTCTTCCTGGCCGACCTGCTGCGGACGCTCACCATCCCGGCCACGCTGGACTTCATCTCGATCGTGCCGTACGGGCAGATCACCGCGTCCGGCGTGGTGCGCATCAGGAAGGACCTCGACGATCCGCTCGAAGGCAGGGACGTGCTCGTCGTGGAGGGCATCTGCGCCTCGGGTCTCAGCCTCTCGTATCTCCTGCGCAATTTCCAGACGCGCCGGCCCGCCTCGCTCAAGGTCTGCGCCTTCGTCGTCAAGCAGCGCCAGCGTCCGGCCGACGTCGCCGTCGAATATGTCGGCCGCGAGATCCCCGACGTCTTCGTGGTCGGCTACGGCCTCGACGCCCAGGAGGAGTTTCGCAATCTGCCCTACATCGCACGCCTCGTTTGAGGCCGGGTCGACGGCGTCGCCGCTCGACCCGCCGCGTGCGGAACCGGGCTTGATGGCGGCGCAACTGGAAGAGGAGGTGCTCGCGGCGGCGTGCAGGGGCCGCGCCGCGCGAGCCGTGGCCCTGGCGCTGGTGGCGCTCGCGGCACTGCCCGTGCCGGCCGCGGCGGCGGGGCCCGAGGTGGGTCAGGCCATGGTCCGCCGCGGGCCCGGTGTCGCCACCGATCTCTACGCATTCGGCGGCGGCGTGGACATCCAGGCCGACGTCGATGGTGACCTCGTCGCCGGCGGTGGGCGGGTCGTCACCGGCAAGCAGGTGCTGGGCAACCTCATCGTCGCCGCCGGGTCCGTCCAGGTCGCGGGCCACGTGGCCCGGAGCGTGCGCGCGGCGGGAGGTGCTATCACCATCAGCGGCCACGTCGGCCGGAACCTCAGCCTGGCCGGCGGCAGCGTGGTCCTCACTCCCGAGGCGCGGATCGACGGGCGGGCGCGCGTGGCGGGCGGCGAGGTGCGTGTGGCTGGAGTCATCACGAGGAAGCTCCACGCGGTCGCCGCCGTGATCGTGCTGGCGGGCGAAGTCCAGGGCGACGTGGACCTGGTCGCGCAGGAGATCGAGGTCCTCCCGACGGCGCGCATCACGGGCAACCTGACGTACTGGAGCCCGCGGGACGCCCGCATCGATCCCAAGGCGACGATCCAGGGCACGGTCACCCACAACCTGCCCGAGCTCCCGCGCAAGGTCGCGCGCACCGGGACCGCGCTCGTCACCATCCAGCGCATCCTCTTCATGATGGGGCTGATGGTACTGGGCATCGCCCTCTATCTGCTCTTCCCGGCCTTCACGGTGCTCGCCTCGCGCACCATCGGCTCGGATCCGGTCAAGAGCCTCGCCCTCGGCGTGCTGCTCGCCACGGCCGTGCCCGTCGTCGCCATCCTGAGCATGCTCACCATCCTCGGCATCCCGCTGGGGCTCATCATCTTCGTGGCCTACTCCGTGGCGCTCCTCACAGGATTCCTGCTCACCGCGTTTCACCTTGGCGACGTGGGCGCGCACGCGCTCGTCAGGAAGGGAGCCCGGTCACGGCCCGTGCGCGCGGCCTTCCTCGTCATGGCCCTCGCGGTGCTCCTGCTCGCGCGCCGGGTCCCCTACGTGGGCGGCGTCGTCGTCGTGGCCGCGGTGCTGCTGGGCCTGGGCGCCCTCAGCGTGCACATCTGGCGCCACTGGGGCGACCCGGAGTCCCGGGCACGGAGAACAGGCGCGGGGCGCTAGCGCGGATCATGCGCGAACACCTGACCCCCTCACCCTACCCTCTCCCCCGCGGCGGGGGAGAGGGATCAGAAGAAGAGAGCAGCGTGGCGAGAGTGTTATCTTCCCTCTCCCCCACCGGGGGAGAGGGCAGGGTGAGGGGGCCGGACAACGCTAGCGTCGGCGCCGCCGGCCCCGCGGCAGGCACCGTCTCGCAGACTGTCGTATAATCCGGCGCCGTGGTCACCCGTGGGTCCGCCCCCGAGACGAGACGCCGCGAGCGGTCATGATCGGAAGCCCGCTCACGCGGCTCGGTGCCGAGGGCTTCCTGACCGGTCGCGGCCGTTTCGTCGGCGACGTGCGCCTGCCCGGCATGGCCGAAGCGGCCGTGCTGCGCTCTCCGCACGCCCACGCGCGCCTCGTGTCCATCGACGCGGGGGCGGCACTGGCATTGCCGGGGGTCCTGGCCGTCCTCACCGCTGCCGATATCCCGGCGGACGCGGTCATCCCGAACCGCGTGCCGGCGCCTGAGGGCACCGCCGCGTATCTCCAGCCCGCCATCGCCCGGGGTATCGTGCGCTATGCCGGCGAGCCCGTCGCCCTCGTCGTGGCCGAGAGCCGTTACCTCGCCGAGGATGCCCTCGAGCGCATCGCCGTCGCGTACGAACCGCTCCCGGCCGTGACCTCCGCCGAGGCCGGCCTCGCGGCGGGCGCGCCGCGCCTCTTCCCGTCGAGCCCGTCCAACAACGTCGCCCTGATCCGCATGCGCGTGGGTGACGGGGAGCGCGGGCTCGAGGGAGCCGCGCTCGTGGTGCGCGGGCGCTTCCGCCACTCGCGCCAGACGGCGGCCGCCGTCGAGACGCGGGGGCTCGTGGCGGTGCCGCCGGGCGCGCACGGCAGCGGGCTGCACCTGATCGGCTCGACGAAGTGCATCCACATCAACCGAAGCATCCTGGCGCCGATGTTCGGGATGCCGCCAGGCGCGCTGCGGCTCACCGAGGTCGACGTCGGCGGTGGATTCGGGGTGCGCGGTGAGCTGTACCCGGAGGACATCCTGGTTCCACTCGCCGCCCTGCGGGTCAACCGCCCCGTGCGCTGGGTCGAGAGCCGGCGGGAGAACCTGACGGCGGCCAACCACGCCCGCGAGGCCACGTACGATCTGGAGATCGGCTTCGAGCCCGATGGGCGTATTCGCGCCATGCGCGTGGTGATCCACGCCGACATCGGCGCGTACGTGCGCACGGCGGCGCTGCTGCCGGCCGAGTTCGGCGCGGCCCTGCTGCCCGGCCCGTATCGCGTGCCGCACTACGCCTGCGATCTCTGGAGCGTGGTGACCAACAAGACGCCGGTGGGCACGCTCCGTTCCCCGGGCCGCCCGGAATGCAATGTCGCCCGCGAGCGGCTGATGGACGTGGCCGCCGGGCGGCTCGGCCTCGACCCCGCCGAGATCCGCCGCCGCAACCTGCTCCGCTCCGCCGACATGCCGTACGACTGCGGCACCGTCTCGTTCGGCGTTCCGACCGTGTACGATTCGGGAGATTTCCCCGCCCTCTTTGCCTCGCTCCTCGATCGCCTCGACTACGACGCCGCGCGCGCGGAGCAACGCGCCCTGGCCGCCCGGGACGTCCGGCGGGGCATCGGGCTCGCGATGTACGTCGAGAAGACCGGCCTCGGGCCCTTCGAGACGGCCCGTGTCGAGGCGCTCCCGGACGGCCGGTTCACCGTGGACACGGGCGCCTCGTCCATGGGGCCGGGGCTCGAGACGGTGCTGGCCCAGATCCTGGGCGGTGCCCTCGGCCTCCCACCCGACCGCTTCGACGTGCGCCACCCCGACACCGCCGCCATCGAGAGCGGCGTGGGCACCTATGGCTCGCGGGCCACCGTCACCGCCGGCAATGCCGCGCAGATGGCGGCCGACAAGCTCGTGACGGAAGCCCGACGGCGGGCGGCAGCCGCTCTCGGCGCCAACGAGGAGGCCGTGCTCTACGAGGCCGGCCGCCTCTCCGCGAACGGCCGCTCGCTCACGCTCGCCGAGCTGGCGGCGCGACAACCCCTGGCCGTGGAGGCGTCGTTCAAGGTGACGAAGGTCACCTATGCCGGCTGCGGCGTCGCCGTGATCGCGGACGTCGAGCCCGAGACCGGTATCGTGACGCTCCGGCGCGCGGTGGTCGGCGCGGATGTCGGGCGCGCGGTGAACCCGCGCCTCGTCGAGGACCAGCTCGTGGGCGGCGTGGCTTTCGGAATCGGCAACGCCACGCTGGAGAGCCTGCGCTACGACGAGGCCGGCCAGCTCCTCACGGGCTCCCTCCTCGACTACGCGCTGCCGAGCGCGGCAGACATGCCCGAGATCGAGGCGTTCTTCCAGGAGGTGCCCGCCCGGACGAATCCCCTCGGCCTCCGCGGCGTGGGCGAGTGCGGCAACCCCGGCCTCGGCGCCGCCATCGCCAATGCCGTCTGCGACGCCCTCGGCGATCTCGGTGTCGCTCTCACGGAGATTCCCATCACCCCGGCGAGCGTGCGCGCCGCCGTCGAGGCGGGGGCGGCCGGAGTCACAAGCAACAGGATCAACCTGGCGTGATCGGTCAGAGGAAGTCGGGTGCCGCGATTCGCTGTGCTGCCTCCGGCGTGAGCGCATACGACGTCACGGCTCGTGAAGACAAGCCGAGCGCCGAGCGTGGTTTCGCCAAGATGCGCGACAGCACAGCCGCGAAAGGCACCCGCAGAGCAGGCGCCGCGACGGACACCCGTAAGGCGGCCCGCTCCACTGCGGAGTCAGCCAGGCCTACGCCCACTTCTTACCCAGGGCATCGAGGCCTGCTCGGGCCAGATCGTCCGGTGTCATCGCCACGCGGAACTCCACATCCGCGTTGAAGGTGAGAAACCACGGCTCCGCAAACGTCGGGATCTTCGACGGTTCGTCCAGATTTACAATCATGATCGCGCCGCGCAGCCCGTCGCGCTCAGTGAAGTAGACGGCCTCCGGCTTCGTAGCCTCCAGAATTCGCTTCAGTTTCTCCCCGGCGCTGCCGTCCCGAACTGCAGCGTTGAACGTTTCATGCGGAATCTTGACGTCTAGGAGCATTCTCATCTCGGTCCTCCTCCTGAAGCGGGTTGTCCCCGTGGGTCTGGATAACGCGCGGTATCAGCCGCGCCCGAAGGCCATCGGCTGCATGGCGAAGGTAGGCGACATGGTTCCAGCTTCGTTCATGTGTCGGCATGCGAGCGAGTCTCCACATCCACAGACTCAGACCGCCCAGAATGATGAAGGCCAGCACACTTGGCCACAACGGCATCGGATGGCCGGCCACGAACACCTCTGGGCGTATCACCAGCCGCACCAATTGCGCGATGGCCATCAGACCGAACACAACGCTTGCCACTCGCAATCCCGTGACTTGTGAGTTCACGCTGTCTGCGAACCTCCTCGATCCGGTCAAGCTCAAAGTCACGGCCCGAGCCAAACCGGCTATAGAAATTGGTGTACTCGAATAGAGCGCGTGCCAAGGGCAGTCCGGATAGGACCGTGACCTTGTGCGCAAACTCAAGTTGGAGATCAAAGAACGGTTTAGCGTAAATCATGCCGGTCGGCCCGCGGCCCGTCTTTTTGAAGTGAGTGCTCTTATCTCCACGGTGCACCTTGGCCCAGTTCGTCTGCCCAACGGTCACGTTCACCGGCCGCGCCGAGCATCGCGAGGGGAGTCCGGCGCAACGCGAAGTCAGGCTCACAATCTCATGGCAGGAAGCGACGAGGCGATTACTGCGCCTCAATCTTGTCCAGTGCAAGAAGGAATTTCTCACCGGTAGAGGTGAGCCGAACGAATGAAGCCACGTTGGCCTCCTTACTGTCAAGAAAGTCACCGATCTTTTGTGGCGGCACCTCCTCGATCAAGTCGAACCGCTTTAGTTGCAATAGGTCCTAGCGTAGACTGTCTTGCCCTCTGTACATCTCCCCACCTCGAGCCAAAACGCGGAGATGATACTTCATCGGAAGGGTTAACCTTTCAGACAAGATCCTGAAAAACGCGTCGAGATACCTCTCCTGCTCATCTTGGCGCTCTTGGATGATACCAACTCTGTCCGTGACGGCCCTTAGGTCTGCCTTCATGCCTTCCTTGCCAACGGACAGCGACCCAAGATCGAAGACTCGGACGCTGACGAGCAACAACGCGGAAACAACGGCGAGAGAGACCAAGAGAAGCCCAATGTCTGACGAACCAACAAGAAGCTTGACCAACAGTCCCGCGTCAACGAATGCGAGTACTGCGAACACGGCCCACCGTATTCGAGTGTCGTGCCGATCTCGATCCATCGAGGTCCTCCGTCGTCTAGGTCAATTGGACCGCCGCCCCGGTTCGAAAGCCCGCTGGTGGCCAGTACATTTGATGTCGAGCATCAGCGATCCTGCAGCCGGGGCAGTAGGTCATGCGCCACCGCCGTGATCGCGTCGTAACCACCAAGGCGCTCGTACAACGTCTTCTTCTCGTCGTTCATCATGTTCTCCTCAGGTCCGGGGGTGGCCCGGGACGTAGCAGCTTACCATCGTCCAACGACCACCTCATTCTCTACCGAACCGAGCGATCTCAACACCGACGCTCCCTTCATGGCGACAACCTACAGGACAGTCCGGTCGTCGAATCGTCTGTCCCGCACGAGCGTACCGCTATGGAAGACACCGCGCATCGACCGCTCTCTCCAGGCTAAAGTCGAGTCATAGAATCGTTCGTTCGTGTCGACAGTCGAGATCAGGACGTCCGCCGTGTGCAACCGCAGGCGGCCAGTGATCACCCCGTCCGGGCGGACGAAGAAAGCTGGCCAACAGCTTTCGCGAGCCGAAGAGTTGCTGCAGCTGATCCACATGGAGTTGTTCGACGCCGCCGCGTGCATCGCGGCGCGCATCGTGATCTCTGGAAGTGTCGAACCGTTGTTGATCCGGTGCAGCTGAGCGCCGACACCGTCTCGCATCGTCTTGAGGCGGTCCGGAGCCACGTGACCCGCGTGGTACGAGTGGAACATGAGCTGGACGCCACGGCGCTTGTATTCGCGGTACAGCTCCGGATAGCGGTAGTCGTGGCAGATCAGGGTGCCGCACTGAACTCCCGCAATCGAAAACACGCTGAAGTGGTTCCCGGGGCTGTAGTGCGCGAGGTCGCCGCTCTTGCCGGTCCGGTCTCCGGCGCAGAACATCTTGTCGTACCGGTCGAGGAGTTCGCCCTGGTCGCTAACGACGTAGAGACTGTTGTGAGGCTTGTGCTGCCCCGTGAGTCGGTGCGTCGACCCAAGGATGACCCAGAGCCGCAAGTGGCGCGCTAGCGCAAGGACATCGGGAGTGCACTCCTTGAGTAGGCTCCAATCAAACCCCTTGTACGAGGCGAAGTCCGTTCCCGCGTAGCCCGAGAGGGAACACTCGGGGAAGTGAGCAACGTGTGCGCCCCGGCCCTTCGCGATCCGCATTTGGCGTAGCACGTATCCTTGGTTTCGCCGAATGTCCGCGTCCACCGGAAACTGGCAAGTAGCAATCGTGATCCTCATATTGAGATCCCGGGCTCAGTCGGCCTGACGTCGACAAGAGCAATGATGGCCCAAAAGGTCAACCCCAAGCCAGTCCGCTGAGCGTGAAGTTAGACGCTCACTGGAACCACTGCCTCAGCTCAATGTGGTAGCCGTTGGGATCGCGGATCTCCGCTCTGGCGTATTTCTCGCGGACTTTCGGCCCCCAAACGATCTCGATCCTCTTCGTCTTTAGGTACTCGACCGTCTTCTGCATGTCGTCGACTTCGAGCGCGATCATACGGTATCCGAGGTGTTCCTTCTGTGGCGCCGGCTCGACGGAACCACCCTCGTACGAAATGAGCTCGACTGTCGTGCCGCCCAGGTCCAGGTATGCGAGGTTCATCGGCACGCCAAGAGGCGAGCCATCGATCCGGTCTCGGGCTCTGACCTTGAATCCCAGCACCTCGGTATAGAACTCCACCGTTCGATCCGGCTGGTCCGTGACGATCTCCACGTGGTCGATTCTCTTGAACATGAGCGAGTCCTCCTGAATCCTATTGTCTCTGCCGTCGTCCGAGTATCCTACTCGCCGTGCCAGGCCTCTGCCGGCGGCAGGAAAGCCCGATGCAACCCCTCCTCGTGAGCGGCCGATGCGTACTCGCGGAGAAGACGTTTCACTCGTTTCGGAATGTCACCCACCACCACTTTCCCGTCCCCTTGTCTGCCTAACGTCGCGGTGAGCGGCGCGCGAAGCGCCGCTGCTCGCTTGTCCGCGGTCAACAGAACGGCGCTCCGCGTGTTCGCCTCTTGCAGGACCTGCTCATCGGTAACGCTTGGGGCGGGCTTGCCCATCACCACCTTCGGGTCGGAGACAATCATCGGTTCACTCCTCGTCAGCCTCCTGGTGCTGACTCTACCAGATTCGGCTTACCCCTCGGGCGATCGCGCACGATTTCATCCTCGTGCTTCGTGAGTCGACTCACCTGCCTGGCTCATCACTTGTTCCCTTCGGCTCGAGGCGGACTCTGCTCTGCCGCAGCCAACGCGCGATCTACCCCTACTGGATCACTTGGGTGGCTTGTAACAAGACCGACTGCGGAATGGTCAGGCCGAGAGCGCGGGCCGTCTTCAGGTTGACGAACAGGTCGAACTTCGTGGGCTGCTCCATCGGCAGGACGGCCGGGTTGGCGCCCTTCAGGATCTTGTCCACGTGGGCTGCGGCCCGCCGGTATGAAATGCAATGGTGATGTTCTTGCCCTCGACATATCCGAGGTCGCGCAAGCCCGTCCGCAGTGCTTCTGTCCGGTGCGCCACGGAGGCAGGGGAACCGTAAATCAGATACCCGAGTTGCCGGACATTCGCCGGCTGCGAAGATCTTTCCTTTCCCGAGTGGTCGCGGAGGCCGAGGATCGTGATGCCACCGGGCCGGATGCATCGGTAGAAGTTCCGTAGCGCCTCGCGGATCGCGTCATCACTGAGCAGGTGCGGAATGGAGTTGTCGACACTGAGCACGACGTCGAATCCTGATCCGTGAACCTCCGCGCACCGACGCATGTCCGCGACCGTGAAGTGAATGGTCAGGTTGCGTCGAGCAGCTTCGAGGCGAGCGCGCTCCACGGCCGCCGACGATAGATCGGAAGCCGTGACCGCATGCCCGAGCGCCGCGAGACCAAGGGCTTGAGTACCGATCCCGCATGAGACGTCGAGGATCGCCCGCGGAGGCGGGCCCACATGTGTGCGAATGATGGCATCGAGCGTCGCCGCCTGTTCAGCGATGGCGGCGTTCCAGTCTCGATAGACGAGGTGATAGAGCGTCGCGATCTCGTCGTACATATCAGGGGCTGGAAATCAGTCCAATCGGGCTAACGCCACGCTCAGCGGCCGGGGTAGCCGGTCCGCTGAAGCGGTCTGTTCGGCAACAACGCTGCAGCAACCGGCCCGCCAATGTCATTTCTTCTCGGCAGAGCACGTCAGCGTGATCCCGTTGACGAACGTGCTGGCACTATAGGCAGCATAGAGAGTCGATCCGACCACGGCGAGCCAGAACAGGACTCCCAGGAATGTTACGATCGGCCACTTTACCTTGAGGGCCGCCTCCCAACCCAATCCTCGAGCTCCGAGCGCCGATTCAACTAGCCGAAGATAGGAACCGATCTGAAGGACGCGCGCAATGCTCACGGCCGCAGCGAGGCCACTCAAGATTGCAAGTGCAGCAGGTAGGTACCATGCTGGGGCATACAATTCTTTGGGTAGCTTGAGGCACCAAGGAGGTGGGGCACCCGGAATAGGCGGAGCACTCACTCCCACCCCCTGAACGGCAAGCCAGGCAAAAACGGTGGCGGCGACGACGATCGAGTATCGAGCCAGCGTATCAATCCTCGAAAGGATACCTGTTATCTCCGCTTTGAGTTGCCTGAACTCCTCCAGGTGGAACTCGCGCTGCAGTTCCTTCATGCAGGCTCCCCGGCGGCTCGCGTTGTCGCCCAACGCCCAGGATCACCCGCGGCCGGAGGCCGTCGGGTGAATCCTGTAGTTCGACAGCCCCGGTTCTTCTGCGATTGTCGTCTTGCGGCTCGCTCACGGCTTGGCCGTGAGTGCGTAGACGCGTATCGCCGCGGCGCGGCCACGCAATTGCTGGGCACCGAGATCCTCGATCGTGAATCCGTCGAGATTCCCAAGCCGCTCCAGCGCGTCGCCCGAAGCGAGGAACTGGCGCTCGAGGTCTCGCGTCGCCTGCTCGATGCGTGAGGTGGTGTTCATCACGTCGCCGTGGTATACGATCGCGCGCCGACTGCCTCCCACCTCACCCGTAATTACCGGGCCGCCGTGCAGCGCAGCGCGGAGACGCGGCGCCGTACCAAACTTGCGCTCGAACTCCGGCGCAGCCCGCGCGAGCGCCTCTTCGATCCCGAAGAAGCAGACGACAGGTCGAGCGCCGTCACGCCCTTCGGCTACCGTCCAGGTGATCACGATCTCGTCGCCGACGTATTGATAGACCTCGCCTCGGTGATCGTCGATCGGGTCCGAGGCAAGTCGGAAGACTTCGCCGAGAAAGCGATGGACCGCGGCGGGGCCGATTCGCTCGGCGAGCGGCGTCGAACCGGCGATGTCGACGAACAGGAAGAATCGCTCCTCCGTGCGCGAGCGGTGGTAGCGGCCAAAGAGGACGTCGCGTAGGGTGCGTTCGCCAATCAGGCGGCTCAGCTGGACCAGAAAGATGGCGGTGCCCAAGAGCACGAATGTGCTCGCCATCAGGACGGCCCTCGGAGCCCTCTGCACGTACATCGCCTGTGCGAGGTCGGGGCTGAGCAGTACGGCGGCGACGGCGCGCCCGAGGCGCCCGCCGGGTCTGCCTCCGATGACGAGGACGACCAGGGTGCCGTAGACAAGAAACTTCATTGCGAAGGTGACAAGGAACGGCACCCGTTCGAGCGCATGACCGAGCCGCGTCGGCGGGAGAAGGATCTCGGCTCCGAGAATCGCGCCGATCAGTATCACGCCGTTGATGGCGCCGCCCAAGGCGCCGAGCATTGCGCCGAGGAGCGGCGCGTCGCGGAACCCGGAGGCATTCGCGGCCCCGACCACCGCGCCGATCACTACAGTCGCGCCGAGTGCGCGGAGGAGGATGGCGACTCGGCGTCGTGTGCCCGCCCGCATCGTCAACATGTCAGCAAGGCATCAAGACTATCAGCAGCTGATCTTCCAGGAGGGACGGACCTGATGTTCAATGGCCATGCTCGTAGTTGGCGTCAGCTGTCGAACTCAATGTCTACGGAACTCGCGAACGGGGGACACGCTGCGGGCAGAGGCTGACGAATCGTGCCGCTGGCTCTGCCCCTCTGAAAGAACCCCTTATACCGAGACCGCTTGCCGATCATGTCGCCTCGTGCTCCGCCGCGTTATGCAGACCCGGGATATCCGTCGCTGCTCGTCTCGCTATCAGCCGTCCGCGCCGTCACGGTTACAGGTCCAGGTTACAGGTGCAGTAGGTGGTCGGCCGGGCTCCGCACGCCGCCGGGTCCACGGTTGAGGACATGCGTGTAGATCTGGGTTGTGCTGACATCCCGGTGACCGAGGAGCTCCTGGACGGTGCGGATGTCGTGGTTGTCCTCGAGGAGGTGGGTGGCGAAGGAGTGGCGAAACGTGTGACAGGTCGCGCGCTTCGCGATGGCCGACCGGCGCACGGCTTCCTTGACCGCCCGCTGCAGCACGGATTCGTGCAGGTGGTGCCGGCGCCGCTGGCCCGTGGCGCGATCCACGTAGAAACGGGTCGCTGGGAACACCCATTGCCAGGCCCACTCCCGCCCGGCGTTCGGGTACTTGCGCGCCAGCGCCCACGGGAGCTCCACCCAGCCCGCTCCGTGCTCGAGATCGCGCTCGTGCTGCCGCTTCACCCCGTGAAGGTGCCGGACCAGGTCCGCTTTCACGGTGCCGGGGAGCATGGTGATCCGATCCTTGTCGCCCTTACCCGCGCGGACCACGATCTGGTTGGACGCAAAGTCGACGTCCTGGATCCGGAGCCTGGCACACTCGAGGAGGCGAAGGCCGGCACCGTACATGAAGAGCGCCATCAACCGCAGCGTACCCTGGAGCTGCTGGATGACAGCGCGCACCTCGGCGCGGGTGAGCACCACGGGCAGTCGCTGCGCGCCCTTTGCGCGCACCACGTGGTCGAGCCACGGCAAGTGCTGCTCCAGGACGTCCCGATAGCGGAATAGGAGGGCGCTTAGCGCCTGATTCTGCGTCGAAGCAGCCACGTTGCCATCGACGGCCAGCGAGGTCAGGAACCGGGTGACTTCGGCCGCGCCCATCTCGGCGGGATGACGCTTGCCGTGAAACAAGATGTAGCGACGCACCCACGCGACGTAGGTCTTCTCCGTTCGTCGGCTGTAGTGCCTTGCGCGCACGGCCTCGCGGACGCGGTCGAGCAACCGCGGCTTGGGCGCTTGAGGAGGCGCTGTCTCGCGCACGGCGAGCGCCACGCTGGACTCCTCATCCGGCGTCGCGTACCCGACAGCTCGACTCGGGAGAAGGGTGACCATTCCTGGGGCCCCGTTCTGTTCCGGGGGGCGAGGATAGCCCAGCCTCCGGTTCCGGGCAAGGTCGAATCCACGGTATCCGGGCCGATACAGAACCGCCAGCCGATGCCTGTACGGCTTCTCCGCGGCGATCCGCGGCGGAGTGGGGACGCAGAGGGAGCGGGAGCGAGCTGGCATCTCCGTTGCGTCCGATCAGCGGCGGTCGAGCGCCTGGCATCACCGCTTCTGGTACTCGGGGCGCCAGCGGAGCAGGCGGGTCTCGATCTGCCGGATGCCGAGCGCCATCACGATCCCGATCACGCCCAGCACGAACAGCGCCACCATCATGTCGGCGGCGTTCAGCGTCCCCAGCGACTGGATGATGAGATAGCCGAGCCCCCCGCCCGACTCGCCGCCGATGAACTCGCCCACGACCACGCCGATCAGCGCGAACGAGATCGAGGGCGTGAGCGAGGCGAAGGTCCAGGCCAGGGTCGAGGGCACGATCACCGTCCGCATGATCTGGCCCTCGCTGGCCCCGAGGAAGCGCGCGGAGTGGATGAGGTCGGCGTCCACACTGCGCGCGCCCTGGAAGGTGTTGAAGAAGACGATGAAGAAGACGATGCTCCAGGCCAGCACGATCTTGGCGAGGAGGCCGAAGCCGAAGATCATGGTGATAAGCGGCACCAACGCGATGCGCGGCAGCGAGTTGAAGGCCACGATGAAGGGGTCGAAGATCCGCGCCAGCCGGTCGCTCCGGCCCAGGACGAGCCCGACCGCGAAGCCCGTGGTGACGCCGACCACGAAGCCTCCGAGCGTGGACTGAATCGTCGAGAGCGCCATCTGCCAGAGGGTCAGGCGCACCTTGTCCGACATGAGGTAGAGGAAGCGCTGCGCGATCGCCGACGGCCGGCTGATGAAGAAGGGGTCGATCCAGTACAGCCCCGGCGTCCTGGAGATGGCCTTGATGCCGGTCAGGTACTCCCAGGCCGCGAGGAAGACCAGGAGGATGCCGAGCCGCCAGGCCCAGACGCTCCACCGATCGCATCTCACGACGCGCGCTCCTGGAATTCCTCGCCCAGGGCGTGCCAGATCTCGCCGTACTCGCGCAGGTACTCCTCGCTCTCGCGCAGGCGGATCACGTCGCGCGGCCGCGGCAGCTTGACGTCATAGATCAGCTTGACGCGCCCCGGCCGCCGGGTCATGACCACGACGCGGTCGGCCAGCGTGATCGCCTCGGAGAGGTCGTGGGTGACGAAGACCACCGTCTGCTGGCGCGCGCCCCAGATCCCGAGCAGCTCGGCGTGGAGGTTGAGCTTGGTGTGGGTGTCGAGCGCGCCGAAGGGCTCGTCCATCAGGAGGATCTCGGGGTTGACGACGAGCGAGCGCATGAGCGCCACGCGCTGCCGCATCCCGCCCGAGAGCGTCGCGGGGAAGGCCTCCTCGAATCCGTCGAGGCCGGCCAGCTTCACCGCGTCCGCCACGCGGGCGCGGACCTCCGGCCCTGGCACGCCGCGATACTCGAGGCCGAGGGCGATGTTCCGCTCCACGGTCCGCCACGGGAAGACCGTGTCCTTCTGGAAGACGTAGCCGACCTGCGGGGCCGGGCGGGCGGCGACGCGCTCGCCGTCCACGAGGATGTCGCCGACCGTGGGCGCGACGAGCGAACCGATCATGTTGAGGATCGTGGACTTGCCGCAGCCGGAGGGGCCGACGATGGCGACGAACTCCTTGTCGCAGACGTCGAAGGAGACGCCGGACACGGCCGGGACCTCTCGGGGACCGTCGGTGAAGGTCTTCGAGAGGTCCCGGATGGCGATGCGGACGCGCTCCACTACTTGTACTTGGCCTGCGCCTTCTTGACGAACGACATGTCCACCGCCTGCTTGAACGGGATGGGCCTCTCCAGGGCGAGCGGCACCCACACCTTCATGCCGCGCTCGTAATCCTTCTCCTCGATGAGGAAGTCCCAGTCGAAGATCGTCCGGTAATAGCGCACGGAGTCCACGATGTCTTCGCGGGTGTAGGTGGAGAGGTAGGGTTTCTGGAGCAGCTCCACGACCTCGTCGTCCTTGGCCTTCTTGATCCACTGCTGCGCCCGGTAGCAGGCATTGACGTAGGCCTGCACCAGGTCAGGCGACTTCTCGATGGTCTCCTTCAGCACGTAGCCAACGGTCACGGGGATGGGCCCGCCGAACACGCGGTTCCACGCCTTCTCGTCCTGGACGTCGTAGATGGGCTGACCGAAGCCCTGCGCGACGGCCTTGGACTGCCATTCGGGCACGGCCATGATGGCGTCGAACTTGCCGGCCTTGAGGCCGCCGAGGATCGTGAGATCGCCGCCGCCGCCCACCCACTCGACCGAGTCATTGACGGGCTTGCCGTCGGCCGCCTTGCTGTTCTTGAGCACGTAGACGCCGTAGACGTAGGTGCCGGAGCCGATGGCCGTCGCCGCGATCACCGCCTTGCGCCCCACGAGCTTGCCGTCGGCCAGCGCCTCGACGCTCTTGACGCCCCTGTCGAAGAGCTCCTTGCGCACCACGATGTTGGCGTAGGAACAGCGCGTGTCGGTGGCGAAGATCATCAGGGCCTCCTTGCCCTTCTCCGTGATCTTGAGCGGATGGTTCGAGTCGCCGAGAGCGAACAGCACCTGCCCCGCCGCCAGCGCCTGCACCACCTTGGCCCCGCCGCCCGGCACGATGAAGTCCGGAGTCTTGACCCCTTCCTCCTCGAAGAATTTCTTCTGCGCGGCAACCAGGTGCTGGCCGTAGACGAAGGTCGAGACGCTGTGCGAGGCGGTGATGGCCTTGAGGCCCTGGCTACGGGCCAGCGTGGGCCAGCCGGCCGCCGCCATGCCGCCGAAGAGCCCGGCAGTCTTGATGAATTCGCGGCGCGACCAGGGCGCCGTCCGAGGTCTGCTTGCCATGCGGGACTCCTCTCTGGTGTCGGTGGGAAACTGGCGGGCACTCTACACCTGCCCGCGTCGCGATGTCAATCGTCGATTGGCCCAAACACATTGACAGCAAAGGTGTTTTGGGCTATTCTCCGTTGGTGGAATCGGCGCTTTCCTCCCCCTCCACTCGCAGCCAGAGGCCCCAATGATCCGCAGCATGACCGGCTACGGTCGCGCCGACATCGCCGGGGTCCGCGTGAGCCTCTCCGTGGAGTGCAAGTCCCTCAACCACCGCCACCTCGACATCGCGCTCAAGCTTCCACGCACTCTCTCGGCACTCGAGCTCGACGCGCGCCGGCTCATCCAGGGCGCGGTTCAGCGCGGCAGGATCGACGTCAGCGTGAGCGTGGCCCCGGTCGAGGGCGCGCCCTCGACCAGCTTCGCGGTCAACATGCCGCAGGCGCGCGCGTACGTCGCCATGGCCCGCAGGGTCGGCGACGATCTCAAGCTCGGGGGCGAGCTGAATCTCCAGTGGCTGCTCGAGCAGCCGGGCGTGATCTCGCGCGAGGAGCCAGGACCGCTCCCGCCCGAAGAGGGCTGGCCGCTGCTGCACGATGGCCTCGACAAGGCGCTCGGCGAGCTTCGCGCGTTCCGCGAGGCCGAGGGCGCGGCGCTCGACAGGGAGCTCCGTTCACTCCTGGCCGCCATGGGCGAGCACGTGGACGTGATGGCGGAGCGGAGCCCCCTGGCGCTCGAGCGCAAGCAGCAGCGGCTCCGCGAGCGCGTCCAGGCGCTGCTGGCGGGCTCCCCGCTCGACGAGGCGCGCCTCGCAACCGAGGTCGCGATGTGGGCCGAGAAGAGCGACATCACCGAGGAGCTGACGCGGCTCCGCGCACACATGGCCGAGTTCGCGCGGCTGCTCGACGAGGGCGGGACCGTGGGCCGCACGCTGGACTTCCTCATGCAGGAGATGAACCGGGAGGTCAACACGGTGGGCTCGAAGGCCGACGATCTCGAGCTCTCCCAGGCCGCCATCGCCGCCAAGACGACGCTCGAGAAGCTCCGCGAGCAGGTGCAGAACATCGAATGACCGCTTGTCGCGCCGAGGCGGAGCCGGCGAGCCGGGTGCTGAGATAAATGGAGATCGTCAAGCGCCGCGGCGCGCTCATCGTGGTGTCGGCCCCCTCGGGGGCGGGAAAGACGACGCTCTGTCACGAGGTGCGGCAGATGATTCCGGATCTCTTCTACTCGGTCTCGTACACGACCCGCGTACCCCGGCCGGGCGAGGTCACGGGCAAGGACTTCCACTTCGTGACGGAGGCCGAGTTCCTCGAGATGCGGGAGAGGGAGGAGTTCGCGGAGTGGGCGGAGGTTCACGGCAACCACTACGGCACGCCGGTCACGGCGCTCGAGGGCGCGCTCAGCCGCGGGCTCGACGTGCTGCTCGACATCGACACGCACGGCGCGCGGCAGCTGCGCCAGCGGTACCCCGAATCCGTCTCGGTCTTCATCATGGCGCCGTCCATGAAGGAGCTCGAGGGGCGGCTCAGGGAGCGCAACAGCGACGCGCCGACGGAGATCGCCCGACGGCTCACCCGGGCGCGCGAGGAGATCTCGGCGTGGCGGCAGTACGACTATCTCATCATCAATCGCGACGTCAAGGAGGCCGTCGACCAGCTCGCCACCGTGATCCAGGCGGAGCGCCTGCGCACGAGCCGCCTCACCCTGAAGTTCCCAGACGTGGAGGTGCCAGAGTGATGTCATTCCCGTCGTTGGAGCAGTCGCTCGACAAGGTCTCGAACCGTTATCTGCTGGTCGTGCTCGCCGCCAAGCGCGCCCGCCAGCTCAATCGGGGCGCCATAGCCCAGGTCGAGACCAAGCGGAAGAAGCCGACCAGCACCGCGCTCGAAGAGATCGCGCAGGCCAAGGTCGGCTACCGCGTGCGCGAAGAGGATCCGAACAAGGCCTGAGACCGGCCATGACCCTCGCGGGCAAGCACATCATCCTGGGCATCACCGGCAGCATCGCCGCCTACAAGGCCGTGCTGCTGCTGCGGGAGCTGACCGCCCGCGGCGCGGAGGTGACCGTGGTGATGTCGGCCAATGCCGAGCAGTTCGTGGGCCCCCTGACCTTCCGGACCCTCTCGGGCCGGCCGGTGCTCTCGAATCTCTTCGACCCGCAGAGCGAGGATGCCGTCGAGCACGTCGCGCTCGCCGAGCGGGCCGATGCCTTCGTCGTGGCGCCGGCCACGGCCAATGTCCTCGCCAAGGCGGCCCACGGGCTCGCCGACGACTTCCTGACGACCCTGCTCCTGGCGGCGCGATGTCCGGTGCTGATGGCCCCCGCGATGGACGGCGGCATGTGGGGCCACGCGGCCGTCCAGGCCAACGTCGCGACGCTGCGCGAGCGCGACGTCACCGTCCTCGAGCCCGATGCGGGCGCGCTCGCCTCGGGGCTCAGCGGCAAGGGCCGGCTGCCCGAGGTCGAGGCCCTGGTCGAGGCGGTCGAGCGGGTGCTGACGCCCGTGCGCGACCTGGCGGGCCTGCGCATCCTCGTCACCTCCGGCCCCACGCGCGAGCCCATCGATCCGGTCCGCTACCTCTCGAACCGCTCCTCGGGCAAGATGGGGCATGCCGTCGCCGCCGCCGCGCTGAGACGCGGCGCCGAGGTCGTGCTGATCTCCGGGCCGACGACGCTCCAGCCGCCGCCCGGGGCCGTCTACGTGCCCGTGCAGACGGCCGAGGAGATGCGCGAGGCGGCGCTGCAGCATCTGGCCTCCGCCAGCGTCGTCATCAAGGCCGCCGCCGTCGCCGACTACCGCGCCGAGCGGCCGAGCGCAACCAAGATCAAGTCCGGAGGCAAGCAGGACGGTCTCACGCTCCACCTCGTCGCGAACCCGGACATTCTCAAGGAACTCGCCCAGCGCAAGGGCGGCGCCTTCCTGGTCGGCTTCGCCGCCGAGACCGATGACGTGCGGGCGCATGCCGCCGAAAAGCTCCGCGCCAAGGGGATCGATCTCCTGGTCGCCAACGACGTGAGCCAGCAGGGCATCGGCTTCGACGCCGAGGACAACCAGGTCATCCTGCTGGACCGCTGGGGCGGCGCGCTCGACCTGCCCCGCATGAGCAAGATCGAGGTGGCGCACGCCATCCTCGACCGCGTCCTGGCGCTCCGTTCGGCGCCCAAGACGCGCCGCGCCCCCTCGTCTTCCTGATCCCATGGAAGATCCGCGCGAGGCGCTGGGTCAGGCCCTGGCCGCCGCGGCCGACACCCTTCGCCACCACCGCGACCTCGGCTTCAGCGAGGTGCAGGTGAGCCGGCCCGTCGTCAGGGACCCGGGCCTCGAGCTCCTCGCGCAGGAGCGGGCGCTCCAGGGCTGTCCGCGCTGCAAGCTCTCGAAGAGCCGCTCGACCGTCGTGTTCGGCTCGGGCAATCCGCGGGCGCGACTCGTCGTGATCGGCGAGGGCCCGGGCGAGGAGGAGGACAGGCAGGGCAAGCCCTTCGTCGGCCGCGCGGGTCAGCTCCTGACCAAGATGCTGGCCTCCGTCCGGTTCGACCGCGAGCGCGACTGCTACATCTGCAATGTCGTCAAGTGTCGCCCGGAGCGGAACCGCAACCCCGAGCCCGACGAGGTCGCGGCCTGCAATCCATTCCTCCTGGCCCAGCTCGACACCATCGAGCCCGCGGTGATCCTGGCCCTCGGCAATTTCGCTGCCCAGACGCTCCTCGGCACCAGGGAAGGCATCACCAAGCTCCGCGGACGCACGTACACGTATCGCGACAGCGTGCTGGTGCCGACCTTTCATCCGGCCTTCCTGCTCCGCAACCCGGGTGACCAGTACAAGCGCATGGCCTGGGAGGACCTCAAGCTGGCCCGGCGCGAATGGGAGCGCTTGACCGCCCCTCACACCGGCCCTCTCCCCTGAGCGGAGAGGACGTTCGGGGGGATGATCGCCGATGTCGTCTTTGACCTCCCGCTCGACCATCCCTTTTCGTATCGCGTTCCGGATCACCTGAAGCTCGGTCCTGGCCAGCGCGTCAGCGCGCCGCTCCGCGGGCGCCGGACGCGCGTGGGCATCGTCGTCGCCCTGCGCGAGGGCGAGGCTGAAGGACTCCGGCCTCTCGAGCAGGTCGTGGACCCGGCGCCCATTGTCTCCGCGGCCGGGCTCGCCCTCGGCCGGTGGATAGCCGATGAGAGCCTCTCGTCGTGGGGTTCGACCCTCCTGGCGCTCCTGCCGCCGCGGCCTCGTGCCAAGCGCGTGGAGGCTGTCGCCCCCGCACCGCAGCTGACGCACCCCGCGGCGGCACCCGCTGCGGAGCTCTGGATGGACGCCGGGCGCGAGGAGCGACTGGCCGGGATGCTGGCCGCGGAGCCGGGGGCCGCACTCGTGATCGCTCCTGACACCGAGACCGCTGGGCGCTGGGCCCGGCGGCTCGATGCGGAGCGCCTCGACAGCGGGGCCACCGAGGCCGAGAGACGGGCGGCCTGGTTCGCGGCCGCGCGCGGCCGGGCCCGCCTCGTCGTGGGCACGCGCGGGGCGCTGCTGGCGCCGCTGCCGCCGCCGGCGACCCTGGTGCTGCTGGAGGAGCAGGATCCGGCACACAAGCCGCCCGGCCCCCCGAGGCTCCACTCGCGCGACATCCTCGGGCGGCGGGCGGCCCTCGACGGCAGCCGCGTCCTCCTCCTCTCGGGCGCGCCCTCGGTCGAGAGCTGGGCGCGGGCGCAAGCGGGCGCCCTCACGCGCGCGCCCGATCCTGCCGGCCCGTGGCCGGAGATCGTCACGGCCGACACGCGCGGCATCTTGCGCAACCATCCGCTGACGCTGCCGCTCACGCGGGCGATCCAGGACATGTCGAGGCGGGGGCGCGGCGTCGCCCTCATCGTGAGTCGCGCGACGGGCGCCCTCGGCTGCAATGACTGCGGCGCGCTCCTGCGCTGCCCGGACTGCGGCGTCGCTCTCCAGGTCCGCCGGGACCGCCGCGCGCTCGTCTGCCGCGTCTGCGCGAGAGTCGACCCGCTGCCGGACCGGTGCCCGTCCTGCGCCGGCAGGCGCCTCGGGCCCTTCGGCTGGGACGCGGAGCGAGTCGAGGCCTCGGTGCACCGCCGCTTCCCGCGCCTCACCGTCTCGCGCGTCGATCCTGGCGCCCAGGTCGTGATCGGGACATCCGCGTTGCTCCGGGACGGCGCCCCGGGGCGCTGGGGAGCGGTCGGCTTCGTCTGGCTGGATGGCCTCCTGCGCATCCCGGACTTCCGCGCGAGCGAGCGGGCTTTCCAGCTCCTCTGGGCCGCCACCGAGGCCGTCGGCGCCGACGGGCGCGTGATCGCCCAGACGCTCCACCCGGATCACTACGCGCTCACCGCGGTGCGCGATCGCGCGCGGGAGACCTTTTACGGACAGGAGCTCGGCTTCCGCGCCGAGCTCGGGTATCCGCCGTACAGGCGCCTCTGCCACGTCTCGGCCCACGGCAAGATCGCCGCGGGGGCCCGCGCCCTTCTCGACGAGGCCGCGGCGGCAATCGCCGGCATCGCGGGACTCACGGTCTACCTGCCCATGGCGCTCGGCGCCCCGGGCGCGGCCTCGGCCGCGCGCTGGCGCTTCATCGTCAAGGGGCCGATCGAGCTGCCGCGGCTCATCGGCCCGGCGCTCCGCCCCTTCCTCGAGCGCGGCCGGCGCTCCCGCGGTGTGATAGAAATAGAGATGGATCCGGTCAACATCTAGTGGGACTCCAACGAGTTCCGCCGAACACTCGAGCGGAACCCCAGAGTGCCGGGCCAAATAACGAGCCAGACGAGGCCCGAGGGAGGCGTGCCAGCCCGAGGCGTACGTGGGTGTACGTTGCGGCGCTGCTGCCGACCGAGAACGTGGCCATTCGAGCTGAGCGGCCTTGCCGCGAGGCGAGGGCTGAGTAGATCTGGCGAAGTTAGTTGGGCCGGCACTAGGAGACAGACGCCCGTGGCATTGCTCCAAGTCAGGCTCTACGGCGACCCGATGCTGAGACGCAAGGCGGCGCACGTGCGCGAGGTCACGCCCGAGCTCCGCCGCACCATCGGGGACATGGTCGAGACCATGTACAACGAGGTTGGGATCGGCCTGGCCGCCCCGCAGGTCGGCTTCCCCTATCGCCTGCTGGTTATGGACGACGGCAAGGGCGGCGCGCGTGCGCTGATCAACCCGATCATCACGAGTCGCGGTGGCTCGGTCGTGGACGAGGAAGGGTGTCTCTCGCTGCCGGGCATCTTCGGCGAGGTCGAGCGAAGCAAGTGGATCACCGTCCAGACCACGGACGAGGACGGCAAGCCTGTGGACTTCGAGTCCCAGGGGCTGTCGGCCCGCGTGATCCAGCACGAGATGGATCACCTCGACGGCGTCCTCTTCATCGACCACCTCTCGCCGGTGGCCCGCGACCGCATCAAGAAGAGGATCCAGAAGCAGGGCTTCCCCACGGAGAGGCGCTCGCGAGCCTTCGCCCTGTAGTGCGAGCCGAGACCCGGCCGAGCTGCCGCAGACACGAGCGGGACGAGGCGAGTTCCCAATCCGTAGTGCGAGCCGAGAGCGGGCCGAGCTGCCGCGGACTCGAGCGGGGCGAGATCAGTTTCCGATCCAGATGAGGGTTCTCTTCTACGGCACTCCGGAATTCGCGCTGCCGACGCTCGAGGCCCTGCTCGAGCGTCACACCGTGGTGGCCGCCGTCACCCAGCCCGACAAGCCGGCCGGCCGCGGGCGGCGGCTGACGGCTCCGCCCGTCAAGGAGCGCGCGCGGGCCGCGGGGGTGCCGGTGCTCCAGCCTCCGCGGCTTCGCGATCAGGGCTGGCCCGAGCGGCTCGCCGAGTTCACGGCCGACATCGCGGTCGTGGTGGCGTTCGGCCAGATCCTGCCAGGGGCCGTGCTCGACGTCCCGCGGCGCGGCTCGATCAACGTGCACGCCTCGATTCTCCCGCGGTATCGCGGCGCCGCGCCCATAGCGTGGGCCATCATCCGCGGCGAGACGGAGACCGGCATCACGACCATCCAGATGGATCCCGGCATGGACACGGGTGCGGTGCTCCTGTCAGAGGCCACGCCGATCGGCGCCGAGGAGACGGCCGGCGAGCTGTCGGCGCGGCTGAGCCAGCTGGGCGCACGCGTCCTCCTGCGCACCCTGGCGGAGCTCGACACGCTGACGCCCCGACCCCAGGACCACGCCCGGGCCACCCTCGCGCCGAGGCTCACGAAAGAGGACGGCTGGCTGCGCCTGGGCGAGCCGGCGCGGGACCTCGTGAACCGCGTGCGCGGCTGCAATCCCTGGCCCGGGGCGGCGCTGATGACGCCGGCGGGCCGTCTCATCGTCTGGCGCGCCGCCGCGGTACCGCATCCGAGCGACGCCGCGCCCGGCACGCTCATCCAGACCGGTCCCGGCGCCACCTGCATCGCGACAGGCCGCGGCCTGCTTCTGCCCGGCGAGGTGCAGCCCGAGAGCCGCAAGGCCATGGTCTGGGAGGAGTTCCTGCGCGGCGCGCGACTCGTCCCCGGCGCCCAGGTCGCGGAGATCAAGGCGTGAGCCCGGTCCTCCGCGCCGGGCCCGTCTCCCAGGCGCGCTACGAGGCGCTGCGCATCCTCGTGCGCGTGGAAGAAGACCGCGCCTTCGCCGACATCGTCCTCGAGCACGCGCTCGAGCAGGCACGCCTCGACGCCCGTGACGCGGGGCTGTGCACCGAGCTGGTCTACGGCACGCTGCGGTGGCGCCGCCACCTCGACTGGCGGCTGGGGCCGTACCTCAACCGCCCGCTCGACAAGCTGGACCCCTGGGTCCGGTCCCTGCTCCGCCTGACCGCCTACCAGCTCTTCTTCCTCGACCGCGTGCCGCGCTGGGCGGCGGTGGACGAGGCCGTCAGCCTGGCCAAGCTCAAGTCCAGGAAGCCCGGCCCCCCCGAGTTCGTCAACGCGGTCCTGCGGGCGCTCACACGCGCCGCAGGCGCGCCGCCGCTGCCCGCCCTGCCCGTCGAGGCCGCGGCCGTCCGCTGCTCCTTTCCCGACTGGATCGCGGCGCGATGGATCGCTCGCTACGGGGAGATCACGGCTGAAGCGCTCATGCGGGCCTCCAACGAGCGGCCGCCCACCACTGTGCGCGCCAACACGCTGCGCATCACGCGAGACGCGCTCGCCGCGCGGCTGCGCGACGAGGAGATCGCCCGGACGCGACCGACCACGCTCGCGCCGGAGGGACTCGTGGTCGAGCGTGGGGCTGTTGGCCGCTCGTCCGCCTTCACCGAGGGCTGGTGCACCGTGCAGGACGAGGCGTCCATGCTGGTGCCCCGCCTCCTCGACCCGCAGCCGGACGACGTGGTGGCGGATGCCTGTGCGGCGCCGGGGACCAAGGCGACCCACATGGCCGAGCTCATGAGGAATCGAGGCCGAATCATCGCGATGGACCCGCAGGCGGCACGGCTCAAGCTCGTCGCCAGGGCCGCGGCGCGCCTCGGCATCACCATCATCCAGACCCACGCCGGCGGCGTGGCGGCGCTGGCCGGCCGCTGGCGTGGAAAGTGCGACCGCGTCCTCGTGGACGCGCCCTGCTCGAACCTGGGCGTGCTCCGCCGCAATCCCGACGTCAAGTGGCGGCGCACCGAGGAGGATCTCCGGCGCCTCCAGGGCAAGCAGCGGACCATCATCGACGCCGCGGCGTCGATGGTCAGGCCGGGCGGGCGGCTCGTGTACGCGACCTGCTCGCTCGAGCCCGACGAGAACGAGGCCGTGGTCGCGCCGCTCCTCGAGCGCGGCGCGGCCTGGCAGGCGGACCCGCCCGCGGGATTCCCCGTGGCCCCGGACGCCGCGGGCTATATCCGTCTCCTCCCTCACGTGCACGGCACCGACGGCTTCACCGCGATCAGGCTCCGGAGGCTCCCATGACGGCACCCGTCGTCCTCTACGAGAAGACCGGCCGCATCGCCCGCATCACGCTCAACCGTCCCGACAAGCTCAACGCGATCGACGAGGCCCTGCCGCGGGCGCTCCGTGACGCGGTGGGCGAGGCCAATCGCGACGAGGGCGTCCACGTCATCGTCCTGTCGGGCGCCGGCCGCGCCTTCTGCGCGGGCTACGACCTCGAGATGTACGCGGAGCGCCCGCGGCCCGTCGCCTACAGCCAGGACATGCCCTGGGATCCGATGGTGGACTACGCCGGCATGAGCGCGAACACCGAGTGCTTCATGAGCCTCTGGCGGAGCTTCAAGCCGGTCATCTGCAAGGTGCACGGCTATGCCGTGGCGGGCGGCAGCGACATCGCCCTCTGCTCCGACATGATCGTCATGGCCGAGGACGCTCGCATCGGCTACCCGCCGGCGCGGGTCTGGGGCTGCCCCACGACCGCGATGTGGATCTACCGCGTGGGCGCCGAGCGCGCGAAGCGCATGCTGCTCACCGGTGATCTCGTGACGGGTCTCGAGGCGGAGCGCATGGGGCTGGTCAGCGAGGCCGTGCCCGCAGCCGCGCTCGACGCCGCGGTGGAGCGCTGGGCCGAGCGCATGGCAGGCGTGCCCACGAACCAGCTCATGATGCAGAAGCTTATGATCAACCAGGCCTACGACAACATGGGCCTGGCCACGACGCAGATGATCGCGACCATCTTCGACGGCATCACGCGCCACAGCCCGGAAGGCTTCGCCTTCAAGCGGCGCTGCGAGGAGGTCGGCTTCAAGCAGGCTGTGCGAGAGCGCGACAGCGGCGCGCCCATTTTCGGCTCGTGAGGCCGCGATTGCCGGAGTTTGCGGGCCGTGAAGCGATGGAGTAAGGTCGTCACGGGATGAAGATCGCGCCAAGCATTCTCTCCGCCGATTTCGCCGCGCTGGGCGAGGCCGTGGCCCGCGTCGAGGCGGGCGGCGCCGACCAACTCCACGTGGACGTCATGGACGGCCGCTTCGTGCCCAACCTCACCATCGGCCCGCCCGTCATCGAGTCCATACGCAAGCGCACGCGGTTGTCGCTCGACGTGCATCTGATGATCGTCGAGCCCGAGCGCTACATCGAGACCTTCGTCCGGGCGGGCGCCGATCTTCTGACCGTCCATGTCGAGGCCTGCCCACATCTCCACCGCACCCTCCACCAGATCAAGGAGGCCGGGGCCAAGGCCGGGGTGGCGCTGAACCCCTCGACGCCCCCCCAGGTCATCGAGTGGGTGCTGGACGAGCTCGACCTCATCCTGGTCATGTCGGTGAACCCCGGCTTCGGCGGGCAGTCCTTCATCCAAGCTTCCTATGCCAAGGTGCGACAGGTCAGGAGTCTGGTCGGTCGGCGCCCGATAGAGGTCTCGGTGGACGGCGGAGTCAACCGGGACAAGGCCGGCCCCCTGGCCCGGGCAGGGGCAACCATCCTGGTGGCCGGCTCGGCCATCTACGGCGCCCAGGACCCGGCCCAGGCCGTCAAGGATCTCCGGAGTGCGGCGGAGGCGTCGAGCCAGCCCTGACGGCGGAGTAGCTCAGCGCACGCCCGGATGGCGTCCATCGCCGCGCGCTTGGCGTCGCCCCCGCCGACCCGGGGGCTGATGATCGGCAGGCGGAGGTCGGCGCGCCGGTAGGCGTCGATGCGGTCGCGGGCCACCTCCCGGAAGGACCGGATCGCGGCCATGTGTGCCTGCGTCCAGCGCTTGCGCAGCACCTCGATCTGCTCCTCGACGCGGCGCCCGCGCGTGCGAAAGTCTGCGCCGAGCGTCTCGTACTCGACGTAGTTCCAGCCGATCCCGATGCCGAGGCGCAGGCGGCCTCGACTCAGCACGTCGACCTCCGCGGTCTGCTTGGCCACGAGCGCGGTCTGCCGCTGCGGCAGGATAAGGATGCCGGTGACGAGCTCGAGTCTCGTGGTGATCGCGGCAAGGAACCCGAAGAACACCATGGGCTCATAAAACGGATGCTCGTAGGTGTACGGCCCCGTCAGCTTCGGCTGACGATTCGGATGAGCCCCGAGCACGCGGTCGTAAACGAGCAGGTAGTCATAGCCGAGCCCCTCGGCCGTCTGCGCGTAGTCCCTGATGGCCTGAACATTGTTATCGCCGGCCGCTTGACCGCCACAGTCCATGCGGTCATTGTCGGGTCATGACCAAGCCGGCCCGTGTCGAGGTCTCCCTGGTCCGCCTCCGCACGCGCGACGGCGTGTGGCTCGACGGCGCCGTGGCGGAGCCGAGCCACCGCCGCGCCGCGCTCATCTGGGTACACGGCCTCGGGTCGGTGTTCTCGTCCGGACAGGTGCTCATCCGGGAGCTGTCGAGCCGGCTCAATGCGGCGGGTATCGGATACTTCAAGTTCAACAACCGCGGCCACGACATCGTCGCGGGCCGGGGCAGGCACCTCGCCGGCGCGGCCTTCGAGCGCTTCGGCCAGAGCGTCGCGGACATCCGAACGATGATCGCGTTCGCCGCCACGCGCGGCTATAGCAAGATCATCCTGGCCGGGCACTCGACCGGCGCCAACAAGGTTCTCTACTACGCGGCGCGCGTCCGAGACCGGCGCGTGACCGCCCTCGTCCTGCTCGGCCCGGTCTCCGACATCGCGGCCGCGGCACAGCAGGTCGGCGCGCAGGAGCTCCGCCGGCGCGTGGCCGCCGCCGAGCGGCTCGCGCGACGAGACCCACAGGCCCTCGTCCCGCGCGCCTGGGGCTTCTGGAGCGCCCGGCGCTACATCAGCCTGTACCGTCCGGGCGAGGACGAGGACGTCTTCCCGTACTATCGGCCGGGCGCCCGGTGGACGGCGCTCCGATCGGTGCGACTCCCCATGGCGGCGATCATCGGAAGTCGCGACGAGTACCTCGATCGGCCGCCTCAGGAGCTGATCGACACGTTTCGGCGGAACGCCGTGCGGGCTCGGTCGTTCACCGGCGTGGTGCTCCGGGGCGCCCGGCACGGTTTTGAGAAGCGCGAGCGTGAACTGGCGGACGTCATCGTGCGCTGGGCCCACGATCTCCGCGTCCCGACATCGCGCTCCGGGTGAGACCGCAGATGCCGCGGATCCAGCCGCTCACCGGCGGCGACGCAGCCGCCGCCGGTGAGCGCACCCTCCCTATCGCGGCTGGGGAACGATCCGGATGTACGGCTTCGGCGCCTTCCATCCCCCTGGATACGCCTGCTTGGCGTCGGCGTCCGAGACCGTCGGCACGATGATGACGTCCTCGCCCTGCTTCCAGTTCACCGGGGTGGCCACCTTGTGCTTCGCCGTCAGCTGGCAGGAATCCAGGAGCCGCAGCACTTCGTCGAAGTTGCGTCCGGTGCTCATCGGATAGGTCAGCATCGCCTTGACCTTCTTGTCCGGTCCGATGACGAACACCGAGCGTACGGTTGCGTTGTCGGCCGCGGTGCGTCCCTGCGCTGTCGTGCCGGAGTCCTCCGGCAGCATGTCGTAGGCCTTCGCCACCTTCAGGTCGGAGTCGCCGATCAACGGATAGTTGACGGCGTGCCCCTGCGTCTCCTCGATGTCCTTGGACCACTTCTGGTGATCGGGAACCGAGTCCACACTGAGGCCGATGATCTTGCAGTTGCGCTTCTCGAACTCCGGCTTCAGCCCCGCCATGTACCCGAGCTCGGTCGTGCAGACCGGGGTGAAGTTCTTCGGATGCGAGAACAGAATGGCCCACCCATTGCCGATCCATTCGTGGAAATTGATCCGGCCTTGCGTGGTATCCGCGGTAAAGTTGGGAGCCTCACTGTTGATCCTCAACGCCATGACTCACCTCCGCATCGTGTGAACGGTTCGTAGATTGGATACCCGTGGGAGAACCTGGCTGACACCTCCCTGCTGACATCGCCAACGCCGCAGGCTTCCTTAAGTACGCCCGGGCGCCCGACGAGTCAAGCCCCGCCGCTCCCGGGTGGTTCGCCCACCTGGACCTGCGCGACAGCCGGCGATGGTTGTGGCCTACTTGGGCCTGATCATCCGAGCGGGTATACCATGGGGCACGCGACGCGGCGGAGTCCACGCGAGGAGGGATCATGTTTCTGCCGAACCAGCGGGTGACTGTAAGCCTGTCTGGCCTCGTCATCCACGGGGTCTCGCGGGGCGCCGGCGGCCCCCGCCGATAAGACCGACATGCCGTGGGACAAGCGCATCGAGCCGTTCCTGGATCGCTACCCGGCGCTCCGCGCGATTGGCAACACCCCGCTGGCACCGGTCAATATTTTCGGCGACGAGCTGCCTGGCGTCGAGGTGTTGGCGAAGATGGAGTGCCTCAACCCGGGCGGCTCGCTCAAGGACCGTCCCGTCCTGCACATGCTGCTCGCAGCACTGGCCGATGAACGGCTGCAACCAGGCAAGACCATCCTGGACAGCTCATCGGGCAATGCCGGCATCGCGTACGCGATGGTGGGCCGGATCATCGGCTACCCGGTTGAAATCGTCATCCCCGGCAACGCCAGCACAGAGCGCAAGAAGCGGATGCTGGCCCACGGCGCTCAGCTGGTCTATACGGAGGCGCTCAAGGGCTACGATGAAGCGTTGCGCGAGGTTCACCGCCGGTACGACGCCGACGCCCAGCGCTATTTCTTCAGCGATCAGTACAGCAACGAGGATAACTGGCGTGCCCACTACGAGACGACTGCTCTCGAGATCCTCGAGCAAACCGGAGGCAGGCTCACCCACATTGTCGCAGGTGTCGGGACGGGAGGCACGGTGACGGGCCTGGGGAGACGCCTGAAGGAGCACGACCCGACGATCCGCATGATCTGTGTGCTCCCAGAGGTGTTCCCCGGGATCGAAGGCCTCAAGCCGCTCGGGGGTGCCAACGATATCGTCCCCGCAATCCTGGACGAGGCCGTCATCGACGAGCGGATCCCTGTCACCAGTGATGACGCCTACAGAATGTGCGGGAGGCTCGCGCGCGCGGGCTTTTTTGTCGGGCAGTCCTCCGGTGCCTACATGGTCGGGGTCGAGCGTATCGCCCGTCGCGAGCGAGCGGGACGCTTCGTGACCTTGTTCAACGACCTTGGGGAGCGCTACTTCTCGACCCGTCTCTGGGACTAGCTCGAGTTACCCGCCAAGACGCGCGCCCGCTCATTGCTCCAGCCTCGCCGTGCGGCCCTCGTGTCGGCGGCAAGTCGGCGGCGCGCCTCCGCTCACACGCGCTTCGTGCTCCCGGACAAGGCGCCCACCAGATTGGCCGTGTCCGTGTACTCGCGGAACTTGACGACCTTGCCATTGCGCACGGTGAAGATATGGGCGAACTCGGACCCAAACTTGCGGCCGTTGCTCTTCGCCGTGCCGCTGTAGAAGCCGAGCGCGACCACCATGTCGCCCTGGGCGATGAACTGGCGCGGCTCGAACTTCTCGAAGTTCCAGGTCTCGCCGACTTCCTTGAAGAAGCGCGACACCTCGGGCCTGCCCTTGCGCTGGCCGCCAGTCGGGAGCTCCTGCGGGCCGAACGTATGCCAGTCGATGTCCTCGGTCATGTGGTTGAGCAACCCCGGAACGTCGTTGCGACCGAACGCCGCGTAGGCATCCTGAACCACCTTGATGTTCTCCTGCTCGCCCATGGTCCGCCTCCTTGGGGATATGAGTGGGGCACGGATCGAACTGTACACGCCCGTTCTACGCCGGTGGACGCCAATCGGATCTTATCCCGCCCGCGGACACCTCACCCTGCGGCGTCCATCGCTTCTGGGTCGACCCGAAGGAGGAGCTCGTCGGCGTCCTGATGACCCAGGCTGCGAGCCCCGAGCGGGCGTTCTACAGGAGGCTCGTCAAGCAGCTTGTCTACCAGGCGATCATCGACGAGCCCTGTCTGTTGGGCCGAGCGAGAGATCGAGCCGGTTCTCACCGCCTGCGACAGTGGGCCGGTCATCTCGAGCGGTCGGCGTCACCTCACGACACTTCTCGGGCGAACCGCTTGACCAGCTCTTCCCATTCTCGCGTCTCGAATTCCACTCGAGTCTCGTTCGCGTCGCGGGAGAGCGCGGCCGTCACGTAGCCGCCGCCACCTTCGAGGGTCACGCAATCGGGGGCTTCGGCCGTGAGTGTCAGCCCATAGCCGTCCTTGAAGAAGGCCTTGATCCGTTGTCTCACTTCCTCCTCCGGCAGTCGCGTCTTCACGTCTAGCTTGAGCATCGTGTCACCTCCGCCCTTCCCTTTGGTCGAAGACGGGCGCGGAAGGATCCAATCCCATTGTCGCACCGGGCCCTGCCCCGCTGCCAGCGGTCGACCCGGGACGCATGTTGGACTGCAGGACCTGACCCCGGCTAGGCTTTGATCCCGAGCAGCTTCGCTGCTGTCCCGCCCAGCATGGCCGCGCGCTCGGCATCGCTCAGACCTGGCGTGGCGAGGACGAGATCCACGGCGGTCTTCGTCCACGGATAGGGATAGTCGGTGCCCACCACGAGCTGGCGCCGACTTCGGCGACGAGATAGCGCATCGCTTCGGGGGTGAACATGATGTTGTCGTAGTAGAGCTGCTTGAGGTACTCCGTCGGTTTCTTCTTCAGCGGCCCGTCCTTCGGCCGGGGCATCGGTCAGGAAAGGTCAGGCAACCCTGATCCGAGCGCCCCCGCGTACGAGGGCAGGTACCCGCCGCCGTGCGCCGCGCAGATCTTGAGCCCGGGGAAGCGGTCGAAGGTTCCCTCGAAGATCAAGTGCGAGAGCGCGATGGTCGTCTCGAGCGGGTTGCCGCGGTCCGCCTTAGCTATGCAAAGATGCGACAGATAAAGAGTTTGGGCGGTCGGCGCCCGAAAGAGATCTCGGTGGCCGATGGAGTCAACCGGGACAAGGCTTGGCCCTTCCGGCCAGGCAGGGACTGACATGCTCGTGGCCGGGTCGGGCCGTATCGGGGACCCACGATCCGGCCCAATCAGTCAACGATCTGAAGGAATGCGTCGGAAGTATCGAGATAGGCTTGACTTTTTTCACAGCGGTCAGTATCCTCTAGTGTTTCCTGAAGCCATCTTCAGGGCTACGCCATGCTCGACAGCCTCAGCACGCGCCTCACTGGCATCCTGGACCGGCTCCGCGGGTTCGGCCGGCTGACGGAGGAGAATATCCAGGAGGCGCTTCGCGAAGTCCGCCTCGCGCTCCTCGAAGCCGACGTCAACTTCAAGGTCGTCAAGGGCTTCATCGAACGCGTCCGCGTCAAGGCCATCGGGCAGGACGTCCTCACCTCGCTGACTCCGGGGCAGCAGGTGGTCAAGGTCGTTCTCGACGAGCTGGTCGAGCTGCTGGGCGGCTCGGGGCATCGCCTGACGATGGCATCGCATCCGCCGACGGTCATCATGCTCGTCGGCCTCCAGGGCTCGGGCAAAACCACCTCGGCCGCCAAGCTCGCCCGCCACTACCAGAAGCAGGGCCAGCATCCTATCGTCGCTTCGGCCGACGTCTACCGCCCCGCCGCGATGGAGCAGCTCCGTCGCCTCGGCAAGGACCTCGGCATCCCCGTGCTGGGTGATGAGGCGCAGCAGCCCGTGGACATCTGCAGGGCCGCGCGAGACGAGGCGGCGCGGCGGGGCCTCTCGCCGCTCATCCTCGACACGGCGGGGCGTCTTCACATCGACGAGCAGATGCTCGACGAGCTCCGCGCCATCAAGAAGAGCGTGGGGCCGCATCACGTCCTCCTCGTGGTGGACGCCATGACGGGCCAGGACGCCATCACGGTCGCCGACAAGTTCAACGCCGCCGTCGGCATCGACGCGGTGATCCTGACCAAGATGGACGGCGACGCCCGTGGCGGCGCGGCGCTCTCGGTTCGAGAAGTCACGGGCCGCCCCATCGCCTTCGTCGGCGTGGGCGAGAAGACGGACGCCCTCGAGCCCTTCCACCCAGACCGGCTGGCGCAGCGCATCCTCGGCATGGGCGATGTCCTCTCGCTCGTCGAGAAGGCCCAGGCGCACGTGGACGCGAGTCAGGCCGAGGACATGGCGCGGAAGATCCGCGAAGACAGCTTCTCCCTCGAGGACTTCGCCGCGCAGCTCAGGCAGCTCCGCTCGATGGGTCCGCTCGGGCAGCTCATGGAGATGGTGCCGATGTTCCGCGGCGCCAAGGGCATGCCGAAGGAGCTCACGGGCGAGGAGCAGGAGCTCAACAAGTACGAGGCGATCATCGGCTCGATGACGCCCGACGAGCGCGTGAAGCCGCAGATCATCAACGGCAGCCGCCGGACGCGGATCGCCAAGGGCAGCGGCACGCAGGTCTCCGACGTCAACCGGCTGTTGAAGCAGTACGCGCAGCTCAAGCAGATGATGAAGGGCTTGAAGCAGATGGAAGGGCGCATGGGCAAGCTCAAGGGCGCCATGCCGTTTCTTCCGAGATAACCCAACGAGCGAGGTGAGCCAGTGGCCGTACACATCCGACTGAGAAGGACAGGGACGACCAAGAAGCCGGCCTATCGCGTCGTGGTGGCCGACTCGCGGGCCGCGCGCGACGGGCGCTTCATCGAGGTAATCGGGCACTACAACCCGCTCTCGAAGCCGCCGACGCTCAAGATCGAGACGGAGAAGGCGGCGGAGTGGATCAAGAAGGGCGCGCAGCCGTCGAACACGGTCAGGAACCTGCTGGCCCTGGCCGTGAAGGCGGCCAAGGTCTAACCCGCCGTGACGCCGGGGGCCCTGGTCGCCGTCGGAGAGGTGCTCCGGCCCTGGGGGCTGGCAGGCGAGGTGCGGGTGCGGCCGCTGACGGACAGGCCGGAGGAGCGCTTCGGGGTCCTGCGCGAGTGCGTGCTGTGGCAGCCCGAGCCTGACCGGCGCGAGCCGTGCCGCATCGCCTCGTGCCGCTTCGAGGGCGAGACGGTGCTGCTCCGGATGGAGGGCGTGACGTCGCCCGAGGCCGCCCAGCGGCTGACGGGGCGTCTGCTCGCGGTAGCGCAGGAGGATGCGCTGCCGGCCCCCGAGGGGCACTTCTACCCCTGGGAGATGGCGGGCGCGTCGGTCGAGACCGCCGACGGACGCCGCGTGGGCGAGTTCGTCAGGGTGGAGGGCAGCGCAGGCCAGCCGCTCTGGGTGGTGGCCGGTGCCGGGCGCGAGCATCTGGTGCCCGCGGTGCCGGCGATCGTGGTCGAGGTGAACCGGGCGGAGCGGCGGATCGTCATCGACCCGCCGGAGGGGCTTCTGGAGCTGTGAGGATAGACATCGTCACGCTATTCCCCGGGATGGTGGAGCCGGCTCTCGGCGACTCCATCGTGGGGCGCGCGCGCGCGCGCGGGATCGTGGACATCCGCGTCCACAACCTTCGCGACTGGGCCGAGGGCAGGCACCGCATGACGGACGATACGCCGTTCGGGGGCGGCGGCGGGATGATCATGAAGCCCGAGCCGCTCGCCCGCTGTCTCGAGGCCTTGCGCGGGCCGGAGGCGCGCGTGATCCTCCTCGACCCGGCAGGCCGGCGGTTCACGCAGGAGGTGGCGCGCGACTACGCGCAGCGGCCGCACCTCCTCCTGCTCTGCGGGCGCTACGAGGGCGTGGACGAGCGGGTGCGCGAGCACCTGGTGGAGGAGGAGCTGTCCATCGGCGACTACGTCCTGTCCGGCGGTGAAGCGGCGGCGCTCGTGGTGACCGAGACGGTGACACGACTGCAGCCGGGCGCGCTCGGCGACGAGGACGCGCCCGCACGCGACTCGTTCGCGCGGGGGCTGCTCGAGCATCCGCAGTACACGCGTCCCGAGGTATTCCGGGGCTTCGCGGTGCCCGACGTGCTCCGCTCGGGTGACCACGCCAGGATCGAGCGATGGAAGCGCGTCATGTCCGTGTGGCGGACGTGGCAGCGGCGGCGGGATCTGCTGGAGACGGCGGATCTGTCGCCCGAGGAGCAGAAGTGGGTGGACGGCTTTCGACAGGGCCGGACGCCTGTCGACTATCTCGCCAGGTGACTATCCCGCCAGGCGACTGTCCCGAATGAGGAGTGACGAGTCATGCAAGCGATTCGCATCGTGGAAGCAGGGCAGCTCAAGAAGGACAGGGGCGGGTTCGGCCCCGGCGACACCGTCCGGGTGTCGGTCAAGGTCGTCGAGGGCGAGAAGGAGCGGCTCCAGGCCTTCGAAGGCGTGGTGATCCGCAAGCGCGGCGACGGGGTCAGCGCGTCGTTCACCGTGCGCCGCATCTCGTACGGGGTGGGCGTCGAGCGGACGTTCCCGCTGCACTCGCCGCGGATCGACAAGATCCAGGTCATGAAACGCGCCAGCGTGCGGCGATCGAAGCTCTACTACCTGAGGGATCTGGCCGGCAAAGCGGCGCGCCTCAAGGAGAAGCGCGTGGCGCCGGCGCCGGGCGAGACGGTGTAGCGGGAGGCAGGGGTCACGGGCGCGCCCTATCGCTTCGAGCAGGCGGCCTGGCGCCGCGGGGTCATGCGCGTGGCCGGCGTGGACGAGGCCGGGCGCGGTCCCCTGGCGGGGCCCGTGGTCGCGGCGGCGGTGGTCTTCCGGCCGGGCACGCGGATCGGGGGCGTGGACGACTCGAAGCGGCTCGCCCCGGCCGAGCGGGAAATGCTCGACATCGTGATACGCCGGCGGGCGATAGCCATCGGCGTGGGGATCATCGACGCCGCCACGATAGACCGCGTGAACATACTGGAGGCGACGCGCCGAGCGATGCGGCTGGCGCTGGGCGCCCTGGGCGTAGAGCTCGAGCTGGTGCTGACCGACTTCGTCGCGCTGGACGGTCTGGGATGCCCCCAGCGCAACCTGGTCGGCGGAGATCAGCGGTCGGCCACCGTGGCCGCCGCATCCATCATCGCGAAGGTGGCGAGGGACAGGATCATGGCAGAGGCGGATCGCGAGTACCCGCAGTACGGCTTCGGCCGGCACAAGGGCTACGCGACCCTGGATCACCGGACCGCGCTCCTGGCGCACGGGCCGTGTCCCCTGCATCGCCGCTCGTTCGCCGGGGTGAGTCAGCCGGAGCTTTTCCCGGAACTATTCTCGATCACAGTGGACGAGGAGTGAACCGTGCCTATCGATCTCAGACGGGGAACTGGCATCAAGGGTGAAGAGGAGGCGGCCCGCTTTCTCTCGCGGTGCGGGTACGCCATCCTGGACAAGAATGTCCGGACCCGCGTCGGCGAGATTGACCTCGTGGCGAAGGAGGGGAAGACCCTCGTGTTCGTCGAGGTCAAGACGCGCAAGGAGATCGCCGAGGCGCCGCCCCCGGTGCCGCCGCAGGCCGGCGTGCACACGCGCAAGCAGAACAAGCTGGGCAAGCTCGCCCAGAGCTACCTCAAGCTCAAGCGCCTGCGCGAGCAGCCATGCCGATTCGACGTGGTGGCCGTGGTCGTCAACGACGAGGGCGGAGTCAAGGCGATCCGCCACATCCCCAACGCGTTTTCCGTCGCGGCCTGGTGAGACCGGGCCGCTCCAGGGGCCTCTCGCGAGTCACCGAGGAGCTCGGCCGTTGGTGCTCGGCCGTTGGTAGCGCCACTCACTCGGCCGTGGTAGGTTCGTCCCCATGAACAACGGATTCCGATTCTCGGGCTGCATCCCCGCGAACCTGCTGCCGTTCACGGCCGATCTTCAGATCGACGTGGCCGCCTACAAGAAGCACCTGCGCTGGCTCGCCGACTGCAAGGGCGTGACGGCCATCGTCGCCAATGGCCATGCGGCCGAGGTGTCCTCCCTCCCCCGCGAGGAGCGCAAGCGCGCGCTGGCCCTGGCGCTCGAGGAGGTCGGAGGCAAGGTGCCCCTGATCGCGGGCGTCTACTCCGACGGCACGGACGAAGCGATCGAGCTCGCGCGCGATGCCAAGGCCGCGGGCGCCTCTGGGCTCCTGGTGTTCCCGCCCACCGTCTTCATGTGGGGCGCGCAGCTGAAACCCGACATGGTGCTCCGGCACTTCTCGCTCCTGGCCGAGGGCGTGGACCTGCCCTTGATCGTCTTCGAGTACCCGCCGGCCTCGGGCCTCGGCTATTCGCCCGAGACTCTGACTGAGCTCTGCAAGATCCCGAGCGTGGTCGGCGTCAAGGACTGGTCGAACGACATCGTGTCCTACGAGAAGAACCTGCGCGCGCTCCGGGCCTGCGGGCGTCCCGTGGCCATGCTCTCGTCCTTCACCATGTCGCTCATGGCGAGCTTCCTGCTGGGCGCCGACGGCTGCATCTCCGGCATGGGCAGCGTGGCAGCCGACCTCCAGGCCGCGCTCTTCGCGGCGGTCAAGGCGGGCAACGTCGCCGAGGCCCATCACATCAACGAGCAGCTGGCCCCCCTCGTCGCAGTCTTCTACGCGCCGCCCTTCGTGGACATGCACAACCGCATGAAGGAGGCCCTCGTCCTCCTGGGACGTCTCCCGGCAGCCCACGTGCGGCCGCCGCTCACCCCGGTGTCCGAGGACGAGCGGGACCGCATCCGCCTCGCGCTCAGAGCAGCCGCGCTTCAGTAGCGCGCTGGTACGCGGCCGCGACTGCGCGCGCCACGGCGCTCTTACGCTAGCCGGCGGCTTGCGGGGCCGGGCGCCTTGGGGTATAAGGGTGGCCACCCGATGGCGCCAGACAACCGCATGACGCCCCGAAGTCCCGAGGAAACCGCGCTGCTCCGAACGGCCCTGCGCCGTTTCCCCGGGGGTGCGCTCGGCGGCTACTATGCCCCCGGCGACCTCCAGTTCGTCGTCAAGGAAGCCAGGGGCGCCCACCTCCGCGACTTCTCTGGCCGCGAGTACATCGACTATCTCCTGGGCAGCGGCCCGATGGTGCTGGGCCATGCCCATCCCGCGGTCATCCAGGCCGTCGAGGCGCAGCTCGGCCGAGGGAGCACCTATTTCCAGCTCTCGGAGCCGGCCCTGGCACTGGCCGAGGAGATCTGCCGGGCGGTGCCCTGCGCCGAGCAGCTCCGCTACACGTCCTCGGGCAGCGAGGCGACCTTCTTCGCCCTCCGCCTGGCGCGCGCCTTCCGGAAGCGCGACAAGATCCTGAAGTTCGAGGGAGGCTTCCACGGCACCCACGACTATTCGCTGATGAGCGTCGGGCCGCGCGTGCCGAAGGCCTTTCCCGCGCCCACGCCGGACTCGGGCGGCATCCCGCACGCGATCGAGGAGAATGTCCTGGTCGCTCCGTTCAACGATCTCGCGGAGACCGAGGCCATCCTCGCCGCCCACCACGACAGTCTGGCCGCGGTGATCATGGAGCCCTTCCAGCGGCTCATCGTGCCGGACGACGGGTTCTTACAGGGGGTGCGCGAGATCACGGTCCGCTACGGCGTGCCGTTGATCTTCGACGAGATCGTCACGGGCTTCCGGTTCGCGTACGGCGGCGCCCAGGAATACTACGGCGTGGTGCCGGACATCGCCGCCCTCGGCAAAATCATCGGCGGGGGCTTCCCGCTGGCGGCCGTCGTGGGGCGCGAGGAGATCATGCGGCACCTGGCGCCCTCGCTCCAGGGGACGAGCGACTTCGTCCATCAGGCGGGCACGCTCAACGGCAACCCGGTCGCGGCCGCCGCGGGCCTGGCGACGCTCGCCGAGCTCCGCAAGCCGGGGACGTACGAGCGCCTCTTCCAGACCGGCAACCGGGTCAAGCAGGCGCTCCATGAGGCCGCCCGCACGGCGGGGCTCCAGGCCGAAGTCGCCGGGGAGGCGCCCGTCTTCGAGATCTACTTCACCGACCGGCCCATCACCGACTACCGCGCCACGCTGACGGCCGACAAGGCCCTGCACGCGGCCTTCACCCGCGCGCTCCTCGAGCGCGGCGTGCTGAAGGCCACCCAGAAGTTCTACGTGTCCCTCGCGCACACTGAAGAAGACATCCGGCAGACCGTCCAAGCGTTCACCGCGGCACTGCAGAGCGTGGCCGAGCAGCGATCGTAGCGCCCAAGGAGGGCAGAGACCATGGCAGAGAGCTGGAAAGACGAGCAGTGGGCCCAGGCTGAGGAGTTCTGGTACAGCGGCAAGACCAGTCGCCGCCGCTTCCTCGGGTTCAGCGCCGCCGCAGCGGGAGCGCTGGGCGCCGCCGTGGCCGTGCCTGCGTGGTGGAAGGACGCCTTCGGGCAGGCCAAGCCCTTCAAGGTCGGCACGATGCAGCCGCTCTCGGGCGCCGCGGCGGCGGGCGGCAAGACGGCCCTGGTCGGGACGCAGATGGCCGTCGACCGTGTCAACAAGTCCGGCGGCATCAACGGCCGGCCCATCGAGCTCATCGTTGCCGATTACGAGTCCAAGCCCGACGTCGGGCGGCGCAAGGCCGAGAAGCTCGCCGTCGAGGACAAGATCGACGTCCACCAGGGCGGCTTCCTCTCCAACGTCTGCCTGGCCTGCATGCCGGTCTGGGACGAGCACAAGGTCATCAACATGATCGGCGTCTGCCTCGACACGACGATCACCACGACCAAGTGCAGCAAGTACACGTTCCGGCCCTTCGACTACGCGCCGGCCCAGGCCGTGGCGTTCGCCCCGTACCTCGTGAACAAGATGGGCAAGAAGTGGCACATCGCCTTCGCCGACTATTCCTGGGGCCAGTCCACGCGCGACGCCTACGCCGAGCAGATCAAGAAGGCGGGCGGCGAGGTGGTGAATACGACGGGCATCCCGCTCGGCACGGCGGACATGACGGCCTTCCTCTCGAAGATCACCGGCAGCTTCGACGGGTTCTTCGCGATCTTCTTCGGCAAGGACGGCGTGACCATCGGCAACCAGGCCTATGACCTGGGGCTGACCAAGAAGTACAAGTGGGCGGGGGACGGCGCTATCGCCGAGAGCACCAACCTGCCCGGCCTCGGGAGCAAGATCGAGGGCTTCGTCGGCATCAACCGCTACGTCCCGGTGCTCGACGCGCCGCTCAACACGGCCGCGCACAAGAAGTTCTTCGACGACGCCGTGGCGCGGCTCAAGCAGATCGACCCCTCCGGCCCGCTGCCAGACCGCTACGTCCAGGCCAACTACGAAGCCATGAACTTCCTCAAGATCGGCATGCAGAAGTCCGGCTTCCGCGGGCGCGAGGACACGCCGAAGCTCATCGCCGCCCTCGAGGGCCTCGAGGTGAAGGAGGGAGACGACTTCCCGCAGGGCGACAAGACGCTCCGCAAGGAGGACCACCAGGCCTTCCTGCGCGAGTTCATCTTCACGATCGCGAACGGCAAGCACAAGGTCGTCGAGGTCGTCCCGAAGGAGAAGACGATCTTCCCGCCTGCCTGCACCTTCGCCTAGTGACCGCTGACTCCAGCCAGGGGACGGTGGCCCCGGCCGACCTCCGCGTGGAGGGAGGCCGGGGCGCCGCCTCTGGCCCCATCCTGTCTACCGAAGGGCTGACCATGCGCTTCGGCGGGCTGACGGCCGTGAACAATGTCAGCGTCGCCGTGGCGCGCGGCGAGATCCGGGCGATCATCGGCCCGAACGGCGCGGGCAAGTCCACCTTCTTCAACTGTCTGACGGGCGTCCTGCGTCCGACGGCCGGCCGCATCATCCTGAACGGCGAAGACATCGCGGGGCTGCCGCCGAACCAGGTCTCGCACAAGGGCCTGGCCCGCTCCTACCAGATCACCAACATCCTGCCAGGCGCGACGGTGCTCGAGAACGTGCGCGTGGCGGTACAGTCGCGGCACCACGCCTGGAACATGCTCCGCCATCGGCTCTCCTTCCCGGACCTCATCGACAGGGCCCGCGCAGTCCTGGACGCGGTCGGGCTCGGTGCGCAGGAGGACGAGCTGGCCGCCAACCTCTCCCACGGCGCCCAGCGCAACCTCGAGATCGGCATCGCACTGGCGACCGAGCCCCAGATCCTCTGTCTCGACGAGCCCACGGCGGGCATGAGCGTCACCGAGACCCACGCCACGGTTGAGCTCGTGCGCCGAATCGCGAAGGACCTCACCATTGTCATCGTCGAGCACGACATGGAGGTGGTGATGGGGCTCGCCAAGACCATCACCGTGCTCCATTACGGCGAGGTCCTGGCCGAGGGCAACCCGGCCCAGATCCAGGCCAACCCGCGGGTCCAGGAGGTCTACCTCAAGACCTGATGCTGGCCCTCGAGAACATCCACACCTACTACGGCAAGTCCCACATCCTCCACGGGGTCTCCATCGAGGTCGGCGCCGGGGAGGTCGTCGGGCTCCTCGGCCGCAACGGCGTCGGCAAGAGTACGACGCTCAAGACGGTGATGGGGCTCGTGCACCCGTCCGAGGGCAACGTCACGTTCGAGGGGCGGCAGATCGGCGGCATGGCGCCGCATCACCTGGCCCACCTCGGCATCGCGTGGGTGCCCGAGGACCGGCGGATCTTCCGCCTCCTGACCGTGATGGAGAACCTGCGCACCGGGCTCGACCGCCCTGGCGTGAGCAACGCCAAGCGCAAGGATCTCCTCGACAAGGTCTACGCCTCGTTCCCGGTGCTCGCGGAGCGGCGCGAGCAGGCGGGCGGCACGCTGTCGGGCGGCGAGCAGCAGATGCTGGCCATCGCGCGGGCGATGATGCTCGAGCCCAAGATCATCCTGCTGGACGAGCCGACCGAGGGGCTGATGCCGCGCATGGTTGGCCAGATCGCCGAGATCATCAGCGTGCTCCACCGGGAGCGCGTCGCCATCCTGCTGGTCGAGCAAAACGTGCCGCTCACCCTCGAGTCGTCGAATCGCGTCTACATCATGGAAAAGGGCGTGGTCCGCCATCACGCGCCGGCGGCCGAGCTCCGCGCGGATCACGCGGTCATCCACCAGTACCTGGGAGTCTAGCGGCGGTGGCCATCCCGCTCGAGCAGATTCTGATCCAGACCGTCAACGGCATCGTCAACGGCATGATCCTGGCACTGGTCGCCTCCGGCCTGACCCTCATCTTCGGGATCATGGACGTGGTCAACTTCGCCCACGGCGACCTCGTCATGCTGGGCGGCTTCGCCGGCGCCGTCACCATCGCGAGCACGGGCAATTTCTGGCTGGCGCTGCTCGTCGCCGCGCTCACCGTGGCGGTCTTCGGGGCGGCGCTCCAGGCGGTCATCCTCCGGCCCCTGCTCGGGCGCGATCCGCTCACGACGATCCTCGCCACCTTCGGCATCTCGCTCGTGCTCCAGAAGTACGCGCTCTGGCAGTGGGGCCCGTCGGCGCGCCACATCCAGGAGCCGATCACGGGACAGTTCCAGCTCTTCTACCTCCAGTACCCCTGGTACCGGATACTGACCGCCGTGCTCGCGACGGCCATCATCGGGGTCTTCTACCTCTTCCTGCGCTACGGCAAGTACGGCATCTGGATCCGCGCGACGACGCAGGACCGGGTCATGGCCCAGGCGATGGGCATCCCGGTCCCCCTCGTGCACACGGTCGTCTTCGCGATCGGCGCGGGCATGGCCGCGGCGTCGGGCGTCCTCTTCGGCCCGCTCGGCGGCGTGACGCAGAATATCGGCCTGGACTTCACGCTGCGGGCCTTCATCGTGGTCGTGGTCGGCGGCATGGGCAATCTCGGCGGCTCGATCCTGGCGTCCATCTTCATCAGCCTGCTCGAGGCCTACGCGGCCCTGATCGTCAGCCCCGCCCAGGCCGTCATCGTCTCCTTCGTCGCGCTCATCCTCACGCTCCTCTTCAGGCCGACCGGCCTCTTCGTGCCCACGCCGAAATAGCCATGCGACGCTCCGTCACCACCTACTGGACCGGCTTCGCCATCATCCTGGCGCTCCTGATCGTGGCGCCGCTCGTGCTCCCGGAGTTCTGGCGGCGCTTCGTCACCGAGATCCTGATCTGGGGCCTGCTCGCCATGTCCTCGGACATCCTGATCGGCTACACGGGCATGGTGTCGTTCGGCCACTCGGTGTTCTTCGGCCTCGGCATGTACTGCGCGGCGGCGGCGCTCCTGACCGTGAAGCCGCCGAGCCTGTGGCTGGCCCTGCTCTACGGGCTCGCGGGCGCCCTCGTGGTGGCGACGTGCGTCGCCTACTTCGCCACGCGCCTGCGCGACATCTACTTCGCGATCACGACGCTCATCTTCTCGCAGATCTTCTACGTCATCATCTTCACCTGGACCGAGGTGACGGGCGGCGAGAACGGGCTCGGCTTCAGCCAGCCCCCCTTCTCGATCCCGGGCCTGTGGTCCGCGCGCTTCACTCCCGTGACGCTCCACTGGTTCGTGCTGGCGGTGGTGACGGCCTCGTTCCTGATCCTCCGCCGCGTCACCCAGTCGCCCTTCGGCATGGTGCTGCAGGCCATCCGCGAGAACGAGCCGCGCGCCCGGGCGATCGGCTACGCCGTCGAGCGCTACAAGATCGTGGCGGTCATCCTCTCGGGCCTCTTCGCGGGCCTGGCGGGAATCCTCTACGCGGTCCAGAACAAGTTCGCGGCGCCCGATTTCGTCTTCTTCGTGGTCTCGGGCGAAGTCGTGATCTTCAACGTCATGGGCGGCATGGGCACGCTGGTGGGGCCCGTGGCGGGCGCCGCCTTCTTCCTGCTGCTGCGCGAGGGCCTCTCGCGCTACTTCACGGAGTACTACCTGATGCCGGTCGGCATCATCTTCACGGCGATGGTCATCTTCATGCCCCAGGGCCTGCTCGGCTTCGCGAGGCGCCGGCTCAACCAGTAGCCCGGCGGGACAGCCCATGAGCCATGTCTTCGCCTACCTCTTCAGGATGACGTTCATCCGGCGCTGGGGGCTCATGGCGCCGGGCTTCGCGACGCCCAGCCAGCGGACGCTTTGACACGGTTCCCCATGTCCGCGTAGACTCCCGCCAGTCTGCGCAGCAGAACCAGAAAGGCGGGCCAGCCATGGCGTCCAGCAAGGCCGTGTTCAACCCTCTCCTGCCGGAGTTTCACGCCGATCCCTACCCGTTCTATCGAGCGCTGCGCGAAGAGGACCCGGTGCACCACAGCCCGCTCGGCATCTGGGTGGTGACGCGCTATGACGACGCGATCATGGTGCTGCGGGATCCGCGCTTCGGCCGGGAAGGGATGGCCCAGATGATGGAGAGCCGCCTCGGCGCGACGCCAGGGAGGCCCGGCTACACCAATTCCATGCTCTTCCGCGATCCCCCGGACCATACCCGGCTCCGCTCGCTCGTGAACCGGGCCTTCACGCCGCGGGTCGTCGAGGGCATGCGCGGGCATATCCAGCACATCGTGGACGACCTGATCGACCAGACGCAGGGCGCCCACTCCATGGATGTAATCGCGGACCTCGCGTATCCGCTTCCGGTCACCGTCATCTCCGAGATGCTGGGCGTCCCGGCGGTGGACCGCGACGCCTTCAAGCAGTGGTCATCGGACATCGCCCGGAGCCTCGACGCGGCCATTCTGCCGGCGGGGTCCGACGTCATCGCGCGCGGCCAGGTGGCGCGGGCAGCGCTGGGGGACTACTTCCGCACGCTCATCGCCACGCGCCGGAAGAACCCCCGGGCGGATCTCCTGTCGAACCTCATCGCCGCCGAGGAGCAGGGCGACAAGCTCAGCGAGGAGGAGCTCCTCGCCACCTGCGTGCTCTTGCTCATCGCCGGTCACGAGACCACGGTCAACCTGATCGGGAACGGCCTCTTCGCCCTGCTGCGGCATCCGGCGGAGTTTCGGGCGCTGCGCGACCACCCCACGCTGATTGCCACGGCCGTCGAGGAGCTGCTGCGCTACGACGGGCCCGTGCAGCGGACGGGGCGCATGACCATGACGGACGTGGAGATCAGCGGGACGCCTATTCCCAAGGGCTCGATCGTCGCGGCCATCATCGGCGCCGCCAACCGCGACCCGGCGCAGTTCTCCGATCCGGAGCGCCTCGACGTCGCCCGGCGGGAGAACCGGCACATCGCCTTCGGCTTCGGCATCCACTTTTGTCTCGGGGCTCCGCTGGCCCGCGTCGAGGGCCAGATCGCGATCGGCACCCTTCTGCGCCGCTTGCCGGCGCTCGAGCTGGCGTCCGCGCAGCCGGAGTGGCGGGAATCCTCCGTGCTTCGCGGACTCAAGGCGCTCCAGGTGACATTCTGATCACAGGAGGACACGGGCACATGGACTTCTCTCTCGACTCCCCCGTCAGTCGTCGGGATCTGCTGAAGCTCGGCGGCGTCGCGGCCGCGGCGGGCATCACGGGCTCCGGCCTGCATCTTCTGGAGCCAACGGAAGCTCTGGCCCAGACGCCCAAGCGGGGCGGCACCTTCCGCATCCGCTTCCATCTCGCCCCGGTCCACTTCGATCCGCAGCAGACCGTGGCCTTCTCCACTATGGTGCCCCTGTCCTTCACCCACAGCCGGCTCGTCAAGGTCAAGGCGGGGTCCTCGGTCAAGCCCGGCACGACGCCGATCGAAGCGGATCTAGCCGAATCCTGGACCCAGCCCAGCGACACGACCTACGTCTTCAAGCTCCGCCGCGGCGCGCGATGGCACCCGAAGCCGCCGGTCAACGGGCGCGAGGTGACAGCCGAGGACGTCAAGTACAGCTACGAGCGCTTCCTCGGCCCGACCAATCCCAATCGCGGCATGCTCGAGCAGGTCGAGCGCATCGAAGCGCCAGACAAGTACACGGTCAAGTTCACGCTCAAGGAGCCCTTCGCCTGGTTCCTCGAGGCGCTGGCGTCGACCTCGACCTGGATCATCGCCAGGGAGGCCGTCGAGCAAAACGGGGACCTCAAGAAACCGGAGACCTGCATCGGCACCGGCCCCTGGATGCTCGAGCGCTACGAGCCCAATCTGCGACTCACCTGGGTGCGGAACCCCAACTACTTCCTCCCCGGGCTGCCCTATGCCGACGGCGTGGACATGTCGATCGAGACCGACCCGGCCTCGGCCCTGGCCGGGTGGCTGGCCGGCAGGTACGACTTCGGCCCCGAGTACGGGATGGTCGTGCGCCGCAGCGACCTGGCGACGGCCAGGCAGCGCAAGCCCGGCCTCCAGACCCAGGACTACATCGTGGTGTTCGGGGGCATCACCTGGATGCATCTCGACCAGGAGCCGTTCAAGGATATCCGCATGCGGCGAGCCCTCGCCATGGCCTCGAACTGGAAGGAGGTCCTCGAAACCAGTACCTGGTCCCAGGGACACGGGGTGCCCAACCCGGCCATGCCCGCCGCCTTCCGGGAGTGGTCCATCCCCATCGACCAGCTGCCCGCGGAGGGGCGGAGACTGTTCGAATTCGACCCGCGCGAGGCCAGGCGGCTCCTGGCCGAGGTCGGCTATCCGAACGGGTTCAAGACCACCGTGGAAACCACGGCGGGCTACGGTCCCGACTACATGGATGCGGTGGAGGTGCAGCTGCAGAGCTGGAAGAAGGCGGGGATCGAGGCCGAGCTGAAGATGAAGGAGTACGGGGCCTTCATTTCCACCGCGCTCTTCGGCAAGTTCGACAAGATGGCCGCCGGTCTCTTCGGCATCTGGGCCGACCCCGACAGCTATCTCTATCGCTACTTCATGGCCGGTCAGCCGCTGAACGCCTCCGGCGTCAACGATCCCAGGCTCGCCGACATGATCCGGCTTCAGCGCCGCACCTTCAATGTCGCCAAGCGCCGCGAGATCATCTACGAGATCCAGCGCTACGTGGCCCAGCAGGCCTACGCGCTCTACGGTCCGTCCGTGAGCGCCGTCGCGGCCTGGGAGCCCTATGTCAGGAACTTCGGACCCAATATCGGCCACGACTACGGCGGGCGCCTGATGGTGGCATGGCTTGATCGCTGACGGCGCGCGAGGAGCCGTCGACGAGACGGCAGGTGGGAGGTAGCGCGTGAAGCTCAAGGACAGGGTCGCCCTGGTGACGGGCGCCGGATCCGGCATCGGCCGCGCGATCGCCCAGCTCTTCGCCGAGGAAGGCGCGCGCATCATCGCCAATGACGTGAATGAGCGCGCCGCCCGGGAGACAGTGGAGGCCTTGGGCGCCTCGCGATCAGCCGCCCGCGCGATTCAGGCCGACGTGGCCGACAGCAGCCAGGTCAAGGCCATGTTCGCCGAGATCGACCGGGAGTGCGGGACGCTCGACGTGCTCGTCAACAACGCGGGCATCGCCAGGACGTCCACGGCGGATCGGGACACGCTTCGCGAGAGAGCCGAAACCCGCATCGGCGAGCTCTTGAGCGGCCAGGGCATACAGACCCACTGGGACATCACCCAGGAGCTGACGGACGAGGCCTGGCACCGGATGATCGCGGTGCACCTGAACGGCACCTTCTTCTGCACCCGCGAGGCGCTGCGCCTGATGAGCCGCCGCAACCAGGGGTCGATCGTCAACATGTCGAGCGTCGCGGGGCTGATGGGCCTCGAGAGCGTACCGCACTACAGCGCGGCCAAGGCGGGCATTCTCGGCTTCACCCGCGCCGTCGCGCGCGAGGTCGGATCACGGACGATACGCGTGAACGCGATCTGCCCCGGCTTTATCGACACGCCCATGACCCAGCCCATGTCTCCGCTCATGCGTGACGCCGTGATCGCGCGCACGCCGCTGGGGCGCTGGGCGGAGCCGGCCGAGGTCGCCAGGACCGCGCTCTTCCTGGCCTCGGAGGACAGCTCCTTCTTCACCGGCCAGTGGCTCTCCCCGAACGGAGGCCTCTTCATCGGCTGATCCCGCAGGGCGCCGGCACAGCCAGGCGCGGATGGGAGCGGAGCAGCGGGATGTCCGCGCGCTCAGGCGAGGCCGAAGGGCACGTGATACTCGGCCGCCAGCCCCTCGAGCTCGCGCCAGACCACCGCGCTCAGCGGGATGCCGTCGCGCTGCCGCTCCGCCTTGCGCCTGAACTCGAGCTCGCCCGCGACGAAGACCTCTCGCGCGCCGGCCGCGGGCTCCGAGGCCTTGATGTGGCGCACGAGCCTGTCCACGCGCGCGCAGAACTGGTCGAGTGGCATGAAGGCCTCGGGGTTGATGGTCATGAAGAAGGCGCTCGTGACGAGCGGCTCCTTGCCGAAGTCCTTCATGGCCGGCACGTCGCGCCCGAAGAGCCCGCCCGAGAGCACCCCGCCCAGCACCTCGACGATGGTCGCGAGGCCGAAGCCCTTGTAGCCGCCCGCCCACTGGAGAAAGCCGTGGAAGATGGCCTCCTCTGGGTCCGTCGTGGGCACGCCGTGGCGGTCCAGCGCCCAATCCGCTGGAATGGGCGCGCCCTTCTTCCCCGCCTGGCGGAGCTTGCCGGCAGCCACGATCGAGGTGGCCATGTCCAGGACTATGGGCAACTCCTGTCCGGCGGGCACCGCCACGGTAAACGGATTCGTGGCGAGCGTCGGGGTCTTGCCGCCGAAGGGCGGCACGATGGTCGGCCCGTTGTTGCAGGAGAGCCCGATCAGCCCTCGCTGCGCGGCCATCATCGGGTAGAAGCCGACCATGCCCGTGTGCGTCACGTTGCGCGCCGTGACGCAGGCGATGCCGGCGGCGCGCCCCTTGTCGATGGCCATCTCCATGGCCCGGCGCGCCACGACGATGCCGAAGGCCTGGTCGCCCTCCAGCATCGCCATCGAGTCCGTCTCGCGCAGAACCTGGACGCTGGGGCGCGGGTTGAGGAGGCCCAGACGAATCATGCTGATATAGCCCGCCACGCGGGTCGAGCCGTGGGATTCCACGCCGCGAAGATCCGCCTCGACCAGCACCTCGGCCACGGTCTCCGCGTCGGCCTGGGGCGCGCCGGCGGCGGTGAAAAGCCGGCCGATCACGGCCCGCAGGGGCTCGGGCCTCACGAGCCTGGTCGCGCTGTCTCGGGTGTCCGTCGGCTTGGTCACCTTGATTACCTCCGATCGCCGGGCCCTCGCCCGCAGGATCTCGTCGCGTCGAGACTAGCAGATGCGACACCGCCCGCGACCGCCGGTGTCGGGATCGCGACCGCTACTCGAGCCGGATGCCTTCGTGCACCAGCTCGATGCTCTCGATCGCCACCTCCGTCCCGCGCGCCCGCAGGTGCGGCCCCTCCCACCTGGCGATCCACGCGTCGCGGAGGGTCCAGCGCGCCACCGGCGCGCCGCTCTCGCTGAGGAGCGTGATGGCCACCGCGTGTCGCGTGAGCTGGCCGTCGATCACGGTCTGGCGCCAGTCCCACAGCTCGCGGCTCGTGGTGATGCCGCGCCGGAGGACAACGGGCGCGTAGCGGGTGAGCCCGGGGAGCTTCCGAACGCCGAGCACCCGGTCGTTGCCCTCCCGGTACTCGATGACGTCGGTCTCGCTCGAGAGGCCCGAGCATTCCGAGAATCCGGCCACCGTGCTTCCCTCGATCTCCACGACGAAGTTGAACGCTGCAGCCGGATCGTGGCGCGCGCCTGGGGGCATGACGGGTCCTCCGTGTGGTGCGAGCCTGCTCAGCGCGCGTCGGGCTGCCGCGCGAGCCGGACCTCGCCCAGGTCCTTGTAGATGAGAAGATCGTGGGTGATGACGTCCTCGAACCGGCGGCCCTCGCGGTCCCGGTAGGAGATCGTCGCCGTGAGTCGAGCCGGCTCGCGCCGCTGCAGGTAGGCGGCGAGCGGATCGACCAGCTGGCTGAACGCCTTGCCCGGAGGCATGAACTCGAGGCGGCGGAAGAGGCGCAGGTCGGCGATCGGCTTGCGCCCGCCGAGGCCGGAGAACGGCTTGTCGAAGCGCGTGGTTACGCGGTAGGCGCTGCGCTCGCCGATATTCCTGAGGACGACGAAGAGGATCCCGTCCCGGCAATCGAAATCCACGATCACCTCGGGCCGGCGCTGATCCGCTGGAGGTCCGGGGCCCGCGGCCCGCGTCATCGAGGATCTCCAAGCCGGCTCCGCGGTGCTGGGCGGCGGGGCGATGCCGCGCCGGAGAAGGATCGCCGAAGGCACTCGAGCCACGTCGCGCGCGGAGGGAGGCCGGGACACATGAAGGCCACGATGATACTGCCGGGTCACCCCCCAACGTCAAGGAAAGCGCGGGTACTGGGCCAATTTGCTTCGCCATACTTCGTTCTCGGTCGGCAGCAACCCTCAACGTACACTCACGTACGCCTCGGGCTGCTGCCTCCCTCGGGCCTCGTCTGGCTCGCACCTTGGCCCAGTACCAAACCGCGGACGACGTCAGGACGGGCGTGCGCACCTGAGCCTGTATCCGTTTTGCGTCGTTGACGGGTCCGTCGGGCCTGCCGACACTCGAGCCATGATGCTGGCCCGGGTGCGCTCGGCCGCCGTCTTCGGTATCGAGGCCGCGGACGTCTCGGTGGAAGTGGATGTTGCCCCAGGACTGCCGTCCTTCACGACGGTAGGGCTTCCCGACTCGGCGGTGCGCGAGAGCCGGGACCGGGTCCGCGCGGCGATACGCAATGCCGGACTCGAGTTCCCCGTGGACCGCATCACCGTCAACCTGGCCCCGGCCGAGCTCCGCAAAGAAGGCGCGGCCTTCGACCTGCCCATGGCGCTCGGCATCCTCTCGGCCACTGGCCTCGTCAAGCCGGCGCGCCTCGAGGACACGGCCGTCCTCGGCGAGCTCTCGCTCGACGGCCACGTGCGCGCCGCGCGGGGCGTCCTGCCGGTCGCGCTCCACTGCAGGCGGGCAGGTATCGCGCGGCTCCTGGTGCCCGCGGCCAATGCGGCCGAGGCGGCCGTCGTGTGCGGCCTTGCCGTCATTCCCGTCGACACGCTCCACGATGCGGTCGAGTACCTGAACGGCGAGCGGGACATCCTCCCCCAGCAGCCTGACCGCGGCGCCTGGGCCTCGGAAGACGGCTCAGATGGTCTCGATCTCTGCGACGTGCGCGGTCACGCCCACGCCAGGCGCGCGCTCGAGATCGCGGCGGCGGGCGCCCACAATGTCCTGATGCTGGGGCCACCCGGCTCCGGCAAGACCATGCTGGCGCGGCGACTCGGAACCATCCTGCCGCCGCTGTCGCTCGACGAAGCCATCGAGGTCACCGCGGTCTGGAGCGTGGCGGGTCTCCTGCCCGCAGGGCACGGTCTCGTGACGCGACGGCCCTTCCGCGCCCCGCACCACACGGCCTCCGGCGCGGGGCTGATCGGGGGCGGCACCGTGCCGCATCCGGGCGAGGCGAGCCTCGCCCATCTGGGGGTACTCTTCCTCGACGAGCTGCCGGAGTTCTCCCAGCGCGTGCTCGAGGCGCTCCGTCAGCCGCTCGAGGACGGCAGTCTCGTGGTCTCGCGCGCGGCCGGCAGCGCCGCTTTTCCGGCTCGCTTCCAGCTCGTCGGGGCAGCCAACCCCTGCCGGCGCGGCTGCGCGTCACTGTCGAGCTGCGTCTGCTCGCCCGGCGAGCGCCGCCAGTACCTGGCCCGGCTGTCGCGGCCGCTCCTCGACCGCATCGACCTGCACCTGGACGTGCCGGCGTTGCCCTACGCGGAGCTGTCCGCCGGGAGCGGCGAGACTTCCGCCGCGGTGCGGGAGCGGGTCGAGGCCGCGCGCGACCGCCAGCGGGCTCGCTTCGTCGGCGAGTCCACCCGCGTCAATGCCCGCATGAGCGGCCGCCAGGTGCGCCGCTTCTGCGCCGTGCCCCCGGCGGCGACGCGACTCCTCCAGCAGGCCGTGAGTCGCCTCGGCCTCTCGGCGCGCGGCCATGACCGCGTCCTCAAGGTCGCTCGCACCATCGCCGACCTGTCAGGATCCGAAAGGATGGCTGCGGAGCACGTATCCGAGGCCCTGCAATACCGCGGCCTCGACCGCTGCCTCTGATCCGGTCCAGCGGGGACCGGCAACGGATGGGATCGTTACGGCCGCCGCTCCTGCTGCCAGAGCACGTCGCAGGCGGCATGCAGGTGCAGCATGATACCGCCCGGGTACTGGTAGGACACCTGTGGGGCGGGCTCCCCGCACACGAGGCATGAGATCGAGTTCACGGTGCCAACGTGGCACTGGCCAGATTCGGCCCGGCCGGCCTCGGTGATGAGGCAGCCATCGTATCGGACGCGGGGCAGATTCCCCGAGGCCATGAGGTCACGAATCTTGGCGCGGAGCCTCCGTTCGTTCTCCGGCTCGCATCCCTTGATGCTAGCGCCCGGCGATCAGCTCCAGATGTTCCGCCGCGAGCGGCAACGGGCGCGGGAAGCCCACGAGCCGGATGCCGGGCTGCAGCGTGGTGCCGAATCGCGATTCCACGCGCTGTCGTGTCATCTCCATCAGGGCGAGCACGTCGCCCTGAGTGGCCCCACCGCGGTTGACGATCAAGTTGCCAGACTTCGCGGAGATCTCCGCGCCGTTGACGCGCTTGCCGCGGAGACCGACGGCTTCGACGAGACGGGCGGCGCGGTCTCCCGGCGGGTCCTTCCAGATGTAGCCCGCGGCCGCGAGCACGAAGGGCTGGGAGAGCTTCCTCAGCTTGAGCCGCTGCCGAACGTCCTTCAGGACGTCCTGGGCCCGGCGGCGGACGAGCCGTAACCGGCACCCGACGAAGATGCTACCGGGCGCGAGCTCGAATATCTGGCCGGGAGTGGCGTGACCGGATGGGCGGAACTCACCGAGCGTCCCGTCAGGGTTAAGGACGGAGACAGCCGAGCAGAAATCCATCAACGATCCGTCGCGGGTGCCCACGTTATTCGCGAGCGCTCCTCCGACTGTCGCGGGAATTCCTGCCAGGCACTCGAGGCCCCCCAGGTCGTGGGCCGCGGCCTCCCGGATCAGCGCGGAAAGCGACATGCCGGCGCCGACCGCGACCTCGTCACCGTGGAACTCGGCGCGGCTGAGCACCCCCTGGAGCTTCAGGACAACGGCCTGCAATCCCTGTTCCGAGACGAGGAGGTTGTTCCCGTCTCCGAGCACGACCGTGGGCAGTCCTTCCTGCTCGGCGAAGGCGAGCGCATAGCGCAGGTCGTCGAGGCTGTTCGGCGCGACAAAGAACTCGGCGGAACCGCCGATGCGCAGGGCCGTGTGGAAACTGAGTGGCTCCTTGAACCTGACACTTCCGGCGATTCTCCCGAGCATCTCACCCTCCCCGTCGGTCGGCCTGGCAATGGAACTGGCTGTCGGAGATCTGGAAGCATGCTGGGTGCCAGAGAGTCGCCCTTCGCACATACCAATGAATTCAACATGCTGGACGGCCAGGGTGTCGGAAAAAGACCAGCTCGCGGTGACGAAAAATGTTACTCGAGCCATTTCTTGTTAGAAGGGAGCCCATGACCCTGCTCGCCGGGATCGAGTAGGATCGGCAGGCCTGGATCAGCGGCGCCGGCAGAAGGTCCTGAGCGCTGCCAGGTCAGCCGCCGTCAGGTCGAGCGGCTCCACTGTCTGTTCGCCTCCGACGGCATGCATGACAGCCGTCGGATCGTCGACGTGTCCAAGCCCGAGGGCATGGCCGAGCTCGTGCGCGATTACCAGGGTGAAGTCCCGCATGTCATGGAACTCGAACACGGTGATCTCTCGGCCGTTGAACTCCCCCTTGTGGAACGTCCTCGGCGCCCCGTAGAGCATGTTCAACGTCGTGACGTTGCGATTATGCGCCTCGGCGAGAGCGTTGCCCTTCTCGGCCAGAGACCGCACGGTCGCTCCGAGCGACCCGATCGCGACCCGCTCAGTCTCGAGCTCGCCCCGAATCGAGTCGAGCCGGTTCCGCTCTGCCTCCAGGCTCGCCTGCATCTCACGCGGCGCCCCGCCGCGCGCGTTCCATTCCTGCACCCGCGCGTTGTACACTGCAGCGCGTTCCTGGTAGTCCGCATGCCTGGCCTCGTAGTCCCGGGCCCGGCGCTCGTATGTCGTCCGCCACTCGTCGTAGGACCGTCCGACGGTTGCGTGGGAGGCCTGGATCTCCTGCATGGAGCCCTGGAGGCGTTGCCGGCTCTGCGTGACCTGCTGACGCTCATCGAAGACGAGGGTGACCGTCAGAGTCGCCGTGGGGTCATGGGTGAAGAGATTCCGTCCCAGGGCGCGCTCCCACAGGCCTCCCGCCTGACGCACGGCCTCGAGCACGTCGCCGGTGTCCAGTCCGAAGCGGTCGTCGATCGGACCGAGGCGGTACGCGATCGGCCTGCTACACGGTGCCGGCCGCAGCATCCAGATGGCGCCGCCCAGCATCATGAACGCGACCAGGGCGAGCCACAACAGTCGGCGTGTCATGCTGCCGCAAGAGTGCGAGCCTCGTGCCACTCGCGGCCGGCCGGATGCCAGGGCCGAAAGCGAGGCGGTTGGGCCGCGACTGCAGCTTTTCTGGTTGGCTCCGGGGCTGGACCTGACGATTCCTGTCTACGTGGCTGCCATCAGATGGCACTCACTGACCGCGCGTGCGGGCACGCTCCAGCAGCCAGTCGACGACGGCGCCGGGATCGGGATCTTCCGCGTCGTTCAACGCAGCCGACCGCTCGCGTGCAGGGCGTGCCGGGGTCTGCGGCACCCGCGCTTGCTCCCGGCGCTCCGCCCTGGGGCGGGGCTGCGTCTGTGGGGGCGCCGACGGTGGTGTCGCGGGCCTCGCAGGCGACGGCACCACCGCCGGAACGGCCGGGGACGCGCTGACCGGCGCCGGCTCGACCGCCGGCGGCTGCGCCGGACGCGCGAGCGGACGAGGACCAGGCTGGGGCGGCTCGAGCAGGCTAAAGCCCACGAGCACCGCGATCGACGCCGAGAGGGCAGCACCGCCTGCAATCGCGGCTCTCCGCTTCCAGCGCGTCGGCGCGCCGTTCGCCTCCTCCCAGAGACAGTTGAGGATGTTCTGCATCGGCGGCCGCAGCTCCGGCAGCTTGGAGAGCGCCAGCGCGACCACAGATTCCACCCGTGCGGGAACAGCGCGACGCAGCCGGCGCAGCGGAGCCGCCGTCTCCGTCAGATGCTTCGTGAGGACGGCCTCACGCGTCTCCGCCTGGAACGGCGGCACGCCGCAGAGGAGCTCGTAAAGCATGACGCCGAATGCATAGATGTCCGTCTTCTCGGTCACTGGAGCCCGACGAACTTCCTCGGGCGACAGGTACTCGGGCGCCGATTGATCGGCGATGAGGCCCTGCATCGCGTCGCGCAGGCCGGTCAGCTCAACGTCCATCAGCTTGACGCGTCCGTCTTCGAGGACCATCACGTTGCGGGGGCGCACCGCGCCGTGGATGAGGCCCATGTTGTGAAGCGCCTCCACGGCGCCGCCGAAGTCGATGGCCGCGCGCAGGGCGGCGGCCACCTCGAAAGGCCCCGCCGACAGAACCTCGCTCAGGCGGCGCCCCTCGACGAGCTCCATGGCCCCGAAGGCTTGACCGTTGTCGGCCTGGCCCAATTCGAGCACGTGGACCAGGGCCGGATGGGCCGTCGACGTCGCGACGATCGACCGGACCGTGCGCTGGCTCGTCTGCACGGCACGGAGCACGCCAGCGAGCTCGCAGGGCAAAAAGCGGATCGCGATCTGGAGGCCGGTGCCCTCGTCCTCGGCGAGGCACACCTTCCCGAAGGCGCCGGCCCCGATCTCGCCGAGGACCCGATAGCGGTCTTTCACTCGTAGCCCGATCGGAGCACGATCGGCGCGCCTGACAGACGACGGCGCCGCCAACCTCGTCGGGCCCTTCGTGGCGTCTCTATCCATGAATCATCATCACAAGTCCTGAGGGACGACGCGCCGACGGACGCTGAATGGCTTATGCTTCATGGGCGAGATGCCGCGGCATCGCCCTCTGATTCCACTATCCTATGGGAGTCAAGGGGCGCTGGGCTCGAGGGCCACCGCGCTCTATCGCCGGCCTGTCCCGATGTGAGAGGATAGCGGCGGAGCACGTGTCCGGAGTCCTCCGCTGCATCGCGGCCCGGACCGCTGCCCCGATCCGTCCCCAAGGAGAGCCGCATGGCAACCCAGCACCCGATGACGCTGCCGCGCGAGGGCACGGCGCTGCTACTCGTGGACGTTCAGGAGCGCCTCTTCCCCGCGATGGACGCCGATCACCGCGAAGAAGTGATGCGCAATATCAAGATCCTGGCCGCGATGGCCGGCCGGCTGCGGCTGCCCATCGTGGTGACCGAGCAGTATCCCAAAGGACTCGGCCATACCCTCCAGGAGCTACGCGACGCGCTGCCGGCCGATGTCCGGCCTATCGCCAAGGTCGCCTTCTCCTGCTGGGCGGCAGAGGAAGTGCGCGCGCGCCTGAGCGCGGCGGGCACCCGGCGTGTGATCCTGGCCGGCATCGAGGCGCATGTCTGCGTACTGCTCACGGCCCTGGACCTGCTTGGCGAAGGCCTGGCTGTCCAGGTGGCGGCCGACGCCGTCACCTCACGCACCCAGGGCAACTGGCGGCTTGGGACCGACCAGCTCCGCCAGGCAGGCGCCGTGGTCACCGCCACCGAAACCGTGGTGTTCCAGCTCCTGGGCAAGGCCGACTCGGACGATTTCCGGGAGCTCTCTCGGCTCATCCGGTGATGCCCCGCTACTTCGACATCGGCTCGACGATCCTGATCGTGGTGGGCTACGGAATCCTGCCCGAGGAGGAAGATCGGCCGGTCGCCTACGACCTCAAGCGGGCTATCGCCGCGCGCGGCGAAGGGGTCGAGGGCCGTGGCGCCGTCGTCGTGAGCGACATGTGGATGGTCAACCAGGAGATGGCGGCGCTCTTCCCCGCCATCGCGGTCGGCGGACCCGGCGTCAACGCGTTCTCTGCGCAGATCTACGAGACGCTGCCCGTGGCATTCACGCGAGACGAGCGGATCTTCGTCCAGTGCGCAGCGGAGGGCGGCAAGCGCGCGGCACTCTGGGGCATGGACCAGGAGGCGACGTGCGAGGCAGTGGACATCTTCGTGAAGGGCGGCTTCCTGGAGCGCTTCCTCGACGCGGTCTGGAAGCGGAGAGCCTAGCGGATGCTCGGTGCCGCCCCGCCCCGCGGGATATTGCTGTACGTCGTCGTGCCGTCTGTCTCGGTGTAGCGGAAGATGCTGGCCCGGGTCGTCCACCCCGCGGGACCGGAAGTCCCGAGGATCTTCCGGACGTACTGCTGGGTCTCCGGATAGGGCGGGATTCCGCCGTAGTAGTCGACCGCCTTCTCCCCCGCATTGTAGGCTGCCAGCGCCAGCGACGTATTGCCCGGATATCTCTCGAGCAGGTAGCGGAGGTGGCGAACGCCACCGTCGATATTCTCGCGCGGGTCGAAGGCGTTGCGCACCCCCAGCGCCAAAGCCGTGCGCGGCATGAGCTGCATGAGACCCTGAGCCCCCTTGTTGGAGACGGCGCGCGGGTTGAACGCCGATTCGACGCGGATCACGGCCTCGACGAGGTCGGCGGCCACGCCGTGGCGCATCGCGACCTCCCGTATGTCGTCGCGGTAGCGCGTGTGCACCGCTTCAGGTAGCCGCAACCAACCCTGAGCCGTGCCCGACAGCGCGCCGACGCGGCGGAACCGCGCGTCCGTGGGGGCATTCGTGAAATGCGCAACGCCGTCCCCGTCCTCCCATCGATAGAGCGAGGACGCCCGAGCCTCGGAGACGAGGCCGCCCAGAAGGATCAGAGAGGAAACGATCCAGATCCTCAGCACAATGCAACGAACATAGCGGACGATGCCCGGTGACGCCAACAGAAATCGGCTGCCGATACCCGGCAGCCGATTTGATCCGTGAGAACGGCCAGTTGGTCGTCAGTTGCGCGAGGTCAGCAGCGCGTCCTTCATCCTACCACTCCTCGGCAGGGCGTCCTCAAGGGCCAGGTCGAGCAACTCCTCGACGGAGTTCACCATGTGGAACGTCATGGTCTCGCGGAGGAGCTTCGGCACGTCCTCGAGGAGGTTCTTCTCGTTCCGCCGGGGCAGGATGACTGTCGTCACGCCGGCCCGCCGCGCCGCCAGCACCTTTTCCTTGATGCCGCCCACGGCCAGCACTCGGCCCGAGAGCGTCACCTCGCCGGTCATGGCCAGCCGCGGCCTGACCGACCGGCCGCTCATCAGCGAGGCCAGAGCCGTGACCATGGTCACGCCCGCCGATGGACCGTCCTTGGGGATGGCGCCCGCAGGGATGTGGACGTGGATGTCCGAGGTCTCCCAGAAGTCGGAGCGGATGCCGAGCTCCGGCGCGTGGGAGCGCACCCATGACAGGGCCGCCTGCGCCGACTCCTTCATCACGTCACCGAGCTGGCCCGTGAGGGTGAGTGTCTTGCCTCCCTTCATGCGGTTGGCCTCGATGAAGAGGATGTCCCCTCCGGCAGGCGTCCACGCGAGCCCGACGGCGACCCCCGGCACGCGCGTGCGCTCCTCCAGCTCCTCGACGAGGAACCGGGGCGCTCCCAGGAGTTCGCCCACAAGATCCGGGGTCACCTCGACGGGCGCCGTGTGGCCCTCGACCCGCCGCTTGGCCATCTTGCGGGTGATGGCGGCGATCTCGCGCTCGAGATTCCGCAGACCCGCCTCCCTCGTGTAGCAGCGGATCAGGTGCGTGAGCGCGGCGTCCGTCCAGCGGATGTGGTCGTCCTCGAGGAGGCCGTGGTCCCGCGTCTGCTTGGGTACGAGGTGCTTGCGCGCGATCTGGACCTTTTCCTCCTCGGTGTAGCCGGGAAGCTCGATGATCTCCATCCGGTCGCGGAGCGCCGGTGGCACCGTGTCGAGCACGTTGGCCGTGGTGATGAAGAGGACCCGCGAAAGATCGAAGGCCACGTCCACGTAATGATCCCGGAAGGCGGCATTCTGCTCGGGGTCGAGCACCTCGAGCAGCGCCGCAGCCGGGTCGCCCCGAAAGTCCATCCCGAGCTTGTCGATCTCGTCGAGCATCAGGACAGGATTCTTGGACTCGGTGCGGCGCAACCCCTGGATGATCTGCCCAGGCAGCGCGCCGATGTAGGTGCGCCGATGACCGCGGATCTCCGCCTCGTCGCGCATGCCGCCGAGCGAGATCCTGTGGAACTTGCGGCCGAGGGCCCGCGCGATGGACCGGCCGAGCGAGGTCTTGCCGACGCCGGGCGGGCCCACGAAGCAGAGGATTGGATCCTTGCCCGCGGGGCGGATGGTCTTGACCGCCAGGTATTCGAGGATCCGGTCCTTGACCTTCTCGAGGGCCCAGTGGTCCTCGTCGAGCACCGCGCGCGCCTGGGAGATGTCGAGGTTGTCCGACGTCTCCTTGCTCCACGGCAGTGCGACCAGCCACTCGAGATAGGTGCGTGCCACCGTGTACTCGGCTGCCGCGGGCGGCATCTTGCCGAGGCGGTCGAGCTCGCGCAGCGCTTCCTTCTTCGCCTCCTCGGTCATCCCGGCGGCCTCGATCTTCTCCCGCAGCTCCTCGATCTCCTGCGTGCGGTCGTCCGTCTGGCCGAGCTCCTTCTGGATAGCCTTGAGCTGCTCGCGCAGGTAATAGTCCCGCTGGCTCTTGCCGACCTCGGACTCGACCTGCGACTGGATCTTGGAGCCGAGCTCCAGCACCTCGGCCTCCTTGGTGAGCGCGGCGACGAGCCGCAGGAGCCGCGCCTTGACGTCGAGCGTCGCCAGGAGCTCCTGCTTGAGCTGGGTCGTCAGCGAGGGCAGCGAGGACGCCACGGCGTCCGCCACGCGCCCGGGGTGCGTCACGCTGGCCGTCGCGCCGGCGAGCTCGTCCGGCAGGAGCGGAGAAAGCTCCACGACCTTTCGGAAGAGAGTCGTCGCGTTGCGCGCCAGGGCCTCGGTCTCAAGATCGCCGGCGGGGGGCATGATCTCAGGCACCATCTCGACCCGCGCCTTCAGGAACGGCTGGGTCTGGATCACCTCGACGAGCCGGATGCGCAAGAGGCCCTGCACCGCCAGGCGCACGGAACCGTCGGCCTGCTTCAGCGCCTTGTGGATGGCCATGTACGTGCCGATCCGGTGGAGGTCGCTCTCCTGGGGTGCGTCCAGCGAGGCGTCGAGCTGGCCGAAGGCCCCGATCGCCGAGCCGGCGCGCAGGGCGTCCTCGATGAGGCGCACGGACGACTCGCGGCCGGCTCCGAGGGGTACGATCGAGTTCGGGAAGATCACTACGTCGCGCAGAGGCAGCACCGAGACAATCTCGGGCACACCCGTGCCCGCCGGTCCGCCGTCGGCCTTGATCTCGTCACTCATTCGCTTGCGTCCTTTCCTGACCCGTTCAGAAGAGGTCCACGGGCCTCAATTGGGTCGATGCGGCGCGTACCAGGGCCTCGCTCCTGCCGCGGCCGGCCAGATCGCGCGTCTCGCCCATCTCGCTCCGCACGTAGCTGGTCAATTCCTCGATCTGCGTCTGCATGTCGAGCATGCGTCGCCTCATCTTTAGGATGATCTCGATGCCCGCGAGATTCACTCCGAGGTCCCTGGCCAGCCTGATGACGCGGGCGATCTCCTCGACGTTCTCCGGCGAGTACATCCGCGTGCGGCCCTCCGTGCGAGAGGGCCGGATCAGCCCCTTCTTCTCGTACATCCGCAGAGTCTGGGGGTGGAGCTTCAGCATGTCGGCCACGACGCCGATCATGTAGAGAGGCTTGCCCTTGTCGGTCATGCTCCCGCCCTCTGCCGCGGCAGAAGCCGTGCCAGCTCGCGAAATATCTCCTGGGTCCGGGCGTCGATGCCGCGCGGGATCTCGACGCGCACGCTCACGTGGAGGTCGCCCCGCCCAGGGCCAGCGAGCCGGGGAAGGCCACGGCCCCGCAGGCGCAAGGTCTGCCCGCTCTGCGTCCCCGGCGGCACCACCAGCTCAGCCATCCCCTCGAGCGTGCGCACCGGCACCCGGGCCCCCAGTACGGCCTCGGCCACCGTCACGCCGACCTCGACCTGGAGGTTATCTCCCTTGCGGGTGAAGGCCGGATCCTCGTCCACGCGCGCAATGACGATTAGGTCGCCGCGCGGTCCGCCGAACGGGCCGGCATGCCCCTGCCCGTCGACCCGGACCTGGGCTCCGGTGTCCACACCTCCGGGAATGGCCACAGGCACGATCGTCCGCTCGGGGCGCACGCCACGTCCGCGACAATCCGGGCAGGGGGCGCTCACGCGCTCCCCGGCGCCCGCGCAGGCCGGACACCGCTCCGCCGTCAGCGCGCCCGCACCGAGCCACACGGTGCCGGCGCCACCGCAGTGCTCACACCGAGAGGCGAGAGCCCCGGCACGACCGCCCGTCGCGCCGCATGAGCCGCAGGGCGAGAGCCGCTCGACAGCCACGTCCGCTGAGACACCGGCAGCGGCCTGCGCGAAGGACAGATCCACCGTCGCATGGAGATCATCCCCGCGGCGACCCGCCGTTGCGCTCCCCGGCGCCGCCCTCTCCGGCCGCTCGCGCCCCTGGCCGCCCTGACGGTCATAGACGGCGCGCGCGGCCGAGTCGCTCAGCACGCGATAGGCCTCGACGATCTCCTCGAACAGGGCCTGGGAATCGCGATCCCAGAGATTGACGTCCGGCGAGTATTGCCGGGCCAGGCGCTGATACGCCCGCCGCACCTGCACGGGCGTTGCGCCGGCGCCGACCTCCAGTACCGCGTAGTAATCGCGTGCCATGCCGCGTTAGTTCTTGCCTTTTTCGCCAAGATCCTCGAACTCCGCGTCCACGACGTCGCCCTTGGGAGGCTGGGCACCCGCCGCGTCACCTGCGCCGCTCGAACCGGCCGGCCCCGCATTCGGCTGCGACGCGGCCTGCGCCTCGCGGTACATGATCTCGGCCAGCTTGTGGGAGGCCTTTGTCAAGGTCTCCTGCGCGCGCTTGATCCGGTCGAGGTCCTCGCCCTTGAGCGCCTCGCGCGCCTCGGTCATGGCGGCCTCGATCGCTTGCTTGTCTTCGGCGGGCACCTTGTCGCCGTGCTCCCGCAGGGTCCGCTCCGTCGAGTAGACCAGCGAGTCGCACTGATTCCTGGCCTCGATAGCCTCGCGGCTCTTCGCGTCCTCGGCTGCGTGGGCCTCCGCCTCTTTCTTCATCTTCTCGATCTCGTCCTTCGTGAGGCCGGACGAGGCCGTGATGGTGATGTTCTGCTGCTTGCTCGTCGCCTTGTCGCGCGCCGAGACATTCAGGATGCCATTCGCGTCGATGTCGAACGTCACCTCGACCTGCGGCACGCCGCGAGGCGCCGGGGGAATGCCATCCAGATGAAAGCGTCCGAGCGTCCGGTTGTCACGGGCCATGGGCCGCTCGCCCTGGAGCACATGGACCTCGACCGAGGGCTGGCTGTCCGAGGCCGTGGTGAAGGTCTCGGTCTTCTTCGTCGGGATCGTGGTATTCGCCTCGATGAGCCTGGTCATCACTCCGCCGAGCGTCTCGATCCCGAGCGACAGCGGCGTGACGTCTAGGAGCAGCAGATCCTTGACTTCGCCCGTGAGCACGGCCGCCTGCACCGCGGCGCCCACCGCCACCACCTCGTCCGGGTTGACGGTCTTGTTCGGCTCCTTGCCGAAGAGCCTCTTGACCTCCTCCTGCACCTTCGGCATGCGGGTCTGACCGCCAACCAGGATGACCTCATCGAGGTCGCCGGCCGCGGCGCCGCCCTGGCGCATCGCCTCACGACACGGGGCCAGGCTCCGCTCGATCAGATCCGCCACGAGCGACTCCAGCTTGGCCCGCGTGAGCGTCAGCACCAAGTGCTTCGGTCCCGTCGCATCGGCCGTGATGAACGGCAGGTTGATTTCGGTCTGGATCACGGTCGAGAGCTCGCACTTGGCCTTCTCTGCGGCCTCCTTCAGTCGCTGGAGCGCCATGCGGTCCTTGCGCAGATCAATGCCGTTCTCCCGCTTGAACTCGTCGGCGATCCAGTCCATGACCTTCTGGTCGAAATCGTCGCCGCCCAGGTGGGTATCCCCGTTGGTCGCCTTGACCTCGACCACACCTTCGCCAATCTCGAGGATTGAGATGTCGAAGGTCCCCCCGCCGAGGTCATACACGGCAACGGTCTCGTCCTTCTTCTTGTCCAGACCGTACGCCAGCGCCGCGGCCGTGGGCTCGTTGACGATGCGCAACACCTCGAGGCCCGCGATCGCCCCCGCGTCCTTCGTTGCCTGCCGCTGGCTGTCATTGAAGTAGGCCGGCACGGTGATGACAGCCTGCGTCACCTTCTCGCCGAGGTAGGCCTCGGCGGCTTCCTTCAACTTGCGCAGGATGAGCGCCGAAATTTCGGGTGGAGCGTACTCCTTGCCGCGCGCCTCGACCCGCACATCCCCGTTCTGGGCCTTGACGACCTTGTATGGGACGAGCTTCGCTTCCTGCAGGACTTCGTCGTAACGCCGCCCCATGAAACGTTTGATCGAGAAGACAGTATTGTCGGCGTTGGTGATGGCCTGCCGCTTGGCCACCTGGCCCACGAGGGTCTCCCCTTCCTTCGTGAACGCCACCACTGAGGGGGTCAGGCGGCTGCCTTCCTGGTTAGGGATGACGGTGGGATCCCCGCCTTCGACCACCGCCACCACCGAGTTCGTCGTCCCGAGGTCAATGCCGATCACCTTCGCCATGTCATCCGTCTCCTTTAGAAGTCCGTCAGTGGCCGAGGCGGCGGGGCGAAAGGCCCCGCCGCCGGCCGACTGCCCTACAGCACGTCGATCTTGATCTCTTTGGGCTTCACCGCCTCCACCTTCGGGAGCGTGACGGTCAATACGCCGTCACGGTACGCGGCCCGCACCTTGTCGGCCTGTACCGGGATCGGGAGCTGGAAGATCCGCTCGAACCGCCCCGTCCACCGCTCGGCACGGAAGTACTGTTCCTGCTTGACCTCCTCACTCTCGAGCCGTTGGCCCTTGATGTAGAGGAGGTCGCCGGTGATCGAGACCTGTACGTCCTTCTCGTTCATTCCTGGCAACTCGAGCTTGATCACCAGCTCATTCTTCGTCTCGTACATATCCGCCACTGGGGCCCAGGCGCGCTCGGAAGTGCCGCCGCCGACGGATCGACCAAAGAAGCTGTCGAACAGCCGCTTCATCTCGGATTGGATATCCCCGAGTTCCCGCCCAGACGACCACGGCTCAAGCCCCTGACTGAACGGACGCCAACGGATTACCGCCATGGCAGTTCCTCCTTACCCGGGCCCTGGGACCCGGTTGATCTGAGTCTGTTCAACATATATATGCTGAGCCTCGATCTGTCAACTAGCGTGCAAAAAAATAGGTAAGCACTTGAAAAATAGGTTGAGTGCTAAGGTTTAACACTATGAAGCTGGGGTGCGCCGGCTGTCTCATGCTCATCGTTGGGGTTATCTTCTTATTGGTTGTGGGGGGAGCCTTCGTCTTCCTGTCAGGAAACATCTTCGAGCCACCACCCTTCGAACCTTTTGAGTGGAGCCGAGGCGACGCTTTCGGCGCCCAATCCAAGCTCTATGAGATCGTCCAGCGAGATGCTGGGCAGTCGAGCCGCCAGGATTCCATCATCTTGACGGAGCGCGAGGTCAATGCCCTGGCCGCCCAGTACCTGGCGCAGACCGGAAACCTGCGCCTCGAGCCATTTGCCGTGCGCTTGCGGCCCGGGCAGTTCGTGCTGAAGGGACGCACTACCCTTGGGAGCCTCCTGCAGGGACCGCCTTTCGCCCAAGCCCGTCCCTACCTTCCTCAGGCTCCGCTCGCACGCCCGATTTGGATCACGGCGACCGGGTATATCGCCATCGATCAAGGCGCGCCAGGCGGCAATCCGGGGATCGGTCGGGTCGTGGTCACCGAGTTTAGCCTCGGGCAGCAGCCGGTGGGCACCTGGCCATTCAGCATCGTGATGGGCCCGGCTGGCGCAAAGCTCTTCCGCTGGCCCGTGCCGGGCACGCTCAGGGATGTGGAGATCGAGGATCGACGGGTGGCGATCCGAACGCGCTAGCCTCTCGCGCCACCCTGAACAGCGCGGACGAAGCGAAGCTGCAGATCGTAGAGGATCTCCTCGAGCAGCCGGCTCTCCTGCTCCGAGCGGTTGCCCTCGGTCTTGGCCCGCAGCAACACGAGGAGGTCGATGACCTCCCGAGCCTGCTCGAGGTCGAAGACACGCTGACCCGTGGCAGGATCGGCCGCTTCGCCCAGATTCACAAGGGCGGACGAGGCCAGCATGATGAAGAGGCCCTGGAGATCGGGCGCTCGCTCAGGGGTGGGCGCTGGATGAGGCGGCGCCTGAGAAGGAGCGGGCTCGGCGGGACCCGGCACGGGGGGCCCGGCCTTGGAGGCCGGGGGCGGGGCATCAGGGGCGGCATCATCGCGCCGCCGCCTGTCAGTAACCTTAAAAGGCTCCTCCTCAGCCATGGGCCCCCCTCATGGAGGAAACCGAGCCTAGCATGCGTCCCGAAGACCTTCAAGGAGCCAACCCCCCTTGTGTATAATACTTCCGCGACTCTGGCATCGCTCATGGCAGACTCCGCCGGCGTTCTCTTCGAAGCCCTGCTCGCCCTGATGAACCGCCTCAGGGGTGAGGGCGGCTGCCCCTGGGATCGCGAGCAGACTCGCGCCTCCCTCAAGCCTTATCTGATCGAGGAAACCTACGAAGCCCTCCAGGCCTTTGACGAGGGCAATGCCGATCACATCACGGAGGAGCTTGGAGACGTCCTTTTCCAGGTCGTTTTCCACTGCCAGATCGCCCAGGAGCACGGTGAATTCACCATGGCAGAGGTCTTGCACGCTGTTTTGGCGAAGATGACCCGCCGTCACCCCCATGTCTTTGGAACAGCCCTGGTCGAGGGTCCCCAGGAAGTCCTGAGCCAGTGGGAGCGGATCAAGCAGGCCGAGGCTGGCACGAGCGGGGCATCACGATCGGCGCTGGACGGCGTGCCGCAGAGCCTTCCGGCGCTGCTGCGCGCCCAGCGCCTGCAGGTCAAGGCTGGGCGGGTCGGCTTCGACTGGCCGGACTGGACCCAGGCATGGGCGAAGGTGCGGGAGGAAGTGGCGGAGGCCGACGAGGCGATCGTCGCGGGGGATGCAGAGCGGATCCGGGCCGAGCTCGGAGACTTGCTTTTTTCTCTCACGAACGTAGCGCGGCTGCTCGACATTGATGCGGAGGACTGCCTGAGACAGGCGGCGGACACGTTCACGCGTCGGTTCAAGGAGGTGGAGGCCACGATGACGGCCGAGGGGCGGAAGCTCGACGAGGCATCAGTACAGGAGCTCGACCGCGCGTGGGAGGCCGCCAAGGCGCGCGAGGATGCCGGCGGCAGGCAGGGGAGCGGGCGATGAAGGTCAAGATCGGCAGCACCACCATCTCGATCACCCGCGGCGACATCACGGAGGCCGAGGTCGACGCGGTCGTCAATGCGGCCAATGCCGAGCTCTGGATGGGGGCCGGCGTCGCAGGCGCGATTAAGCGGAAGGGCGGCACCGTCATCGAGGAGGAGGCCGTGCGCCAGGGGCCGATCGAGCCGGGCGAGGCCGTGCTCACCGTGGCCGGCAATCTGCCCGCCACGCACGTGATCCATGCTGCCACCATGGGCAGCGACCTCAAGGCCGACACCGACAAGGTCGTCGCCGCGACGCGCTCGTCCCTCGCCATCGCCGAGAAGCACAAGATGTCCTCGATCGCGTTCCCCGCGTTGGGCTCCGGCGTGGGAGGCGTGCCGCCGGCGCAGTCCGCCGACGTCATGGTCTCGGCCGTCATCGATCACCTCCGCAAGGGCAAGACAACGCTGCAGAAGGTGACCTTCGTTCTCTATCAGGACGAGGCCTTTAAGGCCTTCACGGACGCCCTCCGGCGCCTCGCCGGGGCGAGCTAGGAGTCCCGCGGGACCACGGGCCATGGCCGATCCCAAGCTCGGACAGCCAGTCAGCCGACGTCTCGGCGACCTTCTCGTTCGCGAGGGGCTCATCGACAACGAGCAGTTGGCGCGTGCGCTCCAGGAGCAGAAGGGGTCCAACGACAAGCTCGGCAGCATCTTGGTCAAGCTCAGCTTCGTCACCGAGGAGAAGCTGATCGCCTTCCTGTCCCGCCAGTACGGCATCCAGTCGATCACGCTCTCGCAGCTAGACATCGACCCCGACGTGCTCAAGCTCGTCCCAGAGCAGATCGCGCGCAAGTACGAGGTCCTGCCGGTCAACCGCCAGGGCAATACGCTGATGCTGGCGATGGCCGATCCGACCAACGTCTTCGCGCTCGACGACGTCGGGTTCATGACCAACCTGCAGGTCGTCCCAGCCGTGGCCTCGCAGGCCGCGATCCGCCTGGCCATCGACCGTGCCTACGACAGCAAGGGCGGCGGCATGGCGGATCTCGTGTCGGAGATCGAGGGGTCCGGCGCGGACGTCGAGTTGGTCGAGGGCGACGAGGAGGCGGCGGCGAGCAAAGTCGACGTCTTCGAGCTGAAGGAGTCGGCCGACGAGGCGCCGGTCGTGCGCCTCATCAACATGATCCTCGTGGACGCGATCCGCCGGGGCTCCTCGGACATCCATCTCGAGCCCTACGAAAAGGTCTTCCGGGTCCGATTCCGCGTCGACGGGGTGCTGCACGAGATCATGACGCCGCCCAAGCGCCTCGAGGCCGCGCTGACGTCCCGCGTGAAGATCATGGCGAGCCTCGACATCGCCGAGCGACGATTGCCGCAGGACGGCCGGATCAAGCTGCGCTTCAACCAGCGCGAGATCGACTTCCGCGTCTCGACGCTGCCGACGATCTTCGGCGAGAAGACCGTCATGCGGATCCTCGACAAGGACTCGCTCCAGCTCGATCTCACGATGCTGGGCTTCGACTCGTGGAGCCTGGAGCAGTTCACCAAGGCCATCCATAACCCGTACGGGATGATCCTCATCACGGGCCCGACGGGGTCCGGGAAGACGACAACGCTGTACTCGGCCATCCACACCATCAACTCGCCCGACATCAACATCATGACGGCCGAGGATCCGGTCGAGTACAACCTGCGCGGCGTCAACCAGGTCCAGATCAACGAGGAGATCGGGCGCACGTTCGCCTCCGCGCTGCGGGCCTTCCTGCGGCAAGACCCGGACGTCATCCTCGTGGGCGAGACGCGCGACCTCGAGACGGCACAGATCGGCATCCGGGCGGCCCTCACGGGCCATCTCGTGCTCACGACGCTGCACACCAACGACTGCCCCTCGACGGTGGCCCGCCTTCTCGACATGGGCATCCCGCCGTTCCTCGTCTCTTCCTCGCTGACGCTGATCCTGGCGCAGCGGCTCGGCCGCAAGGTCTGCCAGGAGTGCAAGCAGCCGTACGACGCCGACGAGGAGAGCCTCGTGCCGTACGGGCATGTGCCACTGGGGCTCGGCAAGATCAGCTTCTACAAGGGCAAGGGCTGCGCCACGTGCAGTTTCACGGGCATGAAGGGCCGCGTCGCGATCTACGAGGTCATGCCGATCAGCCAGGACATCCGCGACCTCATCATCCGGAACGCCCCTGCGATCGAGATCGGCGAGGCGGCGCAGCGGCAGGGTATGAAGACGCTGCGCCAGAACGGGCTGCAGAAGGTGATCGACGGTGTCATGACGATCGAGGAAGTGCTGCGAGTGACGCTGGGATAGCATGACACCAACCGAGGAGATAGCCTGAGCCATGGCCGCCACGATGCACGACCTCTTGACCATCATGATCGAGCGAGGGGCATCCGATCTCCACATCACGACGGGCACCCCGCCGCAGGTCAGGCTGCACGGCAAGCTGACGCCGCTCACGCAGTTCGAGCGCCTGACACCGCAGGACACCCAGCGCCTGGCCTACAGTGTCCTGAACGAGGGGCAGAAGCAGAAGTTCGAGGAGGACAACGAGCTCGACCTCTCGTTCGGCATCCAGGGGCTCGCGCGGTTCCGCTGCAACGTCTACCGCCAGCGCGGCGCCGTCGCCGCCGCGATCCGCGTCATCCCTATCAAGATCCGCTCGTTCGACGAGCTCGGCCTGCCTCCGATCGTGGAGCAGCTGGCCGACCGGCCCAAGGGCCTGATCCTGGTCACGGGGCCGACGGGCTCGGGCAAGTCCACCACGCTCGCCGCCATGGTCGACAAGATCAACAACGAGCGGACCGAGCACATCATGACGATCGAGGATCCGATCGAGTTCGTTCACCACCACAAGAAGTGCCTCGTCAACCAGCGCGAGGTCTTCTCGGACACCCACTCGTTCAAGAACGCGCTCAAGTACATCCTCCGGCAGGATCCTGACGTGGTCCTCGTCGGCGAAATGCGCGACCTCGAGACGATCGCCGCCGCCCTCACCATCGCAGAAACTGGCCATCTCACGCTCGGGACGCTGCACACCAACTCCTGCGCGCAGACCATCAACCGCATCATCGACGTCTTCCCGACGACGCAGCAGTCGCAGGTCCGTGCCCAACTGTCACTCGTGCTCGAGGGTGTCCTCTCGCAGCAGCTGATCCCGACGTCGGATGGGCGCGGTCGGGTCATGTCCCTCGAGATCATGGTCACGACACCGGCTATCCGGAACCTTGTCCGCGAGGAGAAGATCCATCAGATTTATTCGGCCATGCAGGCCGGGCAGAAGTTCGGCATGCAGACCATGAACCAGTCGCTGATGGAGCTCGTGCAGAAGCGCAAGATCACCCGCGAGGAAGCGCTCAACCGGAGCATGCTACCGGAGGAGCTTTCCCAGCTGCTCGGCACGATTCCCGGCGGCATGCCGCCGGCGGCAAGCCTCACGGGCAGCTCGCACTTCGGCAAGCGATAGCGTTTCGCGCCGAGGCGCTCGTGGGCGGCCGCTGGCACGGGAGCGTCAGGCGAGGGTAGCCGGCGGGGGCCGGACGCAGAGTGAAGCGCGAGTGGTGCTTGGGACAGGGGGGCGCATGGCGGTCTTCACGTATCAGGGACGCGGAACCGGGGGCACGACTACTGGCGAGATCGAGGCCGCGGACCGCACCACGGCGGTGGGTGAGCTCCGCAAGCGCGCGATCCTCGTCACCAAGATCCAGGAAAAGACCGGGGGCAAGGCCTCGACCAAGCCCGGCGGTAAGGTCAAGGACAAGGAAATGGCGATCTTTACTCGCCAGTTCTCCACCATGATCGACGCGGGCCTGCCCCTCGTGCAGTGCCTGCACATCCTGGCGGAGCAGAGCGAGTCGAAGAACCTCCGGGACGTCACCGGACGCGTGGCGCGCTCCGTGGAACAGGGCTCGACCCTCGCGGAGGCGCTGCGGAGGAACCCGCGGACGTTCGACGACCTCTTCACCAACATGGTGGAGGTCGGCGAATCGGGCGGTATTCTCGACGTAGTGTTCCAGCGCTTGGCCACCTACATCGAAAAGGCGGCGGCCCTCAAGCGGAAGGTCAAGGGCGCCATGATCTATCCAGCCAGCATCATGGGGGTGGCGGGCCTCGTGGTGGTCTTCATGCTCACGTTCGTCATCCCAACGTTCACGAAGATGTTCAAGGACCTGGGCGCCGACCTCCCGCTGCCGACCCAGGTCGTGGTCTGGCTGTCTGAGTTCATGCGCACCTACATTCTTCTGATCATCGCGGCCGCCGTCGGCTGCTTCTTCGCGCTCCGGGCCTATTACCGGACCGAGAAGGGGCAGTCCACGATCGACGCCCTGCTGCTCAAGGTGCCCGTCATGGGTACGCTGATCCGCAAAGTCGCCGTCGCCCGCTTTACCCGCACCCTGGGCACGCTGGTCTCTTCGGGCGTGCCGATCCTCGAGGGCCTTCGCATCACCGCCCGCACGGCGGGCAACAAGGTCGTCGAGAAGGCTGTGCTCCAGTGCCGGGCCGCGGTGACCGCCGGCAAGACCCTCGCCGAACCGCTCAAGGCCTCCGGCGTCTTTCCGCCGATGGTGATCCAGATGATCTCTGTGGGTGAGCAGACAGGCGCGCTCGACGCCATGCTCTCGAAGATCGCCGACTTCTACGACGACGAGGTGGACACGGCGGTGAGCGCGATGACCGCGCTCCTGGAGCCGATCATGATCGTCGTCCTCGGTGTGCTGATCGGCGGTCTCGTCGTGGCCATGTACCTGCCGATCTTCAAGCTGGTCACGCTGGTCAAGTAGCGCGCCACGGTGCGAGAACCGCAGGCGCTCCGGAGCTCTCTGCGCGGCCTGGGCTGGGCGCGCCTCATCACCGCGGCCATGCTGCTCGTCGCCGGGGCGATGCTCCGGTACGCCGGCGGCTTCCAATTCGATTTCTTGCCGTTCGCCATGGCGATCCTGGCGGCGGTCCTCGTCTCCGGCGTTCTGCTGGTCGGCAGCTCGCACGTCGCCGACCATCAGCGCTTCGCGTGGCTCCAGATCTGCATCGACGTCGCCCTCGTCACAGGCATCATCGCCGCGAGCGGCGGGCCGCGCTCCGTGTTCACGTTTCTGTACGTCCTGTCTGTGCTCGAGGCGTGCTTCCTCCTGGCGCGGCGGGGTGGTCTCGTCGCGGCGGGCCTCGCGGGCATTCTCTACGTCAATGTCGTGCTGGGGCGCCACCTCCTGGCCCTGGTGGGGATTGCAGACTCCACCCCGACCACGACGCTCCAGATCCTGACCGTCTTCCTCAACGCCTGCGTGCTGATGGCGATCGCCGTGCTGGCGGGATCGCTCGCCGAGCGGTACTACCTCGCCCAGCGGAGCCTGGAGACACAGCGCCGCGATTTCTCCGACCTGCAGGCCTTCCGCGACCTCATTTTCCAGTCGGTCGGCTCGGGGCTGATCGCGGTCAATCCAGAGGGGCGCATCACAGCCTTCAACCGCGCCGCCGAGTCGATCACCGGCGCCGCGGAGGGCGACGCGCTCGGCCAGCCATGGGAGGCGCTGTTCGGTCGCGAGGTCGACCTGGATGAGGTGCGCAAGAGCGTGGGCCACTCCTCCGGTCAGTCCCCGCGCTACGAGATCCGCCTGCGGCGCCGCGACGGCCAGGAGGTGCCCGTCGGCATCTCGTTCTGGTCGCTCCGATCGGGCGAAGGCCAGGCCGTGGGCCTGATCGGCGTCTGCCAGGACCTGTCCTCCATCAAGCGCATGGAGCAGCGTGTCCGCCAGGCCGACCGGCTGGCCACGATCGGGAGGCTGTCCGCGAACATCGCCCATGAGATCCGCAATCCGCTTGCCTCGCTGTCGGGCGCGATCGAGGCGCTCGTCAAGGAGCTGCCTCGGGACCCGACGCGCGAGCGGCTGGTGGAGATCATCCTGCACGAGTCGGAGCGGCTCAACCGGATCATCCGCGACTTCCTCGAGTACGCGCGCCCCGCACCCATGACCATGTATGACGTCGACCTTGCCGACCTCCTCGAGGAGGTCGTGATCCTGATCGAACACCGCGCCCTGCCCGCTCCGCTGAAGGTGGTGCGCGAGTGTGCCGAGACCCTGCCGGCCCGTGTGGATCCACAGCAGCTCCGGCAGGCGATCTGGAACCTCTGCATCAACGGCGTCCAGGCCATGTCCGAGGGCGGCGAGCTGCGCGTCGGAGGCCGCGTCGTGCCGGGTGACGGACCCCGTCGACTGCAGATCTGGGTGGGCGACACGGGGCATGGCATCTCCGAGGCCGACCTGCCGCATATCTTCGAGCCGTTCTTCTCGACGAAGGCCGAGGGCAGCGGAATCGGCCTGGCGCTGGTCTACCGGGTGGTGCAGGACCACGGCGGCCAGGTCGAGGTCCGGAGCGCGCCCGGCGCCGGCGCGACGTTCACCCTTACGCTTCCGTCTGTCGACGCCCCGGTGTAGCATCGAGCCATCATGGCCAAGGCCCGTGTCCTCGTGGTCGACGACGAAAAGAGCATGCGGGACCTCCTCTCGATCACGCTGGAGAAGGAGGGCTACGACGTCGCCACGGCTGCCGGCGGCGAGCCTGCGATCGAAGCCCTGCGCCGCGACCCCACGGACGTCGTCATCACCGACCTTCGCATGCCGAAGGTGGACGGGCTGCAGGTCCTGCGGACTGCGAAGGAGATCTCCCCGGACATGGCCGTGATCGTCGTGACCGCGGTCGCTTCCACGGAGACCGCGGTCGAGGCGATGAAGCTCGGCGCCTACGACTACATCACCAAGCCATTCAAGCTCGACGAGGTCAGCCTCATCGTCCGCAACGCGCTCGAGCGCAAGCGGCTGCGCGACGAGAATCTCTACCTCCGGAAGCAGCTCGAGACGCAGCACCGCTTCGAGAACATCATCGGCAAGAGCGCCGTGATCCTCGAGGTCTTCGACACGATTCGCAAGATCGCCGACAGTCCCTCGACGGCGATGGTCACGGGTGAGAGCGGGACCGGGAAAGAGCTGGTCGCGCGGGCCATTCATTTCAACAGCCTGCGCCGCGACAAGCCTTTCGTGTCGGTCAACTGCGGCGCGATCCCCGAGGGACTCATGGAGTCCGAGCTCTTCGGCCACGTCCGGGGCGCTTTCACGGGTGCCGTGTCGAACAAGGTCGGCCTCTTCTCGGCGGGCGAGGGCGGCACGCTCTTCCTCGACGAGATCACGGAGATCCCGCCCCTGCTGCAGGTCAAGCTGCTGCGCGCCATCCAGACGCGCGAGATCCGACGGGTGGGCGACACGAAGGACATCAAGACCGACGTGCGGCTCATCGCCGCGTCGAACCGTCACCTGGAGGAGGCGGTCGAGCAAGGTGTGCTGCGCGAGGATCTCTACTACCGCTTGAACGTCATCCCGATCCAACTGCCGCCGCTGCGTGAGCGGAGGGAGGACATCCCGCTGCTGGTGGGCCACTTCCTCCAAAAGTTCGGCAAGGAGCTCGGCAAGGAGGTGCGTGGCGTGTCACCGGAGGCGATGATCGTTCTCGAGCGGTATCACTGGCCCGGTAATATCCGCGAGCTCGAGAACGTGCTCGAGCGGGCCATCGTGCTGGGCGCCGGCGAGATGCTCGGCGTCGACTCGCTGCCGGAGACGCTGCGCCGGGAGCGGCCGGTCAAGGGGCTCGAAGCCGTGGACCTGCCCGAAGATGGTCTGGACCTCGAGGCGACGCTCGACACCATCGAGCGTGGCTATCTTCAGCGGGCCCTCGACCGCACGGGAGGGGTACAGACCAAGGCGGCCGAGCTGCTCAAGATGACGTTCCGCCAGTTCCGCTACAAGCTCCAAAAGCACAGCTTGGTCCGCAAGGGATCGGCCGGAGACGCCTGACATTCTTGGGTCAGCCGGATAACAGGAGATGTCAGCAAGAGCCGAGAGATGCTCCGTCCGGACAGGCTAGAAAGGCTGCGCGAGAATTTCTGTCGGATAGAATTTTCATAGACTTAGCCCTGGACGCAGCCAGTCTTCCAGTGAAGAGCGTCCCGGAGGTTGACGCCTGCTGCCCCCAGCCACACATGGCACTGAACGTGCTTCTTCCTCTTCCCAAGAAGTGATTAGTCCTCTTATCGGGTCCACGGACCCTTACCTTTTCAAGGGGGAGACGGAAAGATGATCAGCTTCTGGAACAGGAAGAGGAAGGCGCTGGGCAGTCAGCGCGGCTTCACGCTCATCGAGCTCATGATCGTGGTGGCCATCATCGGCATCCTCGCCGCGATTGCCATCCCGCTGTACGCCAACGTCCAGACCCGCGCCCGCGTCGCCAAGGCCCAGGCTGATTCCCGGACGCTGGCTTCATCGGTAAGCATGTTCACCGCGCATATGGGCGCTCTGCCGGCGGCATTGACGGACCTCACTCAGGCGACGGTCAACGGCCTGGGCCAGAGCGCCGGCCCCTTCCTCGCCCGCGTGCCGACGCCTCCTCCGGGTGGCGCGCCTGCGTGGAGCGGTGCCTACACCTATACCTCCAGCAGCACCGGGACGTTCTCCATCACCGCCTCGGGCGACGGCACGACGATTACCGTCCCGTAAGCGTCCCGGGCGCGGCCTGCATCACCAGGTCCTGCGCAACGACAGGGGAAGGCTCAAGCCTTCCCCTGTCGTGCTTAGGGCCGGAAAGTCCCTGACACTCCCCGTCATGCAGATTCCGAAACTTGTCAGCCGCCAGGCTGTTCCATCCAGTTCGCGGGCCTCATGCGCTGTGAATCCCGATAAGCGGCAGCAACCGGATTCACAAGTGATTGGCAACGTTGATCAAATGATGTTTCAAGCGGCAGGGGCCTCTCCGATGATCTTGGCACCGGCCATGCTATTCAAGGAACCGAAGGCAGTCATCTTTCATTTGGGCCGAGAGGCCCAGCAACTTAAAAGGGAGGAACTCAAGTTGACGCAGCTCCGATACGCGAAGAGAAAAGTGCCGTACAGCCAGCGCGGTTTCACGTTGATCGAACTGATGATCGTGGTCGCCATTATTGGCATCCTGGCGGCCATCGCCATCCCGCTCTACGCCAATGTGCAGACGCGCGCCCGCGTCGCCAAGGCCCAGGCCGATGCCCGGACCCTGGCCTCATCGGTGAGCATGTTCACCTCCCACATGGGAGCCCTGCCGGCGGCATTGACGAACCTCACCCAGGCGACGACGAATGGCCTGGGCCAGAGCGCCGGCCCCTTCCTCGCCCGCGTGCCGACACCTCCGCCGGGTGGCTCGCCGGCGTGGAGCGGTGCCTACACCTATACCTCCAGCAGCACCGGGACGTTCTCCATCACCGCCACGGGCGACGGCACAACCATCACGGTGCCATAGTATCCTCACTCACTGGTGAGCGGCCAGACGAGGGAGGGGGAGTTCCCCCCTCCCTCGTCGCGTACCGCGAGATCCCCATCCTGTACACTGACTCCGTGTTCCCGCCGTTCCTCCTCGAAGGCACATGCCTCGTCCTGGGCCTTATCGTCGGGAGCTTCCTCAACGTGGTGATCGCGCGCGTGCCCGATGGGCGCAGCATCGTCCACCCGCCATCGGCCTGCCCGGCGTGCGGCACGCCCATCCGCTGGCATGACAATATCCCGGTCCTATCGTGGCTTGGGCTCCGCGGACGCTGTCGCGCGTGCCACGGCCCGATCTCATGGCGCTACCCGGCCGTCGAGCTTCTCACCGGGCTCCTCTTCGTGCTCGCGGCCAGCCACGCCGGATCCATCGTCGAGCTCCTGTCTGCTCTCCTCTTCTTGGCCGCCCTCGTCGCGATCAGCGGCATCGACCTCGACCACCAGATCATTCCGGACATCATCACCTTGCCCGGTATCCCGGTCGGCCTGGCGCTAAGCCTGCTGGGCAATCCGAAAGGCTGGCTCGACACCCTGATCGGCGTCGCGATCGGGGGCGGGATATTTGTCGTGATCATCGTGGCGAGCGGCGGTGGCATGGGCGGAGGCGACATGAAGCTTGGCGCGATGATGGGCGCCTTTCTCGGCTGGAAGCTCGTCCTGCTGGCGATCCTGCTCGGGGTCCTCGGCGGTGGCCTAGTCGCCATCGCCCTGCTGGCTGCCGGGCGGAAGGGACGCAAGGACGCGGTCCCGTTCGGGCCTTTCCTGGCTCTGGGAGGTGCGGTGAGCCTCCTGTGGGGCAAACCAATCCTGGACTGGTATCTGGGTCGCTTCATTGGCTAGGGCCTTATCCGCTCCCGCCCCCACTAGGCCCAGCGGGTAGGGACATAGTGGGTAGGGCTGGCTCTGGCTGGCGCCCTTCTTGCTTGCATTTCTGTGGGATGACTTCGATGACTAGATTCCTGGCGCAGAGAGGCAGGCGGCGGTCCATGGCTGGCTACCAGGGTGGCTTCAGCCTGCCCGAGCTGGTCGTCTTGCTGGCCGTGGTCGGCGCTCTCTTCAGCCTCTCGATCCCCTATTTCATGAGCTACTACCAGACGGCCCAGGTCCGGAGCGCCGCCTCGAACATCGCCTCGTTCCTCAACCAGGGACGACAGCTCGCGCTGCAGCGGAACGCGAGCGTGTGCGTGCAGATCACCCCGACCGCCATGCACTATAACCTGGGCACTTGCGCCGGCCCAGTGTGGCTCGGACCGGGCACCGACGCGGCGGGAAATATTCCGGCGCCCGACGGCATCACGCTCGCTACTACCGCCGATCCGGTCTTCACCTATCTGGGCGCGGCCGCTCCGGCGGCAACCTACACGGTGACGCACGGCACGCAAACGTTGAGCGTCACCGTGTCCGCGTCGGGCCGCGTCACCACCGGCCCCTGACGTCCCGTGCTGACCGAGGTCCTGGCGGCCATTGCCGTCGTAGCCTTGGGTCTCGCCGCGCTCGCCAGCGCCATTCCGGTGGCGGCCGGGGCCGTGAGTGAGGGAGGTCAGCTCTCCACCGCAACCTTCCTCGCCTCGGCGCGTCTCGAGCAGGTGCGCGCAGCCGTGTGGAGTGAGAGGCCGCTCGTCGACCTTCTCGGGGTCTCCGCCGATGCGGTGACGCCGCCCCGGTCCGCCGGCCTCCCGAGCTTTCCCGACGAACCGAGCCTCGCCCCGCTCTACCGTGGCTTCAGCCGCCAGGTGCGGATCCTCGACTGCGGCACGCCGCCCGGTTGCAGCGGCGTCGTCTCGTCGCGCCTGCGCCAGATCACCGTGCGTGTTGCATACAGGCCCGTGACGGTGACGGGCGTGGCGTCCACGGACAAGACCGTCTCGTTGACGACGCTCGTCTCGGAGCGGTGAGAGACCGGACGGCCGCGCTCCTCGGCAGCCAGTGCGGCGTGGCGCTCCCGCTGGCGCTCGTCGCCCTTCTCGTGCTGGCCTCCCTGCTTCTGGGTCTCTCGGTGATCTCGGCGATCGAGCCTGGCATCGCCGCCAACCAGCTCCGCACGGCGCAGGCGCGCGGGCTTGCCGAGGCCGGCCTCGAGCGGGCGCTCTGGGCCCTCGCCCATCCGGCAGCGCCGCAGGGGCTGGCCGATCCATTGCCGGCCGTCGTCCCATCACCGTATGACGGCAGTCTCTTCATTCGGGTCATGGCCGAGGGCGTGCTCGGCGGCTTCCGGCTCACCATCACCCCCGGCGCTTCCGCCAGTCAGCGCAACATCGTCGCCGTCGGGTGGGTGCCCTCGGATGATCCCGGCGACGGGAGCGTGAAAGCGACCCGGCGGGTCACCGCCACAGTCATGCGCCTGCGCGCGCCCGCGGACAGCGCGCCGTGCGCTCTTTGCGTGGCCGGACGGCTGGAGATCGCGGGGGGTGCCGTTGCCGACGCGCGAGGCGACACCACTTGCGGCGCCAAGCTCGGGGCCTGGACGAGCGGGCTCGCCACGCTCGGCGCAGGAGCCGGCATCTGGGGCGCCGACGGCAACGCCACGCCCAACGAAGCGGGCGATCTCATGCAGGGGCAGCCCGTTGAAGCAGCGCGCGCCTGGGCTTTCACCGGGGCGGACCTCGCCGTCCTGCGGCGGCTCGCCAAGGCTCGCGGCACGTACTACCGCGGTCGCGTGGTCTTTGACGGCTCGCGTCCCCTCCCCGACGGACTCGTGTTCGTGGACACGGTGAGCGGCGCTCCTGTCACCGAGACGACGACCGACGCTGATCTGGCGCGCGCCGAGGTGCGCGCGGGAACGGGACTCTTCCGCGGGTGGTTGGTCGTTCAGGGCTCGCTCGAGGTCCTAGGCGACGCGCGGCTGCGAGGCTTGGCCTACGCCCTCGACGGCTTCGCGTATCGGGGAGCGAGCCCGGGCGGGATCGAGGGTCAAGTGGTGGCCCAGGCCGTCCGCGACGGGGTGACCGCTTTCGATCGGGAGGGCGCGGGGCCAGCCATTCGCTTCGACTGCGACGTCGCTCGAAGCGGCGACGGCTTGCTGCCTGGCGGTTGGTTCCTGAAGCCCGGATCCTACCGGGAAATCCCGGCGTCGTAGAATTTCCCCCATCGGTCGGGCGCGCCGGTCGGCACATACCCTCTATCTAGTAGCGTCAAAGAGTTGACACTCTCCCTAGCGATCCTATAAACTGCGCGATACGTCAGCCTTTTTTACGGTTGGGCACCCAACCCACAGTCGGCCGCCAGGCCCGAAGAGGGCAGAGCGACCCGCACGACCCGGGGGCAGTCATGGGGCTGTTGGGACTCGGCAAGAAGCCTCTCACGTTTGGGCTCGACATCGGCTCCAGCTCGATCAAGGTGATCGAACTCGTCGACGGCCGCGGCGGCTATAGCCTCAAGGCCTTCGCTCAAGTGCCGTTGCCGCGTGACGTGATCAGCGAAGGCAGCATCAAGGAACCCGGGCTCGTCTCGGACGCGATCCGTGAATGCGTCCAGAAGGCGGGCGTGAAGGGCACTGCGGCGGCGATTTCGGTCTCCGGACGCGAGGCCATCGTGAAGCGCGTCCCGCTGCCGAAGGTCACTCCGAAGGAGCTCGCCGACGCCATCACCCTCGAGGCGGAACACCACATTCCCTTCGCGGTGGACGACGTATTCCTCGATTACCAGGTCGTGGGCGAGTCGGTCAATGCCATGTCGGTCGTGCTGGTCGCCGTGAAGAAGGTGAAGGTGCTGGAGTACGTCGCCGCCGTGGAGCAGGCCGGGCTCGAGGCCCTCGTGGTCGATCTCGATGCCTTTGCCATTCAAAACCAGTTCGAGCTGAACCATCCCGGTGGCGGAGACGACGAGGCGGTGGCACTGATCGACATCGGGGCGAGCGTGATGAAGACGAACGTCGTCCGCAACGGCGCCTCCATCTTCGCGCGCGACGTTCCCTTTGGCGGCCACAACTACACGCAGGCCATCGCCCAGCGCCTGAATATTCCCTTCGAGAAGGCCGAGGCGGCCAAGCACGGCCAGGACGTCGGCATCACCTGGGACGACCTCGTGCCCGCGCTCGAAGCCGTCTCCCGCGATCTCTCGCTCGAGGTGCAGCGCACGTTCGACTACTTCGCCTCGACGGCCGACTCCGAGCGCATCGCCCGCATCGTGCTCTCGGGCGGCTGCGCTCTCCTGGCAGGCATCGACGAATTCCTCTCCTCGTCCTGGGGCGTGCCCGTCGAGATCGCCCGCCCGCTCGAGCACATCGAGTCGGAGCCGGGCGAGTTCTCGCCCGAGGAGCTCCAGCAGGCGGGGCCGCTGCTCGCCGTGGCGGTAGGGCTCGGGCTCCGCCGGCCCGGGGACAAGTCCGCATGATCCGGATCAACCTGGCGCCGCCGTCGGCCAAGACGAGTGGCGGCCTGCAGCTCCCCAGCTTCAACCTGGGCATCCTCTTCGGTGCTGTCGCGGCCGTGCTCGTGATCGTCCTCGGCGTCTGGTGGTGGAGCGTCTCGTCCGATGTCAAGCGCCTCAATCAGGAGATCGCCGAGAATCGCAAGGAATCCGACCGCCTGAAGACGCTCATCGCGGAGGGGCAGCGGTTCCGGCGCGACAAGGAGCTGCTCGAGCGTCGAGTGAACGCGATCGACCTCGTCGCTCGCAACCAAACGCGACCCGTCTACCTCCTCGATGCGGTCCTCGACACGCTGCCCAAGGACCTCTGGCTGACCCGCATGGAGGAGAAGGGCGCGCAGCTCCGTTTCGCCGGTGCCGCGTACAGCGCGACGGCACTGTCCGACTTCATGACCAATCTCAAGGCCAGCGGCAAGTTCAAGGACGTCGACATCGTGGACGCCAAGCAGGACCTCGCCAAGTCGCCGCGACTGGTCACCTTCGAAGTGATCACGCGCTTCGAGCCCTGATCAGTGGGCGCACTCGATCCGATCATCAACGCCCCGCGACCACAGAAGCTCATCTTCGGCACGATACTGCTCCTCATCGTGGCGGCGCTCTGCTACTTCCTGCTGATCTCGCCCCTCGCCGTGGAGCGGGACGGCCTCGCGCAGCAGAACGACGTGCTGCGGGCCGAGGTCCTCAAGGCAAAGGCGGACGAGGCCAACCTGCGTCCCTTCCGCGCGCAGGCCGAGGTGCTGCGCAGAAGGCTCGAAGCCGCCAAGGAGCGGCTCCCTTCGGAGCGCGAGATCCCGGGACTGTACCGCCAGGTGTCCGACCTGGCCGCACAGGCTGGGCTCGGCGTTTCGCTCTTCCAGCCGAAGAACGCCGAGGAGCGCGACGTGCTGACCGAGGTGCCGATCGCCGTCACGGTCGAGTGCAGCTACAATCAGCTGGGCGCCTTCTTCGAGAGGCTGGGGAAGCTGCCGCGCATCGTCTCGCTGGGCGACTTCAAGTTCGGCGGAATCGAGCGGTCGACCGGCACGCTGCGTGCGGAGATGACGCTCGCGACGTACGTATTCCGGCCCGAGGGCGCGCCGCCACCGCCCAAGCCCGGAATACCTGGCGCGCCCGCGCCGGCCCCTTTGCCGGCTCCCGGTCAGCCGGGGAAGCCGCGATGAATGTGCTGGGACGCGTCACGCTACCCGTGCTGGCGGGAATTCTCCTGGCTGGATGCGGCGGGGGCGAACCGCCGCCGCCGCCACCCAAGCCACCCACGCCCACGGCCGCCACGGTCCCGGGCGGAAGCGCCGTCAAGCCGAGGGATCCCGATGCGGGGCCCCCGCTGCCGGCCATTGCCTTCGACGCCAAGGGACGCCGTGACCCGTTCGTGCCGGTGTCGCTGCCGGCCGAGAGCAAGGGAATCAACCTGACGGCGGCCAAGCTGGTCGGCATCGTCCAAAGCCGGCCGGGCCTCATGGCACTCGTGGAGGGATCCGACGGCATCGGATACATCCTCAAGATCGGCGATGCCCTCGGCAATGGGCGCGTCACCGGGATCACGACAACCTCCGTGACCTTCGCGGTCGCGGCACAGCCCGGCCAGGGGCCGACGACGGTGACCCTGCGCCTGGCGCTGGACTAGGGATGCGCACAGCACGCGGGGAAAGGGGTGATCGCCGTATGAAGCACTTGGCGCCGAGAATAGGATCGCTGTTCGTGGTGGCGCTCCTCGGGACGGGGATCGGACTCGCACAGACACCGGACGCACCCGTCCAGCTCAAGTCCATCAGCGTGGAACGCCAGGCCGACGGCGTCACCGTCCTGGTGACCATGAGCGGCTCCGCCAAGTACCAGGCCAGCCTCATCGACGGCCCGCACCGGCTCGTCATCGACATGCCCGGGGCGACGTACGCCGCGAGCCGCGCCATCGTCAAATCGGATGGCGACCCGGTGCGGGAGGTGCGCGGCAGCCAGTGGCGCGCCGGCACCGCCCGCGTCGTCGTCGAGCTCACTCGCAAGGTCGGTTACCGTATCGAAGAGAGGCCCGAGGGGCTTGCGATCGTCCTCGCGCCGGGCGGGACCGCGCAGGCCGACAAGCCTCTGCCGAAGATCCGCGAGACGGAGAAGGCGGCTCCTGCCAAGCCTGCCGCTCCGAAGGCTCCCACTCCGAGCGTGGCCGTCGACGTGGCGGAGTGGCGTAAGCCTGACCTGCTGCCGCCGGGACCCAAGGTCCAGGTGAGCCAGGTTCAAGCACGCGTCGAACCCAGCAGGCCCAAGGTCGCCGATCCGGTGGTCAAGGACGCCATGGCCGCACTTCCCGTCGTGCCGGTGCCCGCCCAGGCCGCGCCGCAGCCGGCTCCGCCACCTCCGCCGCCTGCCCCACCGCAGCAGGCGCAGCCTCAGGTGAGCAATGGCCAGCGGCTCATCTCGCTCGACTTCAAGGACGCCGACATCATCAACCTCCTGCGCATCCTCGCGGCCGAGAGCGGGCGCAACATCGTGGCCGGCGACGACGTGAAGGGCAAGGTGTCGGTGTCGTTGCGCAACGTCACCTGGGAGCAGGCCCTCGACACCATCCTGGAGACGAAGGGGCTGCAGCGCCTGGATCGCGGCAGCGTCATCCGCATCGTCTCGATCGAGCAGCTGACCAAGGAGCGCGAGGCGCAGGCGCGCGTGCAGGAGGCCCAGGTCAAGTCCGAGACCGAGATCCGGACCAAGCGCGCCGAGGCTCAGCTCAAGGAGAGCGAGGCGGCGACCAGGAAGCTGCAGGCCGAGGCCGCCGCGGCCGAGGCGCAGGCCCGCGGCCCACTGCGGGAAGAGACGATCCGCCTCTCCTACGCCGACCCCGAGGACGTCGCCAAGACGCTCCAGGGCATCCTCGGCATTCCGCCCACGGGCACGCAGCCCGTCATGTCGCCGGCGATCGTGCCGCAGGTGCTGGGGAGCGGGCCCACGCCCCCGCCCATCGCCGAGCCGCCCTTCTCCCAGCTCTACGGCCCGGGCGCAGGGCCGCGGCCTCTGCCCGTCGTCTCCGTGAGCCAGGACGTGCTGGCCAAGGGCATCACCATCCAGCCGCACAAGCCGACGAACAGCGTCTTCATCCGCCACTACGAGGCCGACCTCGCGCGGATCAAGAAGCTCATCAAGGAGCAGCTCGACGTGCCGCTGCCGCAGGTCAAGATCGAGGCGCGGATGGAGATCCTCGACCGCAGCGCCTTCGAGGGCATCGGCGTGCAGTGGGGCGGCGCCGGTGCCGGCAATGTCAACAACACGACGACGTTGATCGGCCAGGGCTTCCAGAGCTCTACGAGCGCGACCGGAGCCGTCATCCCGGCAACCCAGGGTGTCCTCTTGCCGGACGGCTCGACGGTGCTCTTCAATCCGACCGCCCCGCGGGGGCTCGCTCCCGGCAACCCGAACGTGAGCCTCTCGCAGCTCTTGCCGATCTCGACCACCACCGGGCTGCCGCTGGGAGGCAACGTCGTCAATCTGCCCTTCGGCGCCTTGCCCAATGCCACCAACGCGGGCCAGCCCGCCGGCGGCATCGCCTTCGGCCTGGTGTCGAGCCGCTTCAACATCAATCTGGCGCTCCAGGCCCTGGCCTCCCAGGGCAAGACGCGCACGCTCGCGCGCCCCGAGATCGTCACGGTGGAGAACAACAAGGCTTCCGTGTCGCTCGGCGAGGAGATCCCCTACGCCACGGTCAGCTCGGCCGGCACGCAGATCCAGTTCAAGGAGGCGGTGCTCAAGCTCGAGGTGACCCCGACGGTGCTCCGGGAGCGGATCGGCGAGCAGGTCATCACCAAGATCAAGATGGTGGTCGTGGTGGAGAACAACTCGCGCGGCGACACCATCGCCCCCGCGGCGGGCGTGGCGGTGCCGATCATCAACCGGCGCAAGGCGGAGACGCAGGTGCTCATCAAGGAGGGCGACCGTCTCGTCATCGGCGGGGTCACGCAGGGAACGGTAGCGACGACGGTGCGGAAGGTGCCGCTCCTGGGCGACATCCCGATCTTCGGCTGGCTCTTCAAGCAGAAGGAGAACAACGAGACCGGGCGCGAGCTCGTGGTGTTCGTCACGCCGTCGATCCTGCAGGGCCAGGGCGGGGCCGGCGTGGCTCTGACCCCGATCGCCCCACGGTAGGGCCGGTGGGCGGGGCGTTCCGCTTCCTCACGGCCGGCGAGTCTCACGGGGAAGCGCTCACGGCCGTGATCGACGGCGTCCCCGCGGGTCTGCCGCTGTCCGAAGCCGACCTCAACGAAGACCTGGCTCGCCGCCAGCGGGGCTACGGGCGCGGCGGCCGCATGAAGATCGAGCGCGACCAGGCTCACATCTCCTCCGGCGTGCGCGGGGGGCGGACTCTCGGCAGTCCGATCACGCTGACCATCCAGAACCGGGACTGGGAGAACTGGAAGCAGACCATGGCGGTGGGTGAGCCACCCGAGGGCGCAGCCGCCAAGACCGTGACCAGGCCCCGTCCCGGGCATGCCGACCTGGCCGGCGCCATGAAGTACGGCCACCGGGATATCCGCAATGTCCTCGAGCGCTCGAGCGCGCGGGAGACGACGGCGCGCGTCGCGGTGGCAGGCGTGGCGAAGCGGCTGCTGGCGGAGTTCGGCATCACCGTCCAGAGCCACGTGACCGAGATCGGGGGGGTGCGGATCGGCTCCCTCGAGATCCCATGGGACGAGATCCGGAGCCGAGCCGAGGCCTCGGAGGTCCGTTGCGCCGACCCCGACGTCGAGCGCGTGATGATCGAGGCGATCGATCGCGCCAAGGAATCCGGCGACACCCTGGGCGGGGTCTTCGAGGTGGTCGCTCTCGGCTGTCCCGTGGGTCTGGGCTCCTATGTCCAGTGGGACCGGAAGCTCGACGGGCGTCTGGCGCGCGCGTTCTGCTCCATCCACGCGATCAAGGGCGCCGAGATCGGGCTCGGTTTCGAAGCCGCACGGCGCCCCGGCTCGCAGGTCCACGACGAGATCCTCTTCGACAGCAACAGCGGGTTCCACCGCCGATCGAACAGCGCGGGCGGTGTCGAGGGCGGCGTCACCAACGGGCAGCCCGTGATCGTCCGCGCCGCGATGAAGCCCATCTCGACCCTCCGCAAGCCACTGCGCTCGGTGGACATGGCGACCAAGGAGGCCGTCGAGGCCGTGGTCGAGCGCAGCGACGTCTGCGCCGTGCCGGCGGCTGCAGTCGTCGGGGAGGCCATGATGGCCCTCGTCCTCGCGGAGGCTTTTCTCGAGAAGTTCGCGGGCGACGGCATCGACGAGGTGCGCCGCAACTACCAGGGCTACATCGACTATCTCAAGAGCTGGTAGCGGGGCCGACGATGATCGAGGTCCCCGTCAAGCTTGGCGCCCGCTCGTACCGCATCCTGGTGGGCCCGGGTGCGCTGGCCGCGGCCGGCCCTGAACTGGCCCGCCTCAAGGTCGGCCGCAAGGTCGCTCTCCTCACCGACGCCGGGATTCTGGCCCTCCACGGCGCCGCCGTCACGCAGAGTCTCGCCGCGGCGGGCTTCGACGTCACCACGGTGCTCCTGCCCGAAGGCGAGCCGGCCAAGACCCTGGAGATCGCCGCGACGACCTGGGACCGGCTGCTCGAGGCCGGGCTGGACCGGAGCTCGACCGTCGTCGCGCTGGGCGGCGGCGCGGTCGGCGACCTGGCGGGCTTCGCGGCGGCGACCTACATGCGTGGCGTCCACTTCGTCCAGATGCCCACGACGCTTCTGGCCCAGGTGGACGCCTCGATCGGGGGCAAGACCGCCATCGACCATCGGCGCGCCAAGAACCTGATCGGCGCCTTCCACCAGCCTCTGCTCGTGCTCACCGACACGGCCGCGCTCCGGACCCTGCCCGAGCGCGAGTTCCGCTCCGGTCTGGCCGAGGTGATCAAGCACGGTATCGTCCTCGACGCCGCCTACTTCGATGATGTCGAGCGCGCCGCGACGGCCCTGCTCCAGCGCGATGGGATGGCTCTCGAGCGAATCGTCGCGGGCTCGTGCCGCCTCAAGGCGGCGGTGGTCGAGCGCGACGAGCACGAAGCATCGCTCCGCCACGTGCTCAACTACGGCCACACCATCGGTCATGCGATCGAGGCCGCTACCGGCTACGAGCGCTTCGCCCACGGTGAAGCCGTCTCGCTCGGCATCGCCGCCGAGGCGGGCATCGCGGAGCGTCTCGGGCTGGCGAAGCCGGAGACCCGCGCGCGCCAGCTCCGCCTGCTGGAGGCGGTCGGGCTGCCCGTGCGGGGCGTCGGCCTAGTGGCGGAGCGCGTCGTCGAGGCTCTGGCGCGCGACAAGAAGGCCAAGGACGGCCGCGTGCCGTTCGTGCTGGCGCCCGAGATCGGCGCCTTCCGCCTGGTCTTCGACGTGCCGAGGACGCTCATCCTCGACGCGCTGGCCGAGCTCGGCTGAGCCGCTCATGAGCCTCGTGAAATACACTCATGCGCTTCATCGGGTACGACCCCTGAAACGTCGTTTCAGCGCCCTGTGTGCCGCTAGCTCCTCCGCGCCGCCAGTCCGGGGATTGCACGTTTGAAGACTCGCGTCGGCTACTACGGTTGATGGGGCCTAACCAACGTGACGACGCGATCCCTCGACCGAATGGTGGGCGTGCTTCTCGGGCTGACTGTGATCGGGATATTCCTGCCCGGACTCCGGGGCGAGTTTCTCGATTGGGACGACACCTGGAACTTCCTGGAGAATCATCACTATCGCGGGCTGGGGCCGGCTCAGCTTCGCTGGATGTTCACGGCATTTCACCATGGGCACTACATACCAGTGACCTGGCTCACGCTGGGCTTGGACTACGTGCTTTGGGGCATGAACCCCTTCGGGTACCATCTCACCAGCCTGCTTCTGCATGCGGCCAACACGATTCTCGTCTACCTGCTGGCTATCCGACTCATGAAGGCCGTCAGCCGCGAACCGCAGGCGATGAACCCCTCCCTCCGGATCGGAGCCGCCTCCGCGGCGCTGCTCTTCGCACTGCATCCGCTGCGGGTCGAATCCGTGGCGTGGGCAACGGAGCGCCGGGATGTCCTGTGTGGGTTCTTCTACCTTCTCGCCATCCTCGCCTATCTCCGCTGGTGCGCCGCTCAGTCCTCGGGGGCTCAGGATGGACGTGGCTGGTACGGAGCCTCGCTCGCCGCATTCGGCGCCGCGCTGCTATCAAAGTCCATGGCGGTCAGCCTGCCTCTGGTCCTAGTGGTGCTCGATGTCTACCCTTTGAGGCGGCTCACCCTCGACCGCGGCATCATGCGCGAGGGGGAGCCGCGACGCGTGTTGAAAGAAAAGATCCCGTTCCTCCTTTTCGCGGCCGCGGCCGCCGTGGTCGCGTTCATTGCTATCCGGCATCTCGAGAACCTGGTGCTGATGAGCGGGCTGGGCGTGGTCGAGCGTGTGAGCATCGCGAGCTTCGCCTTTGCGTTCTACCTCTGGAAGATGATCGTGCCGCTGAACCTGTCGGCGCTCTACGAGTTGCCCGAATCCATCCACTGGCAGGCGCCATCATTCCTGCTCAGCGAGCTCCTCGTCGTCACGATCACGGCCATGGCCCTCGGACTCCGGCGTCGCTGGCCGATTCTGGCCGCCGTCTGGGCGACCTACATTCTCATGCTCCTTCCCGTCTCCGGAATCGCGCAGAATGGGCCACAGATCGCTGCCGATCGCTACACCTACCTCCCTATGATCGGGTGGGCGTTGCTGGCCGGAGGCGGCGTGTGGGTGGTCCTTGCGTCCACACATCGTAGGGCGACCCGTCGCGTCTGGGCCGCGACGATGGCACTGGTCGTAGCCGCGCTGATCGTGTTAGCCGTGCTCACCCGGCAACAGGTCCTGATCTGGCATGATTCTGCGGCGTTGTGGGCTCATGCTCTCGTCGTGCAGCGATCCTCGGTGGCCCACTCGAACTTCGGGCGCGTGCTCGCCTTGCAGGGTCACTTCGACGAGGCGGCCAAGCATTTCCAGGAAGCGATACAAATCAAGCCGGCGTACGCGATGGCGCACAACAACCTCGGTCTCGCCCTCGCCTCTCAGGGCCAGTTGAGCGAGGCCACTCGGCATTATCAGGAGGCCATCCGTCTCAAGCCTCGCTATGCAGATCCTCACTACAACCTGGGTCTGACCCTGGCAATTCAAGGAAAGCTAGCGGAGGCGGTGAGTCAATACCGCCAAGCCCTGGAGTTCAGGCCCGACTACGGGCCTGTCCACCAAAGCCTGGCGATTGCCCTGAGTGACCTGGGGCAGTGGCCTGAGGCCCTGGATCATTTTCGTGACGCTGTCAGGATCAATCCCGATTCTTCCGAGGCCCACAACAGCCTTGGGATTGCCCTTGCTCGCGGCGGTGACTTGCCGAACGCGGCTCGCCACTTCCGCGAAGCGGTGCGGCTACGGTCGGATGATTCCCGCGTTCACAACAACCTGGGAATTGCTTTGGCGCAGCAAGGCCAGCTATCCGAAGCCACTCTCCATTTCCGGGAGGCCCTCCGGCTCAACCCAGCTTTTCGGGAAGCCCAAGTGAACCTCCAGCGGGCCACCAGTCTCCAGGACAGTCCAGGCAAGTGAGCCGAGCAAGCGCCTGTGCTCGGCTAGCGGAGAGAGCTGGCTCTTAGTGAGATCGAGTGGCCATGCTTGGATCCTCTTGCTCCCGAGCGTTGTGCCAGCCGCCATGTTAACCACGGTTTCGAGGTCTGCACTGACTCGGACTTAGAACCAAAAGGGTCTCTTCGCGGAGGGGATGGCTATGATTCGAAACGACCCTCTCGCAACCTTGTGCTAGCCCTCAAGCCCTAACGCCCCAGGAGGCGCAGCGCCTGTTCCAGGTTCCGCCGCGGATCCTGCCAGGCGGGATTGAGCGCGACGGCCTGTCGGAACTGCTCCGCGGCTTCCGCGAGCTTGCCCTCTTCCGCCAGAGCCAGGCCGAGGTTGTTTCGGGCCTCGGCCATGGACGGGTCTACGGCGGCGGCGTGGGCGAAGGCGTCCATGGCGGACGCGCGCCGCCCCTGGACGGCCAGCGACACGCCCAGGTTGTTCCACGCCTCGGCGAAGCGCGGCCGGATCGCCGCGGCGTGCCGGAATCGGGCCGCGGCCTCCTCGGGGTGCCCGGCTCCCGCCAGAGCGAGCCCGAGATTGTTCCACGCCTCGGCGTAGCGGGGCCGGCGCGCCACGGCCTGCTCGAGCTCGCTCACCGCCTCGGCATAGCGGTGCCCGGCCGTGAGCGCCGCGCCGAGGTTCGAGCGCGCGACGCCAGACACGGGGTCGACCTTCGCCGCATGTCGCCAGAGCGTCTCGTCGCTCCGCCAGACTCCGACCTGCTGCCAGGTCAGGACGCTCCACAGGGCGAGCACGAGCGCGGCGGCCGAGGCCCCGGGGAGACGGAACACCGCCACGACGCCACCCACGCAGAGCGCCAACCCGAGCTCCGCCAGATACGTGTAGCGGTCCGCGGCGAGCTGATAGCCGTTGTGCGCGACGCCCAGCACGGGCAGCAGGGTCAGAACGAAGGCGACCCAGGCCGCGAGAAGCCCAGGCCAGCGGCGGCGGAAGAGCGCCGCCCCGACGGTGGCCGCCGCCGCGCCGAGCGCGCCCGCGAGGAAGCGCGTCTCGAGTGGAGAGATGGGCAGCGCCAGCTCGTAGAGCGGCGACAGGGTCACGGGCCAGAGGGTCTTGCCGAGGTAGAAGGCGAGCGCGTAGGCGGAAAGCGCCATCCGTGCCGGCACGTCGAGAGCGCGGAGCGGCGTCAGGCCTCCGCCGCTCGCGAGGGCCCAGAAGGCCACCGCGACCATGGCAACCGAGAGCGCCGCGAACGGCAGCTTCTCGAGCCACACGCGGCGGGCGGCTGGAGTGATCCAGCCGACGCTCCCGCCAAGGCGACGGAGGGGGTAGACGTCCATCACGAGCAAGACGCCGGGCAGGCTCGCAGTGATGGACTTGGACATGAGCGCGAGCACGAAGCAACCGACGGCGGCCCAGTACACCCGGCCCGCGCGCGTCTCGGCGTAGCGGAGGTACAGGAGCACGCTCGAGAGGTAGAAGAGCCCCGAGAGCACGTCCCGTCGCTCCGTGATCCAGGCGACGGACTCGACGCGGAGCGGGTGGATCGCCCAGGCGAGCGCGGCCGCGAGCGCGCCCCATGCGAGCCATCGGTCGTCCGGCGCGCGCCCGGGCAGAGCCGCCCGCAGGAGGCGCCGCGCGACCAGATAGAACACTGCAGCGCCCGCCGAGTGGAGCATGACGCTGGTCAGGTGATAGCCGAGCGGCCGCATCCCCCAAGCGAGGTAGTCGAGGCCGAAGGAGAGCCAGTTGAGCGGCATCCAGTGACCCATCCGGACCGTGGTGAACATCCACGCGAGGTTCGACGGGCCGAGCCCGCGATACCAGGGGTTGCGAAGGAGCAGCGAGCCGTCGTCCCAGTCGATGAAGCCATTGGCGAGGGCCGGCAGGAACACAGCGGCAGTGCAGAGCGCGGCGCCAACGGCGAGTCCGCCGCCGGCCTGGCGAGGCCGAGCGCCACCAGACGGGAGACGCTCCTGATGGTCGGTCACCGGGGCGAGTCTGTCATGGCGGCCAGCACGGGGCAAGGACCGGAAAGCCGTTGACTCTCGCGCCCTTGGCGCTTATAAAGGATGAGCCATGGCGAACCCGATCCCCCAGGTCGGCGGGGCGGTGGCCGCCCCCGATCCTGCGGCGGCCGGCGCCATCCGGCGCTACGAGGAGCGGCTCGCCAGGGATCCGGCCGGGCTGACCTTCGCTCCGCTGGCCGACGCGTACCGCAAGGTTGGCAGGGCGCGAGAGGCCATCGACTTGTGCCGGCGGGGCCTGGCGCGCTTCCCGCAGTACACCACGGCGCGCCTGATCCTGGCCCGCGCCTATCTCGACGAGGGCAATGCCGAGGCCGCTCTTGGCGAGCTCGAGCTGATCGTCGAGGCGAGCCCGAGGGACGCGCAGGCGCAGCGCCTGGCGGCGGAGATCCACCGCAAGGCCGGCCGCTGGGACGAGGCCCGGGAGCATCTCGAGCGTGTGGTCAAGCTCGACCCCGGTGATCGCGAGGCGCGGCTCACGCTGGAGACGCTCCAGGCCGGCGGCCGGACGGGTGAAGGCTCGCCCCTCGGGCGCGTGCTCGAGGACGACACGTTTGCAACCATGAGCTTCGGGACGCTGTGCCTCGAGCAGGGACTCCACGACGAGGCAGCGCAGATCTTCCTGCGCATGCTCAAGAAGAACCCGGGCGATGCCCGGGCCCGGGAGCGACTCGACGAGGCGCTCCGGGCCAAGACCCAGAAACGGAAAGGTTGAGCCCATGCAGGTGTCCACCGCCGAGTTCAAGAAGGGCCTGAAGATCCAGTATGATGGCCAGCCGTACACCATCGTCGACTTCCAGCACGTCAAGCCCGGCAAGGGCGGGGCGTTCGTGCGGACCAAGCTCAAGCACATGAGACAGGGGCGGGTCATCGACAACACGTTCCGCGCCGGCGAGAAGGTGGCGCTGGTCGACTTCGACGAGAAGCACATGCAATACCTCTACAAGGACGACCGTTACCACTTCATGGACACGGAGACGTACGACCAGATCTCGCTGTCACCCGACGAGGTGGGCGACGCGCGCGACTTCCTCAAGGAGAACACCGAGGTCGACATCCTCTTCATCGACGACAGCCCGGTGACGGTGGAGCTGCCGAACTTCCTGGAGCTCCGGATCACGAAGACGGACCCGGGCATCCGTGGGGACACCGCCTCCGGCGGATCGAAACCGGCCACGCTCGAGACGGGCGCCGTCGTGCAGGTGCCGCTCTTCCTCAACGAGGGCGACGTCGTGAAGGTGGACACGCGCAGCTCCGAGTATCTCGCCCGGGTCGCGGCGGCCGGGTAGCCTCATGGCCACGCGCAAGCGGCCGGCGGGAGCCTCGGCGACGGCCCGGCGGTGGACGCCCGGCGAGATCGTCGAGTTGGCCGTGGCGCACGATCTGGCCGAACTCGAGGTCGAGGGGGGCGGACTGCGGGTGCGCGTCGTGCGGCGCCGCGCCGAGGCCGCCCCCGCCGCGGTCAGCGCGCCGGCCCCGCCCGGAGCGCTCCCCCAGCCTGCGCCCGTGTCGGTGGCGGTCGAGCCGGCAGCCGGCACCATCACGCTCGAGGCGCCGATGGTCGGCACCTTCTACCGCGCCCCGAGCCCGGACGCGGCACCCTTCGTCAACGAAGGCGACCTCGTGAAGGAGGGGCAAACGCTCTGCGTCATCGAGGCGATGAAGCTGATGAACGAGATCGAGGCCAAGGTCGCGGGCCGCATCGTCAAGGTCCTCGCGGAAAACGCCCAGCCCGTCGAGTTCGGCCAGCCGTTGTTCCTGGTGGAGCCTCGCAAGTAGCGGGCTGAGCGTCCATGTTCCACAAGATCCTCATCGCCAATCGAGGCGAGATCGCCCTCCGCGTCCTCCGAACCTGCCGCGAGATGGGCATCCGCACCGTGGTCGCCCACTCGCAGGCCGATACGGACTCCCTGCCCGTTCGCCTGGCCGACGAATCGATCTGCATCGGGCCCGCCGACGCGCGCGGGAGCTACCTGAATATCCCGAGCATCATCTCGGCCGCCTCGATCACGGACAGCGAGGCCATCCATCCCGGCTATGGGCTCCTGTCGGAGAACGCCGCCTTCGCCGAGATCTGCCGCGCCTGCGGCATCACCTTCATCGGCCCCTCGCCCGAGGCGATACGGCTCATGGGGGACAAGGCGCAGGCGCGCGAGATGGCCAAGCAGGCCCGCGCCCCCGTCGTGCCGGGCAGCACGGGGCCTCTCGAGGGCGTGGACGAGGCGCAGGCGCTGGCCGACGGCATCGGTTACCCCGTCGTTGTCAAGGCCGCCTCGGGCGGCGGGGGGCGCGGCATGCGGATCGTGCGCGCGCGCGACATGCTGGCGCGCGCCTTCGCGACCTGCCAGTCCGAGGCTGCCCAGGCCTTCGGCTCCTCGGAGCTCTACCTCGAGAAGTTCGTCGAGGAGGCGCGCCACGTCGAGGTGCAGGTGCTGGGCGACAAGAACGGCATCCGCGTGCACCTGGGCGAGCGTGACTGCTCGGTGCAGCGGCGACACCAGAAGCTCCTCGAAGAGAGTCCGGCCTCGGCCATCCCGGAGGCGACGCGCCACGGCCTCTACAAAGCGGCGCTGGTGGTGGCCAACGCGGTCAACTACGTCTCGGCCGGCACGGTCGAGTTCCTCGTCGAGCGCGACGGCACGTTCTACTTCATCGAGATGAACACGCGCATCCAGGTCGAGCATCCGGTGACGGAGATGGTGACGGGCATCGACCTGGTCCGCGAGCAGATCCGCATCGCGGCCGGCGAACCGCTCGGCTACAAGCAGAGCGCGATCCGTCTCCGAGGCCACGCCATCGAGTGCCGCATCAACGCGGAGGACCCGGAGCATTTCGTCCCGTCGCCGGGAACGGTGACGCGATGGCTGCCGCCTGGAGGCTACGGTGTTCGCGTGGACAGCCACCTCATGCCCGGCGCCGTCGTGCCGCCCTACTACGACTCGCTGATCGCCAAGATCATCGTCCACGGGCGAGACCGCGCCGAGGCCATCGCGCGGATGCAGCGCGCGCTCGCCGAGACCATCGTCGAGGGCGTCAAGACGACCATGCCGTTCCATCAGAAGCTCCTGGCCGATCCCGCCTTCCTCTCCGGCGAGTACACGCTGCCGCGCCTCGAAGTCGGCCTCTAGTGTCCCGTCCCGGAAATCCGCCGACAATATGCCGGGTGGGGCAGCAGTGGGTCGACGCACCGCGGAGGGCGGGGCTGGGGCCGCTCTCCCCGGACCCGTATCTTCTGCGTGGTGCCGAAGCCGACGACCTGAATATCGTGGCCCGTTACGAGTGGCCGGAGCGGGGTGCGAGTCAGCGTGGTCCGGGGAGAGCGGCCCCAGCCCCGCCCGGCAGATCCCCAACGAACTTCCGAGTCGAGACACCAGGGCGGTGAGGCTCTCTCCGCTCTACGTCATCCTGGACCGGGAGGCGTCCGGCGGGCGCCGCCTCGACGCGCTGCTGGACGCGGTCCTGGAAGGCGGCTGTCGGCTCGTGCAGCTGCGCGAGAAGCGCCTGCCGCCCGCGGAGCTCTATCCGCTGGCGCAGGCACTCAGGCGTCGATGTCTCGAAACCGGCGCGCTCTTCATCGTCAACGACCGCGTGGACCTGGCGCTGGCCCTCGGGGCCGACGGGGCGCACGTGGGCCAGGACGATCTGCCCGCACGGGAAGCCCGGCGGCTCCTGCCGCCGCCCATGCTCCTCGGCGTGTCCACCCACGACCCCGACCAGGCGCGGCGCGCCCGCGACGACGGCGCCGACTACGTCGCCGTCGGCAGCATGTTCCCGACCGCCACCAAGGCAGGCTTCGAGCTCGTGGGACCCGAGCTCGTGAGGCAGGTACGGCCCGAGATCCCCGTCCCGCTGGTCGCCATCGGCGGCATCACCCCGGCCAATGTCGGGCAGGTCATCGAGGCCGGCGCCGACACCGCCGCCGTCGTCTCCGCGGTCGGGGGCGCGCCCGATCCTGCGGCCGCCGTCCAGAGCTTTCTCGACGCGATACGCGCGGCCCGCGGCGGCCCGCGATGACGGTCGACGGCCCCGCCCTTCGCCGGCTGCTCCTCCCCGCGCTCATCTTCGCGATCGCCTTCGTCACGTTCATACCAGGTCTCGGGGGGCAGTTCGTCAACTGGGACGATGACGTGAACTTCCTCGCCAATCCCAGCTTCCGCGGTCTCGGCTGGGCGAACCTGCGCTGGATGGCCACGACGACGCACCAGGGGCACTGGATCCCGCTCACGTGGCTCACACTGGGCGCGAACTACGCGCTGGGAGGCATGAGCCCCTGGGGCTACCACCTGGGCAACATGCTCTTCCACGCGGGGAACGCGGTCCTGTTCTACTTCGCCGCGCGGCGGCTCTTCCGTGCCGCTGGCGCGGGCATGGGCGCGCCCGCGCTCTCGATCGGCGCGGCCTTCGCGGCTCTCGGTCGAATCGGTCGTCTGGATCACCGAGCGGCGCGACGTCCAGAGCACCTTCTTCTTCCTGCTCTCCACGCTGGGCTATCTCCGCGCGGCCGACGAGGGGCCGGACGGGCAGCTCTCGCCTGGCTGGCGCCGCCTGTCCGTGCTCGCCTTCGTGGGCGCCGTCATGTCGAAGTCCTCGACCATCATGCTGCCGGCCGCGCTCCTGCTCCTCGACGTCTATCCGCTGCGCCGCCTGCGTGTCGGCTGGCGCCGCCTCATCGTCGAGAAGCTCCCGTACTTCCTCGTCGCCGCAGCCGATGTCGCGGTGGCATGGATCGCCGTGCGCGCGGCCGCACCGGTCACGAGCCTCGGGACGCACGGACTGGGTGGGCGCATCGCCATGGTCCTCTACAGCTTCTTCTTCTACCCGTGGAAGCTCGTGTGGCCCGTGGAGCTGTCGCCGATGTACGAGGTGCCGGCGCGCGTCGACCCCCTGGCCCTCCGTTTCCTGGTTCCCGCCGTTCTCGTGGTCATGGTGACGGCGATCCTCGTGGCGCTCCGCCGCCGGTGGCCCGCGGGGCTCGCGGCCTGGATCTATTCGGCGCTCATGATCCTGCCCCTGAGCGGGGTCGTGCACATCGGCCACCAGCTCGTCCAGGAGCGCTGGAGCTACCTGTCGGGCATGGGCTTCGTCCTCCTGGCGGGCGGTGGAGTGGCCCGGCTGCTCGACGCTCGGGCGCATGGCCGTGTGAGCGCCATGATGGCCCGGACCGTGCTGGTCGGCGGCGGCGCCCTGGTCGTGGTCCTGGGAGCTGCGGCCTGGGACCAGTGCAAGGTCTGGCAGGACTCGGAGACGCTCTGGGGCTGGGCGGCGAGCCTCGATCCCCAGTGCCAGATGTGCTGGAACAACCTCGGTGGCGCGCTGATCGGGCAGCAGCGGCACGCGGAGGCGGAGACAGCCTACAGACGGGCCTTGCAGCTCGGCCCGACGCGCGCGGCCCTCGCCAACAACGTCGCCAGCGCGCTGCTGCCGCAGGGCAAGGTGGCGGAGGCGGAGGAGCTGCTGCGCGAGGCGATCCGCCTCGACCCGAACCTGACGGGCGCCCTCTTCAACCTGGGCTCGCACCTGGCGCAGACGCAACGCACCACCGAAGCTCTGCGGTATCTCAGGAAGGCCCATGCGCTCGAGCCGAGCTTCCCCGGCCTGGCGCGGGAGCTGGCGGCGGCGCTGGTCGCCGAGGCCGCACGGGAGCGCCAGGCTCGTCGCCCAGGCGAGGCTGCCGCCCTGTACCGAGAGGCGCTCGAGGTCCTGCCGGGCAACCCGCAGGCAAACGAGGGACTCGAGACGCTCGCGGCCGCGGGCAGCGGCGGCCAGGTGGGACGGACCCGCCCATGACGGTGACCCCGGCAGCGCTGCGTCGCATCGTCCTTTCCTGTCTGATCTTCGGCGCGGCCGCCGCGACCTTCCTGCCGGCGCTCCAGGCCGATTTCGTCAACTGGGACGACTTCGACAATGTCGTCAACAACCCGGGCGTGCACGGGCTGGGGCGCGCCCAGCTCGAGTGGATGTGGACGGGCGCGGTCCTCGGTCACTACATCCCGCTGACGTGGATGAGCTTCGGGCTGAATTTCATCCTGGGCGGGCTCAAGCCGTGGGGCTATCACCTCGTCAACCTGCTGCTCCACGCGGCCAACGCCACGCTCCTCTACTGGATAGCGCGGCGGCTTCTGCAGGCCGCGCTCGCGGGGGACGGCGGGGACGCCGACGGCGCGGCCTCGAGCGTCGACTGGGGCGCCGCGGTCGCGGCCCTGCTCTTCGCGGTCCACCCGCTCCGCGTGGAGTCCGTGGTCTGGATTACCGAGCGCAAGGACGTGCTGTGCGGCTTCTTCTTCCTGCTATCGGTCCTGGCCTATCTTCGGGCAAGCGTGGCGGATACCCTCCGGCCGGGCTGGCGGGCGCTCTCGCTCTCGGCCCTGGCAGCGGCCCTCCTGGCCAAGGCCTCGGCCATGCCGCTGCCGGCCGTCCTCCTCTTCCTCGATGTGTACCCCCTCGGGCGCGTCAGGAGGCTCGGCTGGAGACGCTGCCTCGTGGAGAAGCTGCCCTGGGCCGTCATCGCGGCCGCCGGCGCCTTCATCGCCCTCTCCGTCGTCCTCAAGGGCACGGGCGTCACGGGATACGAGAGCTACGGGCTGGGCGCCCGCGTCGCGATGACCGCGTACACGTTCATGTTCTACCCGGCGCGCTGGCTCTGGCCGGTCAAGCTCATTCCGCTCTACGAGCTGCCGCCGCAGCTCGACCCGCTGGCGCCGCGGTTTCTCGTGCCGATGGCCGCCTTCATCCTCGTGACCGGCGTCCTGGTAGCGCTCCGCCGCCGCTGGCCGTCCGGCCTCGCCGCCTGGACATTGTCGCTCCTGATGCTGCTGCCGATCAGCGGGGTCGTGCACTCGGGCCACCAGCTGGCCCACGACCGGTACAGCTACCTCTCGGGGCTCGGCTTCGCCCTCTTGGCGGGCGGCGGCATCACGTGGCTTCTGGACGCACGGGCGCGAGGGCGCCTGAGCGCCGTGATCGCGCGCAGCGTGCTCGCGGGCGCGGCGGCGGTCCTGCTCATCCTGGCGATGGGGACATGGGACCAGTCCAAGGTCTGGCAGGACTCGGAGACGCTCTGGCGCTGGTCGGTGGATATCGACCCGGAGTGCGCCGTCTGCTGGAACAACCTCGGCACCGCGCTCACCGCGCAGAAACGCTTTGCCGAGGCGGAGGCCGCATCCCGCCGCGCGCTCCACCTGCGGCCCACGCGCCCCAGCTACTCCAACAACGTGGCCGTGGGGCTCTTCGGCCAGGGCAAGACGGACGAGGCGGAAGACATGCTGCGCCTGGCCCTCACGCTCGATCCCCAGCATGTCGGTGCGCTCACCAACATGGGGGCGCTCCTCGCCCAGACCGGCCGATACGCGGAGTCCCTGCCCTTCTTCCGCCAGGCCTGGGCGCTGGACCCGACCTTCTCGACCCTCGCCCGCGACTACTGGGGCGCCCTCCTCGAGGTGGCCCTGGCGGAGCGCAAGGCGGGCCGCATCGTCCAGGCCATGGCACTGCTCCAGGAGGCGCTGGTGGTGAGACCCGGAGAGGTCGAGGCCCGGAGCCAGCTCGACGCCCTCGTGGCCCTGCGCACGAAATCCCACGCGAGCGCGGGCCGTTGACGCCTCCGGCAAAACCGCTATAATGGCGCCGCTCGTCAACCAGGCTGACCGCATGGCCGGCCGACCCGCAAGAAGGAGGACATCGAATGAAGACCCCGTCATTTCGCCATCTGCTGAGCGCCCTCGCGATTGCGGCGCTGGTGCTCCCGAGCACCGCGTCCGTGGATGCCCAGTCCAAGGGCACCATCAAGATCGCCTCCCAGAGCCCGCTCTCGGGCGGCCAGGCCGCCCTCGGCGAGGGCATCAAGCTCGGCGCCCAACTGGCCGTCGAGAAGCTCAAGGGCAATCTCGAGAAGATGGGCTACAAGGTCGAGTTCGTCCCCTTCGATGACCAGGCCAAGCCGGACGTCGGCGTGGCCAACGCGAAGAACATCATCGCCGACAAGGACATCATGGCCGTAATCGGTCACCTCAACTCCGGGGTGGCCATCCCCTCGTCGGAGGTCTACAAGGAAGTCAATGTCGTGATGATCTCGCCGGCCAACACGAATCCGGTCGTGACCGACCGCGGCTACCCCAACATCAACCGCGTCTGCGGTCGCGACGACGTGCAGGGTGTGGTCGGCTCCGAGTTCGCCCACGGCACGATGAAGGTCAAGACCGCCGCCATCGTCCACGACAAGACCCAGTACGGTCAGAGCATCGCCGAGTTCTTCAAGGCCGACGCCGAGAAGAAGGGCATCAAGGTGGTCGGCTTCGAGGGCACCGAGGAGAAGTCGAACTTCGACCCGATCCTCACGCCCATCAAGGCCAAGAACCCCGATGTCATCTACTTCGGCGGCATCTACGACCAGGGCGCGCCCTTCTTCAAGCAGGCGCGCGAGAAGGGCATCAAGGCCAAGTTCATGGGTCCCGACGGCATGGACTCGTCCGACCTGACGAAGATCGCGGGCAAGGCCGTGGTCGGCATGAACTACACCTCGGCGGCCGGGCCGGCATCCGCGCTGCCCAAGGCCAAGGCCTTCGTGGACGAGTTCAAGAAGAAGTTCGGCAAGAACCCCGAGCCCTACGCGGCCGAGGCCTACGACTCGGCCACCATCGCGATCAAGGCCATCGAGGACGCCGCCAAGGGCGGCAAGAAGATCACGCGCGAGGACGTCTCCACCGCCGTACGCAGGACCAAGCTCCCCAACGGCATCACGGGCGACATCGCCTTTGACGCCAAGGGTGACCGGGTCAAGGCCCAATACTTCGTGCTGACGGTCGTGAGCGACGACCCGGCGAAGTGGGGCGACAACAAGATCGTCAAGCAGCTCACCATCGCGCCGCCGGCCGCGAAGAAGTAGCGGTCCGCGCAGCTCCCAGCGGGAGGGGCGGCTCGCCCGCCCCTCCCGCGCCTCCCCTCACGGGACCGAGCGCCGATGGACTTCGAAATCCTGCTCGGCATCTTCCCGCAGGTCCTGCTCGACGGCATCACCCTCGGCTTCATGTACGCCCTGATCGCCCTCGGGTACACCATGGTGTACGGCGTCCTCGAGTTCATCAACTTCGCCCACTCGGAGATCTTCATCGTCGGAGCCTTCGTGGGTGTCGAGGTCCTGCTGGGGCTCAAGGCCCACGGCATCCTCGAGGCATGGTCGCCGTTTCTCCTCGTGCTCGTGGCGCTCCTGCTGGGCATGCTGGCGAGCGGGCTCCTGGCGGCTTGTGTCGAGCGGGTGGCGTACCGTCCGCTTCGCCATGCCCCACGGCTCATCCCGCTCATCTCGGCGATCGGCGTCAGCTTCTTCTTGCAGGACGCGATCCGCCTCTTCGAGTCCCTCTGGCGCAACTCCTTCAACCTCGTCTACCCGACCATGGACGTGATGAACCAGCGCTTCGAGCTGACGCCGACCATCGACATCTCGGTCAAGTCGCTGGTGGTGATCGGCGCCTCGCTCCTCATGCTGTGGGGGCTGCACACCCTCGTGAACCGCACCAAGATCGGCAAGGCCATCCGCGCCGTCGCCGAGGACCAGGCGGCCGCGTCCCTGATGGGCATCAACGTCAACCGGATGATCTCGCTCACGTTCCTGATCGGAGGAGCGATGGGCGGGGGGGCGGGCGTGCTCTTCGGCGTGCAGTACAGCCTCGTCAACCCCTACACGGGCTTCATCCCCGGGCTCAAGGCCTTCACCGCGGCGGTGCTCGGCGGCATCGGCAATATTCCGGGGGCCATGCTCGGCGGGCTCGTGCTGGGGATACTCGAAGCCTTCGCGGCCTCCTACCTGTCCCTGCTGACGGGCGGGGCCTTTGGTGCCGAGTACAAGGACATCCTCGCCTTCTCCATCCTCATCCTCATCCTGATCTTCCGCCCCAAGGGCCTCCTCGGCGAGATCGTGAGGGAGCGGGCGTGATACACAAGATCCTCGACCAACCAATCCCGGCAACCATCCTCGTGGTGGCCCTGCTCGGGGTCACCGCGTGGGGCGTGGCTCACTTCCCGCGCTCGATCGTGGCCTTCCTGCTGTTCCAGTCCTCGATCCTCCTGCTCTACTTCGCGCGCATGCCCCGCTGGCTCAAGGCCCTTCTGACGATCGGGACCCTGGGCGTGCTCATGCCGGTGCTCGGGACGATGAATGCCTACTACATGGAGATCGCCATCCAAGTGGGCATCTTCGTGGCGCTGGCACTCGGGCTCAACATCGTCGTCGGGCTTGCCGGTCTCCTCGACCTGGGCTACGTCGCCTTCTTCGCCGTGGGCGCGTATTCCTGGGCGATCTGCGGCTCGCCCCAGGCCAACCTGATCTTCGGCGGCGACTTCTTCCCGCTCTCCCCGTGGTGGTTCTTCGTCTTCCTGTTCGTGGGAGTGGGGGTCGCGGCGGGGGCGGGCATCCTGCTGGGTCTGCCCGTCCTTCGCCTCCACGGCGATTACCTCGCCCTCGTGACGCTGGGCTTCGGCGAGGTGATCCGCGTGCTGGCCAACAACCTCGATAAGCCGATCAACTTCACCAACGGCCCCAAGGGGATCACGCCCATCGGGCGACCGCCCATCTTCTTCGCCCCCGCGCTGCGCGCCGTCGGGATCGAGCCGGACCCGAACGTGATCTACCCGCTCTACCTCTACGCTCTCGTGCTGCTCATCGTCGGCGTGACCGTGCTGGTCAACCGGCGGCTCGAGGACTCGCACATCGGGCGGGCGTGGGAAGCCATACGTGAAGATCAAACCGCCGCACAGGCCATGGGAGTGCCCCTGGTGCGCATGAAGCTCCTGGCCTTCGCCTGCGGCGCCTCGTTCGCCGGCGCGGTCGGTGTCCTCTTCTCGGCCAAGCAGGTCTTCATCAACCCGGAGTCCTTCACCTTCATGGAGTCGATCGGCGTGCTCGCCATGATCATCCTGGGCGGCATGGGCTCCATCCCGGGCGCCATCCTGGGCGCCACGGTCGTGACCGTGCTCAACCTCCAGGTCCTCAAGGGCCTCTCGCTATGGGTGAATGAGCTGCGCAATGCCGGCGTGCAGATCTTCGGCTACAACCTGGCCAACCTGCCGACCCAGCTCGAGCCGGCCAAGTACGAGCGCATGGTCTTCGGCCTCATCCTGGTGCTGATGATGATCTTCCGCCCGCAGGGCATCCTGCCCGCGAAGCGCCGCACGCGCGAGCTCACCGAGCCCTGAAATGGCCGTCCTTCTCGAGGCGCGTGGGGTCACCAAGAAGTTCGGCGGGCTGACCGCGCTCAACAATGTGGACTTCGAGCTCGAGGAGGGCCGGATCGCGTCCATCATCGGCCCCAACGGCGCGGGCAAGACCACCTTCTTCAACGTCTTCACCGGGCTGTACGTGCCCGAGGAGGGCGCCGTCCGGTTCCAAGGAACCCCGCTCATGGGACTGCGCCCCGACCAGATTACGGCGCTCGGCGTCTGCCGCACCTTCCAGAACATCCGGCTCTTCAAGAATATGACGGCCGTCGAGAACGTGCTCGTGGGCATGCACGCGCGCGTCGGCTCGGGCTTCTGGGGCGCGCTCAGCCGGAACCCGCACTGGAAGCGCGAGGAGGGAGCCCTCTGGGCGCGAGCCGCGGAGCTGCTCGACATCGTGGGGCTGCGGGGCCGCGCCAACGAGCTGGCGCGCAACCTGCCCTACGGCGACCAGCGGCGCCTGGAGATCGGCCGGGCGCTGGCCTCGAAACCCGCCCTGCTCCTCCTGGACGAGCCGACAGCCGGAATGACTCAGGGCGAAGCCCGAAGCCTGATGGCCCTCCTCCGCCGCCTGGTCGGCGACCTCGGCCTGACCATTCTCCTGATCGAGCACAACATGCGCGTCGTCATGGAGGTGTCCGACCACGTCACGGTGCTCGACTACGGCGAGAAGATCGCCGAGGGGCGCGCAACCGAAGTCCAGAAGAACCCGCGGGTCATCGAAGCCTACCTCGGCAGGCGGAAGTGGACGCCGCGGGCGGAGGCCGGCGATGCTTGAGGTGCGGGACCTCCACGTTTCCTACGGCGAGATCCGGGCCCTCAAGGGCGTGTCCTTCGGCGTGGAGCAAGGGGAGGTCGTCGCCCTCCTCGGCAACAACGGCGCGGGCAAGACGACCACGCTCCGGGCCATCTCCGGGATGCTCGCCGCGCACCGGGGGGACGTCGTCTTCGAGGGCGGCTCGCTCGTCGGCGTGGCCTCGCACGCCATCGTGCGCCGGGGCGTCACCCACGTCCCGGAGGGGCGGCGCATCTTCAATCGCTTGAGCGTGCTGGAGAACCTCGAGATGGGCGCGTTCACGCGCTCCGATCCCGGCGTGGCGGAAGACATCGACAGGGTCTTTTCGATCTTCGCGCGGCTCAAGGAGCGGCGCACCCAGGTCGCGGGCACGCTCTCCGGAGGCGAGCAGCAAATGCTGGCCATCGGCCGCGCCCTCATGGCGCGGCCGCGGCTCCTGCTGCTCGACGAGCCCTCCATGGGGCTGGCGCCCGTGCTCGTGGAGCAGATCTTCGAGACCGTGCTCGCCATCAACAGGCAGGGCGTGACCATCCTCCTGGTCGAGCAGAACGCGGCCATGGCCCTCTCGATCGCCGGTCGCGGCTATGTGCTCGAGACGGGCAGCATCGTGCTGGAAGGCACCGCGAGGGATCTGGCCGACAACCCGGAAGTCCGGCGAGCGTACCTGGGTGAGGCGTGAGAATCATGCACCCCTCACCCTGCCCTCTCCCCCGGGGGCGAGGGTTCATGTTTTCCCTATCCCCTCTGGGGGAGAGGGTGAGGGCAAGAGGAGAACCGCATGATCGAGCAGGGGCTGACTTTCGAGGAGCACCAGATCGGCGCGACGTACGAGACCCTGGCGCGGACGGTGACCGAAGCCGACATCTGCGCCTTCGTCAACCTCTGCGGCTTCAACGAGCCGCTCTTCTACGACATGGAATTCGTCCAGAGCTCCTCGGTCTTCAAGGGCCGCCCCGCCCCCGGCGCCTTCACCTTCTGCCTCTCCGAGGGGCTGATCATGCAGACGGGCCTGATCCACGGAACGGGCATGTCCTACCTGGGTGGCGAGATCAAGGTCGTGGCGCCGGTCCTCATGGGGGACACGGTCCGCGTGCGCATCGTGATCGCCGAGAAGCGGGAGACGAAGAAGCCGGACCGCGGCATCGTGACCTACCGGCATGAGGTGCTGAACCAGCGCGGCGAGCTCGTCCTCGAGGCCGTCATCAAGCGGATGATCCGCCGGGCGGCCGCGCGGCCTGCCTGATGCTGATCCTGACGCGCGCCGACCTCGAGCGCGTGCTCGAGGGCCTCGACTGGGAGCGCATGGCGCCGGGCGCGCGGCTTGAGCTGGGCTCCGGCGTCCAGATCGAGATCACCCGCTACACGAGCCCCTGCTTCAAGATCAAGCCGAGCTTCCTCGGCGGCGACTTCTCGCGCGTCTCGCAGAAGCGGCATCCGGGGTGGAGCCGCATCTACGCCCGGGTGCTCAGCACGGGTACTGGGCCAATTTGCTTCGCCATACTTCGTTCTCGGTCGGCAGCAACCCTCAACGTACACCCACGTACGCCTCGGGCTGCTGCCTCCCTCGGGCCTCGTCTGGCTCGCAACTTGGCCCAGTATCTCAGCACGGGGACGATCCGCCAGGGCGATCCGATCCGGCTTCTCGGTCCGGCATGAGGACGGCCGATGCCGTGATCATCGGCGGCGGCGTCACCGGCTGCTCGCTCGCCTTCCAGCTGGCCGGTCTCGGCATGAAGCGCGTGCTGGTTCTCGAGCGACGTTTCGTCGGCTCCGGCGGCACGGGGCATTCGGTAGGCATCATCCGCCAGCTCTATCCGACTCCCGAGACGACTCGAATGGTCCGGCTCTCGCTAGGCGTCTTCGAGCGCTTCGGCGAGGCCGTGGGGGGCGAGGCGGGATTCGTCCCGTGCGGCGTCCTTATCGGCGTGAGCCCCGCCATGCGACCCGCTCTCGAGAAGACACTCGCGCTGCAGCGCACGCTCGGCGTGAGGGCTGAGATCCTGGATCCGGCCGAGCTCGTGCGCGTCGAGCCGCGCATCGACCCGTCCGGCCTGGGCGCCGTCCTCTACGAGCCCGGATCCGGCTACGGCGATCCTCCGGCAGTGAACGCCGCATATGCCGAGGCGGCGCGCAAGCGCAGCGCGACGATCGAGCAGGGTGTGGAGGTCACGGCGATCCGCGCACACCATGGGACGGTCACGGGCGTGTGCACCCAGGCTGGCGAGGAGATCCGAAGCCCTGTCGTGGTCAATGCTGCCGGGCTCTGGTCACCCGCGGTGGCGCGGCTCGCCGGGCTCGAGCTGCCGGTCGTGATCGGCCGGCATCCGGTCTTCGTCGTCGAGCGCGATGCCGACTTCGGTCGCGCTCACATGGTCTATCTCGACCTGGCGGGCGGCAGCTACGTGAAGCCGGAGACGGGAGGGCTCACCCTCACGGGCTCGCTCACCGACGACGAGAGCCAGCACCCCATGGACCCGGAGCTGCTCGGCGCCGAGCCGTCCTTCGACGAGGCGAGCGCGGCGCTCGGCCGCACGAGCCGGGCGCTGCCTGGCCTGGCCGAAGCCCGATACGCGCACGGCTGGGCCGGCGCCTTCGACATCACGCCGGACTGGATGCCCATCCTCGACGAGACCGCGCTCCGGGGCTTCTGGATCGCCGCCGGCATGTCCGGGCACGGCTTCAAGCTGGCGCCTGCCGTCGGCGAGATGATGGCCGCGCTCATCACCGGCGGCACGCCGCCAGTCGACCCGGCTCCGTTCCGCCTCTCGCGCTTCGTTGGACGCCGCGCGGCAGGCACGTTCGTGTCCTCGTACCTCGGCTGACCTTGACGCGGCCTGCCCGCCATGTACACTCTCCGCCATGACAGCGTCCCCCGCTCAGTCGTCGCGCATCGGCGTGGACATCGGCGGCACTTTCACCGACCTGGTCTGGGTTGACGAGGCGACCGGCGCCGTCCAGGTCGGCAAGCTCCTGACCACGCCCAAGGATCCCTCGCAGGCCGTCGAGCAGGGCGTCGTCACGCTCTTGAACGACGCCGGCGGCCGCGCGGCCGAGGTGCGCTCGATCATCCACGGGACCACGCTCGCGACCAACGCGCTCATCGAGCGCAAGGGCGCCAGGACGGGTCTCCTGACCACCGCGGGCTTCCGCGACGCGGTCGAGATCGGGCGAGAGGGCCGCTACGACATGTACGATATCTTCATCGACCAGCCAGCGCCGCTGGTGCCACGCCACCTCCGGCTCGAGGTCACGGAGCGGATGCGCGGCGACGGGAGCGTGCTCACGCCGCTCGACGAGCCGAGCGCGCGCGCCGCGATCGCGAAGCTGCGAGAGGCGGGCGTCGAGGCCATCGCCATCTGCCTGCTCCACGCCTACCGGAACCCGGTCCACGAGCGGCTGCTGGCGAAGCTCTGCGAGGAGATCGCCCCGGGGGTGCCCGTCTCGACCTCGTCCGAGGTCGTGCCCGAGATCCGCGAGTACGAGCGCACCTCGACCACCTGCGGCAATGTCTACGTCATGCCGCTCATGGCGCGCTATCTGGACGACCTCGAGCGGAAGCTCCAGGGACTGGGCATCCCCGGCAGCTTCTACATCATGCTGTCCTCCGGCGGCATCGCGACGCCGGCCACCGCCAAGCGCGTGCCGATCCGCCTCGTCGAGTCCGGTCCGGCGGCCGGCGCGCTGGCTGCCGCGTGCATGGCGCGCGAGCAGGGCGAGGCGCGGCTCCTGTCCTTCGACATGGGCGGCACCACGGCCAAGGCCTGCGTCATCGACAACGGCGAGCCGCTCCTCGCTCGCGAGTTCGAGGTCGCGCGCGCGGACCGCTTCAAGAAGGGCTCCGGGCTGCCCATCCGCGTCCCCTGCATCGAGATGATCGAGATCGGCGCGGGCGGAGGCTCGCTGGCGCGGGTGGATCGCATGGGTCTGCTAAAGGTCGGGCCGGAGAGCGCGGGCGCCGATCCGGGGCCCGCCTGCTATGCCCTGGGCGGCCAGGTGCCGACGGTGACCGACGCGGATCTCCTCCTCGGCTACCTCGACCCCGGCTTCTTCCTCGGCGGGCGCATGCGCCTGGACGCGGACGCGGCGACGCGCGCGGTCGAGGAGAAGGTGGCGAAGCCCATGCGCCTCACGGTGACCGAGGCGGCCTGGGGGATTCACCGCGTGGTCAACGAAAACATGGCGGCTGCCGCGCGCGTTCACGGCATCGAGCGCGGCAAGGACCTCCGGGCCTACCCGCTCTTCGCCTTCGGCGGCGCCGGGCCCGTGCATGCCTGGCAGGTCGGACGCATCCTCAAGGTGCCGCGTGTCCTCGTGCCCTTCGGCGCCGGCGCCATGTCGGCCTACGGCCTCCTGGCGGCACCGCTCGCGTTCGACTTTGTTCGCACGGTCCCGCAGCGCCTGGACGCCGCGGACTGGCCAGAGATCAACCGCCTCTTCATCGAGATGGAAGAGGAGGGCCGTGCCATCCTGCGCGGCGCGGGCGTGGAGGATGCCGCCGTCAGCGTCCGCCGCACGGCCGAGATGCACTACACCGGCCAGGGCCACGAGGTCGAAATCGAGGTGCCGGCGGGCGGGCTCTCGGCCGGCAGCCTCGCCGCGATCACGACCAACTTCGAGGCGTCCTACCGTGCGCTCTACAGCCGGACACCGCTTGGCGTGCCCATCGAGGCGCTCAACTGGCGCGTCGTGGTCTCGGGCCCCGTGCCTGACATCGCAGTCGCGGGGCCACGGACGGGCGCGCCGACATCCACGAGCGGCATGCCCGAGCCCAAGGCGAGGCGGAAAGCCTATTTCCCCGAGTCGCGCGGCTACATCGACACGCCCGTCTACGACCGGTACGCGCTGCAGCCGGGCGCGACCTTCGAGGGCCCCGCGATCATCGAGGAGCGCGAGTCGACCACCGTGGCCGGCCCCGGCGCGCGTGTCCAGGTGGACGGCCGCCTGACCCTGATCATGGACTCGGCAGCGAGCATCTGATGTTCGAGGCGAGGGCTGACATGGACCCGATCACGCTCGACATCTGCTGGAATCGGCTGATCGGCGTCGTCAACGAGCAGGCGGCGGCGCTCATGCGCACGTCCTTCACCTCCATCGTGCGCGAGGCGGGCGATCTCTCGGCCGGGGTCTTCGACCGCCGCGGATGGATGGTCGCCCAGGCGGTGACGGGCACGCCGGGTCACATCAACTCCATGGCGCTGGCCCTGAAGCACGTCCTCAACGTCTATCCCGTCGAGGCCTGGCAGCCCGGCGACGTGGTCATCACCAATGACCCGTGGAAGACATCGGGGCACCTCAACGACGTGACGATCTGCAACCCCGTCTTCCGCGGCCGGGACCTCGTCGCCTTCTTCGCCTCGACCTGCCACTCGGCCGACATCGGTGGCCACGTCCTCTCCGCCGAGGCGCGAGAAGTCTACGAGGAGGGGCTCTTCATCCCGATCATGAAGCTCTACGAGGCTGGACGGGTCAACGCGGCGCTCGACGCCATGATCCGCGCCAACGTACGCGTGCCCGAGCTCGTGATGGGCGATTTCCACGCCCAGATCGCGGGCGGCGCCGTGGGCGACGACCGGCTGATCGAGTTCATGGAGGAGTTTGGCCTCGAGCGCCTCGAGCCGCTCTCCGACGAGATCGTGATTCGCACCGAGCGCGCCATGCGAGAGGCCATCAGCCGGCTCACGCCGGGCAGCTACGAGTACGCCATCACCTCGGATGGCTACGGGGAGTCGCTGACCGTGAAGTGCCGCTGCGAGGTCACGGGCGACAGCCTGTGGGTGGACTTCGCGGGCTCCTCGCCGGCCAGCCGCCGCGGCGTCAACGTGGTGATGAACTACACCGAGGCCTACACGACCTACGGTGTCAAGGTCATCGTGAGCCCCGACGTGCCGAACAACGAGGGCGCTTTCCGCGTGCTCAGGATCACGGCGCCCGAGGGCAGCATCCTGAACGTGCAGCACCCGGCGCCCGTGGCGGCGCGTCACGTCGTCGGCCACTTCCTGCCCCACGTCGTCGCGGGAGCGCTCAAGCAGGCCCTGCCGGATCACGTCATGGCCGAGGGCTCGGCCAACATCTGGGGCATACAGCTCTCGGGCAAGGACACGGGCGCGAAGCCGTTCGTCTACACCTTCTTCGGCTCGGGCGGCACGGGCGCGCGCCCCACCAAGGACGGGCTCTCGGCGACCGCCTTCCCCTCGGGAGTGCTCGGGACGCCCGTCGAAGTCGTGGAGACGCTGGCGCCGCTCCTAGTCGAGCGGAAGGCGCTGCGTGACGGGTCGGGCGGCGACGGCCGGTTCCGCGGCGGCCTCGGCCAGGTGCTGGGCTTTCGCGTGCTGTCCAACGACCCGGCGACCTGCTCGGTCTTCTGCGACCGGACGGTGATTCCGGCCCAGGGCTTCTTCGGAGGCCTGCCCGGCGCCACGGGAGCGCTGCTGATCAATGGCACGGCGCCCGACAACCCGAAGGCGGAGCAGGTCATACGGCCGGGCGACCTGATCGAGCTCTTCATGCCGGGCGGCGGCGGATTCGGACCGCCGGCCGAGCGAGACCCCGCGCTCCGGGCGCGCGATCGCCTCGAGGGCTACGTCACCGCATAGCCCTCGGCGGCCTCAGCCCCCGTCACCCGCACGCCGGATTGTGCTACACTCCCGAACCGGTTCCGCGGTCACCGCCGACCCCCAGGCTCGATCAAGCCGTAGAGGAGGACTCCCGTGATGCGACGTGTGATCGGACTGCTGTCTCTGGCGCTGGCGGCCGTGCTCGCGGCCGCGCCTCTGGCTCACGCCCAGGCGCCCAAGGACATCGTCATCGGTGTCATCTATCCGATGTCGAGCAGCCTGGCGCAGATCGGCATCGACTCGGTGACGGCCCTGAAGATGGCCACGGAGCTCTACAACAGCAAGTCCGATCTCAACCTGCCCTCGATGAGGAAGACCACCGACGGGCTCCCGGGGGTCGGCGGCGCCAAGCTCCGGCTCGTGGTCGTGGACCACCAGGGCAAGCCGGACATCGGCCAGGCCGAGGCCGAGCGTCTCATCACCCAGGAAAAGGCCGTGGCGCTCATCGGGTCCGTCCACTCGAGCGTCACCGCCACGGCCAGCCAGGTCGCCGAGCGCTACGGCGTGCCGCACATGAACGGCGAGTCCTCGTCGCCGACGCTCACCGAACGGGGCTTCAAGTGGTTCTTCCGCACCTCGCCCCACGACGGCCACTTCACGCTCGCGATGTTCGAGTTCCTGAAGGACTTCGAGAAGAAGAAGGGGATCAAGTTCAAGACCGTGGGCATCATGAACGAGGACACGCTCTTCGGCGTGGACTCGGCCAAGGTCCAGGAGGAGCTGGCGAGAAGGTTCGGCTACGAGGTCGCGGTGAAGATGGCCTATCGCGCCAAGACCACCAGCCTGGATGCCGAGGTGAGCAAGCTCAAGTCGGCGAACCCCGACGTCTTCCTGCCGACGTCGTATACCTCGGACGCCGTGCTCTACGTCAAGACGGCCAGGACCCTGGACTACGTCCCGCGCATCCTCATCGCGCAGAACGCGGGCTGGGTGGATCCTCAGTTCGTCTCCGAGATGAACAAGGACATCGAGGGACACATCACCCGCTCGCCGTTCGCCCTCGACCTGCAGGCCAAGAAACCGCTGATCCGACAGGTCAACGAGCTCTTCAAGAAGCAGAAGGACAACCCGGGGGGCCGCGACATCTCCGAGGCGCCGGCGCGCGCGCTGACGGCCTTCACCGTGCTCGTGGACGCCATCAACCGCGCCAAGTCCACCAACCCCGAGGAGATCCGTAAGGCGCTCGCGGCGACCACCATCCCGCCCGACCAGCTGCTCATGCCGTGGACCGGCGTCACGTTCGACGAGAAGGGTCAGAACTCCGGCGTGCGCGCGATCCTGCAGCAGATCCAGAAAGGCGCCTACGCGACGATCTGGCCCTTCGACCTGGCGGCTGCGGAGGCGATCTATCCCTTGCCGGGCTACAAGGAGAAGAAGTAGTCGCCCGGCATGCCTGACGTCATCGGCTGGCGCGCCACGTTCGGGGCGTGAAGGAGCGCCGAGCGTGACGGCCGAGGTGCTGCTCCAGGGGCTGGTGAGCGGCCTCCTGATGGGGTTCGTCTACGCCCTCATCGCCGCCGGGCTGTCGCTCATCTTCGGGCTTATGGAGATCGTCAACTTCGCCCACGGGGAGTTCCTGATGGCGGCGATGTTCGCGACCTTCTGGGCCTGGTCTCTCCTCCACCTCGACCCGCTCGTCTCGCTGCCGCTCACGGTCGGCCTGCTGGCGCTCATCGGGGTCGCCGTCTACCACGGGCTCATCCGCTGGATCCTGGCGGCGCCCATGCTGGCCCAGATCTTCGCCACGTTCGGGCTCGCCATCTTCATGCGCGCCGCGGCCCAGGCGCTCTTCGGCGTGGACTTCCGCCTGGTCAAGAGCCCGCTGGCCGACGGGCGCGTCTCGCTGGGCGGCATCTACATCGGCCTGCCCCAGCTCGTGGCCAGTCTCGGCGCGCTCGCCGCCTTCGGCTTCCTCTACTGGTTCATCCGGAAGACGGAGACGGGCCTGGCGCTCCAGGCGACTTCGCAGGACCGCCAGGCCGCCTCCCTCATGGGCATCGACACCCAGAGGATGTTCGCCCTCGGCTGGGGGCTCGGCGCGGCCTGCGTGGGCGCGGCCGGGGCGCTCCTGGCGATGTTCTTCTATATCTTTCCCGACGTGGGCGCGACCTTCGCGCTCCTGGCCTACGTCACGGTCGCCCTGGGAGGCTTCGGCAATGTGCCGGCGACGCTGCTCGCCGGCGTCATCGTGGGGGTCGTCGAGGTGCTGGGCGGTCTCCTGATCGCGCCCGCGCTCAAGTACGCCATCGTCTTCGCCCTCTACCTCGTGGTCGTCCTGTGGCGGCCCCAGGGCCTCCTGGGCCGGTTCTGATGCCCTCCGCGGCGCGGTGGGCTGCCGGCGCGGTGGGCCTGCTCCTCCTGTTGGCCTTCCCGCTGATCTTCACCAAGCCTTTCCCGCGCCACGTCATGATCACGATCTTCCTCTTCGCCATGCTGGCGCAGGCCTGGAATCTGCTGGCGGGCTATTGCGGGCAGATCTCCCTCGGCCACGCGGTCTTCTTCGGCACGGGCGCCTATGCCTCGACGCTGCTCGGCAAGCATTTCGGGCTCACGCCGTGGCTCGGCATGCTCGTGGGCGCGCTGCTCGCGATCGCGCTCTCCCAGCTCATCGGCTACCCCGTGTTCAGGCTGCGCGGCCATTACTTCGCCATCGCCACCATCGCCGTGGGCGAGATCGTCAACACGCTCATGATCAACTGGGACTGGTCGGGGGGCGCGCGCGGGCTCTTCGTGCCGATCAAGCGCCCCGACTCGTTCATGAACCTGCAGTTCCATGAGAGCAAGCAGAACTACTACTACGTGGCGCTGGGGCTCCTGCTGCTGGCCTTGTGGGTCACGCGGACGGTCGAGCGCTCGCGCATCGGCTACTACCTGCGCGCCATCCGCGAGGACCAGGACGCCGCGGCGAGCCTGGGCGTGCCCGTCGCCGCCTACAAGCAGCGGGCCATGGCGCTGTCGGCCGGGCTGACCGCGCTCGGCGGCAGCTTCTACGCCCAGTACATCCTGTTCGTCGATCCTGACTCGGTCTTTCCGACGGCGCTCTCCATCCTGATCTGCCTGGTCGCCGTCCTGGGCGGCGTCGGCACGCTCTGGGGCCCGCTGATCGGCGCGGCAATTCTCATCCCGCTCGGCGAGTGGACGCGCATCTATTTCGGCGGCACGGGCAAGGCCATGGATCTGTTGCTCTACGGCGCCCTCATCATGCTGGTCTCCGTGATCCAGCCCGGCGGCATCATGGCCCTTGCCCAGCGCGGCCGCCGGCGAACGGGCTGACCTCGTGGCCTCGGTGCTGCTCGACGTCCAAGGGGTGACGAAGCGCTACGGGGGCTTGGTCGCCAACAACAAGATCACCTTCCGGGTTGGCGTGGGCGAGCTGGTCGGCGTCATCGGGCCGAACGGAGCGGGCAAGTCCACGCTCTTCGACCTGCTGACGGGCTTCCAGCCCGCTGACGAGGGCCAGGTGCTCCTCGAGGGCTGGCCGGTCACGCGGCTCCGGCCCGACGAGATCAGCCGTCGCGGTGTCGGGCGGACATTCCAGAAGCTCAGGCCCTTCTCTCACATGACCGTGGTCGAGAACGTGATGGTCGGCGCGTTCCAGAAGACCACGGACGCCGCCAGAGCGCGACGCGAGGCGATGGACGCGCTCGACCGGGTCGGGCTCGCCGACAAGGCCGAGGCGCACGCGCGCGTCCTGTCCACGGGGCAGCGCAAGCGACTCGAGCTCGCGAGGGTCCTCGCGACCCAGCCGCGCCTCCTGCTGCTCGACGAGGTGACGGGCGGCGTGGACCAGCGCAGCATCCCCGCCCTGGTCGACCTCGTGCGCACGCTCCACACCGAGGGCGCGTCTCTGGTCGTCATCGAGCACAACATGGGGGTGATCATGGGCATCTCTCAGCGCATCATCGCGCTGAACCTAGGCGAGGTCATCGCCGATGGGCCGCCCGCCACCGTGGGCCGCGACCCGCGCGTGGTCGAGGCCTACCTGGGTCAGGCCTATGTCGCCTGAAACGGCCGAGCCCGCCATGCTCGAGGCCCGCGGCCTCAACGTGCTCTACGGCGATTACCAGATCCTCTGGGACGTCTCGTTCCGCGCGCCCGACGGTCAGGTCGTCGCCATCCTCGGACCCAATGGTTCCGGCAAGTCGACGCTCATGAACACGCTGTCCGGGCTGCTCCGGTCGCGCACGGGGGAGATCCGCTTCCGCGGCGCGCGCATCGACGCGATGCCCGCGCACAAGATCGTGGGGCTGGGCCTGGCCCATGTCCTCGAGCGGCGCCGGCTCTTCCCCTACTTGACGGTGCGCGAGAACCTGCTCCTGGGCGCCTATCATCCGAGCGCCAAGGTCCGGCGCGACGAGACGCTTGCCGACGTGGAGGCTCTTTTCCCGCGCCTCCGGGAGCGTCGTAGCCAGGCGGCCGGCACCCTCTCCGGAGGCGAGCAGCAGATGGTCGCGATAGGCCGGGGCCTCATGGCCCGCCCCGCCCTTCTCATGATCGATGAGCCATTCCTGGGGCTGGCGCCCAAGGTCATCGAGCAGATAGCGTCCGTCATCACGGCCATCAACCGGGAGCGAGGCATCACCATCATCTTCATCGAGCAGAACGTGGAGCTCGCCCTGAAGATGGCCCATCGCGCCTACATCCTGGAGTCGGGCCGGGCCATCGTCGAGGGCCTGTCGGCCGACCTCCTGGTCTCCTCCGACGTGAAGCGGATCTTCCTCGGGCACTAGCGCGCTGCCTTGTTTGCCTCGTCACAGGATCACGCGCCTGTCGGGGGCCTTTACACAATCACGAGCCAATGCTCCCTCTGAAAGGGGGGCAAGGCGCGCGCGACTTCCCTAAATCCGAATCTCCAGGCCGATACGAGAGTCGCTTCCACAACAGCAAGAGGTGGTGAAGCCCTAGCCGACACCAGCCACGCAAGTTCGTGTCGCCCGACTCACGAGTACTCGCCATCCCGCGAGTGATTGCCCCGGCGTGAATGCCTTGGAATCGCCAAGCACATGCTTGGAGCCAGATCAGAACGCGACGATCCGCGAGACGGCTCATTGACTCCGGAAAGCGTTCAGTGCTACGGCTACCTATGAGCATCGTATGCACAACGGGAGTGACCGGGCTTCTCAGCAGGTCCAGAGTCCCGGCCGCTCACGCGACGGGCTGCCCATGATGGCGCCCGCGACCACCGTCCATCCCCTGAGCGAAGTCGAGGCCGCGCGGGACCCCGTGGCACAGGTGCTGCGCGGGGCCAGGCCGTTCCCACGATCATGACCCGTCTCCTGCAGGCCTTCGCCCTCGCGGTTGGATTGCTGGTAATCGGCGTGGCCTGGGAACCGGTGCCTGAAGCGCAGGAGCAGGACCAGGTGGCGCTTCAGCGGATCCGCTCGGCGATCCAGAGGCATGGGCGTGCTCGCGTCATCGTCGAACTGAGGCTGCCCGCCGGTCAGCACGTGCCTGAAGGCTTGCTCGGCAGCCAGGCCGCCATCGGCGTCCAGCGCCAGGACATCGTGACCGCGGCCTCCCACGTGATCTCGAGAGTTCGCGCGACCGGATCCCGGATCGTCCACCGATACGACAGCCTGCCCTTCGTCGCCCTCGAGGTCGACGCAGCGGGTTTGGCCCAGCTTCAGGCTTCGGGGCTCCACGTCAATCGGGTCATCGAGGACACGCTGCGGTACCCGCTTCTCTTCCAGAGCGGCCCTCAGGTGCAGGCGCCGCAGGCATGGGCCGCGGGCTTTGACGGCACCGGATGGGTGGTTGCCATCATCGATAGCGGCGTCGAAAAAACACACCCGTTCCTCGCCGGGAAAATCGTATCCGAGGCCTGCTATGTCTCCGGCGGCGGCTGTCCCGGCGGCGTGAGCTCCGCGACGGGACCCGGCACGGGGCTTCCGACCAATTCCTTCCAGTATCACGGCACCCACGTAGCTGGCGTCGCTGCCGGGAATGCGCCGAACGCCGTGCCGCCCCCGACCTCCCCCCTGACCAATACCTCCTCGGGGATCGCCCAGGGCGCCCAGATCATCGCGATCAACGTCTTCGGCCCTTTCGGCTCTGCTCTGGAATCCGACATCATGGCCGGCCTCAATCGCGTCTACCTCCTTCGCACGTCGTTCAATATCGCCTCGGTCAATCTGAGCGTGGGCGGCGACCCCGTGAGCAGCACGGCCTGCAACACCAACCCGCTGAAGCCGGCCATCGACCAGCTCCGCTCTGTCAATATCGCGACGGTGATCGCGGCGGGGAACGACGGCCTCACGACCGGCCTGAGCACTCCAGCCTGCATCTCGACGTCCGTCAGCGTGGGGTCCACGGACAAGAACGACGTGGTGTCCTGGTTCACGAACGTGGGCTCGTTGCTCTCGCTCTTGGCGCCTGGAGGCGTGGCGAACGGCACCACTCAGGACATCTACGCCTCGCTGCTCAACGGCACCTATGGCCCTCTGGCCGGAACGTCCAGATCCGCCCCCCACGTGGCTGGGGCGTGGGCTGTGCTCAAGCAGGCGGCTCCCACGGCGACCGTGACCGAGATCCTGACCGCCCTGCAGAACAGCGGCGTCCAGGTCGCGGATGCCAGGCCGGGCGGCCTCTATACCAAGCCGGGCATCCGCATCAAGCAGGCACTTGCGCTGCTCGTGCCCTTGCCGACCTCGATCAACCCGAGCGGCGCGAGCCCGGGCGCGACGCTCAACGTGGTGATCACGGGTTCGAACTTCAAGTTCGGCGCGACGCCCAGCCTCGGTACCGGCATCGCCGTCAACTCCACGACGTACAACTCCTCGACCCAGCTGACGGCAAACATCACCGTCCAGCCGAACGCGGCGACGGGATCGCGCAGCGTGACCGTCACCAATCCCGATTCCCGCTTCGCGACGCTGCCCAATGCTTTCGGGATCAACGCGCCCGCGCCGAGCATCATGACGATCAGTCCCACGCCGATCATCGTCGGCGGGGCCAGCTTCACGCTGACGGTCAACGGCTCGGGCTTCTCCGCGAACTCGGTGATACGGATCAACGGCACGAACCGGGCAACCACCTTCGTGAGCGCCACCCGGCTCACCGCGAGCATGCTCGCCGCCGACATCGCCGCGCCCGGCCCGCAGAGCATCACGGTCTTCACGCCGGCACCGGGTGGGGGCTCGTCGTCCGCCGTCACGCTGGACGTCAACAACCCGGCGCCCACGCTGACCTCCATCGCGCCGAACACGCTGCCACCCTGGGGCCCGGCCCTCACGCTGACGGTGAACGGCACCAGCTTCGTGAACTCGTCCGTCGTCCGGGTGAATGGCTCCCCTCGCCCCACCACCTATGTCGGCCCCACCCAGCTCACGGCCGCCATCCCGGCCAGTGACCTCGCCACGGCCGCGGCGAGCCTTGCCATCAGCGTGAACACGCCCGCGCCGGGCGGCGGCACATCGGGCACAGGCACCCTGACCCTGCCGCAGCCCTCACTCGCCGTGAGCGCCACCAGTGTGCCGCCGGGTGCGGCCCTGACCGCGACACTCACCAATCCGCCAGGCAATGCCTCGGACTGGCTCGGGCTGGCGCTCGTCGGCTCCCCCGCCACCAGCTATGTCCAGTACGTCTACGTCACCTCACTGCCCGGCACCACGTCGAAAACCTGGTCGCTCACGATGCCGACCACCCTCGGCCAGTACGAGGTCCGGCTCTACCCCAACAACGGCTACCTCGTCGCAGCCACCAGCCCCGCCGTCACCGTCGCCAATATCCACCCCACCCCGACCATCTCGAGCCTCAGCCCGGCCAGCATCGCCGCCGGCAGCGCCGCCTTCCCCCTCACCGTCACCGGCACCGGCTTCGTCCCCGGCGCCACCGCCACCGTCGGCGGCCAGCCCCGCACCCTGACCTTCGCCTCCGCCACCCAGCTTACCCTCGCCCTCCTGGCCACCGATGTCGCCACCCAGGGCACTGTCCCCATCCAGGTCACTAACCCCGCGGCCTGCGTCGGCGGCCTCTGCGCCTCCAACAGCGTGCCCCTCGCCATCACCGCCCCCCCGCCCGCTCCCACCCTGACCAGTATCGTGCCGACCACCGTCGCCAGCGGCGGCGCCCCCTTTACCCTCACCGCCACCGGCACCAACTTCGCCGCCAACTCCGTCGTCCAACTCAATGGCAGCCCGCGCCCCACCTCCTTCGTCACCCCCACCCAGCTCACCGCCACCATCCTCGCCAGCGACATCGCCAGCGCCGGCGCCCCCGCCCTCACCGTCTTCACCCCCGCCCCCGGCGGTGGCACCTCCGGCGCCCAGACCCTCAGCGTGACCGGCCCGGCCCTCGCCGTGAGTGCCACCAGTGTGCCGCCGGGTGCATCCCTGACCGCGACACTCACCAACAGCCCCGGCGGCAGCTCCGATTGGCTGGCCCTGGCCACCGTCGGCGCGCCGAACACGAGCTACCTCCAGTACGTGTACGTCGGGACGGGCGTGACCGACCGCACGTGGACCGTGACCATGCCGAACACGGGCGGCTCCTACGAGTTCCGCCTCTTCCTCAACAACGGCTACACGCGCGCGGCCACGAGCCCCGCCGTCGCCGTGGGTCCGTGACCGCTACCAAGTAAGGTCAGGTGATCGCCGGATTGGTCGCCGCAGGGCGCTCGAGCCAGAGCCGGTTGACACTGGAAAGCCTTGGGTGTTACGCGTACGGGACATGAAGATAGCGGCGGCACCCCTGCTCTCCAATCTCCGCAACTGGACCGACCGGTGGATGACGCGGCGGTCTCGCCATCAGGCATGGTTCCTGGCGGCGTTCTTGCTCGTTCAATGCACCGGTGTGACCGGGGTGGCCCGTAGCGGTTCCCCTCCCGTGATTGATCCCGCTGTCCGAACCGCCGTGAGCGGAGGACCCTCGCGGGTCATCATCGAGCTGCGTATCGCGCCCGCCTTCAAGCCCGAGGGCGATCTTCCTGATGCGGCCGCGGTGGCGACCCAGCGCCAGGCCATAGCCAGGGCTCAGTCGGAGCTGCTCGGCCGCCTGGCCGGGACCACGTTCTCGGTCTCTCGCCTGTACGATGGTCTCCCCATGATGGCGCTCGAGATCGGCGGCGAAGCGCTGAGCCGGCTCGAGGCATCGGGCGATCTCGTGGCGCGGGTGCTGGCTGACGCGAAGCGGGCTCCACAGTCCTGAGCCCGCGGCAGAAGCGGTGCGGGGGTGTGAGGGGCTCTCCGTCCCTCTGTGATATGCTTGCCGTCGAGTTTCAGGGTGGGCGGTCGCGCCCCGTGGGCGGCGGCTTCACGAGTCAGGGGGATGCAAACCACGTGGGATTTCTGAGGCTCCTGGCGCGTATCTGGGAGGCGATTACCAGTCTCACGCGTCCGCCCAACGCCGCGACGCTGTTTCGGCGGGCCGATCTCTATCGCCAGGAAGGTCGCTTCGAAGAAGCCGCCGAGCTCGTGGCCCAGGGCCTTCGCCAGGCGCCCAACAATGGTGTGGGCCACCTCCTCTCGGCGTATCTGCACCTGGCTTTCCGACAAATCGGCCCGGCAAAGGCCGAGTTTCAATCGGTCCTGGCCGTCGACCCCTATCACCCGCGCGCCCTCCTAGGTCTGGCCAAGATTGCGCTCGAAGAACGGGATCTGGCGGCCTGCCGGCCATTTCTCGACAAGGCCCTCCAGTACTACCCCGACTTCCCCGAGGCCAGGGCGCTCCAGGAGATGGTCGCCGGCTGGAAGGACGTGGCGGTCGGATCCGGGCAGCGCCCCGGCTACGTCGGCCCACCCATTGCCGCCGAGAGGCTCAAGCCGCCCGCTACCGGCCGCGAGTTCGTCCTGACGCAGGCCGACGGCACGCTGGTCTTCTCGCAACAGGGCGACAAGGACGCCGAGGACCTGGCCGCTCACGTGACCCAGGTCTACCGGATCGCAGCGGCGACGCTTCAGCGCGCGGGCCTAGGGGCTCTCAGGCGCGGCATCGTGCAGGCCGCCACCGAGACCACCTTCTTTCGGAGCAACGACCGTCTGATCCTGGCGCTCACCTTCCCGCAGGACGTCAAGATCGGCTTCGGCCTTCTCGAGACGGACAAGCTCTGGACCAACTCGCTCCGAGAGCTCGGAGTGCGCGCATGAGCGCGGAGCCCGTTCCTCCCTCGCGGCCCGCAATGGGCGGGGCCGGCCCGGCCGGATCCGCGTCCCCTGGCCCCCGCTCGGCGCGCTCTCGCGAATTCCGGCGGATCCTCTCGGAGATGCTCAGGATAGACCGGGTGCGGGGCGGGCTGGTCGTGGCAGCCGACGGGCTTGTCATCGCCTCCAGCCTGCCGCGCGGGATCGCGATCGAGCCGATCGCCGCGCTGGCGGCTACGCTCGGCCGCGAGCTCGAGGTCGGTGCCGACCGGCTCAAGCGGAGCCCCTTCACGACCGCGCTCTTCTCGGCGGACGACGGCACGGTGTTCCTGGGCTCGAGCCCCGTGGGATTCGTGGTGGTGCTGGGAGACCGAGAGGTCAACGTGGGGCTGGTGCAGTGGGCGCTGCGCAAGGCGCTGGCGACTCTCGAGGGCAGCTGGGGCCACCGGGACCAGGTCCCGGCATCGCCCGAGGAGATGTAACTCGCGTCATCCGATCCGCCGCCTCCCCGGCGGCGCGGACCCGCCTCTCGAGACCGCCTAGGGCTTCTTCTCGCTGAAGCCGGTCCGCGACTCCTCGGCGGTCAGTGGCGCCGACAGTTCCTTCATGTCCTTCGGCCGGCCACGCGTCTCAGCGAGGATCTTGCCGATCGCGAGGGCCGCCTCCTTGGCGAAGAGCCGTACCATGCCGACCGTGGTCCGCTCGCCGAAGATCGCGAGCAGGATGGCCTGGTCGTCCACGGTCGAGACGTGCATGCTCTCCTTGGCGCCCTGGTGGAAGAGCACGGTGAACTCGGTCTCCCCCAGGAGCTGCGCCAGGGCCCCGGTCGAGCTGAAAGCGCCCGCCGCCAGCGCCGAGATCGAGACCGTGTCGAGAGATCGGTTGGCGCCGGTCATGGCCAGGAGCTGGCCGCTCCGGTCGATGAGCAGGGCTTCGCTCGCGCCGGACTCGCCGAGGAAAGTCGTCAGGACCTGATTGATCTTCTCCGAATCGCCTTCGTGAATCACCATGTCATGCAGTCTCACGGTGTGCCCCCTTTTCTTGTCCGAACTCGCCGACCAGGACCATGCGGGAGACGGTGTTGAGGGTGTCGAAGACTCCGTCGCCATTGACCGCAATGGCCTCGAACGACGGGACCCGCCTGGCCCGCCGGTTGAGAAGGAACTCCATGTACTCGAGCGGCGCGACGTTCGACAGGTCGCGCTTGTTGTACTGGATGACGTACGGAATCTCGTCGATGTTGTACTTGTACTCGAGCAGGTTCTCCTCGAGGTTGCGGAAGCTCTCGACGTTCTCGCGGAGCCGGTCCCACTGCGAGTCGGCGACGAAGACGAGGCCGTCGGCGCCGCGCAGCACGAGCTTGCGCGTCATGTTGTAGTAGACCTGTCCCGGCACGGTGTAGAGCTGGAACTTGGCCGTGAAGCCTCGCACCGTCACGGCCGAGACCGGCAGGAAATCGAAGAACAGCGTGCGATCGTCGCCCGCCGCCAGCGAGATCATGTTGCCCTTGCTGTCCCCGGGCAGGCTCCGGTGGATGTGCTGGAGGTTGGCGGTCTTCCCGGCCACGCCTGGGCCATAGTAGACCACCTTGAAGTTGATGACCTTCTGCGCGTAGTTGATGATCGCCATGCAGTCCTCAGGTCCCGAGCAGCCGCGCCGCCGCCCGCTCCACCTGGAGGCGGGCGAGCCCCGGCCGGCCCGTGTCAGCGCCGCCCACGACGAGGATGGTGGCGGCTCCGGTCGCCGACGGCAGCCGGCGCACCTCGAGCCGCCTGATTCCCGATCGCAGCACGGCGGAGTGAAAGGGTCCAAAGCCTCCGACAGGGCCTTCGGCGGCCATGGCCTCCGCCAGCGCGCAGGCGAACGCCGCGAGCGGCGCGGCGGCAACGTCGGCCGGGAGGAAGCAGTGTATGGAGGCCCCGCTGTCGGCGGCCCGGAACGTTGTCGTGTGCATGGGGCCGAAGGCGTCGAGCTCGGCAGCGACCTCCGCGCCCGCGGCCTGCGTGGGGACGGGCTCGAGCCGACGCGATCCTGCCCCGTCGCGTGAGCCATCCTGCGCCTCGGGCGCTGGCACCGCGTGCCCCGCCGCCTCCCGCCTCGTCAGCATCTCGAGCCGCGCCAGCGTCCCGCTCGAGCGAAGGCCCACGGCGATGGCGGCACCCGTCGTCCATCCAGAGCCGACCGGCGTCAGCACGAGCGAGGCGCCGGCAGCCCTCAGCGTCGCCTGCTCCACCGGCCAGGGCGATTGAGCGGCCAGCAGAGGGGCCAGGCGCCCGGCTGCCGCGGCCACAGCCCCGCCTGCCAGCCCCGCGGCTCCTGCGGTGATCACCGTGAAATCCCCGACCTGCTCCTCGCCGACGGCGAGAGCATCCCACTGGACCAGGAGGGCGGCAAGTCTCGTCACGTCACTGCGAGTGACGGCAATCGGCAGCGTGGGGAGGGCAGGTGATGGCACCGATGGAGGAGGAGCCGCTATGGGCGGAGCTGGCGCGGGTGGAGCCTCGTCACGCGCGGGCGGAGCCGCGACTTCCGCACGGGAAGCCTCGACAGAGGGGAGTGGCGCCGGCTCCTCGTAGCCGATCGGCTTGAACGGCGCCGGGAAGCCTTCGATCCCCGGCACCTCGGCGGCTCCACGCGACATGGACGCCGCGAATGCCTCTGGCGGCAACTGTGGCACGATCTCGTCGAGCGGCAGGATGAGGCATCCGTTGACGATGCGCTCGCTCATCCTGGTGGCCGGAATCGCGAAGATCCCTGGGGGGAACTGATCGACCACGGCCTCCCAGGGAACCTGCACCACGCCTTCACCGAGCTGCTCGAGAACCAGCGACTGGGGCACGAGAAGGGCCAGCCCGGCCGGCAGCTGTGCGCCCACCTGCGGCAGCGGCACTCGGAAGGCGCCCGGCGGAAGCTGTTCCATCACACGCTCGAAGGGGATGCGAATCATCGGCTCCGTCGAGGCCGGCAGTGCCGGGATGCTCGGCGACTCATGGGTGGCGGACGGCGCGGGCTCGGGCTCGGAGTCACGCGTCGTCGGGGCGATCGGGACCGCCTGGGCCTCGTCCCTGGCTTCGAAGAGCCTGTCGAGGTCGATGGCGGTCGGCACCTCGTCTATCTCCACCACAGGGACGGGATCGGCTGGACCGGCCTCCACCGTCAGGAGGTCCGTCGGCGTGCGGGGCGCTGGGGGCGCCTTCTCCGTCAGCGACAGGACCGCTGGGAGCTCGGCACCGGGTGGCAGATCGGACTCCATGGCCACCGTCACGTCGGGTAGCGAGGCGAGTCCGAGGTCACGCGCCACCACCTGAGCGTCGGGCAGCTCGATCGAGACGCTCTCGGGGGCGTCGGTGACTGCGGCAGCAGGAGAGATCTGCACCGCCGCCCGCCCTTCTTCCCAGCCCGCGGGCCTGAACGGCGCGGGAAACCCCTCGATCCCCCGCATCTCCACGGGCCCACGCGCCATGGACGCAGCGAACAGGTCGGGCGGCAGCTGGCGCACGATCTCGTCGAGCGGGAGCAGGAGCCGGCCATTGACGATCCGCTCCGGGATCTCGGATGGAGGCACGGCGAAGATCTCGGGCGGGAACTGTCCCGCGACGACCTCCCATGCCACCTGCACCACGCCCTCGCCGAGCTGGGCGACGACGAGGGACTGCGGCACGAGGAGCGCCTCCGCCTGCATGAGCTGCGCACCAACCTGTGCCAGCGAGAGCCGGAAAGCGGCCGGTGGCAGCTGCTCCATCACTCGGTCGAACGGGATGCGGATCGTGTCGCCCGGGGTGCGGCTTTCGGAGGCAGCCGCCCGGCTGAAATCGGGCAAGGCTTCGGCGGTTGGCCTGGCTGAGGGCTCTGTCGCGACGAGCTCGTCCTCCGTGATGTCCGTGGGTCTCTGCGGGAAGGTGTCCGGTGGCATCTCTGGAATCGTGTCGGGCGGGGCGCCATTGACTCCCGACAGAGCCGCGGCCCGGACGGACGGCTCCACCACTGCAGCAGGAGGCTCCTTCTCGACCGCCTGGACGGCGGGCACCGGAACTATGGTCGCCGTCGTCGTCGTAACGACCGTCGCAGCGTCCGTCAGAGGCTCGGGCTGCCCGCCACTGCGGGCCCAGGCCTGGCGCGCCTGTGAATCGGCCGGCGCCCGCTGCGGCGCTGTGGGGACCTGCTTTCTGGCCTTTACCGCTTCGGGCGGCGCGGCGCGAGAACGTCGGGCCGCGGGCCGCGGCGCCAGAGAATCCAGGAAGGGCAGCGCCATGACGAGCGAGCCGACCATCTCCAGGACCAGAGCCGGCGGGAAGCCCCAGAAGGCTGGCATCAGCGCCTGCTTGACCGTCGTGAAAGCCACGACCGAATAGAGCCACGCGGTCGTGACGCCCAGCCCCAGATGAAGCGCGGCCAGGATGAGAAACCCCGCGACCCAGCCGCCCGCATTCAGCCCTGGCACGCAGAGCGGCAGCACGATGGCGTACACGGCAGCCGGAGCGGCCACCGCCGACCACCAGGGCAGCGGCAATCTCACGCTCGGATTCACGACGTACAGGGCCGTCGACGAGGCGAGGATGAGCCCGAGCACGGCCAGCGACAGGAGCCACGCCCAGGGCTTCTTGAGGTTGGACACGCGCGCGGCGGTCGCCATCAGATGGACCGGAGCAGCTCCGGCAGGACCTTCTTCACGTAGTAGCGCACCTTGCCCAGAGCCGTGGCGTCGCTCAGCACGACCGCGAGCATCGCCGAAGGCCCGGCAGCGTGCAGCAGCAGCATGCCCGCCTCGTAGTCGAGGATCATGCTCCGCAGCGCCCCCTGCCCCATTTCCCGCCCGATGCCCTCGGACGACTCGGCGAGGCACGCCGCCAGCGCGCCGGCCGCCTCGGCCCCGACGCCGATCTCGCCCGCCGTCTCGATGAGAAACCCCTCGCGATCCACCAGGGCGGCAAGCCCCACGCCCGGCATGGCCGCGAGCTGCCCGAGCGTCGCCTTGAGGTCCGGCAGCGCGACGGGCTCGTCCGCCGGCGTGGGCGGCGCGGGGGCGCTCGCGGCGGCGCGCGCCCGCGCCGACAGGAGCTCGTCTACCTTGCGGGCGAGCTCGTCCGCCGTGAAGGGCTTGCGCAGCACATCGCTCGAGCGGACGCGGGCGGCGCGCTCGAGCACGCTCGCGTTGACGATGCCTGAGATCAGCAGCACCGGCGTGTCGCCGAGCGCGGAGTGCGCGCGAACGAACTCGCAGATCCGGTAGCCGTCCACATCGGGCATCACCACGTCGCAGACCACGAGGTCGGGCAGCGCGCTGCCGATGCGCTCCATGGCCTCGGCGCCCGAGGACGCTGCGACCACCTCGAACCCCTTGGTCTCGAGCGCACGCTCCACCATCTTGCGCACGGAGAGGCTGTCATCCACGACGAGCACACGGGCCATGGCTTATGCCCTCGGCGGCGGCGGGGGCGCGCCGGCCGGGGCGCGGCCCTCGTCGATCTGGGAGGCGATGCTCAGCAGCAGCTGGTCGAGGTTCTTCTGGATGGTGCGCGGTCCCGCGCCCGAGCCGGAGTCCGCCGCGGGCCTGAATCGGAACGTGCCCTCGGGGTCATGCTGGGCGGACGAGACGAGGGCGGCGAAGGCGCTTTCCCCCGTGAGCCCCGCGAACTCCGCGTGGATCACCCGTCCAGACTCGAAGAGAAGCGAGCCCTCTCCGACCGATAGCGAGAGGGCGAGGCGGCCCGTCTTGCCGCCGAGCCCGATCGCCTGCGTCACCTCGGTGAGGTCGAGCGCGCCGAAAGAACCCTCGAAGGTGCGCCCGCCCACCTCTGCGCGGGGCGGGGCCTGCTGGGGCGGCTGCGGAGCCGCGGCGGGCTGGGGCGGCTCGGCCGGCAGCGGCTCTCCGGCCACGACGTGGCGCAAGAGCTTCGAGATGCGGTCGAGGACGGCGGAGACGACGAAGTCCCCCGCGAGGAGCATGTCCACTCCCGCCTGCGCCACGGCCCACGGCGTGGGACGCGTGGGTCCAGAGAGGAGCAGGAACGGGATGTCGTGGGTGGCCGGATCGCTCCGGATGATGGAGCAGAACTCGACGCCGTCCATGTCCTCGGTGCGCGAACCGCTCACGATGAGGTCGGGACGGTCGCGCTCGAGCGTGGTCAGCGCGAAGGAGGCGCTGGTGGCCGACGTCACCTGGTACGCGGCCGTCTTGAGCGCCGCCTTGAGGGCGCTGAGCTTCGCCGGGTCGGCGTCGACGATCAGGACCTTGGCGATCGGGCGGCCGCCGCTCACGATGCGGCCTCCGTGCCCGCGCCGCGGGCGGTCAGCGAGTCGACGAGCCGGACGAAGGCGTCCTCGTCCACCGGCTTGGTCACGTAGTGCGCGATGCCGAGGCGCCGCGCCAAGCCCGCGTGCCTGGCACCTGCCCGCGTCGTGAGCACGACCACCGGAAGCGTCCGCGTCGCGGGACGGCTGCGCAGGTCCTCGATGAGCTCGAAGCCGCTGACGCGCGGCATCTCGAGGTCGGTGATCACCGCGTCCACGCGTGACTCGCCGAGCTTGCGCATCGCGTCGGCTCCGTCGATCGCCGTCACCACCTCGAAGGCTGCCTTCTCCAGCATCTGGCCCACGAACTTGCGGATGCTGATCGAATCGTCCACGAGCAGCACCCGCCGTCCCTGGGGCGATGTCCGGGCACGAGCCGCCGCCCGCGCGCGCGCCGCACGCGCCTCGACTGCCCGGGCCGCCCACGCCGGGTCAGCCAGGCGCGAGGGATCGATCAGCAGGATGACGCGCCCGTCACCGGAGATCGTGGCGCCGCCGAACGGACCCACCCGCTCGAGCAGGCCGCCCAGGCTCTTGATGACGACCTCTTCCTTGCCCAGGAGCTCGTCCACCGCGACCGCCAGCGGGCGCACGCCGGAGCGGAAAACGAGCACCGGCAGCCGCGCCGGCCCGACGCTGCGCGGCAGCGCCAGCACGCGGTCGAGGCGCATCAGCTCGATCTCTTCGTCCTCGATCACGACCGATTCCCGGTCACCGGCGGCGCGGATGTCCTGAGGCCGTACCTGCGCGATGCTGCGGATGGCGCGCATCGGCACGGCAAAGGCCTCGCCTCCCGATCGCACGAAGAGCGCGTCGGAGATCACGACGGTCGCGGGCAGCTTGATGGTGACGCGCGTGCCCGCGCCCGGCTCGCTCTGGAGATCGATCTCCCCGCTGAGCCGGGCGACGTTGGTGCGCACGACGTCCATCCCGACGCCGCGGCCAGAGGTCGCCGTGACGGCGTCTGCGGTGCTGAAGCCCGGCAGGAAGACGAGGGTCAGCGCATCACGGTCGCTGAGCGCGGAAGCCTGCTCCGCGGTCACGAAGCCGTGGCGCGCCGCATGGGCGCGCAGGGCAGAGGGGTCCATGCCGCGTCCGTCGTCGGCGACCTGGAGGTAGACGAAGCTGCCCTGATGGTAGGCGTGGAGCGTCACGGTCGCCTGCGTCGGCTTGCCCGAGGCCTGCCGCTCCTCAGGCGGCTCGATGCCGTGGTCGATCGCATTGCGCACGAGGTGAAGCAGCGGGTCGGCGATCTGCTCCATCACCGCATTGTCCACCTCGACGCCCTCGCCGATCACGTTGAGCGCCACCTGCTTGCCGGCCGCGCGCGCGTCATCCCGCGCCGGACGCGTGAAGCGGGCGAAGAGGCGGCCGATCGGCACCATGCGCGCGCGGGTTACCTGCGCGCGCAGGCTGACGGTCAGCCGATGGACCTGCGCCGTGTCGTCGCCGATGCCTCGGATGAGGCTGGCCAGCTGCGTCTGAATCTCGGACACGTCGGCCGAGATCTCGCCCACGCTGCGGGCGAAGATGTTGAAGTCGTCGTAGCGGTCGAACTCGAGCTCCGCAAAGGACTTGCCGGGCGGCTCGGGCGCAGCACCCAGGTCGGAGGCCGGCGGCACTTCCCTGTCCGTCTCTCCGGAGTGGATCGGCGGAGACGCCAGCTGGGTGTAGCCGTGCTTCTCCTCGAAGTCACGCACCGCCTGGGCCATGCGCGAGCGACTGAAGCGCAAGAGCTCGTTGACGCGCTCGATCTCACTCATGCGCCGGTCGAGCCGGCTTCGCGCGATGACGAGCTCACCCACCAGGTTCATGAGCGAGTCGAGGCGGTCGAGATTGACACGGATGGTCGGCCGCGAGGCCGCTGCCTCGCGCGCCAGGCTCCGGGCGGCCTCGGGCGGCGGCAGGAAGAATCGCGGGCGAGGCTGCGGTGCGGGTGCCGCGACGGCAGGCTCGGCCAGGGCCTCGAGCTCGACATCGAGGACAGGCTCGCCCGGCACGGGTTCGTCGAGGGGGCGCAGGGCGTCGAGGGTGTCGATCGCGCGCGCCACGGCGTCGCGCACTCCGGGCGAGGTCACGCGGGTCGAGCCCAGGAGCAGGCGCAGCGTGTCCACGCCGCCGAAGATGCCGTCGATGACGGGCGGCGACAGCTCGACGCGCCCCTCACGCACGGCGTCGAGCAGGTCCTCGATGCGGTGGGCGAAGTCGCCGATGGGCGCGCAGCCGACCGTGTAGGCCGCGCCCTTGAGCGTGTGCACGGCGCGGAAGAGGGTCGCCACCTCCTCGGAACCCCTGGCGGGCGACTGCTCGAGCGCGAGCAGGGAGCGGGACATCATGTCGAGGTGCTCGGCCGCTTCCGGGGCGAAGTACGGCACCGAGTCGGCGTGCTCGGCGAAGAAGCGGTCGAGCTCACGCAGGAGCTCGTCGAGCGCCTCGTCTCCGAGCGCGACCCCAGGCGCTTCAGGTGCAGGAGGCCGAGCGTCGGCGGCGGCCGCGGCGGGCCTGCTCAGGGGGATCGAAGGCTCGGCGTCGACCGCTGGCACGTCACGCGTGGCACGCGCCTCGGCTTCTGGGGCGGCGACGGATGCCCGGGCGGAGGTGGGCTCGCGGGGAGGTGGGGGCGAGAAGAGCTCGGGATAGAGTGCGCGAAGCTCCGAGACGACCTCGACGCTCTCGCGGCCATCGGAGCCGATCGTGTCGAGCATGCGCTTCATCGCGGCCACGATGTCGGCGAGCGCGCGGACACGCGCGGCGCGCTCCTCCACGGAAAGCTCCGACAGCGCCTCGAGCTGCTCTTCCATCACCAGGGCCACCGCGGCGACCACGGGATAGCCGTGCAGTCCCGCCGCGCCCTTGAGCCGGTGCGAGACCACCACCAGCGGAGCCACCAGTCGATCCGAGAGGGCCTCGCCGCCGGCAAGACGGCGGACTCCCTCCTCGACGGCGGCCACGGTGTCCCAGGCCTCCATCAGGAAGATACCGAGGATGAAATCGTTGTCCTGATCTTCGAGCATCCAGACCCTGTTTCAGCGCACGAATCGAGCCACGGGGGCTCTCAGACGGCCAGCTTGAAGCGGGCCAGGCTGGCGGTGAGCTCTACGGCCAGACGCGCGAGCTCGTCCACCGTCTGCCGGGCTTCCAGGACGCCCTTCTCGGTCTGCGACGCCACGTTCTGGATGGCCTGCATGGCCTGGGTGACGCTCTCGGCGCCCCGGACCTGCTGCTGGGTGGCATCCGAGATGTTGGCGGCCAGCTCGGCCGAGCGCTGCGAGACATCCGCGATGGCCTTGAGGCTCTCGCCCGCCTGTAGCGTGAGGCGGTAGCCCGATTCCACCTCCTGCGTGCCCTGCTCCATGACCACGACGGCGTCCTGGGTGTCGGTCTGGACATTCTTGATCAGCACCGCGATGTCCTTGGTCGCCTTGGCCGAACGCTCGGCGAGCTTGCGCACCTCATCGGCGACGACGGCGAAGCGGAGGCCCGCCTCGCCCGCGCCGGCGGCCTCGATGGCCGCGTTCAGCGCGACGAGGTTGGTCTGCGAGGCGATGTCCTCGATGGTGTTCACGATCTCGGAGATCTCGAGCGACCTGTCGCCCAGGCTCTTGATCTTTTTGGAGATCGTCTGCACCTCCCCGCGGATGCGCTGCATGCCCTGGAGGCTGTCGCGCACCGCCGCGTCGCCACGCTGCGCCGCCTCACGAGCCTCCCGCGCGGCCGCCGCCGAGGCCTGCGCGCTCTCGGCCACGTGGCGCACCGACTGCGTCAGCGCCGACACGGACGAGGCGACGCGCGCCGCCTCGACGGCCTGGGCCTGCGCGCCCTGGGCCATGCGGCCCGTCGAGTCGGTCATCTGGTTGGCGCTCACGGACACCTGCATGGCCGCGACGCGCACGTCGGCGATGGTGGTCGCGATCTCGGAGACCATGAGGTTGATGGCATCCACGACGTTGCCGAGGATGTCGGAGGTGACTTCGCCGCGCTTCGTCAGGTCCCCTTGCGAGACCTCCATGGCCGTATCGAGGAATTTGACGATGTGCTCCTGCAGCTGCTCGCGGCGCCGGCGCTCCTCGTCACGGTCCGTCTCCGTCTGCACCTGAGAGCGCAGCCGCACGATGGCGTCGTTGAAGGTCTGCGCCAGCGCCCCGATCTCGTCTCGCGAGGTCACGGGGACGGTCTCGGAGAGGTCGCCCTGCCCGACGCGCCTCGCGGCTTCCACCAGCCGCGTCACCGGTCCCGTGATCCGGCCCGCCAGCAGCGCGCCCCCGATGAGGACCAGTCCCGCCACGGCGCCGAAGAGCAGCAACAGCTCGCGCCCGGAGACGGCGGCGGCCTGGTTGATGATGGCGCGGTCCATGCCAACCCGCACCGTGCCGAGCTTCCCGGCCGCCATGGGCACACCGATGTCGATGATCTCCCGCGTGCTCTTTCTGGCCGGGTCCTGGTACTCGATGTCCCGCTCCTGCCGGACGACATTGCCCGGCACGATGTTCTTCTCCACGATGCCCGTCGGCACCGCGGGCGAGAAGGTGTGGGCGATGAGCGTCTTCTGCGGATCGTACACCATCACGTATGCAACGCCCCGGATCCTGGCGAACTCGTCCACGAGCGACTGGACCGAGGATGCGTCGCGGGTCGAGATCAGGTCCACGCCCGACGACGCCAGGCTCGAGGCGATGGCCTCGCCCTTGGACGTGAACTCCTCGGTCATGCTCGCCCGCAGCGACCGGGCGGAGACGTACCAGGTCACGGCGGCCAGCGGCACCAGCGCCGCCATGAGGAAGAGCACGATCTTGCCGCGAAGGCCGAGCCTGATCTTCGGACGCGCGCGCTCCTCCTCCACGATCTGCTCATCGGGCTGCTCCTCGACCTGCTCCTCGTCTCGCCGTGCCATGTGGCTCTCCTGTGGGCTCTCAGGCCCGAACGGCCGCGGTCCATTCGGTGATGGGCACCCAGCGCTCGCCTTCGACACGGGTGAAATACACGCTGTCGAGCCCCTGATGCCGCTCAGACCCGAAGACGAGCGGCGCGCCGATGCCGAGGTCAAAGGTCTTAAGTGACTCGAGCGCCTGACGGAGGCCCGCGCGCGTCGGGTTCGTGCCGGCGCGTCGAAGCCCCTCGACGACGACCTTGGCGTTGATGAAGCCCTCGAGGCTGATGAAGCTGTAGCGCTGGGGCATGTAGGCCTTGTCGCGGAGCGCCTCGGGCAGTACCGGGTTGTGCTTGTCCATGAGGGCCCGGTACTCGGCCACCCCGGGCAGGCTCGTGTCGTCGTAACTCGGCACGACCTGCGAGTTGACGAGCGCCCGCGTATAGGTGCGTCCCGCGGCCTTGCCGTGCTTGAGCAGGAGCGCGAGCATCGCGTCCGAGCCGACGAAGGAGACGTTGGAGATCGGCACGGTCCAGCCGGCGTCGCGGGCGGCGCGGACGAAGGCGCCGCAGCCCTGGTAGGCGCCCGTGCAGAGCACCACGTCGCAGCCTGCCTGACGCAGGACACCCACCGCGGTGGACATATCCTCCTCGAAGCGCGCGCCGCGGACATAGGTCGCCTCGGCGACGATCGTCGACCCGCGCTGCGCCAGCGCGCGCGCCACGCCGTCCGTGCCGCTGCGCCCGTAGGCGTCGATCTGGTAGTAGACGCCGAACTTGCGCGCGCCGACTGTCCAGAAGCGCTCCACGAGGGCGGCCATCTCCTGCCGGTACGAGGCGCGGATGTTGAAGACGAAGTCGACGTAGGGCAGCTCGCGCTGAGGCTGGGCGCCGGTGAAGTTGCCGATCAGGATCACGTCGCCGTAGCGCTTGATGATCGGCAGCGCGCGCGTGAGGGTGGGCGTGCCGACGTAGTTGGAGAGGAAGAACACCTGCTCCTGCTCCACGAGCTGGATGGTGTTCCGCACGCACGGATCCGGCTGGTAGTCGTCGTCGAGCCCGGCGATGGCGAGCTGCCGGCCACTGACGCCGCCCCGCGCGTTGACCTCGGAGTAGTATGCCTGAGCACCCCGCCAGAGCTCGGTGCCGAGCCCCGCCTGCGTGCCCTTGAAGGCCGCGGACATGCCGATCTTGACGTCACGCGCGGTCACGCCAGGGGCGCTCGCCTGGAGCGGCTCCGGGGGCTGCGCGGGGGGCTTGGCCGTGCCGCGCGCCGCGGCGCCGCCCTGGGCCCAGGAATGGCCACCAGCCCCGAGGATGCAGCCGCCCGCGACGACACCGGACGTCAAGCCGAGAAAGCGCCGCCTGTCCATGTCAGCTCTCCTCGCGGTTTGCCTCGACCGCTCCGCCCACCGCTTCCAGGATGCGCGCCACGTCGAGGAGCATGACCGCCCCACCCTCGCGCTCGAGCCGGCCCGCGGTGAACACTCCGGTCTCGCCGTCCGCCGCCGGCGCGCTCACCAGCGTCTCGAGGCCCACGGCGTCGTCGATCAGGAACGCGGCCGGCAAGTGCTCGTGCTCGACCACGAGCGCCTTGGCGTCGCGGGTCGCGCGCGCGAGCTCGAGCCCGACGAAGGCACGGGTGTCCACGAGCGGCATGACCTGGCCCCGGAGGTTGACCACGCCGATCAGGTGCGCGGGCGCCAGCGGCACCGGCGTATATTCCTCGAAGACGACGACCTCCCGGGCATACCGCACGTCCACCGCGAAGAGGGCACCCGCCAGCCTGACGAGGCATGCGCGGGCCTGCTGGGCTCCACGGGGAGCGGCGGCGGGCTCGATGATCATCCGCCGCGGGGCCTCCGGGCCGCTCACTTGACGAACTGCCGGACGACGCCGACCAGCTGTTCGGCCGTGAAGGGCTTGCCGAGATACTCATCGGCGCCCTGACGCTTCCCCCAGATCCGGTCGCTCTCCTGGTTCTTCGAGCTGACGAGGACGACGGGCGTCCGGCGGGTGCGCTCGTCACGCCTGATGCTGCGCAGGATCTCGTAGCCGTTGCGGTTGGGCATGACGATGTCGAGCAGCAACACGTCCGGCCGCTCCGCCGCGAGACGCTCCTCGAGGTTCTCTCCATCGGGAAGGGACACGACCTCGTGGCCGGCCGACTTGAGGATGCCTTCCATGAGCTTGAGCTCCGAATAGGCGTCGTCTACCACCATCACCTTGGCCATTGAGTCCGGGACCCTCCACGGGGGTTATCGGCGCCAGCAGACGCGTTCTCAAGCCCGTCGATCAAAACCCATCATGTGATGCAACTTACCGAAACCTTGGATTTTTTAGCATGGCCGGAGGACAGGGGGAGTGTCAAGGAAAACCGCCTCTGGGCTGCCTTGCGATGCCGTGGGGGGTATGTTAGCGTAGCCCTGCGTTTTTATGGACCTGCAAGCCGCCGTCCTCGAGCCGGGCAAACCCTTCGCCGCCCGGATGGCCGCCTATCTCCCAAGTCTCCTGGCCGCCATCCTCATCGTCGTGGTAGGGTGGGTGCTGGCCAAGTTCGCGCGGTTATTGGTATTCCGCTTCCTCCTGGCGGGTCTGTCTCGACATAGCCTCGGAGAAACCGACGTGTTGGCGACGCTCACGCGGTATGCCGTCGTCGCCTTCACCGTTGCCCTCACGCTCGAGGAGCTCGGCATCGCGCCCGAGCTCGTGCGCTGGGCCTTGGTCATCGTCCTGGGCGGTGTCTGCCTGGGCCTGGCGCTGGCCTTCGGGCTCGGCTGCAACGACCTCGCGCGCGAGTGGATGGTCCGGTATCTCGACAGCACGCGCGCCCGCAGAAAGTCCCACTAAAGGAGACCTGTTCCGTGTTCGACACGACCCTGCATCTCGACGAGACGAGCTTCGACACCGAGATCGGTAAGCACAAGGAAGTGCTCATGGTGGACTTCTGGGCCGAGTGGTGCGCGCCCTGCCGCGCCATCGCGCCCGCGCTCGAGGAGCTGGCGTCCGAGTCCAAGGGCGCGGTGAGCCTGGCCAAGGTCAACGTGGACGACAGCCCCCAGCTCGCGGCGCGCTACGGCATCCGCTCCATCCCCACCATCCTGTTCATGAAGGAGGGCAAGGTCGTGGACCAGGTGATCGGCGCAGTGCCGAAGTCCCAGCTCAAGAAGAAGCTGGACTCGGTCGCCTGAGCCGGCCGCCATGACCACGGTGGGGCACCCGCTGCCCCCGCTCTCTCCCACGCGCGAGGAGTTCCGCCGGCTGGCCGCCGGCGGCAACCTCGTGCCCGTCTATGCCGAGGTGGCGGCCGATCTGGACACGCCGCTCTCGGCCTTCCTGCGCCTGCGGCCGGGGCCCTACGCGTTCCTGCTCGAGTCGGTCGAGGGCGGCGAGAAGTGGGCGCGGTACTCCTTCCTGGGGTCCGAGCCGTCCATGGTCTTCACGGCCAAGGGCAGCCGCCTCTCCGTTCGCCACGCCGACGGCCGCGTCGAGACGATCAAGGCGGCGAGTCCCTTCGAGGCACTGCGCAGCCTGCTCGCGCGGTTCCGGCCTGTCGTCGTCCCCGGTCTGCCCCGCTTCCAGGGCGGCGCCGTGGGCTACATCGCCTACGACATGGTCCGCCACGTCGAGCAGCTGCCACGCCGGGCTACGGACGACCTGAAGCTCCCGGATGCCGTGTTCATGTTCACCGACAGCCTGCTGGTCTTCGACAATCTCCGCCACCGGCTGCTCGTCATCGGGAACGCCCACATCACGAGCCACGATCCGGCCTCGCTCGACCGCGCCTATGACGAGGCTGTGGACAGGATCAAGGCGCTGCTGGCCAAGCTCGCGCGGCCGGCGCGGCCGCCGGCTCCGCTCACCTTCCCCGCGGTGGAGCCGCTGGTCGCCATGGGCGAGGAGGGCTTCACCTCGACCATGGACCAGGCGACCTTCATGGAGCGCGTGCGCCAGGCCAAGGAGCACATCGCCGCCGGCGACGCCTACCAGATCGTGATCGCCCGCCGCATCGACACCGAGCTCCAGGCCGACCCCTTCACGGTCTACCGCGCCCTGCGGACGATCAACCCGTCGCCCTACCTCTTCTTTCTCCGCCTGGGCAAGACGAGCATCGTCGGCTCCTCGCCCGAGGTGCTGGTGCGCCTCGAGGACGGGCGCGTCGAGGAGCGGCCCATAGCCGGGACGCATCCGCGCGGGCGGAACGAGGAGGAGGACGCGCGCCTGGCGGCCGAGATGACGTCAGACCCCAAGGAGCGCGCCGAGCACGTGATGCTCGTGGACCTCGGGCGCAACGACGTGGGGCGGGTCTCGAAGATCGGCAGCGTCGAGGTCTCCGAGTTCATGGTCGTCGAGCGCTACTCCCACGTCATGCACCTGGTGAGCCATGTTCGCGGACGGCTCGAGGAGGGCCGCGACGCCTTCCATGTGCTCGAGGCCTGCTTCCCGGCGGGGACCCTGACGGGGGCGCCCAAGATCCGCGCCATGCAGATCATCGAGGAGCTCGAGCCCACGCGCCGCGGCCCCTACGGTGGGGCGGTCGGGTACATCTCCTACTCGGGCACGCTCGACTCGTGCATCACGATTCGCACCGTGATCTGCCACGGCGGCCGCGCCTCGATCCAGGTGGGCGCGGGCATCGTCGCCGACTCGGACCCCAAGACCGAGTGGCTCGAGACCTGCTCGAAGTCGCGCGGCATGATCCTGGCGCTCCGCATCTCTCAGCAGGACCGCGGGCAGCAGGACAGCGGGCAGCAGAGCGCCGGCCAGCACGACCGCGGGTCACAGGAAGGCGGCGCACGATGAGCTCACGAAAGCTGGTGAGGGGTCCGGCATGATCCTCGTGCTCGACAACTACGACTCGTTCACTTACAACCTCGTCCAGTACCTGGGCGAGCTGGGCGCCCGCATGCACGTAGTGCGCAACGACAAGATCACCATCCCCGAGGTCGAGCGGCTCAAGCCGGAGCGCATCGTCATCTCGCCCGGGCCGGGGAATCCGGACGGCGCCGGCATCTCGCTTCCTCTGATTCGCCGCTTCCACGCGACCACGCCCATCCTGGGCGTCTGCCTCGGCCACCAGGCCATCGGGCAGGCCTTTGGAGGGACCGTGAGCCGCGCGCGCAAGCAGATGCACGGCAAGACCTCGCGGATCCACCACGACAGCCGTGGGGTCTTCGCGGACCTGCCACAGGACTTCGAGGCCACGCGCTATCACTCCCTGGTGGTGCTGGACCAGGACTTCCCCGCGGACCTCGAGATCTCCGCGCGCGCCGAGGATGGAGAGATCATGGGCCTCCGCCACCGCCGCTTCCCCGTGGAGGGCGTCCAGTTTCATCCCGAGTCCATCCTGACGGGACAGGGCAAGGCGCTCCTGCGGAACTTCCTCGGGCTTCCGCGGCACGCGGCAGCGGCCTGATGGGCGACGCTGACCCTCCAAGTCCGTCCCCGTCACGTCCGTCCCCACCGAGTACGTCCCACATGGGGGAGCTCGAGATGATCCGCCTCATCCGAGCCGCGACGATGGCCGGTCTGGGCTCGGGCGTCCTGACGGGCATCGGCGATGACACGGCCGTGCTCGAGCCCTCACGCGGGGCGAAGATCCTCGCCACCACCGACCTCCTGATCGAGGACGTCCATTTCCGCCGCGCGTGGGCCACGCCCTTCGACATCGGCTGGAAGGCCATGGCCGTCAATCTCTCTGACATCGCCGCCAAGGGGGGGCGGCCGCGCTGGGCACTGGTCGGGCTGGCCTTGCCCGCGCCAGCCGATCCCGCGGACATCGAGGCCCTCTACGACGGCATGCGCCAGGCCGCCGAGCCCCACGGGGTGGTCGTGGTGGGAGGCGACACGTCGGCATCACCTCGCGGCTGGTTCATCAACGTCACCCTGCTAGGAGAGCACGAGGGCACCCCGCATCTCCGCTCCGCGGCCAAGGCGGGCCACGCGATCGCCGTCACGGGCACGCTGGGCCGGGCCGCGGCGGGCCTGGCGGCGCTCGAGTCCGGGCGACAGCGTCACGGCGCCGGAGCCGAAACGGTCATCGCGGCGCACCTCCGGCCAGTCGCGCGCGTGGCCGAGGGCCGGTGGCTCGGCGCGGCCGCGGGCGTGCACGCCATGATGGATGTCTCCGACGGCCTCAGCACGGACTTGGGCCACATCTGCCGCGAGAGCGGGGTAGGCGCCCGCGTGGCGCTCGACAGGGTGCCGGTCGATCCTGCCGCCCGCCAGGTGGCCAGGGACCTCGGCGCCGATCCGCTCGCCTGGGCGGTGGCGGGCGGCGAGGACTATGAGCTCCTCCTGACCTGCGATCCCGCATCGGTCCCCGCGCTGGTCGAGGGGCTGCGCCGGGTCACTGGCACGGCGCTCACCGTCGTCGGCGAGATCGACGGACTCACACCGGGCGCGAGCTTCGTCGACTCGTCAGGCAAGTCTGTCGCGATGCGAGCCGGGTACGAGCACTTCAGTGGATAGCCTGAGCGGGCTCGAGCTCCTGTCGCTGGGCGCGCTCGTGCTGATCTCGGCCCTGCTGACAGGCGCCGAGGCCGCCTACTTCTCCCTGGGACGGGCGCGCCTCAAGCGGCTTGCCGAGAAGCATGGCCCGGACGACAGCGCGCTCATGCCGCTTCTCACGCAGCCGCACGAGCTCCTGGTCACGCTCCTCGTCGGCATCACCCTGGTCAATATCGGCGCCTCCGCGCTCGCCGCGGCTATCGCGGCCAAGCTCTTCGGCCCCGTGGGGCTGCCCGTCGCCATCGGGGCCATGACCGTGCTGCTCGTGGTCTTCGGCGAAGTGCTGCCGATGACGCTGGCGGTCGAGCATCCCGAGCGGTACTCGGCGTGGGTCAGTCGCCCGGTGGCGTGGCTCTCCGCTCTCCTCTGGCCGGTCCGGCGCGTGCTGGGAGGGTTCACGGCCGTGACGCTGCGCCTGGTCGGGTCGGAGCGCAAGCAAGGCGAGCCCGAGATCTCCGAGGAGGAGCTACGGACGCTCGTGGACGTGGGTGCCCGCGAGGGCGTGGTGGACCGCACCGAGCGCGAGATGATCCACAAGGTGTTCGAGCTCGAAGACACCCTGGTGCGCGAGGTCATGGTGCCGCGGCCGGACATGTTCTGCCTCGATCTGGCGACTCCGACCGACGACATCCCGCCCCTCCTGCGCGAGCAGCTCCACTCGCGCGTGCCCGTCTTCGAGGAGACGGTCGATCAGATCGTCGGTGTCCTCTACACCAAGGACCTCCTGCCCTACCTGCGCGGACTCCCCGCGGATTTCGATCTGCGCGCGCACCTCCACCCGCCCTACTTCGTGCCCGAGTCGAAGCGGGCCGACGCCCTGCTGCGCGAGTTCCAGGCCAAGAAGCTCCACCTGGCCGTCGTCGTGGACGAGTATGGCGGGACTGCCGGCCTGGTCACGATCGAGGACTTGCTCGAGGAGCTGGTCGGTGAGATCCGCGACGAGTTCGACGAGGAGGAGCGGCTCATCCAGAAGGTGGACGCCGCGACGTACCGCGTCTCCGGCAAGCTGCCCATCGACGAGCTCAATGCCGCCACGGGCCTGGATCTGCCCAACAAGTCCTTCGACACCGTGGGCGGCTGGGTGCTCGACCTCTTCGGTCGCGTACCCCACAAGGGCGAGAAGGTGGAAACCGACGACGTGAGCGTGGCCGTCGAGAAGGTCGAGCGTACCCGGGTGGTCGAGGTGCTGGTCAAGCTCCGTCGCCGAGCCGGCGGAAGCCGGGCGGCATGATCTATCTCTGGGCCATCGTGCTGGCGGTGCTCGTGACGGCCCTGCTCTCCGCGGCCGAGATGGCCTTCATTGCAGCGAACCGGGTGCGGCTGCGTCACCTGGCCGAGACGGGCGATGCCGCCGCGGCGCGCTACCTCGAGGCCTTCCGCCATCCGGAGCGCATGCTGTCGACAGCCATGATGGGCGTCACCATCGCGCACATCGCGGCATCCTCCCTCGCCACGTGGGCCCTGCTCCCCGTGGCAGGGGGCTGGGCCGCCTTGCTCGTCACGGCGACCCTTGTGCCGGTCATGTTGATCTTTGGCGAGGTCATCCCCAAGACCGCGGCGCGCGAGTGGGCCACGGCCCTGATCCGGCGGCTCTTCCCCGTGCTCGAGCTGGCAACCGTGATCCTGGCGCCGGTGACCTGGGGGGCGAGGGCGCTGGTGAACACGGCGCTCCGCGCGGTCGGCCTCCGCAGCGCGACCACCAGGCAGTTCGTCTCCCGCGAGGAGCTCAAGCTCCTCCTGCAGCTCGAGCCCACGGAGGCCGACGTCACGTCGTCCGAGGCCGAGATGATCGACAAGATCTTCGAGCTCGGCGATACGGCGGTGCGGGAGATCATGGTCCCGCTCGTGGACGTGGCCGCCCTGCCCGAGGACGCCACTCCCGACGAGGCCATTCGCCTCATCCAGGAGCGCGGCTTCTCGCGCATCCCCGTCTATGCCGACCGCGAGCTCAACATGGTGGGCGTCGTCACGGCCATGGATCTGCTGCGGCGTGGGGCGGAGGCCTCCGACCTCAAGCACCTGATGCGGCCGGCGACGTATGCGCCGGAGACGAAGCGGATCGACGAGCTCTTGACCGAGATGCAGAAGGGGCGGGTCCAACTCGCGGTCGTGGTGGACGAGTACGGGGGGGCCGTCGGCATCGTGACGGTCGAGGACATCGTCGAGCAGATCGTGGGCGAGATCCGCGACGAGCATGATCGGACGCCGGCCATGGTGGAGCGACTGCCGGATGGCAGCTATCGGGTGTCCGGGCGCGACCGGATCGAGGACCTGAACGATGCGCTCGACTGGAGCCTGCCAACGGGCGACTTCGAGACCGTCGCGGGGCTCGTCCTGGCGACCGTGCACCGCATCCCGCTCGTCGGCGAGGAGTTCCAGGTCGCCGGCTACACCTTGACCGTGCTCGAGGCCGACGAGCGCCGCGTCCGCACCGTCCGCATCACCCCACCCACAGCACCGTAGGATGGGGCGCGCGCGAGGCAGTTCGGATGAGCCCTTGGGCGAAGAAGCTGAATCGCTCAACCAACATCTTCCACATTTATAACCCAGACGAAGTTCGGATGAGCCCTTGGGCGAAGAAGCAACATCGCTCAACCAACGTCTTCCACATTTAACCCAGACGAAGTTCGGATGAGCCCTTGGGCGAAGAAGCAACATCGCTCAACCAACGTCTTCCACATTTAACCCAGACGAAAGAAAGGCCACGCTATGGCAGGAAAGATGGTCCAGTTTTCGAGCAACGGGCACACGACTGACGGTTATCTCGCCACGCCGGCGAGCGGCAAGGGCCCGGGCGTCCTCGTGATCCAGGAGTGGTGGGGACTGGTCGGTCACATCAAGGCGGTGTGCGACCGCCTCGCCGCGACCGGCTTCTCGGCGCTGGCGCCCGACCTGTACCATGGCAAGACGGCGAGCGAGCCGGATGGCGCGGGCAAGCTCTTCATGGCGCTGAACATCGGCCAGGCGGAGAAGGACCTGCGCGGCGCGGCCACGTACCTCGCGGAGCATTCCTCGACGGCCAATCTCGGCGCCGTCGGCTTCTGCATGGGCGGCCAGCTCGCCCTCTTCGCCGGCTGCACCAATCCCTCGATCGGCGCCGTCGTGGACTTCTACGGCATTCATCCGAACGTCAAGCCCGACTACGCCAAGCTGTCAGGACCTGTGCTCGGGCTCTTCGCCGAGAAGGACAGCTTCGTGAGCCCCGAGGTCGCTCGCGGCGTGGAGGCCGCCATCAAGAAAGCCCGCAAGCAGGTCGAGATCCACATTTACCCGGGCGTGGACCATGCCTTCTTCAATGACGAGCGTCCAGACGCCTACAACAAGGCCGCGGCGGAGGACGCCTGGACGCGGACGGTCAACTTCTTCAAGAAGCACCTGAAGTAAGGGGATTTTCGAGCGCCGGCATTGGCGGCGCACGTTCGGTGGGATGGCACCGGAGGGGGCCGTCGAGGCCTCCCCTCCCGGAGTGCTCTAACCGGCTGCGGCAGCAGCCTTTCTTTTCTTGCCCTTGGTGGCCGGCGCCGCGTCTTCGCCCTTCTCGCTCTTGGGCGCCTTCTCGGCCCTGGCGTCCTTCTTTTTCTTCTCCTTGGGCGCCTCGGGCCGATCCACGAGTTCCAGGACGACCATGGGGGCGCGGTCTCCCGGCCGGGTGCCCGCCTTCATGATCCGCGTATAGCCGCCGTGGCGCTCGCCGAAGCGCGCCACGATCGTGTCGAAGAGCTTCTTCACGACGAGGGTGTCCGGCATCATGGCGAGGACCTGCCGGCGCGCATGGAGACTGTCCTGCTTGGCGAGCGTAACCATCTGATCCGCGAGTCCCCGGACGGCCTTGGCCTTGGCCTCGGTCGTCATGATCCGCTCGTGGCGGAACAGCGCCACGAGGAGATTCCGGAAGAGCGCCCAGCGGTGCGAAGTGACCCGCCCCAGCTTGAACCCGGCCCTGCCGTGCCTCATTTCGCGCCTCCACGCCCAAGGGCCCCAAGCAGGTTGGGGTCGATCCGCATGCCGAGCGAGAGACCCAGCGCGGCCAGCGCGGTCTTGATCTCCTCGATGGACTTGTCGCCCAGGTTCTTGACCTGCTCGAGGTCCTCGTCGGTCTTCTGCACGAGGTCGGCCACGACCAGCATCTCGGCGTTCTTGAGCGCATTGATGGCGCGCGCCGGCAGCGGTAGGTCGTCGAGCGGCTTGGCGAGGCTCTCCTGGAGGAAGCCCTCGCCCGTCGCTTCGGCCTCCTCTTCCTCCTCCTCGCCACCCTCCGGGGCCAGCATCGAGAACTGATCGCGCATGTGGGAAGCGGCCCGGGTCAGCGCCTCATCGGGCGACACGGCCCCGTTGGTCCACAGCTCGAGGGTCAGCTTCTCGTAGTCCGTGATCTTGCCGAGCCGGGCGGGCTCGACATTGTACGAGACGCGCTGGATCGGGGAGAAGGCGGCGTCCATCGCGATGGCGCCTGCCGGGATGGAGCCCGCGGGGTGGTGGTCCGCCGAGACATAGCCGCGGCCGATGCCGATGCCGAGGTCGATGACGAGCGTCGCTCCGGCCTCAAGCGTCGCGATGCCGAGCTCGGGGTTGAGCACCTCGACGCCGGTCGCCTCCGAGACGTCCGCGCCGGTCACGGCCTTGGGTCCCTTGGCCTCGAGCCTGGTCTCCATCGGTTCGCCGGACGGGACATTGACCGCCAGCTTCTTCAGGTTCAGCAGCACGTCCTGCGTGCTCTCCTGCACGCCGGGCAGCGGTGTCTCGGCGTCCCGGACTCCCGTGATGCGCGCCCACGTCACGGCCGAGCCCGGGATGATGCTGAGCAGGGTGCGCCGCAGGGAATTGCCCACCGTGAGGGCATAGCCCTTCTCGAACGGCTCGGCCACGAGGCGGCCGTACCGATCCGACAGGATCTGCCACTCGATGGCCTTCGGCTTCTGGAATGGAATGCGTGCCATACGTTCCCTTCTTCCGCGCTGCGGCGGCCTACTTCGAGAACAGCTCGACGATCAGCTGCTCCTGCACCGGGATCTGGATGTCTTCCCGGATCGGCAGCCCGCGCACGGTGCCTTTTTTCTCGTTGACGTCCACCTCGAGCCACGCCGGCACCGCCCCGCGGCCGGCGCCGAGATTGTCGATGACGCGCTCCTGCATCTTCGAGGTCGGCCGGAGCTGTACCACCTCGCCCACCCTGACGATGTACGACGGCACCGACACCTTGCGGCCGTTGACCTGGATGTGCCCGTGGCCGACCATCTGCCTGGCCTCGCGGCGGGAGGCCGCCATGCTCAGGCGGAAGACCACGTTGTCCAAGCGCCGCTCGAGCAGCTTGAGCAGGTTCTCGCCCGTCACGCCGCGCTCGCGCTCCGCCATGGCGAAGTAGCGCCGGAACTGAGTCTCCAGGACGCCGTAGATCCGCTTGGCCTTCTGCTTCTCGCGCAGCTGTATGCCGTAGTTCGTCGGCTTCGTCCGGGAGAGCCCGTGCTGGCCCGGCGGGTAGTTCCGACGCTCGATGGCGCATTTCTCCGTGAAGCAGCGCGCCCCCTTCAGGAACAGCTTGATGCCTTCACGCCGGCACTGCCGGCAGGCTGCGGCTCGATATCTCGCCACTTCTCGCTCCTCTCCTACACCCGACGCCGCTTGGGCGGACGGCACCCATTGTGCGGAATCGGCGTCACGTCACGGATCGCGCTGATCTCCAGGCCCACGGCCTGGAGCGACCGGATGGCCGCCTCACGGCCTGCCCCCGGCCCGCGCACGAACACCTCGACCTGCTTCAGACCCAGGTCCATGGCCTTGCGCGCGGCGTTTTCCGCCGCCGTCTGGGCGGCGAACGGCGTGCTCTTGCGCGAACCCTTGAATCCGACACTGCCCGCACTGGCCCAGGAGACCACGTTGCCCATCTTGTCCGTCAGGGTCACGATCGTGTTGTTGAAGGTGGCCTGGACGTGCGCGATGCCCACCCGGACCTCCTTGCGCTCGCGCTTGCGCCCGCCCTTGCGGGGGGCGGCGGCGGCTTTCGACTCGTCCTTCTCCACCTTCTCTGTCTTCTCTTCCGCTTCGTCGGCCATGTATGGGGCTCCCTACTTCTTCGTGGGCGGGGCCGCCGCGGGCGAGGCGGCGACGGGCTTTCTCTTGACCATGACGCCCTTGCTCTTGCCCTTGCGGGTGCGGGCGTTCGTGTGGGTGCGCTGGCCGCGCACGGGCAGCCCCTTCCGGTGCCGGATCCCGCGATAGGAGCCGATGTCCATCAGCCGCTTGACGCTCATGGACACTTCGCGCCGGAGGTCGCCCTCGACCTTGAACTCGCGCTCGATGATGTCCCGGACCCGCGCGGTCTCCTCGTCCGTCCAGCTCTTGACGCGCTTGTTCGGGTCCACCCGCGCGTCCGCCATGACGCGCTTGGACGAGGGAATGCCGATGCCGTAAATGTACTGGATCGCGATCTCGCCGCGCTTGTCCCGCGGCAGGTCGACTCCGGCAATGCGTGCCATACGGTGCTCTCCTGTCCTTTGACCCTTAACCTTGGCGCTGCTTGTGGCGCGGGTTCTTGCAGATGATGCGGACGACGCCCGCGCGCCGCACGATCTTGCAGTGCTCGCACCGCACCTTGACTGACGGCCTGACTTTCATTCGGGATCCTTTCGAACTTACTTGAACCGATACGTGATCCGGCCCCGCGTGAGGTCGTACGGCGACAGCTCGACCTTGACCTTGTCCCCCGGCAGGATCCGGATGAAGTTCATGCGCATCTTCCCCGACACGTGCGCCAGCACCTTGTGGCCGTTCTCGAGCTCCACGCGGAACATCGCGTTCGGCAGGGGCTCGACCACGGTGCCCTCGACCTCGATCGCGTCTTCTTTGGGCATCCTCTACGCCGCCTCTGTGTCATCCCCAACAGGCCTGTCGGCCTGTCGGCTGTGGGCGAGAGGGATGGATCGACCGTGTGCGAATCCGCAAGTGTCCACGCTAGGCGGCATGGGGCAGTCGCGTGAGGACATCGGGCCCGTCGTCGGTGATCGCGATCGTGTCCTCGAAGTGCGCCGCCAGGCTGCCGTCGGTCGTCACGGCCGTCCAGCGGTCCTCGAGCACCCGCACCTCCCACGAGCCCATGGTGACCATGGGCTCGATGGCCAGCACCATGCCGGCCTTGAGCGCCTGGCCCCGCCCGGCCTCGCCGAAGTTCGGCACCTGCGGCTCTTCGTGGAGCGCCCTGCCGATGCCGTGCCCGACGAAGGCCCGCACCACCCCGAAGCCGTGGCTCTCGCAGTGGCTCTGCACGGCCGAGGAGATGTCGCCGATCCGGTTGCCGACACGGCATTGCACGATGGCCTTGTCCAGGCTCTCACGCGTGACGTCGAGCAGCTCCTGGACTCTCGCGGGCACGGGGCCTACGGGCAAGGTGATGGCGCAGTCGCCGTAGTAGCCCTCGACGATGCAGCCCAGATCGAGCCCGATGATGTCGCCCTCCTTGAGCTTCCGCTTCGGCGACGGGATGCCGTGCACGACCTCGTCGTTGATCGACGTGCAGACCGTGGCGGGGTAGCCGCGGTAGCCCTTGAACGCCGACCTCGCTTCCTTGGAGACGATGAAGGCCTCGACCCGCTCGTCGATCTCGCCGGTGGAGATGCCCACCTTCACGATGTCCCGGAGCATGGCCTTGACCTCAGCCAGGATGCGGCCGGCGGCCCGCATGTGCTCGAGCTCCCGCGGCGACTTGAGCAGGATCATCGTGGCACCGGCTGCCCGACGGCCCGGCGGATCGCCTCGGCGACTTCCGCCACGGATCCCTCGCCGTTGATGGAGGCTAGAAGGTTCCGCCGTCGGTAGTAGGCCAGGAGCGGCGCCGTCTGGGTCTCGTAGACGTCCAGCCGGGTGGCCACCGTCGCCTCGCTATCGTCCGGCCGCTGGTAGAGCTCGCCGCCGCAGGCATCGCACGTGCCGGCGACCTTGGGCGGAGCCGACACGAGGTGATACGTGTGGCCGCACGAGCGGCAGACCCGGCGGCCCGTGAGCCGCCGCAGGAGCTCCGGGCGCGAGACGTCGAAGTACACCACGTGCTCGAGCGAGATGCCCTTGCGCGCGAAGAGTGCGTCGAGCGCCTCGGCCTGGGCGACCGTTCGCGGGAACCCGTCCAGCGCGCAGCCGGCCTTGGCGTCGGGCTTCTCGAGGCGCTCGCCGACCAGGCCGATCACCACGTCGTCCGGCACGAGCCCACCGGAGTCCATGTGGCGCTTGGCCTGGAGGCCGAGCGGCGTCTTGGCCGCGACGGCCTCGCGCAGCATGTCGCCCGTGGCGATGTGGGGCACGCCCCACTCGCGAGCGAGGTCCCGCGCCTGAGTGCCCTTGCCCGCTCCGGGCGGCCCGAGAAAGATGACCCGGAGGCTCACGCCTGCGCCCGCGCCTTCTTGCGAAGGAAGCCTTCGTAGTTCCGCATCAGCAAGTGCGATTCCATCTGCCGCACGGTGTCGAGCGCCACGCCGACGACGATCAGGAGGCTCGTGCCGCCGAAGTAGAAGGGCGTGTTGAACCAGCGGATCAGGAAGTCCGGCAGCACCGAGATGAGCGCCAGGAAGATCGCCCCGGGCAGCGTGATGCGCGTCAGCGTCCGGTCGATATACTCCGCCGTCTTCTTGCCCGGCCGCACGCCGGGAATGAAGCCCCCGTACTTCTTCATGTTGTCGGCCAGATCGATCGGGTTGAAGACGATGGCGGTGTAGAAGTACGTGAAGAAGATGATGAGGGCGCAGTACAGCGCCGTGTACATCGCGTGCCCCGGCGACAGCGCCTCCGAGATGGCCTGCATCCACGGGTGCTGGATGAAGCGGGTCAGCGTCGCCGGGAAGAGGATCAGCGACGAGGCGAAGATGACCGGGATGACGCCCGCCGTGTTGATCCGGAGGGGAATGTGCGTCGATTGACCGCCGTACATCCTGCGGCCGACCATGCGCTTGGCATACTGCACCGGAATCTTCCGCTGCCCTTCCTGCATGACGATGACGGCCGCCGTCACCGCAATCATCATCAGAACCAGCCCGATGAAGACGAAAAGCTTGAGCTCACCCGTGGCGATCAGCGTGTACGAGGAGATGACGGCCGACGGCAGGCGAACGACGATGCCCGCGAAGATGATGAGCGAGATGCCGTTGCCGATCCCCTTCTCGGAGATCTGCTCGCCCAACCACATGATGAGCGCCGTGCCGGTGGTGAGCGTCAGCATCGTCAGCAGGCGGAAGCCCCAGCCGGGATCGGGGACGAGCACGGCGCCGCTCGAGCTCCGCATGCTCTCGAGCCCGACGGCGATGCCGAAGGACTGGACGAGCGAGAGCGCGATCGTGCCGTACCGGGTGTACTGGGTGATCTTCTTCTTCCCGGCCTCGCCCTCCTTGGCCAGCCGCTCGAGCGCCGGGATGACGACGGTCAGGAGCTGGAGAATGATGGAGGCCGAGATGTACGGCATGATGCCGAGCGCGAAGACCGTGAGGCGCCGGAGGTTGCCGCCCGAGAAAAGGTCGACCATGCCGAGCAGCGTGCCCTGCACCTGGTTGAAGAACTCGGCCAGCGCCGCCGCGTCGATACCCGGCGTGGGCACGTGCGCGCCCAGGCGATACGCGGCCAGAAGTCCCATCGTGACCAGGACCCGGCGCTTGAGCTCCGGGATCTTGCCGATGTTCTGGAAGCTCTGGAGACCTTCCATCATGTGGTTGGTCCCTCCAGCTTGGCCGGAAGTAGCTCGACCTGGCCGCCCGCAGCCTGGAGCTTCTGCTTCGCCGACGCACTCACCCGGTGCGCCTTGACGGTCAGCGCGTGCGTGACGGCGCCGTCGCCCAGCACCTTGACGGCGCCCCGCTCGCCCTTCTTGATGAGCCCGGCCTGGACGAGCGCGTCCGGGTCCACCACGCTGCCGGCGGCGAAGCGCGCGGAGAGGTCCCTGACGTTGACCACGGCATACTCGGTCTTGCCGCCGTAGGGCAGGAAACCGCGCTTGGGCAGGCGCCGGTAGAGCGGCATCTGGCCGCCCTCGAACCCCGGGCGCGCACCCCCGCCCGAACGGGCCTTGAGCCCCTTGTGGCCTCGACCAGAGGTCTTGCCTTGGCCCGAGGCCGGGCCGCGACCGCGCCGCTTCACCTTCTTCGTGGAGCCCTTCGCCGGACGGAGATCTTCGAGCCTCATGGGTTCTCGCTCACCTTCACGCAGAAGGATACCGTCGCCACCATCCCGCGGATGGTCGGCGTGTCGTCGTGCTCGACCGTTTGCCGGATGTGGCGCAGGCCGAGCGCCCGCGCCGTCGCTTCCTGGGTCGGCGAGAGCCCGATCAGGCTCTTGACCAGCGTGAGCCTAAGCCTCTTTGCCACCGGAAGCCTCCTGCCCGTCGCCGTCGGTCGACTTGCGCCGCGCGTTAAACGTCCCCTGCAGCCTCTTGAGCCTGCGGAAGGCATCGATCGTCGCCTTGAGCACGTTGTGCGGGTTATTGGTGCCCAGGGTCTTGGTCAGGATGTCCTGGACACCGGCCGCCTCGAGCACCGGCCGCACGGCCCCGCCCGCGATGACGCCCGTGCCCTGGGAGGCCGGGCGCAGGAAGACGCGCGCGGCGCCGAAGTGCCCGGTGATCTCGCACGGAATGGTCGTGTCCTTGAGCGGCACAAGGATCAGATCCTTCTTGGCATGCTCGACAGACTTCCGGATGGCCTCGGGCACCTCGCGGGCCTTGCCCAGCCCCACGCCCACATGCCCCCGCCCGTCGCCCACCACGACCAGCGCCGTAAAGGAGAACCGTCGCCCGCCCTTGACCACCTTGGCGACGCGGTTGATGGCGACCACCCGATCCGTCAGGTCCAGCGCGCTTGCGTCGATCTTCGCCTCAGCCACTCATGTCTCCTAGAATGCTAGGCCGGCGGCTCGCGCCGCATCGGCCAGGGCTTTGACCCGCCCGTGGTACTGGTAGCCGCCCCGATCGAACACCACCTGGGCGATCCCGCTGGCCTTGGCCTTCTGCGCGACGAGCTCGCCGACGATCTTCGCCGCGGCCACGTTGCCGCCGCTCTTGGCTCTGCCGCTGAAATCAGGCGAGCGGCTGTCCACGGCCACCAGCGTGCGCCCGGTCGTGTCGTCCACGACCTGCGCATAGATGTGGTTGAGGCTCCGGAAGACCGCGAGCCGCGGGCGCTCCGGCGTCCCCTTGACCTTGGTGCGCACCCGCAGGTGCCGGATCTTCCGTCCTTCGACTTTCGGCTCTGTCCGCATTACTTCGCCCCCGCCTTCTTGCCGACCTTACGCCGGATGTGCTCCCCGGCGTACTTGATGCCCTTGCCCTTGTACGGATCCGGCTTGCGCAGCTCGCGCAGCTTGGCCGCCGTCTGGCCGAGGACGGCCTTGTCGGCGCCCCTGAGCGTGATGGACACCTGCTTCTCCACCTCGGCCTGCACGCCCTCGGGCAGCGGGAAGACGATTGGATGCGAGTAGCCGAGCGCCAGCTGCAGGTTCTTGCCCTGTACCTGGGCGCGATAGCCGATGCCCACGATCTCGAGCTTGCGCTCGAACCCGTCCTTGACTCCCTGGACCATGTTGGCGAGGAGCGAGCGCGTCAGCCCGTGCAGGGCGCGGACCTGACGCTGGTCGGAGCTCCGGGCTACCGTCAGCACGTTCTGATCGAGCGTGACCGAGAGCGCCCCGTGCACGGTCTGGGACAGCTTGCCCTTGGGCCCTTCCGCCTTCACGGTCTGCCCGTCGAGGGCGACCTTCACGCCCTGGGGGACCGGGATGGGTTTTCTGCCGATTCGAGACATGGCATGGGCTCCTGTCGCTACCACACGTAGGCGAGGACTTCCCCGCCCAGCTTTTGCTTGCGCACGTCGCGGTCCGTCATGACGCCGCGAGAGGTGGACAGGATCGCGACGCCCATGCCGCCCAGGATGGTCGGGATCTTGTCCTTCGCCACGTAGACCCGCCGTCCAGGCTTCGATACCCGCACGAGCCCGGAGATGATCTTCTCGTTGCCCGCGCCGTACTTGAGGTACACGCGCAGCATGCCCTGCTTCTTGTCCTCGATGAGACGGTAGTTCTTGATGAACCCCTCGTCCTTGAGGATCTCGGCCAGCCGGATCTTGAGCTTCGAGGACGGGATGTCCACCTTCTCGTGCTCGGCACGGCTCGCGTTGCGGATGCGGGTCAGGAGGTCTGCGATAGGATCGCTCATCGACATGGTCGCCCGCCCCCTACCAGCTCGCCTTGATCACGCCCGGCACCTCGCCCTTCAGGGCGAGCTCCCGGAAGCAGATCCGGCACAGCTGGAACTTCCTGAGAAACCCGCGCGGCCGGCCGCACAGCTTGCAGCGGCTGTAGACGCGCGACTTGAACTTCGACGCCTTCTGCAGCCGATCCGACTTCATGATGAGCGCGGTCTTCGCCATGCTTAGGACTCCCTGAAGGGGACACCGAGGTGCGCCAGCAGCGCCTTGGCTTCCTCGTCCGTGCGGGCCGAGGTGACGATGATCACATCCATGCCGCGAACCTTGTCCACCTTGTCGTAGACGATCTCCGGAAAGATGACCTGCTCCTTGAGCCCGAGGGCGTAGTTCCCGCGCCCGTCGAAGGCCTTGGGCGCGACGCCCTTGAAATCGCGCACCCGCGGCAGCGCCACGTTGACGAGCCGATCCAAGAACTCGTACATCCGCGCCCCGCGCAGCGTGACCTTGCACCCGATGGGCACGTTTTCGCGAAGCTTGAAATTGGCGATGGACTTCTTGGCACGGGTGATGACCGGCTTCTGGCCGGTGATGGCCTGCAGGTCCGCCGTGGCGAAGTCGAGGATCTTCGGGTTTTCCTTCCCCTCGCCCACCCCCATGTTGATGACGATCTTCTCGAGACGCGGCACCTGGAAGGGATTGCCGTAGCCGCGCTCCTTCATGAGAGCCGGGATGACGGCCGTCCGGAAGCGGTCGCGCAACCTCGGTGGGACGTCGCCCGTCAGCCGGGCACGCGTGGCCGGCGCCGCGGCCGGCGCGGGCGCGGCCCCGCCCTTGGCCGCCCGCTGCTTGCCGCCGCCCTGCTGGGTCTTGGCGCCCTGCGGAGCCTTCGGCTGCTTCTCTGCCTTACCCGCGTCAGCCATGGATTATGCCTTGTCCATGATCTCGCCCGACCGCCGGGCGACCCGGGCCTTCTTGCCGTCGGCGAGCTCGCGCACGCCGACCCGGGTGGGCTTGTCCGACTGCGGATCCACCAGCATCACGTTGGACAGGTGGATCGCCCCCTCGCGCTCGATGATGCCGCCCTGGCGCAGCTTCTGCGTCGGGCGCTGGTGCTTCTTGATCATGTTGACCCGCTCGACAATGACGCGGCCCTTCTCAGGCACCACGCGCAGCACCTTGCCGCGCTTGCCCCGATCCTTCCCGGCCACCACCATCACCGTGTCGCCCTTCCGCACGTGCCTCATCGCCATGGGCCTGTCCTCTAATCCTCTTCCATGCCCGGCATCAGATGACTTCCGGGGCCAGCGAAATGATCTTCGTGAACTGCCGGTCGCGAAGCTCCCGAGCGACCGGCCCGAAGATGCGCGTCCCCACGGGGTTGTCGTCGGTCTTGAGCAGGACGACGGCGTTGCGATCGAAGCGGATGTAGGAGCCGTCCTTGCGGCCGACCTCCTTCACCGTCCGGACCACCACCGCGCGGGCGACCTCGCCCTTCTTGACGGTCCCGTCCGGGACCGCCTCCTTCACGGCGACGATGACGATGTCGCCGAGCGAGGCGTAGCGCTTGTTGGCGCCGCCCATGACGCGGATGCACTGGGCCTTCTTGGCGCCCGAGTTGTCCGCGACGTCGACCATGCTGCGGGGCTGGATCATGGCTGGGTCTCCGGGCTTCTCACGATGCCCGGCCCAGGACCTGGCGAATGCGCCACCGCTTGTCCTTCGACAGCGGACGCGTCTCCTCGATCAGGACCCTGTCGCCGACCTTCGTCACGTTCGTCTCGTCGTGGGCCTTGAGCCGCTTCGACCGCGTGATGACCCGCTCGTAGCGCGGATGGCGGTACACGCGCTCGATCTTGACCACGCGAGTCTTGGTCATCTTGTCGCTCACCACCACACCTTCCTTCGTCTTGCTCTGTCCCACGGCCGTTCTCTCCTGTTAGCTCGCGCTCTTGAGCTGGCGCTCGCGGAGCACCGTCCTGGCTCGCGCGAGATCCCGCTTGGCCTGCTGCACGCGCGACGGGTTCTTCGCCACGCCCATCGAGAGCTGGAAACGCAGGTTGAACAGCTCCTCGGTCAGCTCCTTGACCTTCTGCTCCAGGTCCTCGCCGCTCATGTCCCGCCAGCTCGCCGCTTTCACGTTGTGTTCTGGGGGGGAGCGACCGCCGCTCCTCCCCCAGACCCCCCCGCCGGTTCGAAGTCGCCAGAATATCGGTCCGTGCTCATGTCAGCCTCATGGCCGTCGAAGCGCCCCGTCATGAGAGTGCCCGGGACCGAGTCACGAACTTGGTCTTGATGCCGATCTTCTGCGCCGCCAGGCGGAACCCCTCCCGCGCCGTCGTCTCGTCCACGCCTTCCATCTCGTACATGATGCGTCCCGGCTTGACGACGGCGACCCAGAACTCGGGATTGCCCTTGCCCTTGCCCATGCGCGTCTCGGCTGGCTTCTTCGTGACGGGCTTGTCCGGGAAGATCCGGATGAAGATCTTCCCGCCCCGCTTCACCGAGCGCGCCAGCGAGACACGGGCCGCCTCGATCTGACGGTTGGTCACCCACCCCGGCTCGAGCGCCTTGAGCCCGTAATCGCCGAAGGCCAGGGTCGAGCCGCGCTGCGCCTTGCCCTTCATGCGGCCCCGCTGGGCCTTCCGATACTTGACGCGCTTCGGCATCAGCATGGCGTCTTAGGCCTCCGCAGCCGCGCGCTGGGCGGGGAGAACCTCGCCCTTGAAGATCCAGACCTTGACGCCGATGGCGCCGTACGTCGTGTGCGCCTCGGCCAGGCCGTAATCGATGTCGGCACGGATCGTGTGCAGCGGCACACGCCCGTCGCGGTACCATTCGCGGCGGGCGATCTCCGCGCCGCCAAGCCGCCCGGCGCAGGCGATCCGGATGCCGTCGGCCCCGAGCCGGAGCGCCGAGGTGACGGCCTTCTTCATCGCCCGGCGGAAGGCCACCCGCTTCTGGAGCTGCAGGGCCACGTTCTCGGCCACCAGCTGGGCGTCGAGCTCCGGGTGCACGACTTCCTCGATATTGAGGTAGACCTCTTTCGCCGTGCGCGTCTGGATCTCGTTCTTGAGCTTCTCGACCTCGGCGCCCTTGCGCCCGATGATGATGCCGGGCCGCGCCGTGAAGATCGTAATCCGCGCCCGGTTGGCCGATCGCTCGATGTCGATCCGCGAGATGCCGGCGTGGTAGAGCGAGGACTTGATGAAGCGGCGGATCTTGACGTCCTCGTGCAGGAGCCCGGCATAGCCCTTGGTGGCGAACCACCGCGAGCTCCACGTGCGCGTCGTGCCCAGCCGGAACCCGATCGGATGCGTCTTCTGCCCCATTGGCTACCTCTGTGCGGCCCGCGAGGGGCGCGCCGGCTCGTCGGAAAGCTCGATCGTGAGATGGCTGGTGCGGTGCTTCACGAAGAACGCGCGGCCCATGGCCCGCGGCGAGACGCGCTTCATCGAAGGCCCCCCGTCGGCCACGGCCTTGATCACGCGGAGATCGTCCACATCCCGCACCTGGTGGTTGTGCTCGGCGTTGGCGATGGCCGAGCGCAGCACCTTCTCGATGAGGCGGCCCGCCGCCTTTTCCGTGAACTGCAGCGTCGCGAGCGCCTCGCCGACCGACTTGCCTCGTATGTGCTCGAGGACCAGCCTGGCCTTAGAGGCGGGGACGCGGATGTAGCGCGCGGTCGCTCGGGTCTTCATGCGGTCCTCACGCCTTGCCCGTCGGCGAGACGGTAGCCTTTTCGGCCTGCCCGTGCGCCTTGAACGTGCGGGTCAGGGCGAACTCGCCCAGGCGGTGGCCCACCATGTTCTCGGTGATGTAGACCGGGATGAACTTCCTGCCGTTGTGGACGGCCAGCGTGTGGCCGACGAACTCCGGCACGATCGTGGAGCGCCGCGACCACGTCTTGAGCACTTTCTTCTGGCGCTGGCGGTTGAGCTCTTCCACCTGCTTTTCCAGCCTGTCCTCGACGAACGGCCCCTTCCGGGTTGAGCGTCCCATATCTCCTGCCTCCTACCTCGTCCGGCGCGTCACGATGTAGCGGTCCGACGGGCGCGCGCCGCGCCGCGTCTTGTACCCCTTCGTCGGCTTGCCCCACGGGGTCATCGGATGATTACCTTTGCCCTTGCCCTCGCCGCCGCCCATCGGATGGTCCACGGGGTTCATCACGGTCCCGCGGACGGTCGGCCTGAATCCCTTCCAGCGCACGCGGCCAGCCTTGCCGACGGACACGTTCTCATGGTCGAGATTGCCGACCTGGCCGATGGTGGCCATGCACTCGAGCTTGACCTGGCGCACCTCGCCGGACGGCAGCTTGAGGTTGGCGTGGTCGCCCTCCTTGGCCAGGAGCTGGGCGAGGGTCCCGGCGCTCCTGCAGAGCTGGCCGCCCTTGCCCGGCTGCAGCTCGACGTTGTGCACGAAGGTGCCGAGCGGGATGTTCCTGATCGGCAGCGCGTTGCCCGGCAGGATGTCGGCCTGCGGGCCGGACATGACCATGTCGCCCGGCTTGAGGCCGAGCGGCGCGATGATGTATCGCTTTTCGCCGTCCTTGTAGTGCAGCAGCGCGATCCGCGCGGAACGGCCAGGATCGTACTCGATCCCCGCCACGACGGCTGGAATGCCGATCTTCTCGCGCCGGAAGTCGACATCGCGCAGCATCCGCTTAGCCCCGCCGCCGCGGTGCCGCACCGTGATGCGCCCGTAGACGTTACGGCCGCTGCTGCGCTTCTTCGGGCTGAGCAGGCTCTTCTCCGGCGTCTTCTTGGTGATCTCCTCGTTGGTGAGGAGCGTCATGTAGCGCCGGGCCGGCGACGTGGGCTTGAGTGTCCGGATTCCCATGGTCCTAGGCGCCTTCCACGAGCTCGATCTTGTGGCCGGGCCGGAGCGTCACGACCGCCTTCTTCCAGCTCGCGCGGCGCCCCTCGTGCTTGCCCATGCGCTTCCACTTGCCCTCGCGCGAGGCCGTTCGCACGTCCGCGACCTTGACGTTGAAGACCTTCTCCACCGCCTGGCGGATCTCGACCTTGTTGGCGTCGAGTGCCACCTCGAAGGTGATGGCGTTGAGGTCCTCCTTCTGCTTCATGCTCTTCTCGGTCATGAGTGGTCTCAGCAGCACCGCCCGGGGATCGCGGCTCATGCCAGCGCCTCCTGCAACGACAGGAGCGCCGCCCTCTCGAAGACCACGCGCTCGTTGCGCAGCACCTGGTAGACCGACGCGTGGCTCGGCGTCTCGAGGACGAGCCACGGGACGTTCCGGACCGCCCGGCCGAGCGCCTCGGTGCGCTCCGACACCACGAGGAGCGTCGGCGCGGCCGCCAGGCCCAGGCTCTTGAGACGGCCCGCGAGGGTCTTGGTCTTGCCGTCGGTGACGCCGAGCGTGTCGACGACCGCCAGCTCGCCCGAGGCGATCTTGGCCGCGAGCGCCTCGCGAAGCGCGGCACGGCGCATCTCCGTCGGCATCCGCTTGTCGTACTTGCGGGGCGTCGGGCCGAAGGGCTTGCCGCCGCCCTTCCATTGGGTCGCCCGGATCGAGCCCTGCCGCGCGCGGCCTGTACCCTTCTGCTTCCACGGCTTCCGGCCGCCGCCCGAGACCTCGCTCCGGCCCTTGGTATCGTGGGTACCGGCGCGTCGGGCCGCCAGCTCCTTCACGACCGCCTGGTGCAGCAGGGGGACGCGGACGCTCTCCGGGAAGACGTCGCCGCGGAGATCGAGCGACTCCTGCTTCTTGCCCTTGCCGTCGAGCACGGGAACGGTCGGCATGGCTACTTGGCCTCTTTGACTTTCTGCCGCTGGGCCTTGGTCTGCTTCACGCTCTTGCGCACCATCACGATCGCGCCCGTGTGGCCGGGGATCGCGCCGCGGAGCAGGATCAGGTTCTGCTCCGGGATCACGCGCACGACCGGCAGGTTGAGGATGGTCCGGCGGTCGCCGCCCATGCGGCCCGGAAGCTTGTGACCCGGAAAGACGCGCGACGGATCGGACGACGCGCCGATCGATCCGGGCGCGCGGTGGAACATCGAGCCGTGGCTCTGATCGCCGCCGGCCCAGTTGTGCCGCTTGACTCCACCCTGGAAGCCCTTGCCCTTGCTCACGCCCACGACGTCCACGAACTCGCCCGGCACGAAGAGCTCCACCGTCAGCGTCTGCCCGACCTGGTAGGCTGACGCCGCCTCGGTCTTCTGCAGCCGAACCTCGCGCAGCACCTTCATGGGCCTCTCGACCCCGGCCTTCTTGTAGAGTCCCGCCATGGCCTTGGTGACGTTCTTCTTCGCCGGCTCGAAGCCGATCTGCAGCGCGTCGTAGCCGTCCACGGGCTTGGTCCGGACCCGTACGACGGTGCACGGCCCGGCCTCGACCACGGTCACGGGGATGATGTTGCCGTCCTCCCCGAAGACCTGCGTCATGCCCCGCTTGCGGCCGATCAGCCCCTCTTTCATCGCCATGGCAGCCGTCTCTTTCCTAGAGCTTGATTTCGACGTCGACACCGCTCGGCAGATCCAGCTTCATCAGCGCGTCGACCGTCTGCGGCGTCGGGTCCAGGATGTCGAGCAGGCGCTTGTGCGTCCGCATCTCGAACTGCTCGCGGGAGGTCTTGTCCACATGAGGCGAGCGCAGCACCGTCCAGCGATTGATGATGGTCGGCAGCAGGACCGGTCCCGTCACGCGCGCGCCGGTGCGGCGGACGGTTTCCACGATCTCCTTCATCGAGCGGTCGAGGAGATTGTGGTCGTACGCCTTGAGCCGGATGCGGATCTTCTGGTCGGCGCTGACGGTGACCATATCCTTACTCCGTGATCTCCGCGACGACGCCGGCGCCCACCGTGCGCCCCCCCTCGCGGATCGCGAACCGCAGCTCCTTCTCCATCGCGATCGGCTGGATCAGCTCGATCGCCATCGTCACGTTGTCCCCCGGCATCACCAT
>WNGF01000263.1_pt1 | contig 158795 bp, 153 predicted proteins | sample 5400641 | NCBI WGS metagenome assembly WNGF01 (sample SAMN13153371, study PRJNA577476) | soil metagenome | isolation source: 80 cm soil or saprolite under grassland replicate 2 | place: USA:California | collected 2016-06-15 | reverse complement strand
GGTCGGGCTCAGGTCCCCACCCCGGCCCGGCGGAGCGCCTTCAGCTCCTTTCGGAGGTCGACGACCTCGTCCCGGAGGCGCGCCGCGTACTCGAACCGAAGCTCCTTGGCAGCCTGGTGCATCTCCTCCTCCAGGCTCTGGATGAGGCGTTCGAGCTCCTCGGTCGGCATCTCCACCCGCTCGCGGTGCCGTCGGCCGCGGTCGGGCGACGGCGCTTTCCCCCCGTCGACCGCCATCGACAGCAGGATGTCCGACACCTTCTTGCGGATCGACTGCGGATCGATGCCATGTTCGCGGTTGAACGCCAGCTGGATCTTGCGCCGGCGCTGGGTCTCGGAGATGGCCGCCTTCATCGAGTCGGTGACCGCGTCCGCGTACATCAAGACCGTGCCGTCCACGTTGCGGGCGGCCCTTCCGATGGTCTGGATGAGCGAGGTGTCCGACCGGAGGAACCCCTCTTTGTCGGCGTCGAGGATGGCCACGAGTGAGACCTCCGGGAGGTCCAGTCCCTCCCGGAGCAGGTTGATCCCCACTAGGACGTCGAACTCTCCGAGGCGGAGATCGCGAAGGATCTCGATCCGATGCAGTGTGTCGATCTCCGAGTGGAGGTACCGGACCCGGATGCCCATCTCCATCAGGTAGTCCGTGAGGTCCTCGGCCATCTTCTTGGTCAGCGTGGTGACGAGGACCCGTTGCCCCGCCTCGGATCGCTTCCTGATCTCCTCGATGAGGTCGTCCACCTGCCCCCGGGTAGGTCGGATCTCGACGCCCGGGTCGATCAACCCGGTCGGCCGGACGATCTGTTGCACGACCCGCTTGGATGTCCGAAGCTCGTACGAGCTGGGAGTCGCGGACATGAACACGGTCTGCCGGACCTTCCCGACGAACTCCTCGAACCGGAGCGGCCGGTTGTCCAGGGCCGACGGCAGCCGGAACCCGAACTCGACCAGGGTCTCCTTGCGGGTCTTGTCGCCCTCGTACATCCCGTGGATCTGGGGCACCGTGACGTGGGACTCGTCGATGACGCATAGCCAGTCCTCGGGGAAGTAGTCGAGCAGGGTGTACGGGGCCTCGCCGGGCTGCCGACCGTCGATGTGCCTGGAGTAGTTCTCGATGCCCGAGCAGAACCCCACCTCGCGGAGCATCTCCAGGTCGTAGTTCGACCGCATCCGCAGGCGCTCCGCCTCCAGGAGCTTGCCCTGGGACTCAAGCTGGCCAAGCCGCTCCTTCAGCTCCTTATCGATCCCGGCGATCGCACGCTGCATCCGCTGGTCCGACGCCACGTAGTGGGTGGCCGGATAGATCCACACCTCGGACAGTTCGCCCAGGACCTCCCCGGTCAGCGGGTCGAACCGGGTGATCCGCTCCACGTCGTCGCCCCAGAACTCAACCCGGACGGCGGTCTCCTCGTAGGCGGGGAACACCTCGAGCGTGTCCCCCTGGACCCGGAACTTGCCCCGCACGAAGTTCACCTGGTTCCGCTCGTACATGATCTTGACCAGCCGCGTGATGGCGAAGTCCCGGTCGATGGCCACGCCCCGGTGCAGCCGTAGGACCTGACCCATGTACTCCTCGGGCGTGCCCAGGCCGTAGATACAGGAGACGGAGGCCACGATGAGGACATCCTTCCGGGTGAGCAGCGCGCTTGTGGCCGAGTGGCGCAGCCGATCGATCTCGTCGTTGATCGAGGAGTCCTTCTCGATGTACGTGTCGGTCTGTGGGACGTAGGCCTCAGGCTGGTAGTAGTCGTAGTAGCTGACGAAGTATTCGACCGCGTTCTCCGGGAAGAACTCCCGGAACTCGTTGGCCAGCTGCGCCCCGAGCGACTTGTTCGGGGCGATCACGAGGGTGGGCTTCTGGACCCGCTCGATCACCTGGGCGATGGTGAAGGTCTTTCCCGTCCCGGTGGCCCCGAGCAGCGTCAGGTAGTCCTCGCCGGCCAGGACACCCTGGGCCAGGCTCTCGACGGCGGCCGGTTGGTCGCCCGCAGGCTCGAACTCCGAATGGACCTTGAACGGGGGCATGCGTCGATTGTAGGCGTCTTCGCCGACACCCCTACCGGGCGGCTACATCCGGCCTGCATCGATGATGCTCTGGAGGAACCGACGGGTCCGCTCCTCCCGGGGGGCCGAGAAGATTCGCTCCGGTGGGCCGTCCTCCAGGATCCGGCCGGCGTCCAGGAAGCACACCCGGGCGGCGATGTCGCGGGCGAACCCCATCTCGTGAGTGGCGATGACCATCGTCATGCCGCCGGCGGCCAGCTCCCGGATCACGTTCAGGACCTCGGCCACGAGCTCGGGATCCAGGGCGCTCGTGACCTCGTCGAGCAGCATGATGTCGGGCCTCATGGCCAGGGCCCGGACGATGGCCGCGCGTTGCTGCTGTCCGCCGGACAGCCGGTCCGGGTACTCGTCCCGCTTGTCGGCCAATGCGAACCGCTCCAGCAGCTCGAGGCCCCTAGCCCGGGCCTCCGTCCTCGGCATGCCCAAGGCCTCCATGGGAGCAAGCGTGATGTTCCGGAGCACGGTCATGTGGGGGAACAGGTTGAAGGCCTGGAACACGATGCCGATGTGCCGCCGGATCCGGTTGACGTCCACGCCGGGGGCCGTGATCTCCTCGCCTCGGACGGTGATCCGCCCCGCGTCCACTGGCTCGAGGAGGTTGATGCACCGGAGCATGGTGGACTTCCCCGACCCCGACGCCCCGATCAGGCAGACAACCTCGTGGTCCGCGACGGACAGGTCGATACCCTTCAGGACCTCGAGCGCGCCGAATGACTTGTGGATCCCCTCCAGGCGAAGGGCCTCGCCGTTCCGTCTCACGCTGCCGCCCCGGCCTGCCGACGCCGTCGGTCCCGGGCTATCAGGGCGTCGGTGAACCGCGCCAGCGGGATCGTGATCACCACAAAGAGCAGCGCCGTCGCCAGGTAGGGGGTGAAGTTGAACGTCGCCGAGCTGTCGATCTGTGCCGTGCGAAACGCCTCCACGACACCGATCGAGGCCACGAGGGCGGTGTCCTTCTGCAACCCGATGAAGTCGTTCAGCAGCGGTGGGATGACTCGGCGCACCGCCTGGGGGATCACCACGAACCGGAGCGTCTGCCACCGGGACAGGCCGAGGGAGCGCGCCGCGGCGGTCTGGCTGTCGTGGATGGACTCGATCCCCGCCCGGTAGACCTCGGCCACGTACGCCGAATACACGAGGACCAACGCCACGACGGCCCAGATGAACGGCGACTTCGGCACGCCGCGAAGCTGAAGGGCGGGGGCTCCGAACCCCAGGATGTAGATCACCAGGATCGTGGGGATGCCTCGGAACAGGTCCGTGTAGCCGACCGCCAGGGCCCGGATGGGGAAGAACACCGGGCCCGGCAGGCTCCGCAGGACCGCGATGAACAGCGCCAGCACCAGGATGAATACCTCGGCGATCAGGAACAGCTTCACGTTCAGGACGAACGCGCGGGCGATCCCGGGGAGATCCTCCGTGAACCGCTCGCCGTTGAAGAAGGACCGTTTGATCTCCGGCCAGCCCGGCGAGTTCACCACCACGAGGGTCAGCACGGAGAAGAACACGACGGTGCTCATCAGCGCGATCAGGACTGCACTCCGTCCCTCAGTGCGGGCCTGCCCCGAGAAACGGAGTATCCGGGATCCGCGTCGCTCCCGTTCGTCCTCGATGGGCAGCCGGTCACCGGGACCGGGAGGCTGTCCGGCGCTCACGGCACCTCCCGAAGCCGGACGGCTACGACTGGGCGATTGTCGGGTAGCTCAGCGCCTTCAACCATTTGGCCTGGATGGCGTCGAGCGTGCCCGCGGAGCTCAGGTCCGCGATGGCCTGGTTCACGCAGGTCACCAGGGGGTTCCCCTTCTGGAAGACCATTCCGAAGCGCTCCTGGTCGCCGATCGTGGGGAACTGGCCGACCACGGTCCCCTGCGGGACCTCGCCGATGAGTACCATCACGTAGGCCGTTGGTGCGTCCACCACGATCCCGTCGATCTGTCCCGCGTTCAACGCGGCGATGACGTCATTCGAGTTGTCGTAGACGTTCGGCTGCTCGTCGGGCTGGATGTCATCGACGATGTAGCTGTAGCTCGTGGTCCCGATCTGGGCGCCCAGCTTGTAACTCCGCAGGCCTGCGAAGGTCGTCGCTTCGGTGATGGGCGTTCCCTTCTTGACCACCAGCGCCTGCTGCACGTTGTAGTAGCCGTCGCTGAAGTCCACGGCCTGCGCCCGAACGGGCGAGTACGAGACCTGTCCGATGAAGAAGTCGAAGTCTTTGGGGCCCGGCTTGTACGATTGGTTGAAGTTGACCGGCACCCACGTCACCTGACCCTGTCCGAACCCGAGCTGGTCGGCCACCGCATAGGCGACGGCGCTCTCGAACCCCTCGCCGCTGTACGGGTCACCAGTGCCGTTGTTCGGGTTCGCCTTCCAGGGCGATCCTGGCTTGCTGGCATTGCCGCCGAACCACGGGGCGAACGCGGGGTTGTCGGTGGCGACGGTGAGGTTCCCTTGGTTCACGTACGAAGTGACGTCCTTGGCGCAGGCCGGCGCGGCCGTGGGCGAGCCGCCTCCCGGCTGGACCACCGGGTTCTCCTCCGCACATGCCGCGGCCAGCAACCCAAAGACGGCCATCCCAACAAGCAGCTTCCCCACCGATGACCCCCTCATTTCCTCGGTTCCCACGTGAAGAACCGAACCGCCAGGACGAGCCCGGCGAGGCCCCAGATGGCAAGGACAAGCACGTCCCGCCACAGGAACTCGAACGGCGCGCCGTAGAACCCGGCCCGCATGGCGTCGGCGAAGTGCTTCACGGGGAAGATCCGGGCCACCGTCCTGATCCACTCCGGGGTGTCCACCCCGAACGGGATGAAGATGCCCGACAGGAACAGCAGCGGCAAGATGATCGCGTTCACCACCGCTGGCGCGGCGTCCGCGTTGGGGACGATCGCGGTGGTCGCCAGGCCCAGCGCGGCGAAGCTCATGGCGCCGACCACTACCACGGCGGCGAACTTCACCAGCAGGGTCCCGGTCGGCACGTCGGCACCGTAGAAGACGACGCCGAAGGCGGACGTGATGAGCACCAAGAGGACGGCGATGACCAGGACGTGGAGCACTCGCCCGCCCAGGTAGGCCCACCCGGGCAGCGGCGTCCCCTTCGTGCGTTTGAGGATTCCGGCGTCGCGCTGGAACACCACACCGATGGCGATGTTCGTGTAGGCCGCCGTGATCACGGCGAACGCGGACATGGCGGCGACGTAGTAGGTCGATTGTTTGATGAAGACCCCCGGCGCGACCTCGACGGTGCCACTTCCCAGGAGCGCGGTGAAGATCACCAGGAACATCAGGGGGAACGCGAAGGTGAAGAACGCCGACCCCGGGTTTCGCCAGAACTCCTTGTTCGTGTACCGTACCTGCCGGAGGGCTAGCTCGATGTCGCTCACTCTGCCCCCGCCTCTCCCCCCGTCAGCTCGAGGTAGATGTCCTCGAGCGTTGGTCGGCGGACTTCCAGCCCCTCGAGGTCCGAGCCGCGGTCGAGGGCCCACGCGGTGAGCTCGTGCAACACCTTGGTCGGATGCTCGGTTCGAAGCTCCAGCGTCCCGTCACCGAGCGGGACGTGGCCGAGCGACGGGAGGCCCTCCCGGTCGTCAACCCGGAACCGGATCACCGTTTGGGCGGTGTCGCGGCCGCCGATCGTCGCCGGCGGGCCCTCCGCCACGATCACGCCCTTGGCGATCACCGCGACCCGCTTCGCCAGGTACTGGGCCTCGTCCATGTAATGGGTGGTCAGGAACACCGTCTTTCCCAAGGCGATGAGGTTGCGGACGATCTGCCAGGCGTGCCGCCGGGCGCTGGGGTCGAATCCAGTGGTCGGCTCGTCCAGGAACAGCAGCTCGGGATCTCCGGCCAGGGCGATGGCCACGTCGAGTCGGCGCTGTTGTCCTCCGGACAGCTTGTTCACCCTCGTGTCCCGCTTCTCCGAGAGCCCGACGAGATCGATGACCTCGTCGACGGGCCGGGGGTGAGGGTAGTACTCGCGGTACATGTCGATGGTCTCCCGGACCGTGAGGAACGGATCCACTCCGGTCGACTGGAGGACGATCCCGATCCGCGCCTTGGTCGCCCGGTCGAGCTTCGCCGGGTCCTTCCCCAGCACCCAGGCCTCACCACCCGTGCGCTGCCGGTAGCCCTCAAGGATCTCCACGGTGGTGGTCTTTCCGGCGCCGTTCGGGCCGAGCAACGCGAAGACCTCACCGCGCTCCACTGTGAGGTCGAGGCCGCGAACGGCCTCGATGTCCTGGTACGACTTCCGCAGACCGCGGACCTGGATGACCGGCTCCGCCATGGGCGATGAGCCTATCAAGGCGAGGACTCGACCACGTACCCTTCGCGCTTGTCCACCACGTTCAGCAGCGGCCGGCCCGCCACGAACCTCCGGAGGTTCTCCACGAACAGCCGGACCACCGCCTCCAGCCAGCCCTGGAAATCGCCGGACATGTGCGGGGACACGATCGTGTTGGGCAACTCCCAGAACGGGCTGTCCGGCGGGAGCGGCTCCCGTTCGAAGACGTCGAGGGCGGCGCCACCGATCCGTTCCTCCCGGAGGGCGTCGATCAGCGCCTCCTCGACGACCGTGGTGCCCCGGCCCACGTTGAGGAACCGAGCGCTCGGGTGCATGGACCCGAACACCGAAGCATCGAAGAGGTGACGGGTTGCCGGGGTTGCGGGCAGCGCGTCCACCACGTAGTCGGCCCACCCGGCTGCGCCGGCCAGACCCTCCGTCCCGGCGATCGACTCGAAGACGTCGTCCCCCGACCTCGCTCTCCGCCCCACTCCGCGGACCTCCATCCCCAGATCCCGGCCGGCGCGGCCTATGGCCCTGCCGATGGGCCCCACCCCAGCGACCAGCAGCCGCTTGCCGGCCAACAGCTCCGTCGGCCGGTGCCGCCACTCCCGCTGCCGTTGGCCCTCGACCACGCCGAGCAGGCCCTTGGCGAAAGCCAGCAGCAGCCCCACGACGTACTCCGCGATCGCCTGGTCGAAGATCCCGCGGGCGTTCGTCACCACCACGTCGCTGTCGACCAGGTCCGAGAACAGGAGCCAGTCGACACCGTCGGACGCCGACTGGATCCACCGAAGTCCCCCCGCCTTGGGCCACACCTCCGGGAGCAGCTCGCGAATCGATCGCCAGGCGAAGACGGCGTCCGCGTCGGCGATGGCCTCGGCCAGCGCCGGGGCAGACGCCGCGTACGACAGATCGGCCATCGTCGCCGCCGCATCGATCCCCGGCGGTGGATCCTCCACGGTCGCCCCCATCACGACCACCGCGGGACGCCGGCGCCGCTGCTCGCTCACAGGCGCTTTCTCCCGCCGAAGCCCGATTCGAGGTCGTGCCAGTGCGCCACGTGATCCTCCCCGAGCCGCCAACACAGGAAGATCCGACGGCCTTCGCGCTCGCCGGGGAAGTCGACCAGGCCAGTCTCGGGGTCCCGCAGCAGGATGTCCCGGCCGGCCAGGGCCTCGATGTCGGCCTTCAGGGACGCCCTGGCCTCCCAGTAGTCCGTGCCCTCGGTGCCGCCTCCGTCGGCGGCCACCTGCCCGCGGATCCGTTCGGCTGCTCGCAGGATCACCTGTCGGTTCGCTCGCACGCGCTCAAGCACGACCCGGAGCTCGGGGAGCGAGGCGTCGGCTTCCTCGACCGAGTACGTCCGCTCGGCGGCCATCACAACCCCAGCACCGCCGGGAGTTCGTCGAGCGTCGTGATGCGCGTCGCGTTCGCGTCGGGGAACCGCTCCCGCCGGTCGAGCAGGACGGGGAACATTCCGGCCGCGGCGGCCGGCTCCACGTCGAACTCGGGGTTGTCCCCCACGTAGGCGGAGCGGTCAGGGGTCACGTCGGCCCGTTCCATCGCCAGCTGGAAGATCCGAGGGTCGGGCTTCTCCAGGCCCTCGATCCCGGAGATCACCCGCACGTCGAAGAAACCGGTCACGCCGAGCTGATCGAGCAGACGTTCCAGCCATTCCTCGAAGTTCGACACCACCCCGAGCTTCGGACCGGCGTCGCGGAGCTTGCTCAACACCGGGACGACGTCGTCGAAGAGCGAATAGTTGGCCAGGTCGGTGAACTCGCGATACACCGTGTCGATCAGCCCGTCCGAGTCGGTGATCCCGATCTCACGGAAGAAGACGGCGTAGACGTCGTGCCAGAACAGGCGAGACTTCTCGGGGGTGGTCGTCCACAGTTCCTTGGTCCTGGCCGCTTCACGAAACCGATCGAAGACTACGTGGATGCGGTCCGTGATGGTCTCGGGCCCCACGTCGAAGCCCTCACGCTTCAGGATCCGCGAGAACAGTTCAGCGAACGTGGGATGGGGGTGGACCAGCGTTTCCCCGGCGTCGAAGAAGATCGCTTCGAACCTCACGGCCCGATGATATCGACCGGCTCCGGCTCACCTCGCGCCGGCCCGTGCCAGGGCGTCCACGTCCCGCCACACCCGCTCCACCCGGCCCTCGAGGTCCTCAAGCGTCCCCTCGTTGTCCACCAGGACGTCGGCCACCTCTGCCTTGGCTTCCAGCGGCAGCTGTGCGGCGATCCGAGCCTGGACGTCGCGTTCCGCCATGCCCCGATCTCGCATCAGCCGCTCGATCTGGGTGGCCACCGGCGCGGATACCACGATGAGGAAGTCGAAGGCCGTGTGCATCCCGGTCTCGACCAGCAGGGGCGCGCTGAACACCACCACCCGATCGGAGCCTCGGTATTCCTCACACCCTTCGGCGAACATCCGTCGCACCTCCGGGTGCACGATGCTCTCTAGATCGCGACGGGCAGCTGGGTCGGAGAAAACGATGCTAGCCAGCGCCTCCCGGTCCAGCCCCCCACCGGGAGCCAGCACATTGGGGCCGAACCGCTCGACGACCTTGTCGAACCCGGGGGTGCCCGGCGCCACCGCCCGGCGGGCCAGGACGTCGGCGTCGAAGACGACAGCACCCCGCTGCTCGAGCATCCGTGCGACGGTGGACTTGCCGGTTCCGATCCCGCCGGTGAGGCCGACGAGCAGCATCGGAACTGTTACTCGGCGCGGCCCTCGCGCCGGCGAAGGTCCTCCAGGATGGCCTCGAGCGAGACGTCCTCGTCGGCGGCAGCCGCCTCCTCTGCCGGCGCGGCCTCTCCCGGCGCTTCGGGCGTTTGCGGGCCCTCGCTCGGGGCCTCGGCCGCTTCAGCCGCCCCCGACCCGTCCTGGGTCGGACCGGGCGCCTGGGCCAACGGTTCCGCGGATGCTTCGACGACCGGCTCCTCGCTCACCGGGGCCGCCTCGGGCACGGTGGACGGTGCGCCTTCGGGGCGGATCTCCTCTTCGTCCGCCTCGATCTCCCTCTCCGTCACGGCGGGCAGGGCCCCGCCCACCTGGCGCATCGACAGGCTGATGCGGCGGCGGGCCACGTCGACCTCGATGACCTTCACCCGGACCTGGTCACCGACGGACAGCACGGACTCGGGGGAATCCACGTGCTGCTCGGAGAGCTCGGAGATGTGTACGAGGCCCTCGATGCCGGGGGCGACACGGACGAAGGCGCCGAAGGGCACGAGCTTCGTGACCTGGCCCTCGATGATCTCGCCGGCCTGGTACTTGCGCTCGAACTCCTTCCATGGGTCTTCCTGGGTGGCCTTCAGCGATAGCGAGACGCGCTCCCGCTCCAGGTCCACGTCGAGGATCTCGACCTCCACCTCCTGCCCGACCTGGACCACCTCGCTCGGGTGGTCCACGTGCTTCCACGACAGCTCCGAGACATGCACGAGACCGTCCACCCCGCCCAGGTCCACGAACGCCCCGAAGTTCACGATGGAGGACACGGTCCCCTTGCGCCGCTCGCCCTTCTGGAGCGACTCCAGGAACTTCTTGCGCCCCTCGCTCTGGGATTCCTCCAGGAACGCCCGGCGCGACAGCACGACGTTGTTGCGGTTCCTGTCGAGCTCGATGATCTTGGCCTCGATCTCCTGGCCCACGTACGGATGCAGGTCCCGGACCCGACGAAGGTCGACCAGGGAGGCCGGCAAGAAGCCGCGGAGGCCGATGTCCACGATCAGGCCGCCCTTCACCACCTCGATGACGGGGCCCTTGATCGTGCCACCGGACTGCATGACCTCCTCGATCCGACCCCACGCCCGTTCGTACTGGGCGCGCTTCTTCGACAGGATGAGGCGGCCTTCCTTGTCCTCCTTCTGGAGGACGAGGGCCTCGATCCTGTCCCCGACGTGCACGACCTCGTTCGGGTCGATGTCGTGGCGGATCGAGAGTTCCTTGGCCGGAATGACCCCTTCGGACTTGTAGCCGATGTCGAGGAGGACCTCGTCCCGGTCGATCTTGACGACCATTCCCTCGACGATGTCACCGTCTTTGAAGTCGCGGAGACTGGCCTCGACCGCGTCGACCAGTTCCTCGGGTGTCAGGTCGCGCTCGGGCGCGGCCTTGGCTTCGCTCGTCTCGATGTGAACCATCTCCTCCTTCGTGCGCGCGACGTGCCCACCTGCGGCGGGGTGGATTGCGGTGATGCGGACGCGCCTCGCGGCCCGGGAATGGTAGCTACCTGGGCAAACGCCCGTCAACGGGTCGCGGCATCTGTGGCCGGCGACGCGGCGTCAGTGACCGGCCGGCGCCGCTTCGGCCCAGTTCCGGCCCCAACCGATATCCGCCCGGAGGGGCACGGACAACTCGTGGGCCTGTTCCATCTCGTTCTTCACCAGCGCGGCGGCCTCCTCCACCTGAACCGCCACCACCTCGAAGACCAGCTCGTCGTGCACGGTGAGGAGCATATGGATCTGGAGGGACGAGGCCCGGATCGCCCGGTCCACCCTGATCATCCCGAGCTTGAACACGTCGGCCGCGCTCCCCTGGATCGGCGCGTTCAGGGCCATCCGCCGGCCCAGATCCCGCACGCGAGGGTTGGACGCCTGGAGCTCGGGGATGTACCGGCGCCGTCCCAACATGGTCTCGGTGAAGCCCTCTGCCGCTGCCCTGGCCACCTGCCGGTCGAGGTAATCCCGGATCTGGGGGAACGACTCGAAGTACGCGTCAAGGATCTCCTGAGCCTCGTCGGGGGCGATGTCCAGGCGCTGGGCCAGGCCGAACGCACTCATCCCGTAGGCCAGTCCGTAGTTCACCATCTTGGCCCGGTTGCGGAGCGACGCGTCCACCTTTTCCTCGGGGAACCCGAACACGCGGGCGGCCGTGGCGGCGTGGATGTCGCGCCCCTGGGCGAATGCCGATTTCAGGCCCTCGTCGGCGGACAGATGGGCCAGGATCCGGAGCTCGATCTGCGAGTAGTCGGCCACCAGCAGGAGCTGGTCCCCCGAGCCCGGGATGAACGCTCTGCGGATCTGCCGCCCCAGCTCCCCTCGGACCGGGATGTTCTGGAGGTTGGGGTTCGACGAGGAGAGCCGTCCGGTGGTCGCGCCGGTCTGATTGAACGTGGTATGCACGCGGCCGTCCGCCGGATCCACCTGCCGGGGCAGAGCCTCCAGGTACGTCGAGTTCAGCTTGTCGAGCTCTCTCCACGAGAGGAGCGCATCCACGATGGGGTGCTGATCGCGAAGCTTCTCCAGGACCGAGGCGTCGGTGGAGAGCTGCCCCTTCGGCGTGCGTTTGCCCGGCGACAAACCGAGCTTGTCGTACAGGATGGCCCGGAGTTGGGGTGGTGAGTTCAGATTGAACTCCTCTCCCGCGAGCCGGTAGATCTCGGCCTGCAACGTGGCCATGCGGTCTCGGACGTCCTTCGCCATGCCATTCAAGTACTCGACGTCGAGGGCCACTCCGCGGGCCTGCATCCGGGCGAGGATGGAAGACAGCGGCATCTCCACCTCGTCGAGCAGCCGGCGCAGCCCGGCCCGATCGATCCGCTCTGCCAGGGCCGGGGCCAGGAGGGCCACCGCGGCGGCCTCGGCCGCGACCACCCGCCAGGACTGGCCGAACAACTCACCCTCGGCCTCCCCCTGCATCCCGGCCAAGGGGTCCGACCCCAGGTACTGCTGGGAAAGGGCGCTCAGGTCGAAGGTCGTGCCGGCCGGATCGAGCAAGTGCGCCGCAAGGATGGTGTCGAACGCCACGCCGGCGACCGTGCGCCCGGAGGCGATGACGGCCGCCTCCGTGTCCTTGGCATCGTGCGTCCACTTCAGCGCCGACGCGTCCGACAGGCCGCGGGCAACCGGGTCGAGCGTTTCCAGGAACGCGTAGGCGGCCTGCCCGCCGCCGAGCGATACGGCCACGCCCCGGATCGATCGTCCCTCGAGATCAAGGCGAACGGCTTTCGGCCCCAGGTCCGCGATGAGGGAGCCGACCTCCTGGGCCGAGGTCTCCCGCAGATCGAGGTCCGCCAGGTCGGCCGCGGGCTTGGGGCCGCGGCCCACGTCCTCGAGCCGTTCGAGAAGCGTTCGGAACTCGAGCGAGGTGAACAGGCGGTGCACCGCGTCCATGTCCCACTCGCCCATCACGCTTTCGTCCGGGCTGAGGTCCAGCTTCAGGTCGGTATTGAGCCGGGCCAGATCCTTGTTCAACAGGAGCTGATCCCCAGCCTCCTCGATGGAGGTCCGGAGCTTCCCCTTGAGCTCCGAGGAACGAGCCAGGAGATCCTCCACCGAGCCGAAATCCTGGACCAGCTTCGATGCGGTCTTCTCCCCCACGCCCGGGACGCCGGGGATGTTGTCCGATGTGTCGCCCTTGAGTGCCACGTAATCCAGATACCGCTCCGGTGACAGGCCGAACCGGTCTTGGACCGCACGCTCGTCGTACAGGGCGATGTCGGAGATTCCCCGACGGTTGAACATGACCTTGATCCCCGGCCGGACCACCTGGAAGAAGTCGCGGTCGGCGGTGACGATGACGACCTCGATCCCGGCCTCCGCCGCCTGGACCGCAAGGGTGGCGATGACGTCGTCGGCCTCGTGCCCCCCCACCCCGATCACCGGCACCCGGAGGGTCTCCAGGACCTCGACGATCAGCCCGAGCTGCTGGCGGAACTCATCGGGGGCCTCGGGCCGGCCTGCCTTGTACTCGGCGTACTTCTCGAGCCGGACTGTTGGAGCCCCGATGTCGAAGGCCACCGCGATCAGGTCGGGACGCTCCTCGGCCAGGAGCTTGATGAGCATCGAGGTGAAGCCGTAGACGGCGTTCGTCACCTGCCCGGTGCTGGTGGTCAGGGATTGCGGCAGGGCGAAGAAGGCCCGGTACGAGAGGCTGTGCCCGTCCAGGAGGAAGAATCGCTTGGGGGGATCGCTCACGCTGCTGGCCACCGAGGGGATTGTAGACGCGGCCTCCGACGGCCCCCCCGCCGATCGAGGCACGCTCTTCGGCATCGATGAGACTGAGTAGAATCCGACTGGCCCAGTAGGATTCGGCCGGTTTTTCGGGCCCGAGGAGCGAGGAGATCTCGAGGACGTGAGCACGCTGCAGACGGTCATCCTGGGAGCGGTGGCCGGGTTCACCATCTTCGTCGGACTCCCGATGGGCCGAGTGCGGCACCAGAGCAAGGCGCTGAAGACCTTCCTCAACGGGGTCTCGGCGGGCATCTTGATCTTCCTGCTGTTCGACATCCTCGAGCACGCCACCGAACCCTTGGAGGATGCCGTCAACCGGGGCGCGTGGGCCCACCTGGCGGCCGTCGGGCTCCTGTACGGGGCCGGATTCGGGGTGGGACTCCTCGGCCTCCTCCATGTCGGGCGGGCTTGGCGTCGGCGGCCCGGCGCGAGCGTCGGGCCGGGCGCCATGGCCTTGGCCGAGGCCGACGTGCGGGGGGAGGCCCTTCGGGTCGGCATGTCGATCGCCATCGGGATCGGGCTCCACAACTTCTCGGAGGGACTGGCCATCGGCCAGGCCGCGACGGCCGGCGAGGTGTCGCTGGCCCTCCTGCTGGTGATCGGTTTCGCCCTGCACAACGGCACCGAGGGGTTCGGCATCGTGGGTCCGCTGGCCGCCGCCGGCGAGCGGGCCTCGTGGGGCTGGCTGCTCCTGGCCGGCGTCGTCGGTGGCGGGCCGACGTTCCTGGGGACGGTCGTGGGGACGATGTTCCACTCGGATCTGGTGTTCGTTGCGTTCCTCGCGCTGGCCGCCGGTGCCATCCTCTACGTCGTCGGGGAGTTGTTCAGCGCCGGTCGTCGGTTGTCCTGGGAGATCACGTTGTGGGGCGTGTTCGCCGGATTCGTGTTGGGACTCGGCACCGAACTCGTCCTGATCGCGGCGGGCGCCTGATCGGTCGTCACTCCGCGTCACGACGGATCGTCGATCGTTGTCACTCTTTCTTCCATGGAGCGAACCGGGTCGCTACCAGCGTGGTTGTTCCGAATCCCTTGCAGCGCAAGTAGGCGTTTCGCGTTGACAGGTCACAGGCGCCTCGCTAGATTTCGCTCCGGTCCCGAGCGGTCGCAGGGACCGGGAGGCCGGAAGGTGCCTCCGGGAGAGAGACTTTCCGAAGGGGCGCGAGTTCCTAAGGAAAACTTGCTTCCGGGCGGCGGCCGGTCGACCGGGGATCCGGGTCGCTTGGGGCCAGCATTTGACGGGTCGAGGAACCGAGTAGACAACGCTCGCGTATGGGGAAGGCGTGAGCGGCTCCAAAGGTTCCTCGGCCCGTCTTTGTCCTCCGGTCCCCTGATCCGGTCGCCGGCCGCTCTCTGGTCATCGAGCGATGACGATCACCCCGGTCATCCCCAGCGACTGATGGAACCGGCAGAAGAACGGATACTCCCCCGGCCCCCCCAGGAACGCGGCGATGTCGCGGATCACCAATCGTCGGCCGGGCGCCACATCCTGGGAGTAGGTCGTCCCGGGGATCGTGACATTGTGGACGTTCCGCCCGTCGTTCTGGACGACGAGGTCCCGGCCCGGGCCGATGGGGGTGGTGGGGTGCGCGTCGTGGAAGTGGTAGTCGATGGCCGTGACCACGTAGGCGGGACGGGCTGTCTTGCTCCACACCGTGGGTGCGAGGACCACCACGGCCACGGCGGCCACGGCCAGGATCCCCCGGGCCCGGACCGACTTCACCCGAGCCTCACAACACTTTGGCCAGGAATTGTTGCAGCCGTTCGGTCTGGGGGTTGGCGAAGACCTCCGTGGGATTGCCCCGCTCCACGACCATCCCGCCGTCGGTGAAGATCAACCAGGTCCCAACCTCGCGGGCGAACCCCATCTCGTGGGTCACCACCATCATGGTCATCCCCTCCTCGGCGAGTTGCCTCATGACGTCCAGCACCTCGCCAACGAGCTCCGGGTCCAGGGCCGAGGTCACCTCGTCGAAGAGCATCAGCGTCGGTCGCATGGCCAGCGCTCGCGCGATGGCCACCCGCTGCTGTTGCCCGCCGGACAACGCGCCGGGGTAGGCGTCGGCCTTCCCGGCCAGGCCCACCCGCGTGAGCTGCTCCATGGCCCGCTCCTTCGCCTCCGTGGCATCCACCCTGAGCACTTTCTGCAGCGCAACGGTGATGTTGCGAAGGGCGGTCATGTGCGGAAATAGGTTGAAGGCCTGAAACACGATCCCCATGCGGGTTCGCACCCGGTTCAGGTCAGTCCGACAGTCCGTGATGTCGTGCCCCTCGAACCACACGTGGCCCTTGCTCGGGATCTCCAGCATGTTCACGCATCGGAGCAGTGTGGATTTCCCCGAACCGGACGGTCCGACGACGACCTGGACCTCGCCCGCGTCGAGCTCGAGGTCGATGCCCTTGAGGACGTGATGTTCCCCGAACCACTTGTGGATACCCTCCAGGCGAACGACCACCTTGTCGTCGGCATCCAATTCAGGCCGCTCCCGCGATGCCCACGAGCCCGCTCCGGAGTTTGCGCTCGGCAGCGTTCACGATGCCGATCAGCGGCAGCGTGACCGCCAGGTATCCGAGTGCAGTGCCCACGAAGTACGTGGCGTTGAACGTGTCCGAATACCCTTCCTGCCCAATACCGAACAGCTCCTCCTGCCCCAAGATGACACCGAGGACGAAGATGAGCGACGTGTCCTTGATCAGGATGACGAACTCATTCAAGAGTGGCGGGATCACACGCCGGACCGCTTGGGGGACGATCGCGTACCGCATGGCTTGGGCATAGGACATGCCCAGGGATCTGGCGGCCTCGATCTGCCCGCGTTCGATCGACTGGAGCCCCGCCCGGAACACCTCCGCCGAGTAGGCGCCCATGTTCAGCGCGAAGACCAGGATCGCCGTGAAGACGGTACCGATGTTGAGATTGAAACCGAAGGTGAACACTGCGTAGAAGAACGAGAGCTGCCAGATCAACGGAGTTCCACGGAAGAAGTTGATGTAGGCGCGCGCGGGAGCCCGAACGACCCTCCGTCTCGACAGTGTGAACAGGGCGAGGATCAAGCCGATCGCGATTCCACCGGCCTCGCCGAGGAACGCCATGTACAGGGTCCGGCCGGCGGCCTCGAGGAACAGGTGGAACGTTCCCTTCAAGTATGTGAAGTTGAGGACGTTGCGAACGAAGGGGAACAACAGGTCCCCGGAACGGAACCAGAGGACGAAGAGGGCAACGAGTACCGCCTGAACCCCCAGGACCGCTCCGGCGATCGCATGTTCCCGTTTGCGGCGCGTGTCCAATCGCTTGTAGGTGCCCCAGCCGGCCACCACGGCCGCGCCGCCCAGGGCGATCGCCAAGGCGAGGACGGTCGTTTCCGCCTGCGACCCAAGCGCGGTGACGATGTTGCAGACGCCTCGTGCACCAAGCGCCTCGTTCAACTTCAGTCCGGCCGCTTGGCACTCGGGCGTGATAGACCCGCCCCCGACCGCCCACGCGATCTGCAGGGCGAGGGTTCCGCCAATGGCGAGGGCGATGGCGGTGCAGCCGGCGACGAAGATCGATACGGGCCACGGTGCCGTGGGGCCCCGGACGTCGGGAGCGGTCTCTAGTGCCTCCTCGACGGTCCCTGTGACGGCTGCGCTCATCGGACCTCCCCTTCACGGGGCGGGATGGGCCCCCGTCGCCTGCGACGGGGGCCCATCCTCCGACCTCGATTCACGCGGGCTGGAACTCCGCCGGCACCGGGACGCCGGGGAAGTACTTCGTGAAGATCGTCGCGTACGTCCCGTCCGCGATCACCTCTTGGAGCCCATCGTTCCAAGCCTGCACCAACGCCGTGGATCCCTTGGCGAATGCGAAGGCGTATTTCTCGTTGGTGTCGATCTGCTGGACCATCTCGAGGCTGGGGCGCGTCTCGATCTCGGCCGCCGACGACGGTGCATCGTTTACGACGCCGACGACGTTCCCGGCTTCGAGGTCCGTGAACGCCTGAGGCGCTGCCGGGTAGCTCTTGATCTGGATGCCCTTGGGGGCCAGGTTGTCTTTGGCCCACTGCTCACCGGTGGTGCCAGCCTGAACCCCGACGACATCCCCCGACGTCAGGTCGTCGACGGATTTGACGTCCGGGGTCTGCTGCGTGTTCACGGTGAAGCCCTGCTCCGAGTTGTAGTAGAAGTCGGAGAAGTCCACGGTCTGGGCCCGCTTCTTGCCGACGGATCCGGTGGCGGTCACTGCGGCGGCGACCATGTCGAACTTGCCTTGGTTCACCTGGGTGAAGATGGTGTTGAAGTTGGCCTTCACCCATTCGACCTTGAGATCGAGCTTGGCGGCGATGGCGTTCGTCAGCTCGACGTCGAAGCCGGTCGGCTCCTCGCTCCCCGGCTTCACCGTCTCGAATGGCTTGTAGTCGAGGCATGAGCCGACCGTCAAGATCCCCGACCCCTTGATCGTCGTGATTCCCGGGGTCCCGCTCCCCCCTCCAGAGGGCGTCTCCTTGCTGGCGCACGCCGCTACGATCAGCCCGAAGACGGCCAGCGCGGCCACGATTCCGATCAGGCGACTCCTCAAGGTCCCCTCCTTACTCGCCCGAGCTGTGTGCCCGGGTCGCACCCTGGGTCACACGGCCCATTATGGTCGAAAGGGCTATCGTTTCGCTTCTCCCGGGCACGCGCAAGCGGCGCGCCGGGCCTCACCGGGCGTGCGTGGCGGTGTCCGGAGGGGGATCCACCGTCCTCCCTCGTCCCGGTACAGACGGACTCGCGCGGACGACCGGGTCAACTCGCCGTCCGGCCGGAACATGTAGGTGCCGGCCAGGCCCCGGTACGTCTCCCTCTCCGACAGGAACGCCAGGACCTCCGCGCCGGACGCCGCTCCGGCCCGGATGGCCCGCACGAACATCCCGGCCGTGTCCCAGGCCTCGGCGGCGAAGGCCCCCGGAGGCACCCCGAAGTCGGCCTGGTAGTCCTGGATGAACCGCTGGGACGCGAGTTCGGTTGCGGTGGATAGGTCCGCGCAGGGACACGCCGCCACGGTTCCCAGGCCGGCCCGGCCGGAAGCGGCCAGGTACGCCGGGTCCTTCATTGCGTCGCCCCCCACGAAGGAGATCCTTCGGCCGCCCGCTCCGTGGAGGGCCCGACGAACGAGCGCCCCGGTGGTCGAGGACCCTCCCCACACGACGACGCCGCACCGCGCTCTCGAAACGGCAGGCGCGATACGGAGCGAGCCCGGCTCTGTCGCCGCGGTGTGCCAGCGAAGCACCACCTCGGAGGTGGTGGAGGCGGCGACCGCTCCCAGGAGGGCCCTTGACCCCGAGCTCCCGTCTCCGAGCACGCAGGCGCCCCGTCGCGGCGACGGGACCGAGTCGACGAACGCCGCGATGGCGCGTCCTTCCATCGTCACGTCCGCCACGGTTCGTCGCCAGGCCATCCATCCCCGTTTCGACAGGTTCGGGCCGAGGGGCGACAGCGTGAGCGTGGGCACGCCCGCGCCGTCGAGAACGTTCCCGGCCGCCGACTGCTCCCGCCCGGTCATGGAAGGGGCTGCGATGGCCCCCACGAAGGCCGGGTCCGCCACGATCTCCCGGGCCGCGGCCGCCGCCGTCGCGGCTTCACCGCCGGTGTCCACACCGGTCAGCTCGACCGAGACGGGGAGGCCATGTCCGAGCGCGGCCGTGTCGAACGCGAGCCTCGCTCCCTGGAACGCGGGTGCCGACCGCGCGGCCGCTTCATCCGACGAGAGGTCCTCGAGGAACGCCACCTTCAGCTGCACCGGGAAGGGTGGCACCGAAGTGGAAGCTCCGGGAAGGCCGGGCTCGCCGCTCGTGCAACTCGCGAGGGCGATCAGCATCAGGCCAATGAGGAAAGCGAGCCTTCGTGCCCTGGCGGAAGCCGGCAAGATTGTGAATCTGCGCATGGTGTCCTTCGAGTGTATGGCGTGCACGCCCTGGGCCGATGACACCCGACCTCAGTGTCAGCCCCTTTCGCTAGGCTCTCCCGAAGTCTCGAGATTGGAGTACGAAACGCGCCCTGGCCATCAGTTCGATCATGTCTCATTGCTGATCCGCGATGGATTCGGCGATGAGCGGATCGGCGCGTTGACCGGGATCCCGAGATCGACGGTCCGCGACTGGCGACGCAAAGGGCGTCCCGGCTTGCGTCAGAGAACCGCAGCGCTTGACTGCCCACGATGCGGCGGTTCCATCTCTGACGAGTCTGCCTATGCCTATCTCCTGGGTCTATACCTCGGTGACGGCTGTATCTCCGAACTGCCGCGCGCCCTGCGCCTGCGATTGGTTCTCGATGTTCGATACCCGTCCATCATCCAGGAAGCCAAAAGGACCATCGGTGCCATGCATCGGACTGGAAAAGTGGGAGTCCTGCAGAGGGCAGGGTGCGTCGAGATCTCGTCGTATTGGCAGCACTGGCCATGCGTCTTCCCGCAGCACGGACCGGGGCGAAAGCATCTACGGCGGATCGAGCTCGCTCCTTGGCAGAAGATGATCACTGACAGACAGGCCCCGTGTTTCTTGCGCGGCCTGATCCATTCTGATGGGTGCCGGTCATTGAACCGCGTCAATGGAGGCGAATATCCGAGGTACATCTTCACGAACACGTCATCGGACATCCTGAAGATCTTCTGCGATGCTTGCGAGACGTACGGCGTGGCGTTCCGAAGGATGCGGTGGAATGCTATCTCGGTCGCGCGTCGTCCCGACGTCACAAAGCTCGACCGAGTCATCGGTCCCAAGTCCTGAACCAGCCGCCCGCTCGGATAGACTTGGATCGGCCGGGGTGGAGAAACCAGGTAGACTCGGCGCCCTCAAAAGGCGCTGGGCTTCGGCCCGTGAGGGTTCGAATCCCTCCCCCGGCACAACTAGACGACGTGAGCCTCCCGGACGAGGTCGCCTCGCTGGAATCGCTCGAGCGAGAGGCCGGAGACGTCAACCGTCATCGCTTGGCCTTGCACGATCATCTCGGCCAGGAGCTTCCCCACGATCGGCGCGTGCTGGAACCCGTGCCCGCTGAACCCACAGGCCAGGTACAAGCCGGCGGGATCCGTCACCGGCCCGATGATCGGGTGTCGGTCGGGAGTCATCTCGTAGAGCCCTGCCCACATGCGGGCGATCCCTGCCCGCTCGAGCGGGGGGAAGACCCGGACGGCGGTCGGGACCAGCTCGTTCGCCACCAGCGCCTCGTCGACCGTCGTGTCGAACGACGCTCGCTCGGTGGGGCTGCCCATCCCCATCAGGACACCGGGACCCTCGCGATGGAAGTAGAAAGTGGTGTCGGCGTCGACCACCAGCGTCTTGCGGTCGGGGGCTCCCGGGAAGGGCCCCGTCACCACGACGTTGCGGGGTACCGGCTCCAGAGGCAGCACCACCCCACATGTCTTCGCCAGGAGGCCGGCCCACGGCCCCGCCGCGTCGACGACCACGTCGGTCCAGATCGGACCCTCGCTGGTCTCGACCCCGGTGACCCGCGCTCCGTCTGTGAGGACGGCGCGCACTTCGACGCCGGTCCGCAGCTCGGCGCCGGCACCTCGCGCGATCGTGGCGTACCCGGCCGTCAGCCCTGAGGGATCGGCGATCCCGTCGTCCGGGCAGAACGTCGCACCGATCATCCCGTCCAGGCCGAGGCCCGGAGCGAGTGCTCCCGCCTCCTCCGGCTGAAGCAGCCGGGCGTCGACTCCGAGCCCGCGTTGGAGCTCGGCTGCGGCCACGAACGACCGCCACGACGTCTCGCTCCGGACGAGGAACAGGTAGCCGTCCTGGTGGACGTCGAGCGGGACGCCGTGCGTCTCCCGGAACGACAGGATCATCGGGACGCTCGCCAAGGAGAGCCGAATGTTGACCTCGCTCGAGAACTGGTGCCGGAAGCCACCGGCGCAGGCCCCGGTGGAGCCCGTTCCCAGGGCGTCCTCCCGTTCCAGCAGTAGCACGCGACCGGCCCCGGCGGCGGCCAGGTGGTATGCGGTGCTGGCCCCGACCACGCCCCCGCCCACCACCACCACGTCCGCGGTCTCGGTCATGCGCCCAGCCGGTCCACGGCGGCTCGCGCCACCACGAGGTCCTCGAAGGCCACGCCGACGGACTTGAACACGGTGACGTCCTCGGGGCTTCGACGAACCGTCACGCCGTGCACGACCTCCGAGAGGTCGGCTACCACGTGGTCCGGTCCGATGGATCCCGCCCCGAGCGGGATCAGGAGGTCACCGGCCTCGGCCAGGGCCACCTCCCTGGTCTCCACCACCACTCGTCCCCGGCGAATCGTTTCGTCATCGAGCTCGCGGGTCTGCGGCGTGTAGGCACCGATCGCGTTGACGTGGGACCCCGCGGACAGGAGCGATCCTTCGAACACCGGTGTGGGACTCGTGGTGCAGGTGCAGACGATATCGGCAGCCCTGACTGCGTCCGGCCCGGCAACCTCCGATGTCACGCCCATCTCCCTCGCCGAGCCGGCCAGCGCCTCCGCCCGGCCCGCCGTCCTCGACACGAAGGTCACACGGTCAATCGGGCGAACGGCGAGCATGGCGTCCAGATGCGCGCGGGCTTGCGTCCCCGCCCCGAAGATCACCAGGTGGGCCGCTTGGTCGCGCGCCAGATACCGCGTGGCCAGACCGGAGACCGCACCGGTGCGAAGGGCCGTGATGGCCTCGCCGTCGATGGCCGCTTCGGGTTCCTGGGTCCCAACCGAGAACAGGACGTACAGCCCCTGGATGAGCGGCCGCCCCACCTCGGCGTTCCCCGGGGTGACCGTGAGGAGCTTGACCCCAGTCCCCAGGGGCCCGGTGGCCGGCATCGCCACGAGCGAGCCCGCCCCCGTTTCGATGTGGGTCCGGAGTGGTGCGGCCGGGAGCGCATCCGAGCCGAACGCCGCCTCGAGGGCATCGATCGCGGCCTCCATGGAGAGCAATCTCCCCAGCCGGTCGGCGTCGATGAAGGGGAACTCGCTCACAGCTCCCCCAGGTACGCCTCCCGCATCAGGGGGTTGTTCAGCAGGCTCTCGGCGGTGTCGGCCAGCACGACCTGGCCCGTCTGCAACACGTATCCGCGGTCGGCGATCGACAGTGCCATGTTCGCGTTCTGCTCCACGACGAAGATCGTCGTTCCCAGCTCGTTGATGTCCTTGATGATCTTGAACACCTGGTCCACGAGGACGGGCGCCAGGCCCATTGATGGCTCGTCCATCAGCAACACCTTTGGCTTGGCCATGAGGGCCCGGCCCATGGCCACCATCTGTTGCTCTCCACCCGACAGGGTCCCGGCCTTCTGCGACAGGCGCTCGCGGAGCCGGGGGAAGGTCTGCAGGACCTCGTCCATGTCCTTGGCGATGGCCTTGCGATCGCGACGCTGGTACGCGCCGAGCTCCAGGTTCTCCTTGACGGTCATGTTGGCGAACAGCCGGCGGTTCTCCGGGACCATCGAGATCCCTCGACGGACCACCTCGGTCGTGTCCAAGCCGCTCACCACCTCGTCGTCCAGCAGTACCTCTCCCTCGCTTGGCTTCACGAAACCGAGGATGGTCTTCAACGTGGTGGTTTTGCCGCTGGCGTTTCCTCCGAGCAAGCAGGCGATCTCGCCCGGGAAGATCTCGACGTTTACATGGCGAAGCACGGAGATCAACCCGTAGTGGGTGCTCACGTCCCGCATCTCGAGGATGGCCCGGCGACCTCCCGCACCCTGCCCGTCGCCCCGGGTGTCCGCCTTCGGCGTGCCGGGCTCGCCCACGCCGGCGCTCACCCGGCCGCCGCCTTCCTGCCCAGGTAGGCCTCGATGACGCGTTCGTTGTGGGCGACCTCCTCGTATGTGCCCTCCGCGATCTTCTTCCCGTAGTCGAGCGCCACCACGCGGTCGGACACCCCCTTCACCACGCGCATGTCATGTTCGATCACCAGGATGGTGAGGCCGCGGTCCTTCCGCAGGCGCCAGATCTGGTCCGTCAGCTCGAGCGTCTCCTTCGGGTTCATCCCGGCCGTCGGCTCGTCGAGGAGCAGGAGCTTGGGTTCGGTGGCCAGGGCCCGGGAGATCTCCAGCCGTCGGCGGTTCGCGTAGGAGAGCACCAACGCCAGCTGGTCCTGTCGGTAGCCGGACAGCCGGGTCCCGAAGAACGAGAGGGCTTCGGCCGCCCGCTCCCGAACCCGCTGCTCCTCTTTCCGCTGCCCCGGGAGGCGGAGCACGCTGGCGAACAGCCCGGCCCGGCCCCGGCAGTGCTGGCCGACCATGGCGTTCTCCAGCACGGTCATGTTCGAGAACAGGTGGACGGTCTGGAACGTCCGGGAGATGCCGAGCCGGGTGATCTGCGAGGGCTTCAGCGCCACGATGCTCTGCCCCTCGAACCGCACGTCGCCGTTGTCGGGCCCGTACAGGCCGGTGATGGTGTTGAACAGCGTCGTCTTGCCCGCCCCGTTCGGACCGATCACGCTGACGATCTCGCCCAGCTCCACCTGGAGGTTCAACCCGTCCAACGCGGCCAATCCGCCGAACCGCTTCGTGACCCCGCCGACCTCGAGCAACGCGCTCACGTGGGGGTCTCCTCCCAAGAGATCGTGGACGGCCGGGCCTCCGGGACGCCCCCGCCCCACGCGTCCTGGAGGATCTCCTCCTCGTGGAGCTCGCGGGTCCGGCGGACGTTGGGGATCAGGCCCTCCGGGCGGTACAGCATGATCGCGATGAGCACGGCGCCATAGATCAGCAGCTGGAACTGCTCGAACTCCGTCAGGAACCCGGGGATACCCACGAGGAACAGGCCCCCCACGATAACCCCGGGGATGCTCCCCATCCCGCCGAGGATGATGATGGCCAGCGCCTGGATCGACACCAGGATGTTGAAGCTCGTTGGAGCGAGCGAGCCGATCTGCACGGCGAACAGGGCGCCGGACATGCTCCCCACGGCCGCCCCGGTGGCGAAGGCCAGGAGCTTGTATCGGACCGTGCTGATCCCCATGACCTCGGCGATCTGCTCGTCCTCGCGCATGGCTACCCAGGCCCGGCCCACCCGCGAGTTGGCCAGCCGATACGAGACGAACGCCGCGACCACACAGAACCCCAGCGCGAGGTAATAGAAGGGCTGGGGATCCCGGAGGTCGACGCCGAAGAACGACGGTGCCGGGATGGCGATCAGGCCCTGCGCGCCGCCCAGAGCCGGCTTCAGCCAGTCCGAGGTCACGAGCACCCTGGCGATCTCGCCGAAGCCGAGGGTCACGATGGCCAGATAATCGCCGCGGAGCCGCAGGACCGGCCCCCCGATGAGCAGGCCCGTGAACGCGGCGATCACGATGACGATCGGCAAGGCCTCGAAGAGGCCCATCCCCACGTGGATCGACGATCCCGAGTTCGCCGCCGCGGTGAGGACACCGGTCGTGTATGCGCCCACGGCGAAGAACGCAACGTACCCCAGGTCCAGCAGTCCGGCGTAGCCGACGACGATGTTCAGGCCCAGGCCCATGAGGATGAACAGACCTACCCGCCCGAGCACCGCAGAGAGGAACGAGCCCAGTAGGTAGGGCAGCGCGATCAACAGGATCGCGATCGCCACGATCATCATAATGCGGACCGGCTTCTGGCCCTCCTCGGGGATGGCCTGCAACCGTTCACGCACCGTGCGACCCTCCGACAGCCAGTACGCGGAAGCCGCGGCGGGGACGGCGAAGACGACCACGGCCCCGAGGTACGTGAGGCCACCGAACCTCGGGCTGTACAACCATCCAGTGGCCAGGCCGAGTTGGGTGAGGGATACCCGAAACAGGTCCTGGAGCATGGCCAGGAGCAGACCGACGGTGAGTCCCAGCACCACGGGCCGTCGCACACGCCATGCCACGACCCCCAGGCCACCGCCGAGTGCTCCAGCCGCCGTCGTCATCACCGCCAGGAGAATCACGCCGAAACCGATCGGGTGGCCGAAGGTCAGCACCGAGAGGAGCGACGGGGTCACCGCCACGAACACGTTTCGAGCGGAGAGCTGTTCCGGGAGCGCGTTGGCGATCAGGATGCCGGCACCGGTCAAGATCCCGGCCGCCAGTCCCGCCAGAGCTCCCCCCAAGACCGCGCCGACCGCCGAGGGGGTGATGGTGACCCCGGCGTTGACCCGGGGGCGGACCAGGATGTAGGCGACCAGGAAGGGCGGAAGCACCAGGAGGAGCCGGCCCAGGGTGACGGCCCCCCCGACCAGGTTGATCGTGTTGAACGTCTCCACCATGCCCACCAGCGAGAGGTAGACGACCATGACCCCTCCGAGCAGCCCGAACCGGAGCGCCCGCCGGGTGAAGGAACGGTCCATCACCTCACACTTTCTCCGCCTCGCCCGTCCCGAGCAGGCCCCCCGGGCGGAAGATCAGCACCAAGACCAGGATGGCGAAGGCGATGACGTCCTTCAGCTGGTTCGGCCCAGGGATGTGCAGGCCCGTGAGGAACAGCGACGGGCCCACGGACTCCAAGAGCCCCAGGATCAGGCCGCCGAGCGCAGCCCCAGCGATGCTCCCGATCCCCCCCAGCACCGCCGCCGTGAACGCCTTGATGCCGGGAACGAACCCCATGAACGGCCCGACCACCTGAAACACCATGGCGAACAGGACCGCGGCCACGCCGGCCAGCATGCCGCCGATCACGAAGGTCGTGACCACCACGCGGTCCACGTCGATCCCCATGAGGCTCGCGATGTCCTTGTCCTCCGCCACCGCCCGCATCGACTTTCCGGTCTTGGTCCGTGAGACGAACAGGCTGAGCGCGATCATGGCCACGATGGCCACCACGATGACGATCGCCTGCGTCCGCAGGATGGGGACGCCCAGGATCGTCCACGTCCCACCGAGAATGTCGGGAACCGGGTAGCCGCGCGTCTGCGGGCCGAAGAATCCCCTCGCCGTGTTCTGGAGGAACAGCGACGCGCCGATAGCGGTGATCAGCGGGACCAGGCGAGGGGCGTTGCGCAGCGGCCGGTAGGCCACCCGCTCGAGCAGGACGGCGACGCCGATGGATCCCGCCATTGCGGCCACGAGGAGGATGAGGATCGAGACGTACGGGCTGGACTGCATGAACCCGCTGTTCTGCAGGGTCCTGGCGACGAAGTAGGAAACGAAGGCCCCCGACATGAACACCTCGCCGTGGGCGAAGTTGATCATCCGAAGGATCCCGTAGACCATCGTGTACCCCAGGGCGATCAGGGCGTAGATCGCTCCTTGGGCCACGCCGAACACCACGAGGTCCCGCCAGGCGGAGGCGCTGAACAGTCCCAGCGAGAGGGTTCGGTACGCCGCATAGGCCGCGCCGACCAGGATGCCGATGCCCAGCACCCACTGGACGGCTTGGCGAACGGGGAACCTGGCCACACGCCCAACCGCGGCCCCCTCGGCCTCGGTCGCCACCTGGGTCGTCCCTCGCGCCATGCCCACTCCGCCTGGATGCGGGTTGTGGGTGAGCGCTCACGCGCTCACCCACAACCGCCCCGCTTCGACGGGGACTACGTCCCGAGCGCCTCGGTCAGCGTCAGCTGCTCGCTGAAGATCGGCTTGGCGTCCGGGTTCCCGCCCTCGATGGGAAGGTCGGGGAGCAGGAAGACGCCGATGTTGACCGCCGCCTGGGACTGGCAGTCCCCGGTGGAGATGCAGGTCAGCGTGCCGGTGAGGCCTTGGTAGACCTTGGTCTGGTAGACGGCGTCCTTGAGCGCCAAACGGGGGATGGTCAACGACCCGTCGTCTCCCACGATGGCCACCTTCTTGACGGCCTCGGCCACGATGTTGAAAGCGTCGAACGCGTTCGTGTTGAACGCCGCCGTCGCTTCGCCGAACTGGTCCTTGTAGGCCTTGTTGTAGTCCTTGAGCAACGCGTTCGTCGTCCCGCCCGGACTGGGGAGCGGGAAGGACATGTACGTCCCATTGGCCGCGCTCCCGGCCTGGTCGAAGAACGTCGAGGCAGCGCACCCGTCCGAGCCCATGAACTTCACGCTCTTCAACCCCGCGACCTCCAGCATTTGCTTGGCGATCAGAGCGCACGCCGGGTTGAAGTCCGGCGCGTAGATCAGCTCCGGCTTGGTCTGGGCAATACTGATGAGCAACGGCTTGAAATCAGGGTCGGTGCTCTGGATGGCCTCCTCGACGGTGACCGTGCCGCCCAGGCCCTCGAAGAAGGTCTTGAACCCGCTCGTCAGGCCGGCCGCGTACGGGCTCTCGTCGTGGATTGTCGCGGCGGTCTTGAATCCCAACTTCGTGTATACGAAGTCCGCCACGACCTTGGCCTGGATGGCGTCGTTCTGCGCGGTCCGCAGGTAGAACGGGTTGTGGGTGGCCGGGTCGGTGAGGCCGGCCGCGGTGTTCGACGGGGAGATCAGGATGATCCCCTTGTCGCCCAGGATCTTGTCCGCTACCCCGAACGCGGAGCTCGAGCAGCTTGTCCCGACGACCCAGGCGATCGTGGGATCGGAGGCGAGCTTCGTCCCGCCGGATTGGCCGCCCTCCTTCGCGCACAGGTCGTCCTGGCTGTCGATCTGGACGTCGTGGCCCACGAGCTGCCCGGGCGTGGCGTCGAACTTCCCGTCCAGGTAGTCGACGGCGAGCTCGACGCCGGCCAGGCTGTCGTTGCCCAGCGTGGCGACGTCACCGGAGATCGCGAGGAGCGTGCCGACCCGGATCGGCTCCCCGGGGCCATACGTCACGCAGCCGAACTCGACGGTATTGCAATCGACCCCCCCTCCGCCGCCTCCGCCGCCCCCTCCGCCGTTATCGCTCGCGCAAGCGCCGGCGACCAGCGTGAGCGCCCCCAGCAATGTCACGAACGCGAACCAACGTGGTTTCCTCATCGAGCCCCCTCTCCTCGCCGGCCCGGGATCCCTACCGGAGCCGGCACCGGAACCATTCTCGTACCTGTCTCCTGAGCGGAAACGAACGAGGTCCCCGAGCCCTCGGTCCTCCTTTCCCCCTCCACGAGCAGGTGCTACGTACCACATCCCGCCTCGGAGGGAAAGCGCGGCCTCCCACCTTCGTCTACGGATGCCGAGGCCCGCCCGGCCTGAGCGTCTGCCTAGGCCGGCCCGATGGCCGCCCGGAACTCCCCCGCGATCGCCAGGGCCCCGTCCGGGTCCCCGTCCACCAGCCGGCGTACCAGAGCGCTCCCCACGATGACCCCATCGGCGAAGGCACAGGCCTCCGAGGCCTGCGCGGGGGTGCCGATCCCCACGCCCACCAGCAACGGGAGGTTGGTGAGCGGGCGGAGCGCCCGTACGACCTCCTCTGCCGTCCCCGCCAGGCGCTCGCGCTCACCGGTCACGCCGTAGGTGGATACGCAGTACACGAACCCTCCGGCGGACGCCGCGATCGTCGCCAGGCGCTCCGGGGTGGAACCCGGGGCCGCAAGGAACACCGGGGCCACCGATGCCGTGGAGCATGCGCGAATCCAGTCCTCGGCCTCGTCGACCGGCAGGTCGGGAACGATCGCGCCGGATACTCCTGCCTGCGCCGCGTCCGCCAGGAAGTCCCCCAGGCCGTATCGAAGGACGGGATTGAAGTACGTCATCACGGCCACGGGGACTGACAATCCGGCCTCCTTCACCATGGCCAGGACGTCGGCCGGCCTCGTCCCTCCCTGCAGGGCCAGGCGCGATGCCTCCTGGATGACCCCGCCGTCCATGACCGGGTCGGAGAATGGGATGCCGACCTCGACCGCATCGGCCCCCGCCTCCTCCAGCCCTCGAAGGAGGTCGGCGTCAACGTTGCGCAGGCCGCCGGTAACGTAGGGGACGAAGGCCCGGCCCCCGCCGTCCCTCCTGGCTCGGAGCGCGGGCTCCAGGTCAGGCACGTCGGGGACGGTCTGCCGCGGGTCCCCCGAGAGCACTTCGCACCGTCTCCAGGTCCTTGTCGCCCCGGCCGGACAGGTTGACGAGGACGGTCGAGCCCTCGGGTAGCGGACGCTTCAACAGCCACCCAACGGCATGGGCCGGCTCCAATGCCGGAAGGATCCCCTCCAACAGGCCGAGCGCTTGGAACCCCTCGAGGGCCTCGACGTCGGAGGCTGAGACGTACGAGGCGAGCCCGGCCTCTTTCAAATAGGAGTGCTCTGGACCGACGCCCGGGTAGTCCAGGCCGGCGGAGATGGAGTGCGTGGCCAGCACCTGTCCGTCGCCGTCCTGCAGGAGGTAGGACAGCGAGCCATGGAGGACACCGGGCGCCCCGAGGGTGAGGGACCGGCAGTGCTCGCCGGCAGCGTCTCCCCTTCCGCCGGCCTCCACGCCGACCAGCCGGGTCCCAAGGGTACCAACGAACGGCGCGAAGATGCCCATGGCGTTGCTGCCGCCCCCCACGCACGCCACGACCGCGTCGGGATCACGGCCTTCGGCATCGTTGAACTGAGCCTTCGCTTCGTCACCGATCACGCGCTGGAGGTCGCGGACCAGGGAGGGGAACGGATGCGGCCCTGCCACCGAGCCGATCACGTAATGGGTCTCACGCACGCTCCCCGCCCAGTCCCGCATAGCCTCGTTCATCGCGTCCTTCAGCGTTCGGCTGCCGGAGGTGACGGTCACGACCTCGGACCCCAGGAGCTGCATCCGAGCGACGTTCGGTGCCTGACGGACGGTGTCTTCCTCGCCCATGTACACCACGCAGGGAAGGCCGAATAGGGCGGAGGCCGTTGCGGTGGCCACGCCGTGCATCCCGGCGCCGGTCTCCGCGATGATGCGGCCCTTCCCCAGCCGCCGGGCCAGCAGCACCTGGCCGAGGGTGTTGTTGATCTTGTGCGCGCCGGTGTGGTTGAGGTCCTCGCGCTTCAGGTAGACGCGGTAGCCCAGCCGGGCGGACAGTCTCGAGGCGAAGGTCAACGGCGACGGCCTGCCCACGAAATCGCGAAGCAGCGCGTCGAGCTCACCTCGGAACGCCGGTTCGTCCCGAAGCTCGCCCCAGGCGGCGGCGAGCTCGTCGAGGGCCGGGATCAGCACTTCGGGGACGTATCGCCCCCCGAACCGCCCGAATCGGCCCCGTGCGTTGGGCATCGCCGTCGCTTCGGCGGTCTTCATGCCACACCTCGCAGCTCGCGGAGCTTGGCGCCGGGGTCCTCCGCCCGCATGAGGGCCTCACCGACCAGGACGGCTTTGGCGCCGGCCTCCATCGCCCGTTCTACCTGCCCGCGGGTCGAGATGCCGCTCTCGAACACGGCGATCCGATCCTTGGGCACGGACTCTAGGAGAAGCAGGGCCGGGTCCTCGTCCACGTCGAGGCTCTCGAGGTCCCGCGCATTCACCCCCACCACCTTGGCGTCGATCCCCAGGGCCTTGGCGAGGTCCTCTGCGGAATGGGCCTCGACCAGCGCTCCGAGCTCGAGGTCCTGTGCCGCGTTCAGCATGGCCTTCAGCTCGGTCTCGCTGAGGGCGGCGGCGATGAGGAGCACGGCGTCGGCTCCGGCAACGCGAGCCTCGATCAGCTGGGCCGGGTGAACCAGGAAGTCCTTGCGAAGGACCGGGATCGTGGTCGCGTGGTGAACGGCGCGAAGGTCGGCCAGCGACCCGTCGAAGTGCACGGGCTCGGTGAGCACCGAGACGGCGGCCGCGCCCCCCTCCTCGTACGCGCGGGCGCGCGCTCCCGGATCCGCGTCTCCGATCCGCCCGGCCGACGGCGAGGATCGTTTCACCTCCGCGATGATTGCGGGCGCCTTCGCCGACCACAGGCGCGCCGCGAACGGGCGGGGGGGCGGCATCCTGATGGCCAGGGCCATCAGCCCGGCCTCGTCGATGGGCTGTCGCTCCAGCCTGCGGCGAACGCCGTCCATCGTCTCGGTGAGGAAGCCCATGGTCGGGAAAGTGTAGCGGCGCACCCTCAGGAGACCGCCTCGAGCGCGTCACGGAGGTCGAGCCCCTCGTACAGCGCCCGCCCCATGATGGCACCCTGGGCTCCGACGGAGGCGATCCGTCGGAGATCTTCGGGGCCCCGGATCCCTCCCGAAGCGACCACCGGTCGCCCCGTCACCCGGACGAGTGCCCGGATCGCGTCGAGGTCGGGCCCCTCGAGGCCGCCCACCCTGCCCACGCTGGTGTGGATGTACCGCGGGACGCCGAGACCGGCCAGCCAGGCCATCGTCTCGGGGAGTGACAGCACGACCTCTCGCCGGGCCCGTGTCCGTATCGTGTCGCGATCGGCCTCGATCCCAACGGCCAGCGCGTCATGGTGCCGGGCGAGCAGCGCCTCCGTCGCCGGCCGGTCGGAAAGCGCCGAGGAGCCGAGCACAACGCGACCGGAGCCCGCAGCCAGGGCCCGCTCGACCTCGGTGAGGCCGGCGATCCCTCCGCTCGCCTGGACCGACACGCCGAGGTCCGCGATCCCGGCGACGACCTCGAGGTTGCCGAACTCGCCATCCAGGGCCAGATCCATGTCTACCACGTGGATCCACCGAGCGCCCGCGTCCGCGAAGGACCGTGCCGCCGCGATGGGGTCGCCACCGAACGCCTCGACGAACAGCACCACTCCGTCGGACAGGCGAGCCAGGCGGCCACCGAAGACGTCCACGGCCGGGATGACCTCGAAGCCCACGGCCGGTCAGCCTACCGGGGCGACCTCCGCCCGCTCGGCTCGTGGAGATGGCTCGTCCTCGAGCCGGGCAGCCTGCGGACCGAGGAGCAGCCGCAACTCCGAGAGCAATCCGGCCGCGGGGTCCACCCGCACGCTTCCCACCTCGATCGGCGTGGTGCCCTGGGACGAGATGAACCTGACGAGAACCGGGGTCGATCCGGGATGGGCGCCGAACAGGTCCTTCAGCTTGGCGATGAGGGCATTGGTGCAGCTGGCCGCGGCGAGGTCGACGATCATCACCCCAAGTGTGCGACGGACCGGGCCGTCCGGGCCCATGTCGAGCTCCCGGATCTCCACCGCCCGCAGCTGCAGCTCCCTGCCCCGGAGATCCACGCGGCCCTTCACCAGCACGATGGCGTCGGTCTCCACCAGGTTCGGCACCTGCTCGAAGACCCCCGGGAAAGCCACCACCGACACGCCGCCCGCCAGGTCCTCCAGCCGGAACAGGGCGTACGGTTCGCCCTTCCTCGTGTACCGGCGGGCTACCGACGCCACGATCCCACCGACGGTGACCAGATCCCCGTCGCCCAGGTTCACCACCTCGGCGACCTCCATGTCGGTCTGGGCCGCCAGCCGATCCTTCACCGACAGGAGCGGGTGGTCGGTGACGAATTGGCCGAGCATCTCCTTCTCCAGGCGAAGGAGTGTTCGCCGGTCGAACTCCTCCCCGTCAAGGACCGACTCGTCGATCTCGTGCGCCGCCCGTTCTCCCCCCCCGAACAGCGAGAACTGGCCTGCGGCCTCGGCCTTGCGCTCTGCCGCGATGGGTCCAGACACCTTCTCGTGTCCCTCCAGGAGGGCCTTGCGGGCGTAGCCGAGCGAGTCGAACGCCCCCGCCAGGACCAGGCTCTCCAGGACCTTCTTCGTCAGGACGCCCGGATCGACCTTGCGGCAGAACACGGCGAAGGAGCCGAACCCACCTCTGGACCGCCGGGCCTCGATGATCTGGCCCACGGCCCCCGAGCCCACGTTGCGCACTGCCGAGAGCCCGTATCGAACCTTGGGCTCACCGCCGGGGACCGGGGCGAAGTCCAGCTCGGACTCGTTCACGTCGGGGGGAAGGACCTCCAGGCCCATCAGGCGGCACGCGTTCAGGTAGAAGGGCTTCTTGTCCTTGTCGTCCTTCACGCTGGTCAGGATGGCAGACATGTACTCCACGGGATGGTGGGCCTTCAGGTAGGCGGTCTGGTACGCCACATACGCGTATGCACATGCGTGCGAGGCGTTGAACCCGTAATCGGCGAACGGCACGATCAGGTCGAAGATGTCCTCGGCGATCCGGCGCTGGTAGCCTCGCTCCACGCATTGGCGGACGAAGGTCTCGCGGTGCGGGACCAGCAGTTCGCGGATCTTCTTCCCCATGGCCTTGCGCAGGCCGTCGGCCTCACCCATCGAGTAGCCGGCCATGCGGTTGGCGATCTGCATGACCTGCTCCTGGTACACGATGATCCCGTAGGTGTTCTGCAGGACCTCCTCGAGGTCCGGATGGGGATACGTCACCGGCTTGCGGCCGTGCTTTCGCTCCGCGTACTCCGCGTGCTGGCCCATCGACAATAGGCCCGGCCGGTACAGGGCGACGAGCGCCATGAGGTCCTCGAACCGATCCGGCAGCAGCAGGTGGATCAGCTGGCGCATGCCCGGGCTCTCCAGCTGGAAGACGCCCGTGGTGTCGCCTCGGCGGAGCATCGCGTACGCGGCCTGGTCGTCGAGTGGCACGTGGTCGATGTCGAGCTCGACGTCCGTCCGCCGAAGGAGGGCCAGCGTGTCCTCGATGACCGAGAGGGTCCGAAGCCCCAGGAAGTCCATCTTCAGCAGGCCGAGCTTCTCCACCCCGTGCATGTCGAACTGGGTGACGATGCGCCGGGTATCGTCGCGCGAGTCCTTCGACAGCTTGAGCGGGAGGTATTTCACGAGGGGGGCGTCCCCGATCACCACCCCGGCCGCATGAACGGAGTCCTCCCGGCGAAGGCCCTCAAGCGCTTTGGCCGTGTCGACGATCTCCTTGGCCTCCGGCTCCTTGTCGTAGGCCTCCTTGAGCTCCGGCGAGTGCTCGAGGGCGACGTCGATCGGGTGCTCGCGGCCCAGGACGGCCGGGGGGTACATCTTGCACAGACGGTCGCCGACCGAAGCCGGGAATCCGAGCACACGTGCGGCATCGCGGATCCCTTGCTTCCCCTTGATGGTCTGGAACGTGATGATCTGGGCCACGTGATCGGAGCCGTACTTCTCTGCCACGTACCGGATGACCTCGTCGCGCCGGCGCTCGTCGAAGTCCATGTCGATGTCGGGAAGCTGTTTGCGCTCGGGGTTCAGGAACCGCTCGAAGATCAGCCCGTACCGGAGGGGGTCCAGGTCGGTGATGCGGAGCGAGTACGAGACGACGGAGCCCGCCGCCGAGCCCCGGCCCGGCCCCACCCGGATCCCGTTCTCGCGGGCGAACCGGATCAGATCCCACACGATCAGGAAGTACCCGGCGAACCCCATCCTGGTGATGACGTCGAGCTCGTGGTCGATCCGGGCCCGGACATCCGGCCCCAGATCTCCGTAGCGCTGCCTGGCGCCCTCGTCGACCAGCCGGCGGAGGTAGGCGTCGCGGTCCATGCCGACCGGGGGCTCGAACCTCGGGAGGTGGAGTTCGCCGTACGACAGCTCCAACTCGCACATCTCGGCGATGCGCAAGGTGTTGTCGCAGGCCTCGGGGAGGTCCTGGAACACCTCTCGCATCTCCTCGGCGGACTTCATGTAGAACTGATCGGAGTCGAAGCGCAGCCGGTTCGTGTCGGTCTGAACCTTCTGCTGCTGGATGCACAGCAGGACGTCGTGGGGCTTTGCGTCCTGCCGGACCGTGTAGTGCAGATCGTTCGTGGGGACGAGCGGGATCCCCGTTGTTCGGGACATCTCAACCAGCTTCGGCAGCACGGTCCGTTGCTCGGCCAGCCCGTGGTCCTGGACTTCGAGGAAGAAGTTCCCCTCCCCGAACAGGTCCCGGTAGGACGCCGCCACCCCCGCGGCCTTCGCGTCCTGGCCCCCGACGAGCAGCCGGGCGACCTCCGAGGCCAGGCATCCCGACAGTCCGATGAGGCCGCCGGAACGTTCCGCCAACAGCTCCTTGTCTATCCGGGGCCGGTGGTAGAACCCCTCGAGGTGGGCGTCGGTGACCAGTCGCAGAAGGTTGCGATAACCCGCGTCGTCGCGGGCCAGGATGGTGAGGTGCCGGTACTTCTCCTCGCTCTCACCGGGCGTGCGGTCGAACCGCGAGCCCGGCGCGACGTAGGCCTCGACGCCCAGGATGGGCTTGACCCCGGCCGCCCGACCGGCCTCGTAGAACTCGAGCGCCCCGAACATCGACCCGTGATCGGTCACCGCTAGAGCCGGCATCTGGAACTCCCGCGCCTGCTCGAACAGGGCGCCGATCCGCGATGCCCCGTCGAGGAGCGAGTACTCGGTATGGGTGTGCAGGTGCACGAAGCTACGAGCCGCCATGCTCCCCTCGCCACCTCGTTGACGGAACGGCCGGGCGCCGTGTGGACAACCTGTGCATTCGCTGTTCAGAACTTACAGACTTGTAATTCGCCGCGCACCAACTCTATACTCCCGAGACCCGCTGTCAAACGTCGAGGTGGTCGACCTGAGGCTCTCGTACAGCAGCATCTCGACCTACGAGACCTGCCCCGCCAAGTTCAAATTCCAGTACGAGGACAAGGTCCCGACGGCCTCGTCGCCCGCCCTGTCCTTCGGCGACTCGCTGCATCAGGCGCTCCACCGGTTCCACAGCCGGCCGGTCCCGGTGGCTCCCTCGCTCCCCGAGCTCCGCGAGATGCTCGACATGGTCTGGGTGCGCGATGGCTTCACCACCGAGTCCGAAGAGCACATGTACCTCGAGCACGGACGCCAGGTGCTCGAGCAGTACCACCGGGAGAACGCAGAGCGCTACCGGATCCCTGCGGCCCTCGAGTTCCGGTTCCGGATCGATGTGGAGGGGGTCCAGATCAGCGGGACGATCGACCGGATGGATCGCATCCCCGGGAGCGGGTACGAGATCATCGACTACAAGACCAGCCGCAGGCTTCCGCCGCAATCCGCCATCGACCGCGACCTGCAACTCTCGATGTATCACCTGGCGGCCAAGGAGGTATGGGGCATCGAGCCCGAACGCCTGACCCTCTACTACCTCTTGCCCGGCCAGCGCATGACGACCACGCGAACAGCCGCCGACGTGGACGACCTCAGGCGGCGCATCGCCACCGTGGCCGAACGGATCGCGGCCGCCAAGTTCGAGCCCCGCCAGAACCCCCTGTGCGACTGGTGCGACTACCAGCGCCTGTGTCCGCTGTTCCGCCACCAGTACGAGAAACAGGAGGGCGATCCCGCGCCACGGATGAGCGAGATCGTGGACGAGTGGATCTCGCTCAAGCGCCAGGGCCGGCAGGTGTACCGGCGCATCGACGAGCTGGCCGCGCTGATCAACGCGTTCTGCGACGAGCACGCCTACGGACGGCTGTTCGGCTCGGACGGGGCAGCGGTGGATCGCCGGCCCCAGCACGTGACCGCTCCCGACGAGGACAGGCTCCGAGCCATCCTGGAGCCGTTGGGGCTTTGGGAGCGGGTCCGGTCGGTCGATCCGAAGAAGATCTCCGACCTCATCGAGTCCCGATCGCTCCCCCCCGACGAGCGGGTCCTCCACCTCGATCCGCTCGCCGGTGATCGGATGCTCGAACGAGAGCCTCCATGAATGGAGGAACGGCCGGGTCAGCCCGAGGCGCTTCGCATCGTCCCCTCCCCCGCCGTAGGTCCGATCGCCCAGGACCGAATGGCCCACCGCGGACAGGTGGACCCGGATCTGGTGGGTCCGCCCCGTCGTGGGAGCGGCCTCCAGGAGGGTGGCCCGATCGAACCGGTCGCGGACCTCGAAGAGCGTCTCGGCCTCCTTCCCGGTCACCGCCCGTACCCGGATCCGCGACCCCACCCGCCCCAGGGGGGCCTCCACCGCGAACCGGTCGTGCGTCACGACCCCCCGGACGAGTGCCAGGTAGCGGCGGTCCACCTCGTGCCGCCGGAGCATTGCCGTCAGCGCAAGGTAGGCCTCATCGGTGGAGGCCACGATCAGCAGGCCCGAGGTCCCGGCGTCGAGACGGTGCACGATGCCGGCACGAAGCGGCCCCCCGGCCGAGGACAGCGGGAGCCCCATCCCGACGAGGCGGTTGACCAACGTCCCGGTGAGCCGGCCCGCCGTTGGGTGGGTTGGCAGGCCGGCCGGCTTGCTCACGATCAGCAGGGAGGGATCGCGATACCGGACCTCGACGGGCGGGCCTTCGGGCGGCACGTCGCCCATCCCGGCCAGGTCCACGGACACCCGCTCGCCGCCCGCAAGGCGATGCGACTTCGGCCGAAGCGCGCCGTCCACCCGGACCCGACCGCCGGCGATGGCCCGCTGCGCGTCGGCCCGGGTCAGGGAGAGTCGGTTGGCGACCACGGCGTCCAGCCGGCCCGACGTCGCCTCGAACTCCTCGGCCACCTCACGCCTCCCGCTCCCGGCGGATGCCTGCCACGGCGAGCAAGAGGGCGCCGATCACGATGGCCGAGTCGGCCAGGTTGAATACTGGCCAGACGCGAAAGTCGATGAAGTCGACCACGCGTCCCGACAGCAGGCCATCGCCCCTCGCCGCGCGATCGGTCAGGTTGCCGAACGCCCCACCGAGGATGAGGCCCAGAGCCACTGCGGCGTGGCCGTTTCGGAGACGGAAGGAGGAGGCGACGATCGCAGCCGCGACCACGATGGTGGCGGCGGCGAACACCCACGGCGCGCTCTGTCCCAGGCCGAAGGCCCCTCCGGAGTTCGTCGTGTAGTTGAGCTGGAGCACACTGGGGATGACGGTCACCGGCGGCCGGCCGGCCAGGGAGCGCTCGGCCCACAGCTTGGTGATGCGATCGGCCAGATAAGTTAGGCCGGCCGTGGCGTAGAGCCAGGCGGCCAGCCGCCGCGCCCCGGTCACGGCCGTCCCGCTACCTGGAGCGTGCCTGGGCCTGGGCGTCCTTGATGCAGAGGTCCGCGTACGGCAGCGCCTTCAGCCGGGCCTTCTCGATGGGCTTGCCGCACCTGGAGCAGATCCCGTAGGTGCCGTCGTCCATCCTGGCCAGGGCCCGGTCGATCTTGCGGAGAAGGTCCCGCACGTTGTTCTCGATCGACAGATCCCGCTCCCGCTCGAAGGTGAACGTCCCGGCATCGGCGTTCTCGTCGTCGAAGGAAACTTCCCCCGACATGTCCGACTGCGAGGTGGCGAAGGTCGACTCCTCGATGGTTGATAGCTGGACCTGCAGTTGCTCCTTCTCTTCCAGAAGCCGTTCGCGCAGGTCGTCGAGCTCTTTCTTGGTGAAGGCGGTCTTCGCGGCCATGGGACAGGGACGGTAACACTGCCCGTTACGACCGACAAACACCGGCCCGCCATTGTGCGCGAGGGCATCGGGCAACCGGAGAGTCGGCCCGGATGCGCCCGGCGGCACCCGCCCCGTGACCTTGATCGCTCCGGCATGTAGCATGGCCCGCGACAGGCGTTGACGGGAACGAGTAGGAGGGGAAGCCCAGGCAGCCGAGCCGGGAAGGTGGAAGCCCGGTGCCCGATCCCTTCGAACATCCTCTCCGAGCCGCCGCCCGAGAGGTGCCGGCAACGCGGAGTGGTACAGCGGGGTAATCGCCTCGTCCCTGCAACGGGGACGGGGCGTTTCGTTTTGTCGGGAGTGTGAATGGTGCTGTTCGAGCCGGTCGATCCGAAGGTGAATTTCCCGGAACTCGAGCGACGCATCCTGCGGTTCTGGGACGAGGCGGACATCTTCGCCAAGAGCCTGAAAGCCAGAGAGGGCGCCCCCAAGTGGGTGTTCTACGAGGGCCCGCCCACGGCGAACGGCAAGCCGGGGATCCACCACACGGAGGCCCGGGCGTTCAAGGACCTCTACCCCCGGTTCAAGACGATGACCGGTCATTCCGTCGGGCGAAAGGCGGGGTGGGACTGCCACGGCCTGCCGGTCGAGCTCGAGGTGGAGAAGGAGATCGGAACCCGGACCAAGCGGGACATCGAGGCGTTCGGCATCGCGGAGTTCAACCGGCTGTGCCGCGAGTCGGTCACCCGATACGTCGACGACTGGGAGCGATTCACCGAGCGGCTGGGGTTCTGGATCGACACGTCGGACGCCTACTGGACCATGAACACGGAATACATCGAGAGCGTCTGGTGGTCACTCAAGCAGCTGCACGGGCGGGGGCTGCTATTCGAGGCCGACCGGGTCACTGCGTACTGCCCTCGATGCGGCACGCCGCTCTCCGATGCCGAGGTCGCGATGGGCTACGAGCAGGTCCAGGACCCGAGCGTGTACGTGAAATTCAGGATCGAGGAGGCCACCGACCCGGACCTGGTCGGGGCGTCGATGCTCGGGTGGACGACCACGCCGTGGACGCTGATCTCCAACACCGGGGTGGCGGTCAAGCCACATGCCGCGTACGTCGAACTCGATGCCGACGGGGACCGGCTGATCCTGGCCGAGGCGGCGTTTCGCGCACTCACCAGCGACCCCGGCTGGGCCACCGAGGCGCGCGGCTGGTATGTCACGCAGACGCTCCCCGGCGAGCGGCTGGTCGGTTCGCTGTACGAACCCTTGTACCCCAACGTCGAGGGCGCGCACCGGGTGGTGGCCGCAGACTTCGTCTCGCTCGAGGAGGGAACGGGCGTGGTCCATCTGGCCCCTGCATTCGGTCCGGAGGACCTGGAGATCGGGCGCCGTGAGGGCTGGCCGACATTCAAGCCCCTGGACGGCGAGGGGCGGTTCACTCACGACGCGCCCCCGTTCGTCCGAGGGGCATTCTTCAAGGACGCGGATCCCCTAATCATCGAGGACCTCCGGCGCCGCAGGCTCCTCGTCCGGGCCGAGACGATCGAGCACACGTACCCGCTGTGCTGGCGGTGCGCCACGCCGCTGATCTACATGGCCCGAAGCTCCTGGTACATCCGCACCACGGCCGTGAAGGACCGGCTCCTCGAAGTGAACGAGTCAGTGAACTGGTACCCGGAGCACATCAAGCACGGCCGGTATGGCGACTGGCTGGCGAACAACGTGGACTGGGCGCTGTCCCGGGAGCGGTACTGGGGCACGCCCCTCCCCATCTGGCGCTGCTCGAAGCACCACGACACGGCGATCGCGTCGCTGACCGAGCTGTCGAAGCTGGCCGGTCGAGACGTGACGGGCATCGACCCCCATCGCCCCTCGATCGACGAGGTCACCGTGCGCTGCGCCGAATGTGGTGAGGAGGCCAGCCGGGTCCCCGAGGTCATCGACACCTGGTACGACTCGGGGGCCATGCCCTTCGCCCAATGGGGGTACCATCCCGAGCTCCGCCGGGGCCGGGAGACGTTCGAGCGGAGATTCCCCGCCGATTTCATCTCCGAGGCGATCGACCAGACGCGGGGGTGGTTCTACACGCTGATGGCCGAGGGCGTGCTCCACTTCGACTCCATCTGCTACCGGAACGTCGTGTGTCTGGGGCTCATCGTCGACGCCGAGGGTAGGAAGATGTCGAAGAGCCTCGGCAACGTCATCGAGCCCATGGATGTCATGGACCGTGTGGGGGCCGACGCACTCCGGTGGTATCTGCTAACCGGTGGATCACCGTGGGCGGACCGACGAGTCAGCGTCGAGATCCTGAACGACGTAGTGCGGCAGTTCCTGCTGACGCTCTGGAACGTGTACGCGTTCCATGTGACCTACGCCAACGCGAGCGGCTTCGAGCCCGAAAACGTCGCCAGCGCGCCGGAGGATCGGCCGCCTCTCGACCGGTGGATCCTGTCACAGCTCTCCCAGGTCGCGGATGAAGTGCGCGATGGACTCGACGGCTACGATGCCACCGGCGCCGGGCGTCGCATCGCCCGGTTCGTCGACGACCTGTCGAACTGGTACGTCCGCCTGGCCCGCCGCCGCTTCTGGGACCCGGGAGGCGCGGGGGGCGCGGACACCGATGCCGCATTCGTCACGCTGCAGGAGAGTCTGGTCGCGGTGGCTCGGCTGCTCGCCCCGTTCACCCCGTTCGTCTCCGAGGAGATCTGGCGGAACCTGGCGGCCGGCCGAGGAGGCCTCCCGGAGTCGGTTCACCTGTCCGACTACCCCGAGGCGGAGGACTCAATGATCGACCGGGCCCTGGACGAGGTCATGCAGGCGGCCCGGCAGATCGTGGAACTCGGTCGGCGGATCCGCAGCGAATCGAAGGTGAAGGTGCGCCAGCCACTCCTCGAGGCCGTCGTGCACTACCCGGGTGACCACGACGCGCTTCGGCCGCTGCTCCCGCTCGTGGCCCAGGAGCTGAACGTGAAGGGCGTGGTGTTCGCCGAGTCGGCCGATCAGCTCGGTCGGTGGCGGGCCAAGCCGAACTTCCGGACGCTGGGGCCGAGGCTCGGCCCTCGGGTGAAGGAGGTGGCGGCGGCCCTGGCCGCCGACGACGGTTCGCTCGCGGCCGCACTGGCCCGCGGTGAGCGCACGACGGTCAGCGCCTCCTCCGGCGGGGTCTCGTTGGGACCCGACGACGTGGACCTGACCCAGGAGACGGCCGGAGGATGGGGAATGGCGGCCGAGGGCGGGCTGACCGTGGCAATCGAGCTCGAGCCGACCGAGGAACTGCGGCTGGAAGGGCTCGCCCGCGAGGTGGTTCGGCTGGTGCAGGACGCCCGAAAGGCGGCCGGACTGGACATCACCGATCGCATCGAGCTCGGCATCCAGACGACGGGTGATCTCGCTCGCGCGCTGGCCGCGCATCGCGACGAGATCGCCGGCGAGACCTTAGCCACCAGCCTCAGCGATGAGGCGGTGGCCGGCGCCGACGTCCGTCAGGAAGCCTCGATCGAAAGCAGGGCCGTGACGATCAGCCTTCGGAAGGGATAAGGCGACCCCACACGATTCGCCCAGGAGCGTGTCCGGCCCGAGTCACTCCTCGCCCCAGAACAGTTCGCGGACGGAGCGATGTCGGCCCGGCGCCGGCTCGGTCTGGGCATCCTCGGCGCGCGGCTGGGGCGACGCGGGCGCAGGCTTGTTCCCGGCCGGTTGGATCCTGACCCGGGAACCCTCGTCCACGTCCTCCCTGGCCGATGATCGGGCCCCCGGCGATGGGGCCGCGGCCTGCTCCTTGGCCGACCGCACCATCCGCCGCACCGAGTCCGCATGCTGCTGCACCAACTGACCCAGGCTCTGGAGGAACTCGCGCTCCCGGTTGAGGTAGGGAGCGATCACCCCTCGAGGGTCGGCGGGACCCACCCCGGCCGCGGCCAGGATGGCCGCCGCGCGCTCCTCGGCCTCCGCGACGGTGGAGGCGGCGTCCGCACGAGCCCGCTCAAGGATCCCCTCGGCCTCCCGGGAGGCCCAGGTCACGTCGGCGCCCCCACCCGACGCGAGGTTCGGCTCCCCATGGTCCTGTAGGCGGCGGTTCTCGTCGGTGACGGCGGCCAGCTCTTCGGTGACGAGATCCAGGAACTCGTCGACGTCACGCTCGTTGTAGCCCCGGAAGGCCAGTCGGAACTCCTTCTGTTGGACGTCGATCGGCGTCAGCCGGGGCCGCGTCGCCGGGGTGGTGAACCCGGCCTCCTGCGTATCCTGCTTCTTCTTCCTCATGCCTTCCCCCAGGGCTAGCAGAACACGGACCGAAGGACGAAGAGGATAACGAACGCGATGATGATCGAGAGGTCCAGGCCCACCCCCCCCGCGCGGACCGGCGGGATGAAGGACCTGAGCGGCCGTAGCACCGGCTCGGTCACCGCGTAGAGGAGGCCGAGCGCGGTGTGAAGCGGACCTGAGTAGGGACGGCGGAAGCCAAAGAGCTCAGCCCACGACACGATGACCCGGACAAACAGGATGATGGTGTAGATGAAGAGAGCGGCGCAGACCACCTCGGCGAGCACGCTCTGCCCAATCATCGCCGTCGGCACGCCGCCTGCGTAGCGCTAGAACTGGTTGTAGAAGTCGCCTCCAGCGATCCGCTCCCGATCCTCCGCAGATACTTCGATGTTGGCCGGCGTCAGCAGGTACACCCGGTTTGCGACCATTTCGATCTTGCCATCGAGGCCGTAGACGAGGCCAGAGGCGAAGTCAACGAGGCGCCGGGCGATCGTGTCGTCGGTGCTCTGCAAGTTCATGATCACCGGGACCCCGTCCTTGTACCGGTTGGCGATCTCGCGGGCCTCGTTGAACCGGCGTGGCTCGGACTTGTGGATCGATGACGCGGTCGAGCGACGGGAGGGAATCGTCCGCACTAGACCGATCTCGTCCGGCTCGGCGTGCACGTCACGAACGGCGTGAGGCCGCTGGAGGCGGCGAACCGGCGCCGCTTCGGGCTGGGCGGCAACGTCGTCGAGTTGCTCGAACTCATCCTCCTCGACGAGGCCGAGGTACGTGAGCGTCTTCTTCCACACGCCTGGCATGTCTCCTCCTACGTACCTGCGGGAGGCCGTTCGCCGAACAGGGCCGTCCCGACCCGGACCATGGTAGCGCCTTCCTCCACCGCAACCTCGTAGTCCATCGACATTCCCATCGAGAGCTCCACGGCCTGCGGATGCGTGGTCCTCACCTCCGCCAGCAGCTCGCGGAGGCGGATGAACCATGGTCGCGTATCCTCGGGCACCTGTGGCATGGGTGGCAGGGTCATGAGGCCACGCAACTCGAGGCCGTGCATGGCCGAGACGTCGTCGGCGAAGTCCACGCACCTCTGCGGAGCCACCCCGGTCCGCTCGCCGGTGAAGTCCACCTCGATGAGCGCCTGGATCCGGCGGGCGCGCTGCGCGGCGCGCCGGGACAGGCGCCCGACGGCGTTGCCCGGCGTCAGCGTTTGCACCACGTCGGCCAGGTCGGCCACCCGATGCGCTGTGTGGCTCTGCAGGGTCCCGATGAAGTGCCACCGTGGACCCTCGACCGCCTCGCGCTTGGCCTCCAGCTCTCGCATGTAGTTCTCTCCGAAGTCCTCGACCCCGCCCTCGTGGGCCCATCGCACGGCCTCCGCGGGCACCGCCTTGCTCGCCGCGACCAGGCGAACCGCGGCCGGGTCACGGTCGGAACGCTCGCAGGCCTTGGCGATGCCGTCCCGGACTCGGGACAGGTTCGCCAGCACGGCTTCGCGGGAGTCTAGCACCATGAGTGAACAGAAGTTGACAATAGTTGAAGGTCGTTGACCCGTTTCACAGGGTGCGAGGCATGTCCCTCGACGGAGACGAGCGCATGGGCGCCGCCCCCCGGGGCTCGTCGTTCGAACGGGCTCACGGGGAGATGTTCGCAGGTCGACCCTGATCCGACGGGGGGGTGAGGGGCGGGGGGGCGTGCCCAGAGGCGGGGGAAGGGCGCCTCTCGAACCATCGTGCCTCCCCGCCCCACGACCGTCGGTCGCAGGACGAAGGTCCTGCGTTCAGCTCTTCAGGAAATCCGGGATGTCCAGGTCCTCTTCCGCGTCGAACGGCACCCGCTCGGGCACCGGCTTGAAGATCTCGTCTTCGTCGATGAGGATCGAGGGTACGGGTCCCGGTTCCTGCTCCTCTTCGAGCGCCTCGGGGATCGACACCGGCTCTTCCAGGATCCGGGACAGCCGTCCTTCCCGGCCGGCCCGCTCGACGAGCTTGTCGAAGCCCGCCGCGATGACGGTGACCCGGACCTCTTCCCCGAGTGCATCGTCCACGACCGCTCCGAAGATGATGTTGGCGTCGGGGTGCGCCACCCGGGTGATCGCGTCGGCCGCCTTGTTGACCTCGTGCAGCTTGAGGTCCGTCGGACCGGCGATCGACAACAGCACGCCGCGCGCGCCTTCGATGGATGACTCGAGGAGCGGGGAGGAGACGGCCGCCTTCGCGGCTTCCTCCGCCCGATCCTCGCCCGTTCCGTGACCGATCCCCATCAACGCCGAGCCGGCCCCAAGCATCACGGCCTTCACGTCGGCGAAGTCCAAGTTGATGAGGCCGGGGGTCGTGATGAGCGAGGTGATGCCCTCGACGCCTTGATACAGCACCTGGTCGGCCATGCGGAAGGCATCGACGATCGGCGTGTGCGGATCGGAGACCTGCAGCAGCCGGTCGTTGGGAACGACGATGAGGGTGTCGACGGCCTTCTTCAGCTCCGAGATCCCCAAGTCCGCCTGGGTGGCGCGCTTGCGGCCCTCGAACCCGAACGGTCTCGTGACGACGCCGATCGTGAGGGCTCCGGCCTTGCGGGCCAGCTCGGCCACGACGGGCGCGCCGCCGGTCCCCGTGCCGCCTCCCTCACCGGCCGTGATGAAGATCATGTCGGAGCCCTTCAGGAGCTCCTCCATCTCCTCGCGGTGCTCCTCGGCGGCTCGCCGCCCCACCTCAGGGTCCGACCCCGCCCCCAGCCCTCGCGTGGTCTCCCGGCCGATGTCCAGCTTGACCTCGGCGTCGGACATCAGCAGGGTCTGGGCGTCGGTGTTCACGGCCACGAACTCCACGCCTCGGAGCCCGGCTTCGACCATGCGGTTGACCGCGTTCACCCCCCCGCCGCCGATACCAACCACCTTGATCACGGCGAGGTAGTTCTGAGGAGTCTCCATCCTCGACCTCCGCTCCCCCGGGTGCTTCCGCCCCCGGTCTACCTGGGGAAACGCCGCTTCGAACCCCCTCGGATGTGAACCTCTAGTTGAGCGTTATTGGTATATCTACTTTACGTTCGGAGGGCCACGCTACTATCAAACCCCAGGTCCGTCAAGGGATATGCCCTGGTCACTGCCCGTATCCCTGGCAGGTGAGGCGGACGGCTCCAGGCTCAGGCGAACGTGGCCGTCGGGGCGTCGGGAGCCATGACGTTCACACTCGCCACCGAGGCGTGCTGCGCGGTGACCCACCGGAGGATCCGCCGGGCCGCCGCGGCCTTGGCCTGGATCCCGATCGGTTCCCCGAACTCGACACGGGTCCCATCATCGAGCTCCACGGTGAGGGCGCCGGCCCAGACCACCGCCCTGACGACGGCCGGCCGTCTTTCTCCGGCCAGCCCGGCGATAGCCCTGGCGGCGGCCGCCTGAGCCGACACATTCCCCGATCGTGCGCTCGAGCCGGCCACGATCACGATCTCTGGGAGCGCCGGATCGGCCTCCACCGTGCTGAGCGCGACGCCGTCGGCAGCGAGCAGCGTGAAGCCCCGTTCGTCCCGGATCATCGCCACGGGGGCACGCTCGACCACCGAGATCCGGATCGTCCCAGGCAATCGCCGGGACACGGTGGCGGTGCCGACCCATGGATCCGTTTCGAGACGCCGCTCGACGGCCCCGGGATCCAACCACAGGACGTTCGTCGACGATGACAGCGCAGCCAGCCGCACCACTTCCGTGCGGGTCAGGCTCGTCGTCCCGACCACCTCCAGATGGCGCAGGTGAAAGAGCGACGAGCGGGACGCCACGAGCGAGACCCCGGCGATGGCCACGGCCGCGGCGATCACCGTGAGGACCAGGCGCCGGCCGCGAACGGCGCCCGCGAGCTCAGCGAAGCGCGAGGTCGAAGTGGCCAACGAGGTGAACCTCCGGATCGAGATGGATGCCGGACCGGGCTTGAACCAGATCCTGCATCTTCGTGACGAGCTCGACGACGTCGGATGCCTTCGCTCCCTCGGCGGCGACGATGAAGTTCGCGTGCTTCGCCGAGACCATTGCGTCGCCCACCGACATGCCCTTGCCGCCTGCTTCCTCGATCAGCCGGGCGGCGTGATCTCCGGGCGGGTTCTTGAAGACGCTCCCGCAGTTCGGCTCGGCCAGCGGTTGCGTGCGCCGCCGCCACTCCCGCGCTTCCTCCATCAACCGTCGGATCTCTGAGGTGTCCGCCGGAGCCAGGCGCACCGTCCCCCCCACCACCACGGCATCGGCAGGGAGTTCGCTGTTCCGATAGCGGAACCCGGCCTCGGATGCGGAGACGACCCGACCCGCCTGGATGGCGAGCTCGAAGACGTCCACCGACTCCACCGCCTCGGCGACCTCGCGGCCGTGGGCACCCGCGTTCATCCGGATGGCCCCACCGAACGACGCCGGGATGGCCACCCCGAACTCGAGTCCCGTCAGCCCGTGCGACAGCGCCACGCCGGCGAGGGCGGGAAACGGCATCGCCCCGCCGGCCGTGATCCGGTCTCCGCTCCTCGCGGCCCACCGGTACCCTCGCCCCAGCCGAAGGACCAGTCCCTCGAACCCCCGGTCGGCCACCAGGATGTTCGATCCCTTGCCGATCACCACGACCGGAATGTCTGCCTGGCGGACGGCCTCCCCCGCCGCCACCAGGTCGCGCTCGGACTCGGGCTCCAGGTACAGGGCCGCGGGGCCGCCGATCCGAAACGACGTCAGGGGCGCGAGCGGGAACCCGGTTCGGACGCGCTCGCCGCAGGCCGCCCGAAGGATGGATTCGGCGCGCCGCAGGGCATCGGTCACGATGCATCCCCCAGCCGCTCTAGGACCTCGTCGGTGATCATCGGGATGTCGCCTGCACCCATCATCAGGACGAGGTCGCCCTCGCGCACTTCCGCCACCAGGAAGCGCACCACGTCCTTTCGATGCGGCAGGTACGCGACCCGTTGCGAGGGGGCAGCGGCCGTCAGCGCGTTCACTACCAACTTGCCCGTGACGCCGGGGATCGGGTCCTCGTCGGCGTGGTACACGTCGGTCACCACCGCGAGGTCCACGCCGGCGAGGCTCTCCCCGAGCTCCCGCGACAGCGCGCGGGTCCGCGTGTACCGGTGCGGCTGGAACACCACCACCAGGCGCGAGCGATGGTCGACCGGCGCCGCCTCGAGCGTCGTCGTGACTTCGGTGGGGTGATGCGCGTAGTCGTCGTAGAAGGCTGCGCCTCGCGCCGACCCCCGGAACTCCAGGCGCCGCTTCACCCCGGTGAACGAGGAGAGGGCCTCGGCCGCCTTCGCCGGCGACACCCCCACCTCCCGAGCGGCGAGCAGCGCCGCCGTCGCATCGAGGAGGGTGTGCGCTCCGATCACCTGGAGGCGAAGCTCCACCGATCCGCCGTCCTCCATGATCACTGTCCCCCGGGCGTGGCCCGCCTCCCCTCCGATGGTCACCCGCACGGCGTTCCCGGGATCGCAGCCGTACGTGAGCGCGGTGATCCCCGATCGTTCGAGGACGGCCCGCGTCCCCGGGTCGTCGCCGCACGCCACCACTCGTGCGGCCTGCCGGACAAAGGTGGCGAACGCTCCCTCCACCGCCGGCCGTCCGGCAGGATAGAAGGCGTGGTGGTCCGCCTCGACGTTGGTGACCACAGCCACCTCCGGATGGAACAGCAAGAACGAGCCGTCGCTCTCGTCCACCTCCACGACGAACATGTCGCCCCCGCCGTGCTTGGCCCCGGAGCCGATCTCGTTCAGGTCGCCGCCCACCACGAAGCTCGGGTCCAGGCCGGTTCGCTCCAGGATCACCGACAGCATCGACGTCGTCGTGGTCTTGCCGTGGGTCCCGGCCACCGCCAGGGTCCGAAGGCCCGCGGCGAGGGCCGCCAGGACCTGGGCCCTGGCGAGGACCGGCAGACCGAGACGGCGCGCCTCGCGAAGCTCGACGTTTCGTTCCAGGACGGCGGAGGACACGATGACGGCGTCGGGGTCCCCCACCTGCTCGGGCTTGTGGCCAACGAAGACGGTGGCTCCCAGATCCCGAAGCTCGTCAAGCCCTCGGTCCTTCAGGTCGGAACCGGCGACCGCCACCCCTCGGGCGATCAGCATGCGGGCCAGCGAGCGCATGCCGTACCCGCCGATGCCGATCAGGTGGGCGGAACGGATGCCAGAGAGATCCGGGACCTCGAGCGTGGCGATGCTGCCCCGCGGCGGAACGAAAGCGTCGCTCATCCCTCTGCCGCCCGCGCAACCACCTTCGCCAGCGCTTGGGCCGCGTCGGGCCGGGCCACCCCCCACGCGCGCTCTGCCATCGCTCGAAGGCGTGGCCGGTCCTCGAGGAGGCCAGTCACTTTCGAGGCCAGGAGCTCGCCCGTGAGGGCGTCGTCCATGACGACCATGGCTGCACCCGCGCGCTGAAGGGAGCGTGCGTTCGCCTCCTGATGGCGGCCCGTCGCATATGGATAGGGCACGAGGATCGACGGCAGACCGCACACGGTGACCTCGGCGACGGTGGTGGCGCCCGACCTCGACACGACCAGGTCGGCCACGGCGTAGGCGAGCTCCATCCGGTCGAGGAACGAGAGCGCCCGCACGAGCAGCGGGCCACCCCGGGGCAGCCGCCTCTCCGTCTCCTGAAAGTGCCCGGTCCCCGTGAGGAGCACCACCTGCAGGTCGCCCCGCTCCCGCAGACGCTCGAGCGCGCCGGTCACGGCACGGTCGAGGTGGACCGCGCCCTGGCTCCCCCCGAACGCGACGACCGTGGTCCGGCCGGCCTCCAGCCCCAGGGTCGATCGGGCCTCCTCGGCGAACGCGGCCCGGTCCGGTCGCACGGCGACGATCTCCTCGCGGACCGGGTTCCCCGTGACCTCAGTGTCGATGCGCCTGGGAAGCTGACGCGCCGTCTCACCGAACGACAGCGCGACCGTCCGGGCCGCCCGGGACAGTATCCGGTTGGCCAGCCCGGGGACGGCGTTCTGCTCGTGGAGCACGAGCGGGCGCCGCCACCGGATCGCGGCGAGCGAGGCCGGGGCGCTCACGTAGCCGCCCATCCCCACCACGACGTCGGCCCGCGCCACCAAGGGCCGGCATCGACCGACGGATCGCAGGGCCCAGAGCGGCGCCGTTACAGCGTGGAGCGAGAGCTTCCTCTCGAACGGCCGAGCATCGACCGTTGTGAGCGGGAACCCGGCCGCCGGCACGATTTCCGCCTCGAGCCCCCCCGCAGTTCCCACAAACGCGACGGCGGCCCCATGCCGCTCGGTCAACTCCTTCGCCAGGGCGAGCGCGGGGAACACGTGCCCCGCGGTGCCGCCCCCCGCGATCACCACATTCATCGGGCCGTCCGAGCCCGCACGCTCGGGGAGGCGTTCCCCGCCTTGCCGATGTTCACCAGGATCCCCACGGCGGCGAGCGACACCACCAGGGACGACCCCCCGTACGAGAGCATCGGGAGCGGCACGCCGGTGATGGGCAGCAGGCCGGTGACGGCCCCAAGGTTCACAACGATCTGAAGGCCGAACCACGAGACGATCCCCGACGCGAGGAGCCGGCCGAACACGTCCGGCGCACGAGCCGCGATCCGGATCCCGGCGTAGATCAACACGCCGAATGCCACCAGCACGACGATCTCACCGATGAGGCCGAGTTCCTCGCCGAGGATGGAGAAGATGAAGTCCGTGTGCGCATTTGGGACATACATCCACTTCTGGCGGCTGGTCCCCAGCCCCACCCCGAGCCATCCGCCCGATCCCAGTGCGATGAGGGACTGGATCAGCTGGTATCCCGTGTTCTTCGCGTCGGCCCAGGGGTGCAGGAACGACAGGAAGCGGGCCCGCCGGTATCCCTCCGCCATGATCAGCGCGAACCCGATCGCGCCGCCGAGGATCCCCGCCGCCGCCAGGTAGCGGAGGCGCACTCCCGCCGCGAACACCAAGAGGAACACCGAGCCCGCCAGGATGACCGCGGTTCCCAGGTCGGGTTGCAGGATCACCATGCCGCAGACGAGCACCGCGACGGGAAGGAGCGGCAGGGCGAAGTGCGTCGGCTCGTCCATCCGGCTCCACTTGCGAGCCAGAACGGTCGCGACGAACACCACGAGCGCCAGTTTCGCCAGCTCCGACGGTTGGATCGTGACCGGCCCGAGCGAGATCCATCGCGACGAGCCGTACGCCTCGATCCCCGCGGTCGGGTGGAGCACCAGCGCGAGCAGAACCACCGTGAACCCCAGGAGGGGAACCGCCAGGCGCTGCCACGCCTCGTAACGCATCCGCGACGTGACGACGAGGGCAGCCGTCCCGACGACCGCGTACGCCGCCTGCCGCTGGAAGAACAGGAAGCTCGAGCCGTACTGCGCGTAGGCCGACACCGAGCTCGCCGACAGCACCATGATGAGGCCCCCGACGGTGAGGAACGCGGTGGCCCCCATCAGCATGGTGAGGTTCCGCCGTATGGTGACCTCCGTCCGGGACCGAGGCCCGTGCATGGCGCGGCGCGGCGCCACCAGGCGGAGCCGAGGTCCGGCCGGCGCCACCACCTCAGCGCGGGGCATCGGCTATCTCCCGCGCCAACCGCCGGGCGGCTTGAGCGAACCGGTCCCCGCGCTCGGCGTAGTCGCGGAACATGTCCCAACTGGCGCAGGCCGGCGCGAGCAGGACGGTGCCCCCCTGCGGGGCCAGCTCGAGCGCCTCGCGCACCGCTTCTTCGATCGAACCGGCTTTGCTCACGGCCACCTTGGACTCGAAGACCATGGCGATGTCCGGCGCAGCCTCTCCTACGGCCACCACCGCGGCGAGGGCGGGCGTGGCCTCCGCGAGCGGCGACAGGTCGACGCCCTTGGCCATGCCCCCGGCGATCAGGACGACGTCGCGCCGGCCGGACAAAGCGTGGAGCGCCGCGTGGACGTTCGTGGCCTTGGAATCGTCGAGGAAGGTGACGGATCCCACCCGGGCCACCTCCTCGCCGCGGTGTGGGAGGGGATGCATCCGGCGCAGGCCCTCGGCCACGGCGCCGGGTAGGAGACCGAACGACAAGGCTGCGGCGGCGGCCGCCGCCGCGTCGGCCCGAAACCCGACGGCGTCGGACACCGGGGTCCCCAGGGTGGCCTGGCCATCCATCCGGGCGACGAGCTCGCGGCCCACGAAGCCGACCTCTCCGTCGCCCGGCGGACCCATACGGAACCACACCACTCGGCACGGGGCGGCCGCGGAGATTTCCCTCCCCCGATCGTCGTCTGCGTTTCCGACGTGGACGTCGTCCTCGTTCTGGCGCTCATAGATGCGCGCCTTGGCCTCGGCATAGCGCTCGAACGACCCATGCCAGTCGACATGGTCTTGCGCCACGTTCAGCAGGACCGAGACGCGTGGATGCAGCCAGTGATGGAAGCGGAGCTGGAACGAGGACGCTTCAACTGCCAACGCCGCGTGTCCCTCTTTCGCGGCCAGCGAGAACGCGTGGCCGATGTTGCCGCACGCCGAGGCGTCGAGGCCGGCGGCCTGCATCATGGTCGCGACCATCATCGTGGTGGTGGACTTGCCGTTCGTCCCGGTCACCGCGACGAACGGCACGTGACACAACCGAGCGCCGACGTCCAGCTCGCTCCAGATCGCCACGCCCCGATCGGCCGCCCACCGCAAGACCTGTGCGCCTTCCGGCACGCCGGGGCTGGCCACGAGGGCGGTGACGCCATCCAGATGCCAGGGCTCGTGGCCGCCCGTCAGGACCTCCACGCCGAGCCCGCGGATCTCCTCCGTCCCGGCGGCCTCCGCGCGCTCCTCGGTCACCCTGACCTCGGCTCCTTCCTCAGCAAGGACCCGTGCGGCGGCGCGGCCGGCGACGCCGAGCCCCACGACCAGCACGCGCTCGCCGACGAACGCCTTCGTCCTCTTCACCGCCCTCGTCGGCCGTCGAGCCTCATCCCGTGCCCCCCCGTGCAAGGAAGTCCGCGTAGAACAGCCCGATGCCGATGGCCACGCACATCCCGGCGATGATCCAGAACCGCACGATGACCGTGAACTCCGGCCAGCCGGCAAGCTCGAAATGATGGTGGATGGGGGACATGCGGAAGACCCGCCGCCCCAACCCTCGGAACGCGATGACCTGGACGATGACCGACGTGGTCTCCAGGACGAACAGGCCCCCCAACACGACGAGCAGGAGCTGCGTGCTGGTGACGATGGCCAGCGCACCGATCAACCCTCCGAGCGCGAGCGCGCCCGTGTCGCCCATGAAGATCCGGGCCGGAGCGGCGTTCCACCAGAGGAACCCTGCGACCGCGCCCACGGCTCCGCCCGCGACGATGGCCGTGTCGAGGGCCGCGTTGACCGCCACCGGATAGCAGGCGTCCACCACCCCCAGCACTGTGCACGCGTGACGGAACTGCCAGAAGGCGATGTACACATAGGCGGAGAGCACCAGGATCGCCGCGCCCGATGCCAAGCCGTCGAGCCCGTCGGTGAGGTTCACCGAGTTCGACGACGATGCGAGGATCAGGAACACCCACAGGTAGAACCCGAGGCCCAGGTTCACCCCGGTGTCCCGGATGAACGACAGGTCGGTGGGAAGGTGCGCGACCTTCACCGCGATCAGTCCGAAGCCCAGGGCCACGAGGGCCTGCCCCGCGACCTTGGCCAGCTTCGACAGCCCGAGCGACCGTTGCCGGCGGACCTTGATGAGATCGTCGATGAACCCCACCATGCCCAGTCCGATGGCGGCGAACACCACCGACAGCCCCGCGGCCGTCACCGTGGTGAACACCACACGCGTGACCAGGTAGGACGCGACCATTCCCGCGACGATCACCGCGCCGCCCATCGTAGGGGTGCCCATCTTCTCCAGATGGGTGTGTGGGCCGTCCTCCCGGATGTGCTGCCCCCACCCCCATAGGCGGAAGGCCCGGATGGCCACGGGCGTACCGAGGAGCGTCACCGCCAGGCCCACCGCGGCGGCGAGCAGGATGGCCCTCACCGAAGGGCCTCAGCTACGCGTTCCAACCCGGCCACGCGCGACCCTTTGACCAGGACGACGTCCCCGGCCCTGGCCCACGCCCGAACGTCGACCACGGCTTCGACGGGCGTGTCCACCGAGACCACGCTGTCCGGCACCGCGCCCTCCCGGAGGGCGGCCCCGGCCACCGTGCGCGCCACCGGGCCCACCGTGACCAGCCGGTCCACCCCCAGCCGAACCACCAGCTCTCCCAAACGGTCGTGCTCGTCGCTCGAGATGGGCCCGAGCTCTGCCATGTGCCCGAGGACCACCGCCAGTCGGCCCCCTCGCGCCATCCACCGGGCCGCCCTAAGCCCTGCGGCCATGGACTCGGGGTTCGCGTTGTACGCGTCGTTCACCACCCGCACGCCGTCCTCGGTGGTGAAGCTCTCCATCCGCCATCGGGAGACGCCTGCCCCTTTCAGCCCCGCGGCGCACTCGGCGGCCGATAGCCCCAGCGCGATCCCGCACGCCGCGGCGGCGAGCGCGTTCGACACCATGTGCTCACCGGGAACGACGAGCTCGGCATGCTCGCGCTGATCCCCCACCACCAGGTCGAAGCCCGCTCTCCCATCGTCGTCGAGCGCCACGTCCTCGGCCCGCACGTCCGCGTCGGCCGTCAGCCCGAACGTGATGACGCGGGCCCGGGTCCGCCCGGCCAGGTCGCGCACGACGGCGTCGTCCGCGTTCAGGATGGCCGTGCCGACATCAGGCAGGGTCTCCACGGGCTCTGCCGAGGCCTCTACGATGGCCTGCCACGATCCGAAGACCTCCATGTGCGCGACCCCGATGTTGGTCACCACTACGGCGTCGGGTTTGGCCACCCGGCACAGGTCCGCATGGTCGCCGCGACGGCGGGCACCCATCTCCGCCAGCACCACCTCGACACCTTCCGGAGCCCCCAGCAACGTCAAGGGGAGCCCGATCTCGTTGTTGAACGATCCTGGGCTGGCGTAGGTCAGGAACCCAGTGGACAGGATGGATGCCGCGAGATCCTTGGTGGAGGTCTTCCCGTTCGCGCCGGTGATCCCGATCACCGTTGCGTCGGGCATACGGGCGCGCTCGTCGGCGGCCAGCGCCAGCAGCGCCTCGCCGGAGTCCGCCACCTCCACGGCCGGCTCCGCGGGGACCGGTCGGTGCACCACCACCCCGGCCGCGCCGCGAGAGAACGCGTCGGTCACGAAGTCGTGGCCGTCGCGCCGTTCGCCCGGCATGGCGAAGAACAGCGAGCCCGGCCTGGTCTCCCGGCTATCGATGACGACGGCCGTGACGGTTGCGTCCGAGCCTCGGAGCCGACCGTCCACTGCCCGCGCCACCTCGGCGAGGGTGCGCGGCCTCATACCATCCCCCGGAGCGACCGGATCTCCTCGGCCGCCACGACCCGGTCGTCGAACGGCACCATGCGGTCGGCGAACTCCTGGCCGGTCTCGTGTCCCTTCCCGGCGATGACGACGACATCGCCATCGCCGGCCTCCGACAAGGCGAGCTTGATCGCGGCTCGCCGCTCGGGCTCGATCACGTAGCGGCCCCCTCCCTCCTTGGCCCCAGGCTCGATCTCCCCGATGATGGCCAGGGGATCCTCGCTCCGCGGATTGTCGCTGGTGATGACCGACAGATCCGCCAGGCTGGTGGCCACCCTTCCCATCAGTGGGCGCTTGGTCCGGTCTCGGTCCCCGCCGCAGCCCAACACGACGATCAGCCGGCCCGGCGCGAGGAGCCGCGCCGTCCGCAGCACGTTGTCCACGCCGGCCGGCGTGTGCGCGTAATCCACCACGACCAGGAAGTCCTGACCCTCCTCCACAGCCTCCACGCGGCCCGGCACCCCTCGCACGTCCGCGATGCCCTGGGCCGAGACGTCGTCGTCGATCCCCAGGGCCCGGGCCGTCGCCAGTGCGGCCAGGCAGTTCTCGACGTTGAAGCCGCCCCGGAGGGAAGATCGGACCTCGAGCTCGCCGACGTAGAAGGAGATGCCGGACCGCGTGGCCTGCACGTTGGTGGCACGTACGTCGGCACCCGGTCCCTGGCCGAACGTGACGGTGGGCAGATCCGAGCGAAGGAGACGACGGCCGTGCGGGCTGTCGAGGTTCACCACGGCCCGCTCCGACAGCTCCGGTGAGAACAGTCGGGCCTTCGCTTCGAAGTACTCCTCCATCGACGCGTGGTAGTCCAGGTGATCCTGGCTGAGATTGGTGAACACCGAACACCGGTAGCGGATGCCGTCGACCCGGTGCTGGTGCAGCCCATGCGACGACACTTCCATGGCCACCGCCTCGACCCTTCGATCGGCCATCCGAGCCAGCAAGCGGTGCAGGTCGGGGGCCTCGGGCGTGGTCATTGGCAGCGTGAGCGGTTCCCCGTCGATCCGAACGCCCGTCGTCCCGATCACGCCGGGGACCTGGCCGCTCCGTCGGAGCACCGACTCCAGCAGGTACGTGATCGTGGTCTTCCCGTTGGTCCCGGTGACCCCGACGATGGCCATCCGGTCGCCGGGGCGGCCGAAGAACGCCGCCGACACGGGGCCCATGGCCTCTCGCACCGACGGAACGCGGACCTGGATCACCTCGAGGGGCAACCACCGATCGACGACCAGGGCGACCGTCCCTCTCCCCACCGCCTCCTCGGCGAAGTCGTGTCCGTCGTGGCCCGACCCGGGGACGCAGAAGAACAGGCTGCCGGGGACGGCGTCCTGCGAGCGATACACCACGTCCGCCACGTCCACCGATCGATCGCCGTGGACCTCGTGCCGCGGCAGCGACACGACGAGGTCGGCGAGCGGGCGAGCCGGGGGAAGGCCGAGCGCAACCAAGTCATCCGAGCTTATCGTCCGTACCCCCCCGCGCCCTGCGACCGTCATCGGGCGGAGATCGCGTGGGGCGGAGGTGGCAGCGCCTCCCCCGGCGCGATCCCCAGACGCTCGATCGCATACCGGGCCACCTGCTGGAACAGCGGGGCAGCGGCGATCCCGCCGTACTCGGTCGTTGGCCGATCCAGGATGGCAGCGATCACGACCTTGGGGTCGGAGGCCGGCAGGAAGCCGATGAACGAGGCGAAGTAGCGGTCGACGTAGTAGCCGCCGGTCGGCTTGGGGATCCGGGCCGTACCGGTCTTGCCGGCCACCCGGAAGCCCGGGATCCGCGCGGCGGCCCCCGTGCCCGCCTTCACCGCGTACGCCAGCATCCGGGTGACCATCTGCGATGTTGCATCGGAGACAACGCGACGGGTCGACGATGAAGCGGCCGGGTGGAACGCTCCCGCGGGGTCGACGGTGCCGCGTACCAGACGGGGCTGGACCCACACCCCACCGTTCGCGATCGTCGCGTACACCGAGATCATCTGGAGGGGCGTGACGGCAATGCCCTGACCGTAGGCCATGGTGGCCAAGCTGGTGTCCGACCACAGGTACAGGGGCAACATCAAGCCGGCGGACTCGCCGGGAAACCCGATCCCGGTGGCCTGACCCAGCCCGAACTTCGACAGGTAGGTTGCCAGGCGCGCCGCCCCAAGGCGCTCCGCGACCTCGACCGCGCCGATGTTGCTGGACTGCGCCACGATGTCGCCGACCGTCATCTCCTCGACGCCATGCGGGTGCGCATCGTGGATCACGAAATCGCCGACCTGCATCTTCCATGGCACCGACAACTGCTCGTCGAGCGGGAGCGAGCGCTCCTGCACGGTCGCGGCCGCGGTGATCACCTTGTTCACCGACCCGGGCTCGAAGACATCGGTCACCGCCTTGTTGCGCCAGGTGGCCGGCTTGGCGGTGGCGAACTCGTTCGGGTCGAACCACGGGAAGGTGGCCATCGCATAGACGTCGCCCGTTCTCGGATCCATGACGATGACCGTTCCGCCCATGGCGTGGTTCGCCTTCACCGCCTCCTCCAGGGCGGCTTGCACCTGGAACTGGAAGTCGCGATCCATCGTCACCACCAGATCGGAGCCAGGAGCAGGAACGCGCTCGGCGTCGATCCCGCCCACGATGGGCTGCCCCGAAGGATCGAGTTCTTGGGTCCGCTCCCCGGGCGTACCGGCCAGGACCCCCTGGTACTCGAGCTCGAGCCCGGCCAGCCCGACCCCGTCCACCCCCACGAACCCCAGAACCTGAGGGGCGAGGGGGCCGGCGGGGTAGGCGCGCCTGCTCGTGGCGAGGAACCCGATGCCGGGAAGATGCAACCTCTCCAGCCGCTTCGCCGCGTTCAGCTCGACCTGGCGGGCGAGGTAGACGAAGGTCGTGTCGGCGGTGAGCTCGGGAAGGAGGTCGCGGACCCTCAGGTTCAGGACCTGCGAGATCTTCAGGGCCTCGTCCCCTGGGTCCGTTACATACCGGGGGTCGACGTAGACGTCGCGCGCAGGGAGCGAGATGGCCATGGCCTCGCCGGATCGGTCGAGAATCCGTCCGCGTGAGGCCGGCAGTGTCAACGTGTGCAGTCGTTGGTCCAGCGCATAGGAGCTGTACGCGCGGGCCTGGCTCACCTGGAGCACCGTCAACCGAAGGACGATCGCTCCCATGGCCAGCGCCATCACCGCGAACAGCGCGATCAGGCGCCGCATCGGCGGGCGCCTCATGGGAGGGCCTCGCTCAGCCACCCCGTCGGGTGGTCGTGGTCCGCGGCCCCGGCCGGCGCCGCCGTTCTCGCGGCGGGCACGTGGAGGAAGCGGATCTCGTCGGGGAGACGCATGCCGTGGCTGCGAGCCCAGGCGGCGATCCGGCCGGGAGCGGACAGTGCGGCCTGCTGCCGGGTGAGCTCCAGGTTCTCCTGCGTGAGGACGCCGACCCGTTGCTCGAGGTCGTCCACACGGAAGGAGCTCTGGGCGAGCAGGGCGTTCAGCGCGACGAGGCCGAGGACCATCGACCCAACCAGCACCGATGAGAAGATCACGAACCCGGACCGGCTCCGCCGGGCCCGGCGCGAGGAAACGGGGGCCGGGAGATGCGCGGGTATCGGGCGCGCGGGCAGGGCCCGAGCTGGCTGGCTCATGCGGCAGCTCCTCGAGGCCCCGGGTCCGCCGCTCGCGATTCACCATCGTCCACCAGCTCGGCGGCCCGAAGCTTCGCGCTCCTGGCGCGGGGGTTTCGGGCCGCCTCATTCGATGATGGGCGAAGGGGCTTCCTGGTGAGCGACCTGAGCCTGGGTTCGCCGGCCAGGAACCGTTTCACCATTCGATCCTCGAGCGAGTGGTAAGCGATGGTGACGACGCGGCCACCGGGAGTGAGGAGACTCACCGCTCGAGGCAGGGAAACGGCGAGCTCCTCGAGCTCCCGGTTGACCGCGATGCGAAGCGCCTGGAACGTCCGGCGGGCGGGGTGGGGGCCGCCCCGTCGCCTTCCAACAGCGCCCGCAACCACCCGGGCCAGTTCATCGGTCGTCTCGATGGGCCGTCGCGCGCGTGCGCGCGCGACGGCCGCCGCGACCTTCCTGGCCCGGCGCTCTTCGCCGTACTCGAACACGATCCCTGCAAGCTCCTCCTCCGAAGCCGAGTTGACGAGGTCAAGGGCGCTCTCGGTGCCCTCTTCGCCGCCACCCCCCATCCGCATGTCCAGTGGACCAGGGACCCGGTAGCTGAAGCCTCGTTCGCCTCGCTCCAACTGCATCGTGGAGACGCCGAGGTCGAACAGGACGCCGTCCGCCCGGTTCCCCGCGGGCACTTCCGAGAACCGGGCGTGGATGGCGACGAACCGATCGCCGAACGGCGCGAGTCGCGCCCTGGCCAGAGCGATGGCATCGGGGTCGCGATCGATGCCCACGACTCGCTTGCATCCCGAACGCAGGAGCGCTTCCGCATGTCCGCCGGCCCCGAGGGTCATGTCGATCACGGTGTCCCGTCCCCCGAGGAACTCGACGACTTCCTCGACCATGACCGGCTCGTGGGTCCTCGCCCTCGCGCCCTCATCGGCCACCCGCGTCCCTCATCTCTCATCCCAGGACCCGGACGGCGAGCAGCCCGAGGGCCACGTAGACGGCCATCGTCGCGGCCGACAACAGGAGCAACCGAACGCTCTGGCCGACCTCACGTGACAGCGTTACCTTCATCTCTCTCCTCCGATGTCGAGCGTTCCCGCCTGATACGCGCCTCCATGGGTCTGTTCGTAGCGATCGTGGGCGGCGCGGTCCCAGACCTCCATCCGGTCGTAGACCCCCACGATCACCGCCTCCCTGCGGATGCCTGCCTCGCCCCGCAGCCGCTGGGGGATCGTCAGCCGCCCCTGCGCGTCCAGGTCCACCGGCTCGGCCTTGCCGAAGAACATCCGGGCATACGCGCGGGCCCGGGCATCGGACAGCGGACGGTCCCTGACCTCCCCCGCTCGGGCCTCCCATTCGCCCTTGGGGAAGCAGAACAGGCACCCGTCCTGGCCCAGCGTCAGGACTGCGCCGTCGGCGAAGACAGCCCGGAACCTGGCAGGCAGGCTGATCCTGCCTTTGGGGTCGAGCTGATAGCTGTGCGTGCCGAGCAGTTCGGCCACGCGCGTCCTCCCCTTCTCCTCCACAGAGCTCCACACTTATGCCACTGGTGCTCCACCAAGTCAAGGGTTGACGGGGGCGAAGTGGATTCGGAGGTTAGGTAAGGGTGCAAAGAGAGGAGGAAGTCCCGGAGAGCTTTCAGGTGGCCGAACCCGGTAGACCCCGGCCGGCTAGGTCAGGAAGGGCTCCCATTCGGGATCCAGGCGGCCGAGCGATAGTCGGAACCCATCGGCCGGCGCGAACGGCCGGCGCAGGAGGCGCAGCCCGGCGTCCTCGGGCCGCCGGTTCTCCTTCTTGGAGTTGCACCGTCGGCACGCCGCAACGACGTTCTCCCAGCTGTGCTCACCGCCGCGCGATCGAGGCACGATGTGGTCCAGGTTCTCGGCCGCCGCACCGCAGTACTGGCAAGACCACGCGTCTCTTGCGAAGACGGCACGCCGGGTGAGGGGGGCCTGGGCCCGGTAAGGGACCCTGACGAAGTACCGCAGCCTGAGCACCGCTGGGGCTTCGATCTCGTAGCGCTCGGAGCGGAAGATCATCCCGTTGGAGACGACGACCTCCGCCTTGTCCTTCAGGACGAGCACCACCGCCCTCCTGGCGGTCACCACTGCCAGAGGCTGGTGGGACGCGTTGAGTACGAGCGCTCTTCCCATGCGGGACCTGCGGCGAGTATAGCGAGCGGACTCCGGAATCCGGTCCAGGTGCTTGAATCGGCCAAATCGCAGGGTTGTAATCCGGCCGAAGGCGGCGGGTGGATCGTGTCCGAGGGATCGGGACGCCTGAAGGAGCGAACAAGGGGCCGCGCGGGGCGTCCAGCAGCTCGGCTCGGACCGCCCCCGCCTTCTTTCCATCCCCGGGTTCCTGGGAGGCACCCGGTGGATGGCACGTTCCGACACGCCGTGAACCGGGAGGGCTCGGGTCCGGTGGAACGGTCCGCCGCCGCCGTCAGTGGAAGGAAGGAACCGGGAGGCATCCTGCTGCGTACACCTCGGTAAGATGGCTGTTCCAGCCGGGGAGGTGGTCGTGGAGGCGCGCGAGAAGACTGAGGCCTGGCAGCGATTCGCCGAGGGCTTCCGAGAGGTCGAGGGCAACGTCGAGAAGGTCGTCCAGGGCAAGCACCGTGAGATCCGGCTGGCGCTCGTCACATTGGTCGCCGAGGGTCACGCACTCATCGAGGACGTGCCCGGTGTGGGCAAGACCATGCTGGCCAAAGCCATCGCCCGGTCCATCGATTGCTCGTTCCGCCGCATCCAGTTCACCCCCGACCTGTTGCCGACCGACATCACCGGCGTCAACGTGTTCAACCAGGAGCGAGGCGACTTCGAGTTCAAGCCTGGGGCCATCTTCGCGAACATCGTCCTGGGCGATGAGATCAACCGAGCCAGCCCCAAGACCCAGTCGGCCCTCCTCGAGTGCATGGAGGAGCGGCAGGTCACGATCGACACCGAGACCTATCAGCTCGGACAGCCGTTCATGGTCATCGCCACCCAGAACCCCATCGAACACGAGGGCACGTACCCGCTGCCCGAGGCGCAGCTCGACCGGTTCATGATGCGGATCGCGATCGGCTATCCCTCCGCCGACGTGGAGGCGGAGATCCTGGCCACCCACGGAGTCCGGTCGACGCTGAACGACATCGGGCCGGTGACCGACGCGCTCGGCGTCCGCGAGATGATCGACATGGCCCGGCAGGTACATGTCTCGCCGCCCGTCCGCCGGTACATCGTCGACATCGTCGAGGCGTCCCGGGTGCATCCCGACGTGTACCTGGGTGCCAGCCCCAGGGCGTCGATCATGCTTCTGCGAGCGGCCAGAGCCTTGGCCGCGGCCGAGGAGCGGGATTACGTGATCCCCGACGACGTGAAGGGCCTCGCCCTGCCGGTCCTGTCCCACCGCGTGATCGTGACGGCCGACGCCGTGATGAGCGGGCGGACCGCGGGCGCAGTGCTGGCGGAACTGATCAACGAGGTCACGGTCCCGGTCACCGGAAAGGCCTGACCCGTGCCCTCCGGGCGGGGCATGGTGGTGTTCGCCGCCGGCATCGGCCTGTGGCTCGCCGCCCGGGTGGCGGGGTCGCCCAGCCTGCACATGGTCGCCGTCGGTCTGGTCGTGCTGCCGTTCGCCGCGGCGCTGTTCGCCCGGTGGAGTAGGTTCCACGTTTCGATCCGGCGGCGTCTGTCGGACCAACGGGTCGCCCCGGGCCAGCGCGTAACGGTCGAGCTCGAGGTGGAGAACGAGTCCCCCGTGTGGACCTCCTTCCTGCTGCTCGAGGACCGGATCCCCCGGCCCTTGGGCCGTGCCGCACGGCTGGTCGTGGCGGGGATCCCGCCACGGAGCAAGCAGCGCGTTACGTACACGTTGGCTCCCGAGGTCCGGGGCCGATATTCGCTCGGGCCGCTCTCGGTGGACGTGTCCGACCCCTTCGCCCTCACGAAGCTTCGGATCGGTTTCGACCAGCGGGACGACCTGGTCGTGACCCCCGAGATCGAGCGCCTGGAGGCCGGACCGGCTTCCCCGTTCGGCGGAGCGAGCGGGCTATCGCTCGCCCGGCACCTGTTCCGGACGGGCGAGGAGTTCTACACGATGCGCCAGTACCAGGAGGGCGACGACCTCCGCCGCATCCATTGGCCGAGCGTCGCCCGGTCCAACCAGCTCATGATCCGCCAGGACGAGTCCACCAGGCGGTCCACGGGGGTGATCTTCCTCGACACGCGCGAGCCCGCCGTCGGATCGAGCCACACTCCATCCTTCGAGAAATGCGTATCGGCCGCCGCGTCGGTCGGCGCGCTCCTGGCCCGGTACGGGTTCTCGATCCGCCTCGCCACCTCGAACATGCCGCCCACGATGGTGACCGAGGACCAGATGCTCGAGGCGCTCGCCGGAGTTGGGCACGTAACGTCACGGGCATTCTCCGCCGGTCTCACGCCGTTGCGGTCGGTCGCTGCCGGCGACACGACGCTCGTCGTCGTGACCGCCCCGCCACAGCCGACCGAGCTCACCTCGCTCGTCCGCTCGGGGGTGGTCTTTGGGCCCAAGCTCGCGATCCTGGTCTATCCCACGGACCCGCACGATCTTCCCCCCGACCGTCAGTCCCAACTCGAAGGCCGAGCCTCGTCGGCTCGCCTGTCGTTGTCCAGATCCGGATGGGAGGTACTCGTCCTCCCGCCTACGGGAAGGCTTCGTGAGGCATGGCAACACAGCAGGAACCCACTCCCCGAGCTCACCGGCTCCTCGCGTTAGGCGCCGTCGGGCTCCTGGCCGCGGCCACCGCGATCGCGTTCGGCCGAGTATTCGTGGGGCATGGAGCGACCTGGAAGCTCCTGGCGGCCGGCCTGGCCTCGGTCGCCGTGGCAGGGCTCCTCGAGCGACGGAGCCTGCTTCTGGCCACCGTGGCCAGCGCGGTGTGCCTCCTGGTCGCGCTGGCGGTCCTGGTCTTCCCCCAGACCACGTGGATCGGGCTTCCCACGTCCGAGACGCTCGGGGCCATCCGAGACGCTCTGGAGCGCGTGGGACAGGAGGCCCGCGTGCAGGTAGCGCCGAGCGCGCCGCTCACCCCCCTGTTGCTGGCGGCGGTGACCGCGGTGTGGACCGCGTCGTTCTCCGCACACGCGCTGGCCATCCGGGCGGGAGGCCCGTTGCTCGCCGTCCTGCCATCGGTCGCGCTGGTCGGGTTCACCGACACCGTGATGCAGGACGGTGCGCGGCCGGGTTACGCGGTCGTCCTGCTGTCGGCGGTGCTGTTCGTCTGCTTCGTCGACGGGATCCGCCGCATCCGCCAGTGGGGCCCGGTGTGGGGGTCGCGGGGCAAGCCCGTGTCCGCCGCCACCGGACACGGCGCGCGGCGGGTGGCCACCCTCGCCGTGGCGGTCGCGGTCCTCGTCCCCGGGATCCTCCCGGGGTTCCATTCGTTGGCCCTGGTGGACTTCTCGACCGCGGGGGGCCGCCAGGTCCACATCGACCCCTTCGTCTCGATCAAGGCTCAGCTTCAGCGGCGGGATCCCGTCGATCTGTTCCAGGTCACTTCGGTGGACGGGGGCGGTGACCCGCGGGCCGCGTACTGGCGGCTGTACGCGCTCGACCAGTTCGACGGGACCACGTGGCGGAGCTCGGACCCGGACGCCGAGCGGGGCCGGATCCTTTCGACGCCTGCCACCCTCGCGACGAGCTCGCCGTCCAGCCCGACGATCGACCAGGGGTATCGGATCCTCACGGACTTCGTGGACCGGTGGCTGCCGATGGCGTATCCACCGCAGACCGTGAACGTGCCGTTCGGCGTGATCCGCTACGACCCCGAGCTCACCGCAGCCGTTGCGCCGGATACCTTCGGCGAGGGCCTCGAGTACTCGGTGCGATCGCTCGTTGTCTCGCCCACGCCGAAGGAACTCGACGCAGTGTCCGTCGCGCCTTCCGTCCTCCTGAGCATGGGCGTGCCGGATCGCTACACGTTCATCCCCGATGACGTCCCCCTCGTCGTGCGGCAGATCGCCGAGGCGTGGACGGAAAACGCGTCGACGCCCTACCGCCAGGTGCTGGCGATCCAGCAGCACTTCGTCTCCTCCGGCGACTTCCACTACTCTCTCGACGTTCGGCCCAGAGCCGACGCGAACGCGTTGGTGGATTTCTTGACCAGGACCAGGACCGGGTTCTGCCAGCAGTTCGCCGCCGCCATGGCCATCCTGGTCCGCGAGCTCGGCATCCCCGCCCGGGTGGCGGTGGGCTTTCGGCCAGGATCCCAGTCGGGCAACACGTTCACGGTGAGCACCGAGGACGCCCACAGCTGGGTGGAGGTGCTGTTCCCGGGCTATGGGTGGCTCCCGTTCGAGCCCACGCCAGGAGGGTGGAGGAGTCCACTGGCCACGGCCGGCTCCTATCTTTCGCCGCAGTCCCCGGGGGCTTGCCCCCCCTCCGAGCCTGGCTGCGCCGCGGTGGGCGAGACGACCACGGGGTCGGGGACGACGGGGGGCGGCCTGAGCGGCAAGCTTCAGCAGGTGGAGTTCTCGGTCCGCGACGACAGGGGGCGGGCCAGGAGGGGCGGCGTCGAGATCCCGGTCCCCGACACCGGGTACTCCATCCCCTACCGGCTCCTGTTCCTCGTGCTGCTGGCCCTGGCGGCGCTTCTTCTCATCACCGTCCCCATGGTCAAGGCCGCCTGGCGAAGGAGGACGGTGCAAGGCGCCCGGGATCCGGACGCGCTGGTGCTTCGGGCTTACCGGGTCTTCGACGGCGAAGCCGCGGACCTCGGCTTGGGGCGAGCGGACGGCGAGACCCTCGCCGAGCACCGCGATCGGCTGGCGGCCGCAGTCCCCTTCTCCGACGGGCATCTCGACCGCCTGACGATCGCGGCCATCCGGGCCGCGTATTCGGAACGCCCGACCACCGAGGTCGAGGCCCGCGCTGCCCTCCGCGACGCCCGGACGGCGATCCGGGACATCCGGTCCGATGCCGGATTGCTTCGGAGACTCCGAGGGGTGTACCGGCCGGGACTGTGACCCTAGCCGCGGCTCTGGGCGTGGGCTGCGGCCTCTCGCAGCGCCCTGACGAACCGATCCCGATCCTCCCGGAACTGGCCCACCTTGACCTCGACCCCGGTCGCGATCTCGTCGATGGCCACGAAGAATGCCAGCTGGCCCTCGCGGAGGGCGTCGAGGACCTCCTCGTTTCGCTTGGCCACCTTGAAGATGCTCACTCCGTCGGTGATGAGCTTCACTTCCGACAGGTGCCGGTCCAGAGCGGCCCGCCGATTCAGGTAGTCCCAGGCCCGCCGGACCCGTTGGAGCGACATCCCCCCATCGAGCAGCGACTTGACCACCTTGAGGGCCACCAGGTCCCGGAAGGAGTACATCCGCGGGACCCCGGGCCGTCCCCCCGTTCCCTGGACGGATGGCGTGACCAGGTTGATCTGGTCCCAGTATCGGAGCTGGCGGGGAGTGCAACCGGTGAACTTCGTGGCCTGATGTGCGGTGAACCCCTCCATCCGACGCGCGCCCTCCGACGACTCGTCACCCACAAGCGAACCCGGCAGCCCGTCAGCTCGTCGAGGGGGAAGGTCCCGACATGCCCACGACGTTCACACCTCGGGGGAAGGTGAGCGTTGTTCTACTGCGCTGCGCGGTGCGGTGGCAAGTGCGCAGGATGATCGGGGCGCGCGGTCGTCGGTTCGTCGATGTGGCGTGGGTCGATGGTCCTACGGAATCACTGCGGAGGGGGCTCGGATGGCCCGCGCATGCGGCCGGACAGGCGGGCCAACAGGGCCGCGATGGAGAACCGGCCCGACTGTTGCATCGCCCGGACCTGGTCCCTGCCGAGCTGCTTCAAGTAGCGGTAGATCAGGAGCGACGAGACGAGCATCACGCCGAAGCCGGCGGCGGCGATCCACAGCGAGATGGGGAACAGCATCAGCATGACGAAGCCGGCCAGGAACGCGAGCGAGGACCACCGGATCCGCCGGGCCAGGTGGGTGTAGAGCGACGTCCGGGAGACGGCCTCGACCAGACGAGGGTCCTCCTCGGCCAACCGCTTCTCGATCTCCTCGAGGATCTGCTGCTCGTGCTCGGAGAGCGGCATCGGCTCCTACCCTGTCGACCGACCATCCCATTATAGGAAGGTGAACCTTTCCGGATGAAGGGCCCATTCCCGTGCTAGTCCATCGGCGGCCGGCCCAGCGCCCTTCAGTCCACGGCGATACCTGCGTTCGCCGACGGCATCGGCGCCCGATCCGCCGGTCAGCGGGCCGGCCGGTCGATGAGGGTGGCGGGGCCGGCGGCGCCCCGACCGAACCGCCGTTCGATCCGGTCCACGGCCCGCTCCACGTCGCGCCACCGTTCTCCCTTGAGCAACGCCAGTTGCTCGGCCGCCCCCGGCGAGAGACCAGTGGCCGCAACGCCCAGCAATCGCACGCGTCGGCGCGCGCCGGGCAGGCCCCGGTACAGCTCGGACGCCACCTCGTACAGGGCGGCCGCGACGTCGGTGGGCGCCGGTAGCGTCCGGGTCCGGGTGAGGGTGGTGAAGTTGGCCAATCGGACCTTGAGGACAACCGTCCTGGACCGGTAGCCATCCTTTCGCAGTCGCGAGGCCACTCGATGCGACAGGGCCAGGAGCTCGCGCAACAGGTCCTCCTCGGCATCGAGATCGACGCCGAAGGTCTCCTCGTGGGAGACGGACTTCGGCGGCTCGTAGGGGACGACCGCACGGTCGTCGATCCCTCGCGACAGGCCGTGGAGGTCCCGGGCGTGCTGGTCGCCGATGAGCCGGGCGAGCACCGCCGGTGGGGTCCTGGCCAGGTCGCCTACGGTCCTCACCCCGAGCCGACCGAGGGTCTCGACCGTCTTCTCCCCAACCCCCCACAGCGCCCGCGCCGGCAGGGGCTCGAGGAACGCGGCGACCGCCTCGTCCCGGACCACCACCAGCCCGTCGGGCTTGGCCTGCCGCGACGCCAGTTTGGCCAGGAGCTTGTTGGGGGCGACCCCCACCGAGCAGGTCACGCCGACCTCGGACCGGACCTCCCGACGCACCCGTTCGGCGATCTCCTCCGGGGGCCCGAACAGCAGGACGGCCCCGGAGACGTCCAGGAAGGCCTCGTCCAGAGCGATGGGCTCGACGAGGGGCGTCACCGAGAGGAGAACCTCGCGGAACCGATTGGAGTGGGCCCGGTAGGAATCGAAGTCCGGAGGTAGGAAGACCGTATCGGGGCACAGGCGCCGTGCCCGGACGGCGGGCATGGCGTTCTTGATGCCGAAGGCCCGGGCCTCGTACGAGGCGGACATCACGACCCCCCGCGAGCCGGCCCCCCCCACCACCACCGGCCTGCCGGCGAGTGAAGGATCCTTCAGGACCTCCACCGAGGCGTAGAAGGCGTCGAGGTCGACGTGGAGAACGGGTTCGATCACCATCCGGCCGAGCCTCCGCTCGCGTGCCACAGCTTCCTGGGGGGAAGTCCGGGGAAGGGATCGCCTGCCGCCAGCGCCTCCGTCAGCCGGCCGGCTCGCCGAGCCTGCTGGAGGCGGGTGAGGTCCCAGGCATCCTCGGCGATGATACTCACGCCCTTCACCCCCGTTCGGCGAAGCCGTCCCCGCACTGCCAGGACGAAGGAATGGAACACCGTCTTCAGCACCTTCGCCTGCACCTTCTCGAACACCACCACCTCGACCGGCCCGGTCGCGTCGTCCAGGGTGAGGAACACGATCCGCTGGCCGCTTCGCACCGCCGGCGTCTGGGAGGCAACCTTCACCCCGGCCACCACGACCATCGCGTCGCCGCGCTCTTTGTGGAGGTCCCTGGCCCAGGTCACGCCGAGGTCGGCGAGGAGTGGCTCGAAGAACGAGACCACGTGGCGCGAGGCGTCCAGGCCGAGCACCTCAAGCTCGGCCCGGACCCGTTCGGCATCCGAGTACTCGGTGAGCGAGAACCGTGGTCCGTTCGTCTGGCTCGATGCCGACCACAGGTCAAGCGCGAGCTGGTCACCCTCCCGCTGTGGTTCGGTGACCATGGCCTCGTACAGGCGATCGCGGCGCGTGCCGGCGGGGAGGGCGTCGAACGCCCCGGCGTGCGCGAGGGCCTCGACGACCGGCCGCGACACGTTGGCCCGGCGCAGGAAGTCGCCGACATCCCGGAACGCCCGTTCGGTCCGGACCTCCTGGATGGACCGGACCTCCGCGTCGGAGATCCCGTGCACGTCCTTCAGCGCCAGCCGGATCCCGTAGCCCGCTCCCACGCGTTCGGCCACGTAGTCGGGTTCGCTCGCGTTCACGTCGAGCGGGAGGATCTCGATGCCGTGCTCCCTGGCGTCCTCCAGGATCAAGCGCCGGGGGTACATGCCGGGATCATGGGTCAGCACACCGGCCAGGAAATGCGCGGGGAAGTGAGCCTTCAGGTACGCCGACTGGTAGGTGGGGACGGCGAACGCCGCGGCATGGGCCTTGCAGAACCCGAACGAGGCGAACTGCGCGATGTCGTCCCACGTCGTCTCGGCCACGTCGTCCGGAACGCCGCGTTCCCGTGCACGATTCAGGAAGTCCTCGCGGAGCGACGGAAGCTCCGCGTCGTCGTCCAAGTGGCGGCGGATGCGGTCGGCAGTCGTGAGGTCGTAGCCGGCGAGGGCGGCCAGGCTCCGCATGACCTGCTCGTGGTAGACGATCACGCCGTAGGTCTCACGGAGCGCCGGCCGGAGCGCCGGGTGCGCGTAGACCGGCCGCTCCATCCCGTGCCGACGGTTCAGGTATGGACGGATCATGTCCGACTTCACCGGGCCCGGGCGGAACAGCGAGATGTCGACGATCAGGTCCTCCCAACGGGTCGGCTGAAGCTTCTGGAGCAGCTCGCGCTGGCCGGGCGACTCGATCTGGAAGCAGCCGAGGGTGTCGGAGGCCCGGATCAGCTCGAACGTCGGCCCGTCATCGAGCGGGATCTCGTCGAGGTCGACCTTCAGGGCCTCGGTCCGGGCGATCTCGTCCACGGCATGGCGCATCGACGAGAGCATCCGGACCCCGAGGACGTCGAGCTTCAAGTACCCGAGAACCTCGACGTCGTCCTTGTCGGCCTGGATCATCCGGTAGCCCTGGAACGACCGCTCGAGCGGCACTCGGTTCACCAGGTCGTCGTCCGACAGCACGATGCCGGAGGGGTGGAGCGCAAGGTGCCGGGGGAAGCCCTCCAGCCGCTCGGCCACCCGGAACAGGAGGTCGAGCTGCCCGGCGGCCAGGTTCGAGCCGGCGAGCTCGGGAAGGATCTCGATGGCCTTGCGAATGTCCTGGGCCCCGATATGGGGGAAGGCCTTGGCCACCGTGTCGACCTCGACCTCCGGGTACCCAAGAGCCTTGCCCACCTCGCGGATGGACGAGCGGGCCCGATACGTGTCGACCATGGTCACGCAGGCGCACCGGTCCTGGCCGTACCGCGACAGGATCATGTCGTAGACGTCCTCGCGGCGGGCCGACTCGACGTCGACGTCGATGTCGGGGAGCTCGTCGCGGAGCGGGTTCAGGAACCGCTCGAACACGAGGTCGTGGCGGACAGCGTCGACGTCAGAAATGCCGGTGAGGTAGCAGACGTATGACCCGGCCGCCGAGCCACGGCAGGCGCAGCGGATCCCCATGGCCTTGATGTCCGCGACGATGTCGGCGACCGTCAGGAAATAAGCCGCGTACCCCATCCGCTGGATCAGCGCGAGCTCGAGGTCCAGTCGGTCCTTGACGTCTGACGTCGCCTCCACCCCCCGTCCATCGACCCCTCGCCAGCACCGCTCGGCCAGAACCGAGGCCGCCGAGCGCCCCCTCGGCGTGGGGAAATCCGGGAAGTGGACCGTCCGAAGCCCGATGTCGAACGTGCACGACTCGGCGATCTCGATGGTTCGGTCGCACAGGTCCGGACGTTCGGCAAACAGCGCGCGCATCTCGCCGGCCGGCTTCAGGAAGCCCTCGGCGTTCACCCGCGAGACGTGATGGGACGCGACCGGCACGATCTCGCGCATGCACTCCAAGGCGTCGGCCAGGAACGCGTCCCCCGGGACCAGGTAACGCACAGGGTTGGTGGCAACCGCCTTCGCGCCGATCCACTCGGCCAGCCGGAGCAGCAGGCGGACCTCGGCGGCGGAGTTCGGCTCCAAGCGGTGCTGGACCGCGACGAACAGCCGCTCGCCGAACGCCTCTCTGAACGGGCCGATGGCGTTTCGTGCCGCGTCGAACCGCCCATCGACCGCCAGCGACCCCGGAAGTGAGGAGGGGCCGAGCAGGCACAGGAGGCCGTGAGCGTGGGCGCAGATCTGCTCGGCCGCGAGCGAGGGATCGCCTCGCTCCCCGGTCATATGGCCATCGGTGATGAGACGGCACAGGTTGGCGTATCCCCGGTCGTCCTGCGCCAGCAGGATCACGTTGGTGGCGGCGGGATCGACGCTCCGGGATCTGGGTCCCCTCGTCGCGCCGCGTAGCTCCGATCCGATGAACCTCGTCCTGGCGGCGCTCCTCGACCCAGACCGCTCCGCGCCGACACCCGCCGCCAACCGTTGATCGCGCACGGTCAGGGTGGCGCCGAGGATGGGCTTCACGCCGGCCTTCCGGCACGCATCGACGAATCGGGCGGTTCCGTACAGCCCGTCCCGATCGGTGAGGGCCACGGCCGGCATGCCGAGCTCGGCTGCACGGCGCGCCAGGTCCTCGGGAGAGAACGCCCCGTCCTTCAAGGAGAAGAAGGATCGGACGTCGAGATGCACGAAGGGATCCACAGAGATACCCACCCCTACGAAGACCGCTCCCAGGTCGCTTCGTCGTGGGAGAACAGGACGCGGCGGGGCTCGAGCGCGCGTAGCCGCCGGACCGATACGGCGTACACGTTGGAATCCCAGGCACTCGGTTGCCCGGACCGACGACGATCGGTCGCCCCCTCCCACTCGGCCAGCGTGTAGACAGCCTGACCGGCGACGACCGTGGGTCCCTCGGGCTCTTGCACGACCAGGGACTGATGGCCCGGCGTGTGGCCAGGCGTCGGGATCAGTCGGATCCCGGGAAGAACCTCTGCCTCGCCATCCAAGAGCTCATAGACCGCGCCGGGGAAGTCGACCCATTTCGGCACCGTGTAGTCCGGCCCGTGCACGGCTTGGAACTCGGCGGCCTGCACATAAATCGGCATCCCCACGAACAGCTCGTTCTGCCCGCAATGGTCGAAGTGCAAGTGCGAGTTGGCGAGTACGGTCACGTCGCCGATCGCGAGCCCGTGACCGGCGAGCACGTCCTCGAGAGGCCGGCGCGCAGGCCGGTACCAAGCATCCACCTCCTGATCGCCGCTTCCGACGCCCGTATCGAACAGCAGCAGGCCACTCGCATGCACGACCGCGAACGCGAGCACCGGCCCGGTATCGCCTTCCTGTGGATGCCCCTGTGGAAACGACACCTCGGTCAGCTTCAGGGGGAGGACTTCGGCCATGGCTCATTCCCTCGGTTACCCGATCGACGCCATCAACTCACCATCCGGAGGTCAGTCCCAGAGGCGCTCCACGTGCCACCGGTCGGCGGCCCGGTCGTGGTACAGGTCCCACACCGCCCCGCCCCTGGCCTCCACCCGCCAGTACTCGCGGTCACGGCCGTCAGCCCACCACCGGCCCTCGACTCGCCACCGGCCGATCACGTCGGCCACCTCGTAGCGCCGGTCCCGCCACACGAACACGGCGGGCATCCCGGCGTCCCGCTCGACCCGCACCTCCTCGTCGTACCGCTTGGCCACGGCCGGTCCGCCTCGATCTCCGCCTCCAGTCGAACGTATGTTCGAGAGGGAAGCAGACTCTACCCCCGGGCCGGGATAGCGGTCAAGCCGAGACGTTTCCGCAGGCCAGAGGGATAGAGTCTGTCAACCCCACCCCTAGCCCAGGACATCAAGCCGGGGGAGTCTTCGAGCAGATGGCGAACTCCCGAGAGCGTCTTGCGGTACTCCATGCGCCCTCGGAACCAGCACACGTCATACATACGACCCAAGATGCTCTAGACGGCAGCCACAACCACCTTCAGGTGCCCAAGATTCAACAAATCGCGGGTCGCCAACCCGTCTTCCGCGGAGAAGCCGTCGTATTCCGCCGTTTCCCGAACAATGTCTTCCTCCTCGATCATCGATCTCTCCCTCCAGTTGCAAGCGAGGTTCAGGGTAGCGTCCGGCGAGTGTCGGTATCGTTCCCAGGCGAGGAGGAGGGATGGCGGAACAAGCGAACGATGGGCCATTGGTCGCCGTCGTCCCCAATTTCAGCGAGGGTCGCCGACGGGTCGTGATCGACGCCATCTGCGCCGCCCTGGAGGTCCCCGGCGCCCACCTCGTCTACCGGCAGGCCGATCCGGACCACAACCGGCTCGATACCACGGTGCTCGGCGCCCCGAATGCCGTGCGCCGGAGCGCCCTTGCCGGTGTCGCGAAGGCCGTGGAGCTGATCGACATGGAGCAGCACACGGGCAGCCATCCGAGGATGGGCGCCGCCGACGTGGTCCCGTTCGTGCCGCTCCGAGGGATCACGATGGACGAGACCGTGGAGCTCGCGCGGGACGTCGCGCGCGAGCTCGCCGACACGCTGGACCTCCCCGTCTATCTGTACGACCGGGCAGCGCTCCTCCCCGAGCGCCGGAGCCTGGCCGAGGTCCGCAAGGGGGAGTACGAGGCCCTCAAGGAGGCCGTGGCCCGGGGCGAGCGGCTCCCCGACTTCGGGCCGCATGCGATCGGTCGAGCCGGTGCCACCGCGGTGGGCGCACGGAAGCCCCTGATCGCCTTCAACATCTATCTCTCGAGCACCGACGAGGAGGCGGCCAAGGAGATCGCCCGCGCCGTCCGCGAGTCCTCGGGTGGCCTGCCGGCGGTCCGGGCGATCGGCTTCCTGGTCCCCGAGCGGGGCTGCGTGACCGTCTCGATGAACCTCGTGGACCACGAGGTGACCGGGTTGCGCCCGGCCTTCGAGGCGGTGACGGTTGAGGCCGAGAAGCGGGGCATGACGACGCTGTCGAGCGAGATCGTCGGCCTGGCCCCCCAGGCTGCGATCACCGATCAGGACGTGATCGATCTTCGATTGGAGGGGTTCGATGGAGACCACCAGATCCTGGAGCGGCTGGTGAGCCGGGCGAGGCAGGGCGGGCGATCGTGATCGGCGATGAGACCATCCACCGCTTCCTGACCACGCTCGCCTCCGACTCCCCCACCCCGGGGGGCGGCGCCGTCGCCGCCCTAGCCGGGGCGGCCGGCGCCGCCCTCATCGAGATGGTGTGCAACCTCACGATCGACAAGAAGAACTACGAGGATGCATGGGACCGGATGCGGGAGATCCGGGGCCACGCCGAGCGAACCCGGAGCGAGCTGGTGACGTTGGCAGACCGCGACGCGACCGCGTTCGACGGCGTCATGGAGGCCTTCCGGATGCCGAAGGACACCGACGAGCAGCGGGCCCTACGGGCCGCCGCGATCCAGCGTGGATACCTGACTGCGGCGCAGGTTCCGCTGGAGATCGCTGGGGCGTCGGTCTCCCTGATGCCGCTCGCCCTGGAGACCGTGGAGCGAGGGAACGTGAACGCGGCCTCGGACGGCGTGTCGGGGGCCCAGATGCTGTTCGCCGGCACGGAATGTGCGATCTACAACGTCCAGATCAACGCGGCCGCGCTCAAGGACCAGGCGGCGGCCGGCGCGCTCAAGGACGACGTCGCAGCATTGCAAGGCAGGGCCGAGGAGCTGCTCGCTGCGGCGAACGCCGCGTTCGCGGCGCGCCTCGCATCGTAGCCACTCGTGCGCCGCTTTCGAACCGGCGAGCCCATCGTCCTCCGGGAGATGTGGCGGGGCCGGATCTGGTCGGCCCGACCGATGATCGTGGTCCAGGACGAGGAGGAACAGCGGATCCTCTACACCCCGAACGGCATCCGGCTGGTGGTCGCGGGTAGGGACGGGACGAAGCTCCGGCTGCCCGAAGCCACGTGGGACCTCCTCGAGCGAACGTGGACCAAGGGACCCATTCTGTCGTTCTCATGGCCCTCCGCTGGCCACGCCATCCTGCTCTTCTTCCATCGCGACTGGACCCCCTGGGTCTGGTACGTGAACGTCGAGGCGCCGCTTCGTCCGACCGAGCTCGGCTTCGATACGGAGGAACGTGTCCTCGACCTGTTGGTCGCGCCTGACGGGTCGGGCTGGGAGTGGAAGGACCAGGACGAGCTGGAGCAGGCGGTCCTGGGAGGTCTGTTCACGCCGGCCCAGGCGGCGGAGTTCCGAGTCGAGGCCGAACGCGGGCTCCGCCGGCTCCTCGACCGGGAGCCGCCGTTCGACCGGGACTGGACGACCTGGCGTCCCGATCCCTCGTGGCCGGTGCCCGAGCTCCCGCCGGGATGGGACGCCGTCTAGGGTATGCGGCGATGGCGAATCTCGATCCCTCGGACCTCCGGGCACGGTTCCCCGCGCTGGCTCGAACGCTGAACGGCCAGCCTTGCGTCTTCGCCGATGCCCCAGGCGGGACGCAGGTGCCGGACACGGTGATCGAGGCCATGGGCGCCTACCTGCGCACGAGCAACGCGAACGCGCACGGTGCATTCGTGACGAGCACCGAGACGGACCGCCTGATCGAGGACGCGCATCGCGCGGGCGCCGACCTCCTCGGCTGCGGCTCCGATGAGGTCGTGTTCGGACCGAACGCCACCACGTTGCTGTTCGCGCTTTCGCGCTCCGTCGCTCGAACCCTGGGACCAGACGATGAGATCGTCGTCACCCGGCTCGATCACGACGCGAACATCCGGCCCTGGCTCATGGCCGCCGAGGACACGGGCGCCACGGTTCGATGGGTCGACGTCCGCGACGACGACGTGACGATCGACCGCGGCTCGTTCGAGGAGGCGCTCACGGATCGCACCCGGATCGTTGCATTCACGCTCGCATCGAACGCCGTGGGCACCCTGACGGCCGCCACCGACCTGGCCGAGCTGGCCCATGAGGCCGGGGCACTCGTGGTCTGCGACGGTGTCCACGTGGCGCAGCATCGCCTGATGGATGTGCAGGCAATCAGGGCCGACGTGGTCGTCTGCTCCCCGTACAAGATCTTCGGCCCGCACATGGGCATCCTGTTCGGCCGCCGGGAGCTGCTGGAATCGTGGCGCCCGTACAAGGTCCGCCCGGCGAGCCAGGATCTCCCCTACCGATGGGAGACGGGGACGCAGAATCACGAGGGGTTCGCGGGATTCGTCGCCGCCGCCGACTACCTGGCCGACGTTGGATGGACGAGCGGGAACCCCGCGGGCACGAGACGGCGTGACGCGATCGGGGCCGCGTTCGAGGCCATCGGGGCCCACGAGGCGAGCCTGTCCCGGCGGTTCCTCAACGGTATCCGCGCCCTCGACGCCGTGCGCCTGTACGGCATCGCCGGGACCGACCGCCTGACGGAACGGACCCCGACGTTCGCGATCCGCGTCGCCGACCAACACCCGTTCGAGACGGCGAAGCTCCTGGGAGAGCGCGGGATCTTCGTGTGGGACGGCCATTACTACGCCCTCGAGCTCATGGAGCGCCTGGGCCTCCAGGAAACCGGCGGGGCGGTCCGGGTGGGGTTCTGCCACTACAACACGGTCGACGAGGTCGACCGGGTCCTCGCGGAGCTGGCATCGCTGGCATGACCGGCCAGGGGGGCCCCCTCCGACCGAATTTCCGCAGGTCGGGGGCCGGGTAGAATGACCCGGCCCCCGCACATGACCTGAGAGGAACGCGATGCGCATCCTGATCCTGGGCGGCGACGGGTACCTCGGGTGGCCGACGTCGATGCACTTCTCCCGGCGCGGCCACGAGGTGCACGCGTTGGACGACTACCTGCGGCGCCGGGCCCACGCCGAGGCCGGCACGGACTCGCTCACCCCGATCCTCGAGTCCCTCTCAGCCCGGGCGAAGGCCTGGCGTGACGTCACCGGCCTGGAGATCGGCGTGACCGAGGGCGGCCTGCTGGACTGGGAGGTCGTGGAACGGGTCTTCCGGGAGTTCCAGCCGGAGGCCATCGTCCACTATGGCGAGATGCCCTCCGCGCCCTACTCGATGATCGACCGCGAGCACGCCGTGTTCACCCAGACGAACAACGTGATCGGCACCCTGAACGTCCTGTTCGCCATGGCCGAGCTTTCCCCCGACGCACACCTGGTCAAGCTGGGCACGATGGGCGAGTACGGCACGCCAAACATCGACATCGAGGAGGGGTTCATCGCCATCCAGCACAAGGGCCGAAGCGACACACTGCCCTTCCCCAAGATGCCGGGGAGCCTCTACCACCTGAGCAAGGTCCACGACTCACACAACATCCAGTTCGCCTGCCGCATCTGGGGACTGCGGTCCACAGACCTCAACCAGGGCGTGGTGTACGGCATCGAAACCGATGAGACGACGCTCGACCCTCGCCTGGCCACGCGGTTCGACTACGACGAGGTCTTCGGCACCGCTCTGAACCGGTTCTGCCTCCAGGCCGTCATCGGGCACCCGCTCACCGTGTACGGCAAGGGCGGCCAGACCCGCGGGTACCTGAACATCGTCGACACGCTCCGGTGCGTCGAGCTCGCCGTGCTGAACCTGCCGGAGCCCGGGGAATACCGGGTGTTCAACCAATTCACGGAGCAGTTCTCCATCCTGGACCTGGCTCGACAGGTGCACGACGCGGGGTCGGCCTACGGGCTGCCGGTCCAGATCCGTCATCTCGACAACCCGCGGGTGGAGTCCGAGCAGCACTACTACAACGCCGCGCACACGAAGCTCCTCGACCTCGGGCTGGAGCCCCACCTGCTTTCGGAGACACTGATCGAGTCGATGTTCTCGGCCATCGAACGGCACAAGGACCGCGTCATCCTGGATCACATCATGCCGAGCACCAGGTGGCGCCCCTCGGCTCGCGAGCGAACCCCGCGCTGAAGGACGAGCGATGATCGCCCTGCGGATCCTCGGAGGGCTGGCGGCGGTCGCGTTCCTCTCCGCCGCAATGGTCCGCTACCGACGGCGCCAGATCAGCCGGCTGTCGCTCATCATCTCGTCGGTCATCACCATCGGCGTCCTGCTCCTGGCCATCGTGCCCAACCTGTTCAATCCCATCTTCGATCTCATGCACTTCAGGCCGGGAAGCGGGCGGCGCCTCACGGCGCTACTGCTCGTCGCCGTGGCCGTCCTGTTCGCGTTGGTGATCCGGTTGCAGTCCTACGTGGATGTGAACGAGCGCAACATCCGGCTGCTGGTCGAGGCCTTCGGCAGGGAGCGGTTCGATTGGGACGCGGCCAGGGCCCTGCCGTCGGGGAAGGGCATCGTGGTCATCTCCCCCGCCCACAACGAGGAGGGGAACGTCGGCGCCGTGATCCACGCGATGCCCGAGGACATCGACGGATACGACGTCGTCCCCATCGTCATCGACGACGGCTCCGAAGACGGAACGGCGGACGCGGCGCGACGGGCGGGGGCGCTCGTGGCCAGCCTTCCCATTCGCCGGGGCGGGGGGCTGGCGCTCCGGGTGGGCTACGAGATCGCGCTGCGGTTGGGAGCGGACATCGTGGTCACGATCGATGCCGACGGGCAGCACCTGCCCGAGGAGATGCCCGTCCTGGTCAAGCCGATCATCGAGGGCCAGGCCGACCACGTGAACGGGTCGCGGATGCTCGGCGAGTTCGAGCGAGGACCTCTGATCCGTCACGCCGGTGTGCACTTCTTCTCGTGGCTGGTGACCATCCTCACCGGCCAGCGGATCACCGACGCGTCCAGCGGGTACCGGGCCACCCGGGCGGACACGCTCCGCAAGCTGGTGCTGGAGCAGGACCAGTTCTGGAGCTCGGAGGTCCTGATCGAGTGCTTGCGACACCGAGCCCGGATCGTGGAGGTACCGGTCACGTTCCTCACCCGGCGCGGCGGGGAGTCGAAGAAGCCGAAGTCGCTTCGCTACGCCTGGCACTTCTCCAAGGCCATCGCTAAGACCTGGCTGCGCTAGCGAGCGCGGAGGCAACCTCCGCCGCCAGACCCGCGTTGCGTTCTAACAGCGCCAGGTTCGCCCGGAGGCTCTGGCCACCGGTTCGCTCCGCGAGACAGGACAGCAGGAAGGGGGTCACGTCCTTACCCCGGATCCCGCGACTCACCGCGGCCTCCTCACATGCCCGAACGGCGTCGGCCACGACATCGCTGTCCAGGGCGACACCGTCGGGAACTGGGTTGCATAAGACGATGGACGAGCCGACGTCGAGCCTTCGCAGAGCCAGAACCACGGCGGCGGCCGCCACCGGGGTGTCGACGCGGTGCTCCAGCGCAACGTCGGCGTGCTCGGCCACGAAGAACGGGAGCCGGCCGGTCCGGTAGCCCACGACCGAGACGCCCAGCTCCTCGAGGCGTTCCATGGTGGCCTCGGGGTCCACGATCGACTTGGGTCCGGAGCACACGACCAGGGCGGGCGTCGCGGCGAGCTCGAGCAGGTCCGCTGAGACGTCGCCGGAGCCGTGATGAACCCCACCGATCCCGCCGGTCGCCAGCACGTCGATCCCGACACGGTGGGCGGCCCACACCGCCGCCGAGACCGTGGTGGCGCCAAGGCCGCCCGATGCCACGACCATCGGGAGGTCCCGCCGGGCGACCTTTGCCGACCCACCCGGCACCGCCAGGCGAGCCAGGTCCGCGTCGGCAACTCCGACCCGAACCTGACCGGCGTCGACGGCGATCCACGCGGGTACGGCGCCCGTCCCGCGGATGGCGCCGGCCATGGCCCCGGCGGCTTCATGATTCTGCGGAACCGGCAGGCCGTGCGCAAGGACGCTCGTCTCCAGAGCCACGACCGGTCGTTTCCCGGCGAGAGCCTCGGCTACCTCGTCAGAGATCCGGATCGGGCCGGTCATCCCGCCGTGGGCCACAGGTCCGGGCCTGCCGCCACCCGGGCGCCCGCGGCGCACGCCGCGCGAAGAGCCTCTCCCGGTGACGCACCCGTCGCCAGGGCCGCGAGGAACACGCCGTCGAAGGCATCCCCGGCGCCGGTCGGATCGGCCTCCACGACGGGCTCTCCCTCGTAGCGGATGAGGAGGCCCTCCCACGACATCGCAGCCCCGCGCGGGCCTCGCTTGACGCACACGACCTGGTATCGCTGGGCCAGGGTCTCCGCGGCATCCTCTCCTCGCCGGCCGCAGAGCACCTCGGCCTCGAGCTCGTTCAGCAACAGGACCGACGCCGTCTCCGTCGCGGCGAAGAACCGAGTGGTGCCGAACTCCCGCAGGAGCGGCCAGGAGGCAGCGTCCACGGCGACATATCGAGCCTTCGCGCGCTTCAACGCAGCCATGGCGGCCGGAAGCGATGCCTCGTCGAGCAGGAGGTAGCCCGAGACCAGCACCGCGGCCGCCTCGATCTCGGCGGGGAGGTCAGCCGGAGACAGGCGAGCGTTCGCCCCCCGGTCGGCGACCATCGATCGCTCCCCCGCCGAGTGGACGACCAGCATCGATCCGGTTCTCGCCTGGTCGTCCACCGCGAGCACGGTCTCTACGCCGTGCTCGGCGATCGATTCCTGGAGCAGCCGACCGCTCAGGTCGGCGCCGACCCGCCCGTGGAGCCGCACGCTGGCCCGGGTCGCCGCCCCCCACACGGCGGCGTTCGCCGCGCTGCCGCCCGGTCGAACCCACACTCGCCCGTGGACGTCGCCTCCCTCCGCCAGCGCCGTCGCCTCCACACTGACATCGACCATCACGTCGCCCACCGTGACCAGGTCCATGGCCGGACAACCCTATCGCGAGGCTCGATGGGCCCGGCGTGCTCAGGCCCGGTCGCGGATCCCCGCGGCCTCCTCGGCCCACCGGCCGAACGCTCCCCAGAACGGATCCAACCCGGGGTGCTCGAGCGGTTCGTCACCCCGATCGGTCACCAGGACGGCACCATGTTTCGCCTCCGTCACCTGCCCAACGACCGCGGCATCGATCCCGGCGTCCCCGAGCGCCGACACGAACGCGTCGGCTCGGCCCGGGACCACCGTGCAGATCAGGGTGCCCTCGGAGATCGACGTGTAGGGGTCCATCCCGACGTGCGCGCACACGGTACGGACCTCGGGCCGTAGGGGGATCCTGGCCTGCTCGACCCGCATCCCCACCCCCGAGGCCGAGGCGACCTCGGTAAGGCCGCCGAGCACGCCGCCCTCCGTTGCGTCGTGCATGGACGTCACGCCCTCGTTCCGAAGGCCGAACTCCCGGGCCACGGCCGCCTCCGGCACCACGGTCATCCGCTCGAATAGGGCGTCGGCCGCCTTCACCACGTCCTCCCCAAGACCCCGGGCCAGACGCTCGGGAAACGTGGCCGCGAACAGCGCGGTGGCCTCGATGGCCGCGCCCTTCGTGACCACGATCGCGTCGCCGGGTCGCGCCATCTTCGGCGTCACGTAGCGGTCCTCCGGTCCTGCAGCCATGCAGACGGCCCCGCCCACCATGGGCCACGCGCAGCCCTCGTATCGGGCGGTGTGTCCAGTGACGACGGCGATCCCGATGTCCCGGCACGTCCGGTGGAATGCATCCCACAAAGCGGTCAGTTCCTCGTCGGTGACCTCCGGTGGCAGGTTCAGGTCGACGGCCATCCACCGAAGGGAAAGGCCGCTCGTGGCGGCGTCCGAGGCCAGGATGTGCACGGCGAACCACGCCGCCCGGTCCCAGCCGTACGCCGGGACGACGAACACGGGGTCGGCGGTCAGCGCCATGGCCACGCCGTCGGCCACGCGCACGACGCCGACGTCGACACCATGCTCCGGGCCCACCAGGACGTCGGGATCCTTCGCCCCCAGCCGGCGCAGGATGACCTGCTCGAACAGCTCCGCCGTGGCCTTGCCCAGGCGCGGCTCCGCCATGTCCGGTCAGCCTCCAGCCACGGATGCGTGCGCCCGGACGACCTCGACAAGTTCCTGAGTCGCCTTCACCGGATCGGGAGCGGTCCCCACGGCCGAGACGACCGCGACGCCGGTCGCCCCCGCTGCAAGGACCTTCCGCGCATTCGAGGGGTCGATCCCGCCGACCCCGACCACCGGGAGCGATGTCGCCTCGACGATGGAGCGGAGTCCGTCGAGCCCGATCGGGACGGCCTCGGGCTTGGTCGGCGTGGCGAATACCGTAACCCCGACGTAGTCGGCCCCGGCCTTCTCAGCGGCATCGGCCTGCTCCGGCGTCGCCACGCTGATCCCCAGCAGTCCCCGTGGCCCGAGTCGCTCGCGGGCTGTCTCGGGATGGTCACCCTTGCCGACGTGCGCCCCTCCGGCGCCGGCTGCGATGGCGATGTCGATCCGGTCGTTCACCAGAAACAGAACGTCGGCCCGAGGGCACGATCGAACGATCTGGGCGGCAACCGACAGCAGCTCATCGTCCGAGAGCTCCCTCGCGCGAAGCTGCACGACGTCGGCGCCGCCTTCGATTGCCGCCTTTGCCACCTCGACGTGCCCACGGCCCGGGACGAGCCCGCTCGAGGTGATGACATGGACCCGGAGCCGTTCCGGATCGATCGCGCCCATCGTTCCCTCCGCCCGCATTATCGGGATCAGGTTCCTCGGGTCGCCGGCGCGTCCTTGCTCTGGGGGCTCCCGCTTCGCTGCTTGAGCCCCACGAGCCGGCCTCTCAGCCCGGTTGTCCCGAGCTCCCCGGTAGTTCCGCAGCCAGTATATGGCGCTACCTGCGACGAGCGGCTTGAACCCGGGCCAACGCTCGTTCGCGCGCCACTCTCTTCCAGTCGCTCGATTTCCTCGAGAACAGGATGTCGGTGGCGATCTGGAACGCGCCGATACCGGCCAGGACCCAGGCGGCCCACGTCGGCCCGTCCGCCGCGAGGCAGAACCCAAGGGCCACGAAGGGCGCGATCTTCGTGGCCAAGGCGCCGGAGGCGTGCATCCAGGCCCGCGCCCCTGGTGAGGTCCGAAGGTAGGAGGCGTAGTCGATCTTCAGCCCGGGCCAGGGAGGAAACGACCCTCCGATGTAGTAGGCCAGGAACGAGATGCCGGCCAGGCGACCAACGGCCCAGTGCGCGAGGTCGTGGACGCACACGGACCACGCCCCGCCCGCGACCACGAACGACAATCCGGCGACGGTCGGGTTGTCGCACCGCATGCCATACACGATCGCCGCCGCTCCGAACAGCACGCCGATCAGGAGCACCAGGTTCCCGAACCACACCGGGAACCGGAACCTGACGCGCGCCTCGAATGCTTTACGGTCGATCCGGCCGGCCTGGTCGGCCCAATGCTCGGCCAGCATGGGCTCGACCTTCACCCGGCGGAGCAGCTGCCAGAATCCGAGCCCGGAGAGGTCCGTCTGGCCCGCCTCGACGGCCGATTCGATGCGGACGAACGCGTCCTGATAGGTCGCCCCGTCCGGGGGAAGACCCCCCGGTTCGCCCATCCGGCCTCCGTTCCACGCTACGATGGGCCCCGGCCCTTCACACGTCGCCCGCGCGCGGGAGGTCCAGCGACGTCCAGCCGTACAGAACCGGATCGCACGGTCCGCATCTCCGAGACCACGTCCACCCTAACCACGCTCGACGGCCGGTACCAGGTCGTGGAGCGGATCGCCGCGGGAGGGATGGGGGAGGTCTTCCGGGCCCACGACGCCGTGCTGGCGCGCGAGGTAGCCGTCAAGGTCCTGCACCCCAATCTGGCCTCGGATCCGGGCTTCGTCGACCGGTTCCGCCGGGAAGCCCGGGCCGCGGCCGGGCTCAGCCACCCGAACATCGTCGGGGTGCACGACTGGGGGGCCGTTGACGGCGTCTACTTCATGGTGATGGAGTTCGTTCGGGGCCAGAGCCTTCGCGACGTCCTTGCCGCGGAGGGGTTGCTGGCCCCGGCCCAGGCCACCGAGGTCCTCCTGCAGGTGCTCGCAGCCCTCGAGCATGCCCACCGAAAGGGCATCGTCCACCGGGACGTGAAGCCCGAGAATGTCCTGCTGACCCGAGACGGCGTGGCCAAGGTGACCGACTTCGGGGTGGCACGCGCCTACGCGGACGCACGCTCCACCCAGACCGGGACCATCTCGGGGACCGCCCACTACCTCGCGCCCGAACAGCTCCTGGGCGAGCCGGCCGATCCCCGCACCGACCTCTACTCCGTTGGGATCGTGGCCTTTGAGCTGCTCACTGGGAGCGCGCCCTTCAACGGCGAGACGTCGGTGGCCATCGCGTACAAGCACCTGCGCGATCGCGTCCCCCGGCCCTCGGCCCGAAACACCACGGTGCCAAAGGGCCTCGACGGCTGGGTGGGGTCGATGACCGAGAAGGACCGGGAGCTTCGTCCGGAGTCGGCGACCGAAGCCCGTCGGGACCTCGCCACCGAGGCCGCGACATTCCCTGCCGCCCGGCCGATTCAGCAGCTGGTCCGCGAGGTGCCTGCTTCGTCGCAGCAGCGAGACCCTGGACGCGCCCCGACGGTGGTCATCCCGCGCAGCAGGCGCACCGGGCGGCGGCGGCGAGGTGGATGGCTCCTGGGGTCGATGCTCGCGGCGCTTGCCCTGGCGGCCGCGGCATGGGGCGGATGGACGTATCTGATCCCCCACAACGTGGATGTCCCTCGGGTCCTTGGCCTCCCGGTCGCCGAGGCCACGGCTCGGCTCGCCGACGCCGACCTCGAGGTCTCGGTGGGCGCCGGTCGGTACTCGCTCCAGGTGCCGACGGCCCGCGTCCTGCAGCTCCAACCACCTCCCGGCACCGTCGTTCGGACCGGGACGAGCGTCACGTTGACGCCGTCCCTGGGCCCTCCCCCCGTGCCGGTCCCCGACCTCGTGGGGAAGACGATCCCCGAGGCCCGGGACCTCCTGCGAAAGGCCCACCTCGCCCTGGGCAAGCGAACCCCTCGGTTCAGCGACCGGTTCCCCGAGGGCCGGATCATCGGGCAGAGCGAGCCCGGGAGCGGGACGGCGCCACAGGGAAGCGCGATCGACGTTGTGGTGAGCAAGGGTCCCACCCCGCAACCGGTGCCCAAGGTGGTGGGGAAGTCCGAGGAACAGGCCCGGAGCATGTTGACGGCCTGGGTGGTGAACAAGAGAGGGACGTATTCGGACGGTGCGCCCCGTGGCCAGGTGATCGCTCAGGACCCGAACCCCAGGACCAAGCTCCAGCCCGGCGAGGCCGTCACCATCGTGGTGTCGCTGGGGCCGAAGTTCTTCGACGTCCCAAGCTTCGTGGGGATGAGCCGAACACAGGCCGTCGCGGCGATCCAGGCTCTGGGCCTGCATGCCTCGGTCCTCCCGGTGCCGGGCTCGAACGGTGACACGGTCATCAGCCAGCTGCCCCAAGGCGGGACCTCGGTCCGCGCAGGCTCCACGGTGACGATCTACGTGGCGTGAGGATCGGGGCCCACGTCCCAACCAGAGGCGGACTGCTGTCGGCCATCCGCGCCGCGCATGAGTGCGGCGCGGACGCCATCCAGGTCTTCATCTCCAACCCGCGGGCATGGGCGGCGCCCCGCATCTCCGCCAAGGAGGCCAACGCGTTCCGCGAAGCATGGGCCCAGTCCGATCTCGGTCCGCTGTTCGTGCACGCCCCATACGTCGTGAACCTCGCGTCGCCCGTTCCGGAGTTCCTGGAACGCTCGATCGACGTCGTTCGCCGCTCGGTGGCGGCCGCGTCGAGCATCGGCGCGGACGGGTACGTCGTGCACGCCGGGTCCGGTGGTCCGGGCGAGCCCGCCGAGGCCTTCCACCGGGCGGTCTCGGCGCTGCGAGCCGTTCCGGCGCAGGGGGACTGCGACGTCGTGGTGGAGCTCACCGCGGGGACGGCCGGCTCGGTTGCCGCCACGTTCCCCGAGGCCGCCCGGCTGTTCGACGCGGTGGGCGACCACCGGCTGAAGCTCTGTGCCGACACGTGCCACCTGTTCGCCGCGGGGTACGCGCTCGATGAGCCCGAGGGGGTGGCGGCCTGCCTCGAGGAGCTGCATGCGAGCGGGTTGGACGATCGGCTCGTCCTCATCCACGCGAACGATGCGAAGTACGAACGGGGAGCCCGCCGGGATCGCCACGAACACGTGGGTGAGGGCGGCATCGGGGTGGAGGGCTTCTTCGAGATCCTGCACCGACCCGAGGTCCAGGATCTCACGCTCGTCGTCGAGACGCCGGGCCGACTCGAGGATCATGCGCGCAACATCGCGACCCTTCGCCGCCTCGCCGCCGACTGAAGGCTAGGGCTCGAGCTCGGCCCGCGAGCCTTCCTGATAGGAGTACCGCTCCTCGCGCCAGGGGTCGGCGTGGACGTGGTACCCGCGGACCTCCCAGAATCCCCGCTTGTTGTGCTCGGCGAACTCAAGGCCCCGCAGCCACTTCGCGCTCTTCCACGCGTAGCGCTTGGGAACGACCAGGCGGAGTGGAAACCCGTGCTCGGGCGCGAGCGCCTCGCCGTTGTGAGCCCAGGCCACCAGGACGTCGTCGTCCAGATCCGTAGTCGCAGTGGGCGATGACCCACTTCGCCTCGGGTTTGGGCGTGGCCTTCTCAACAAGGACCCGGAACGGGATACCCGTCCATTCGTTATCGAGTGTCGACCAGCCGGTGACGCAGTGCATGTCGGCCTGGACGTCGGCGGGGCCGAGTCCCTTCAGCTCGCCGTAGGTGAGCGTGTAGGGGCTCTCGACCGCCCCGGACACTTCGAGGTCCCAGGTGGCCTCGTCGAACGTCGGGATGGGCCCGTAATGGAGCACGGGCCACCCCTTCACCAGGCGCTGGCCCGGTGGGACGCGCTTGGCGATCTCCTCCGGGTACCGCTGACCGAACAACTTCATCGATCCTCCCCGCGGCGGGCCGCCGCGACCGTTCGCCAGGCCGCGATGGCCGTCTCGATGTCCTGGTCGGTGATATCGACGTGGGTGACCATCCGCACCTTCCCGGACACGAAGGTCGCGCCCACGCCTTGTTCCTTCAACCGGGCGATGGCATCGAGCGGCTCCATCCCCACCGCTTCCGTGTCGGCATAGACCATGTTCGTTTCAACCGCCGCCGGATCGAGCGCGCCGGGCACCGCCTCGGCCACGCCCTCCGCCAGTCGCCGGGCCCGGGCGTGGTCCTCGTGGAGGCGCGCGGGGCCATCCTCCAGGGCCACGAGGCCCGCTGCGGCGACCACCCCGGCCTGCCGCCAGGCCCCCCCGAACAGGATCTTCAGGCGGCGGGCCTCCCGAACCATGTCGGCCGGCCCGCAGACGAGCGAGCCGATCGGCGCGCCCAGTCCCTTGGAGACGCAGAACATCATGGTGTCGACCTCGGCGCAGAACTCGGCAACGTCGGTTCCACTCGCCACTGCCGCGTTGAAGATCCGGGCCCCATCCAGGTGCACGGGGAGCCCGGCCTCCTGAGCGACCTTCCGGATGGCCCGGAGGTCCTCGACCGACATCACGGTACCGCCGGCGTGCCCATGGGTGTTCTCCACCGAGACGACGTCGACCACCTCCACGTCGTAGGGCTCGTCGGGTTCCAGGGCGCTGCGCACCTGGTCCGCCGAGATCTGTCCCCTGCCGTCACCGGCGATGGCCTTGAAGGCGATCCCCGACAGGGCTGCGGCGCTCATGACCTCCGTCGTGGTCACGTGGGCCCGGGACTCCGCCACGACCAGGTGACCGGTCCCCCGGAAGTGCAGTCGGAGGGCGATCTGGTTGGCCATGGTCCCCGTGGGGACGTACAGCGCACCCTCCTTGCCGGTGATCTCGGCCGCCCGGTCCTGGAGCCGGTTCACGGTGGGGTCGTCGCCGAACCAGTCGTCGCCCACCTCCGCTTGGGCCATCGCCGTTCGCATAGCTGGAGATGGGGTGGTGACGGTATCGGAGCGAAGGTCGACCAGGTAGGTGCCCATGGTCCGGCAAGTATATGGGCCAGTTTCAGTACAGGAACATCGGCTTGCCGTCGACGTGCTGGATCTTCGGCCGGTAGTTCTGGACGTCGTAGAGCGCCCCGACGTCGACGCGCTTCACTCCCTGGCGGACCACGGCGATCGGCACGTTCACGTAGTTCCCGTTGCGCATGGCCACCAGGCGACCCACGTTTCCCTCGATCACCAGGTCCGCGGCCATGACCGCGTAGTTGATGGCGACCATGAGGTCGAGGGAATCGGGCGTGCCGGATCGCATGAGGTACCCGAGTTGCTGGTAGATGATCCCCTCGCCGGTGATCTGCTTCAGGGCCTCGCCGGTGATCTGGCCGATGCCGCCGAGCTTGCGATGCCCGTAGGCGTCCTCGTGCTTCCCCATCACCATCTCGCCGCCGACCATGGTGGCGCCCTCGGAGATCGTCATCATGGCGTACCTGCTGGGGTTGGCCGCCTTGTCCTGCATCAGCAGTCCGGCGAGGCGCTCGATGTCGAACGCGACCTCCGAGATGATGGCCCGGTCCACGCCGGCCAGATAGGCCGAGACGAGCGATGTTTCCCCGCTGTACCGACCGAACACCTCCACGACGGCCAGGCGCTCATGCGAGCCCGCGCTGGTGCGGAGCTGGTGAGCGAAGTTCACCGTCCGGGTGATCGCCGTGGAGAACCCGATGCAGTAGTCGGTTCCGTGGACGTCGTTGTCCATGGTCTTGGGGATGGCCACCACCGGCACCCCTTCGTCGTGGAGTCGGAGGGCGAACGACAGCGTGTCGTCGCCGCCGATTGGAATCATGGCGTCGATCCCGAGCCGCTCCAGGGCCTTCAACACGTGGGACGTGTGGTCGCGGGGCTCGTCCTCCGGCCCCTCCGTCCGTAGGAACGCCGGCTCGTCCTTGGCCCTGACCTTGGCCGGGTTGGTCCGGGACGTGTGCAGGAACGTCCCGCCCGACCGGTCGATCGTCCTCACCACCGCCGGTGTGAGCGCGACCGTGTTTGCCGCCACCGACTGGCCGTCGTCAGGATCGCACTCAAGGAGGCCGGCCCATCCCCGGCGGATGCCCACCACCGAGTGCCCCTCCTCGGCGGCCCGATTGGTCACAGCCTTGATGCAGGCGTTCAGCCCCGGGACGTCGCCACCGCCGGTCAGCACGCCGATCCTCATCCGAAGAACACCTCGGCCATCCGGGACAGACCTTCCGGGACCCGACGGACCTCGGCGATGGCTTCCTTCAGCGGCACGGTGGTGATCTCGTTCCCCCTGGACGCTACCATCGTGCCCCATTCCCCCCGCGCGGCCGTGTTGACGGCGGCGATGCCGAACCTGGTGGCAAGGATGCGGTCGTTCGCGACCGGGGTGCCGCCCCGCTGGACGTGACCGAGGACCGTCACCCGCGTCTCGAATCCGGTCATCCGCTCGATCTCCGGGCCGAGGACCGCGGAGATCCCACCGAACCGTGGGAACCCCCGCTCGTCCACCGGGTACTCGGGAAGGGTCAGGGTGCCGGGCTTGGGGACGGCTCCTTCTGCCACCACCACGATGGAGAACGATCGTCCTCGCGAATGTCGCCGCTGCAGGTGCGCGGTGACGTCCCGGAGGTCGAACGGCTTCTCGGGGATCAGGATGGCGTCCCCGCCGCCGGCCGTACCCGCGTACAGGGCGATCCAGCCGGCGCTCCTGCCCATCACCTCGACCAGCATGACCCGGTTGTGGCTCTCCGCCGTGCTGTGCAGCCGGTCGATGGCGTCGGTAGCGATCTGCACGGCCGTGTGAAACCCGATGCAGTAGTCGGTGCCGCACAGGTCGTTGTCGATGGTTTTGGGGATCCCGATGACCGCAAGGCCCTCTTCGGTCATGTTGGCCGCCGCCCCCAGGGTCCCCTCTCCGCCGATCGCGATCATGCCTTCGATCCGGAGCTCCTCGAACGTGGCCCGCACGCTGTCGATGCCGCCCTCGTGGTACGGATTAGCCCCCGAGCTGCCGAGGATGGTTCCTCCCCGGTGCAAGATCCCGCGCACCGATTCGGTCGAGAGCTCGAGGATGTCCCCGTCCATCACCCCGCGCCAGCCGTTCCGAAACCCCACGACCTCCCATCCCAGGCCCCCGATGGCGCTTCGGACCACGCCACGGATGGCCCCGTTCAGCCCCGGACAGTCCCCCCCGCCGGTCAGGACACCTATGCGCTTCATCGAAACGGCTCCCTCGGACGGACGGCGGGAGGTAGTTGCCATGGCGGTCCGACCGATTCTACGCTGGGCCCCTCGTGCGCCCATCATGGAGGGGGCGGACGAGGCGGGGGAAGCATGCGAACGAGGGGCTCCGCCCTGGTCGTCGCGCTTGCGGCCATCCTGGTCTCGGCGCCGGCCGCTGCATCCCCCATCGGACAACAGCTCTCGCAGGCCCGGGCGGACCGGGAAGCCAAGCTCGTCAGTCTGGCCCAGCTCCGCGGCCAGCTGCACGCCCTGAGCGTTCGCTACTCGGTCCTGGAACGCCAGGCCGGCAGGGCATCCCTTCGGCTGGTGACGGCGACCTTGGAGGTCCAGGAAGCTCAGATCGCCGTGGCGGTAGCGCAGGCCATGCTCGACCGCCATGCGAGGACGGTCTACGAGGTCGGCCCGAGCGGCGTCATCGAGGCGCTGCTCTCCGCTGAGACCTTCGCCGACGTGGCCGCGGCCAACGAGTACTCGGCCAGGGCGTTGGGAGCGGACGCCGACGTGTTGCAGGCCACGGAGTCGACCCAGGCCGTCCTGGCGGTGAAGCGAGCCGGCGCGGCCCGGATGCGCCAGCAACTCGTCTCCAAGCAGATGGCGCTGGCGTCCATCCTGGCGGAGATGGGGAGCGCGGTGACCGAGGCGGAGCGCCTGGCCGACCGGGCCGGGCGTGCGGTGGCCTCGCTCGAGGCGCAGCAGGCGGCCATCGAAAGCGCGTCGGAACGGGAGGCCGGCCGGGACCTGATCGTCGGCGGAGTGGTGGGCGCGGACCAGTCCAAGCTCCTCGCGCTCCTCGGGCCGACGGGCGGCCGGACGTGCGAGATCCCCGACGGCTTGCGCGACACGGGCAACAGCTTCTCCGGTCTGGCCACGTGGTACGGATGGGAATTCGCCGGACAGGGCACGGCGAGCGGGGCCGTGTTCGATCCCCGCCTGTTCACGGCGGCCAACCGGTGGCTGCCGTTCGGGTCGTTCGTCCGGGTTCGATACGGCGGGAAGTGCGCGATCGTGCTGATCAACGACCGAGGCCCCTTCGGCGACGGGCAACGGGTGCTCGACCTGTCGATAGCGGCGGCGAGCTACCTGGGGGTCGGGATGTCGCCCGTGCGGGCGGACATCCTCGTCCCGGTGGAGGGCATCCCCGGCTGAGCCAATCCCGGCGTCGTCGTTGGGTACAGTTGGACCCATGGTCGCCGCCTGGGGATTCCTGGAATGGTTCTTCGCCCTCGCCCTGCTCGGGCTGACCGGCGCGGTGGGCTTGGCCTTCGTGTACATCGTGGCCCAGCTGTTCCTGAACCCGGGCCGCAAGGCCAAACGCACCTGAGCGTTCGTGGCCCGCTCGAACTACCCGGGGCCTCAGCCTGCCTCCGGAGGGACCTCGGGCTGGGGCAGCCTGAGCTCCGCCACGACCGGCAGGTGGTCCGAGGCCAGCCTGGCATCGGGGCCGGGTGGCACGATCACTCGCAGGACGCCGACACCCTCCGAGACGAACAGGAAGTCGATCCTGGCCGAGGGATCCGAGGCCGGGAACGTTTCGCCGGAGACGTCCCCGCCAAGCAACCAGGCGTCCCAGTACCGCTTGGCCAGGAAGGCGACGGCCTTCCCGTCAGGCTGCTCATTGAAATCCCCGCCGATCAGGACAGGCCCCGCGAGCCCCCGGGCAAGATCTGAGATCTCCTCGACGCTGTGGATCCGCTCGAGGGGATGGAGCCCGAGATGCACCGCGATGGCCCACATCCGAAACCCCGACCGGCCGACCTGGGCGATGAGCGCGCCCCGCGGATACAGCCGGCGCCGGACGTCCCTGAACCGGTGGAGGCGGCGCGACAGGATCCGCCATGGCGGCCGGACGAGCATCGCGTTCTTCACCCTCCGGCGAAGCGGAGACCACGGATCGGTGGCCACGTCCATGCCCAAGGCCTTGGAGAACCGGCGGAGCCGGCGGCGGGCCCCGGTCTCGTTCAGCACCACGAGGTCGGGCCGGAAGTGGCCCACCAGCCGGATCACCCGGTCCGATCCGTCGCGGAACCCACGGACGTTGTACACCACCACCCGGAGCTGCACGGGGGGAGCCTATCCCGGGCCCGGCCGGCCTTAGGGAACGATCATGGTCCCGGCCCGGCCGGCCAGGACCTCCGATGCCTGCTCGAGGTCGCCGATGAAGGCCCGCCGGCCCTCCTGGGCGTCCACGAACTCGATGGCCGCCTGGACCTTGGGACCCATGGACCCGGCCGTGAACTCGCCGGCCCCCAAGAGCTTCCCGGCTTGTGCCACCGTGAGCCGTTCGATCGGCTCCGCGAGATCGGTCCCGAAGCCTTTCACCACGTTCTTCACGTCGGTGAGGATCAGGAGCACCGAGGCCTCGACGTCCCGCGCCAGGATGGCCGCGGCCAGGTCCTTGTCCACCACGCCCTCCACTCCCACCAGCCGGGGGCCCTTCTCGATCACGGGGACGCCGCCCCCGCCCGAGGCGATGACGACGACCCCGCCCGCAACGAGCATCCGGATCACCGGGGCCTCCACGATCGAGTACGGCGCGGGCGAGGGCACCACGCGCCGAAATCCCCCGTGGGAATCGGGGCGCATCACGTAGCCCCGCTCGGCCTGGAGCTTCTTCGCCTCGTCCTCCTCGTAGAAGGGACCGATGGGCTTGGTGGGGTTATCGAATGCTGGGTCGTCGGCGCGGACCCGGGTCAGCGTCAGGACCGCTGCCACCGGCCGCTCCATCCCCCGTTCGTAGAACACGTCGCCGATCGTGACCTGGAGCAGGTACCCGATCTGGCCTTGGCTCTCGGCCCCGCAGACGTCGAGGGGCATGGGATGGACCCATCCTCGCGCGGATTCCTGTTGAAGGAGGATCCGTCCGACCTGGGGCCCGTTGCCATGAGTCACGACCACCTCCCATCCCGAGGAGGCGATGTCCACGATCTTCTCGGCCGCCCGGCGGGCCGAGTCGTACGCGTTCTCGAACGTGTCCTCCTCGTCTCGGCGGAGCAGCGCGTTCCCGCCGAGGGCGACGACCACGCGTTCCATGGGGAAGGCCTCCTGATTGGTCGGGAAACTAGAGCACGGGGGCCAGCGCGTTCGCGAGCGTCGGCGATCCGTCAAGGACCTCGAGCTCGTAGCGCACCCGCACCGCGGGTTTCGTGATGTTGATGACGTGCCGAAGGTCGATGGGGGACGCGATGACTACGAGGTCCGCATCGACCATCTCGATCATCTTCTCCATCTCCCGAAGCTGGACCGCCGAATAGCCCATCGCCGGCAGCACCGGCCCCACGTCGTACTTGCGGTAGGTCTCCTCGAGCGTCCCGACCGCGTAGGGGCGGGGGTCGACGATCTCGGCGGCGCCGTTCCGCCTGGCCGCCACCACGCCCGCCCCGAACTTCATGTCACCGTGGGTGAGGGTGGGGCCGTCCTCCACGACCAGCACGCGCTTGCCGGCGATCTCCTGTCCACCCTCCACCGTCACCGCGCTGTTCGCCTTGACGACCATAGCTCGCGGATTGATTCGGTCGATCGTGCCCTTGACCTCGGCGACCTGCTCTGAGGTGGCGGAATCGATCTTGTTGATGACGATGACATCGGCCATCCGAAGGTTGGCCTCCCCCGGATGGTAGGTGGTCTCGTGACCCGCGCGAAGCGGGTCCGCAACCACGAGATGGACGGTCGGCCGGTAGAACGGGAGGTCGTTGTTGCCCCCATCCCACAGCAGGACATCGCACTCGTCCTGGGCTTGGCCCAGGATCTCCCCGTAGTCGACGCCGGCGTACACGACGGTGCCGGCGTTGATGTGCGGTTCGTACTCCTCTCGCTCCTCGATCGTCACGTTGGCCCGGTCGAGGTCCTCCAGCGTGGCGAACCGTTGGACCCGCTGGGCCACCAGGTTCCCGTAGGGCATGGGGTGGCGGACGGCGACCACCCGCTTGCCTGCCCGTCGAAGGGTGGCCGCCACGGCACGGGTGGTCTGGCTCTTGCCCGCACCCGTTCGAACGGCGCACACGGCGACGACGGGCACCGCGGCCTCGAGCATGGTGTCGCTGGGGCCGAGGAGCACGAAGCTTGCGCCCGCAGCCAGGACCTCGCTCGCCTTGTGCATCACGTCCATGTGAGAGACGTCCGAGTAGGCGAACACGACGTCGGACACGCCAAGCTGCTTGATCAACCTGGTGAGCTCGCGTTCCTCATAGATGCGGATGCCCTTGGGGTAGAGCCGTCCCGCCAGCTCCCGCGGGTAGATCCGATCGCCGATGAACGGGATCTGGGTCGCCGTGAACGCGACAACCTGGTACCGCTTGTCGCCACGGAAGACGACGTTGAAGTTGTGGAAGTCGCGCCCCGCGGCACCCATGATCATCACGCGACGCGGCATCCAGGGTCCTTTCCAACAGGTCCGAAGGGGTGTGATGCGCGGGGGCGTGGCCGGCCCGCTCTTCACCACGAGCCTACCGCACGAAGGGCCGGGATTCCATCCGCCGCAAGGGGTTCCGCCTGGGCTTGACGGCCTCGGCCGTGCCCTCAGGCGGAGCCGCGGCTCGGGTGGGCGGTGGCCCGGACGACGGGGTGGCCCCCGGTCTGCGAGCCCACCAGGCTGACGACGTCGGCCCGAGGCACGCTGAAGGAGAAGGTGGAGCCCTCGCCCGGCTTGGAGACCAGCCACAGCCGTCCGGACATCGCCTCGACCAGCTGGCGGGCGATGTACAGGCCGAGGCCCGTGCCACCAGTGCGTCGGTCGGACCCGTTCTCCACCCGGAAGAACCGGTCGAACACCCGGTTCTGGTCCGACAGCGGGATCCCGGTCCCTCGGTCTCGTACGGAGACGACGCCCTCGTCGCCCACCGAGAGGGCGCTGATCTCCACCGGGGCGTCCTGGGGTGAGTACTTCACGGCATTCGACACCAGGTTGGCCAGCACCTGTTGGATCCGGAACTCGTCGACGTTGACCAGGATCGGTGTGTCCGGCTGGATGAAGGTGATCGAGCGCTTGGGATGCTGAGCGGCGATCTCCGCGGTCTGCTCCGCCACCAACCGGGTCAGCTCGATCGGCGAGGTGTCCACGAGCAGCGCTCCGGAGTCGATCTGTGAGACGTCGAGCAGGTCGGTGATCAGCCGCTCCAGCTTGTCGGCCTGACGCAGCATGATCCGGTAGTACTCGTGGCGGGCCTCCGGCGAGTCCTCCGCCGTCCCCTGGAGCAGGCTGGCCAGGAAGCCCTTCAGCGGCGTAAGCGGCGACCGGAGCTCGTGGGACACCATGGCCACGAAGTCCTTCTTCATCTGCTCGGTCTGCACCTCGGTGGTCACGTCGTGCGCGACCACCACATAGGCTTTCTGTGCACCGTCGCGGTCCCTGATGGGTGTGCCGGTGTGCCGGATCCATCGCCGCTCTCCATCCCTGGTCACGAACAGCGAATCGGAGGCTTCCCCGGGCTCGGTCCGATCGAACGACGCGACCAGCGCATCGCCGCCCCGGGCCGGATCACCCAGGACCTCCTCGTAGACCCGCCCCTTGACCTCCTTGTTCGTGAACCCGGTGATCCGCTCCATGGCCGGATTCCACGACAGGATCCGGCCGTCATGGGAGATCACGAACACGCCGTCCGAGGTGTGGTCCACGATCTCGGCCAGCTGAGCCTGCTGGAAGGTCTGGGCGAACAGGCGGTGATTCTGGATGAGAACGGAGATCTGCGACGCGAGGGTCTCCAGGACCGACCGCTCCGAGGGGGAGAGCGGCTCCCTGCGATAGACGGCCAGGACCCCGTTCGCGTCCTCCTGCCCACCGATCAGCGCGATCTGAGGACCGAGGTCCTCGTGCACCCGAACGAACGCCTCGAGCCGGCTGCCAACGCCGGTGCCTGCGGCCTCTGAGGTGAACGAGCGCTTCCCCTCGGAGCCGTGCACCGTGATCCGGTCATCCTCCAACACCACGAGCTCGACCGCCTCGGCCTCGAGCATCTGCTCCAAGACGACCAGGAACGGCCGGAAGTCGTCGGCGGCCGAGAGCGGTGCGGCGAGAGCCCGACCAGCCTCGTAGAGATCGCGCATCCGGTTGCGCTCGCGCACCGTACGGACCCACTGCCGGTAGGCCAGGTAGGACATGACCATGGGGAACGCCAGGAGCGGCAGGCCCGCGGGGTTGGTGGCCCACAGGATCGCTCCCAGCACGCCCAGGGCCGTGTTTCCCAGCCAATGCAGCACGTTCAGCCCGAGCGGTGGCAGGAGCACGGTCAGGAAGCGCTTCCGCTCCACCAGGGAGACCACGAGCACGACGAGGCTCGCGTTTACCAAGAAGTACGCCGACATGGCGATGGCCACCGCCGCCCACGTCCACGGCTGGAGGGGGGTTCCCGGGCGGAGCCCTTGGAACGCGATCTCGGCCAGGGTGATGCCGACCACGAACTGGCTGACGTTGAAGGCGATCTTCAGCGGGGCCCATCTTCTGGCCACCTGGCCGACCAGGACGCCCGCCGCCACTGCGAAGGTGAGCACGCTGGGATGGGCGAGCGGCAGGGCAGCCGCCCACAGGGCGTCCGTGAGGGAGAAGTTCACGGTCTCGGTGCGGTGGCGGAGCGGGATCGAGAACTGCTCGGCCACCGCGATCGCCACCGTCAGGGCGGCGAAGGCGAGCACATCCTTCATGGTCCACGACGGCGCGTCGGCCAAGCGCACCACGAGGGCGTAGGCAGCGGCTGCCCCCGTGGAGAGGATCAGGAGGCGGGCCGAGATCGGGAGGGTCGCCCGTTCCCGCATCGCTCAGCTCCACATGTCCGAGCTCCAGGTGACTGCGCTCCAGGAGACCGCACTCCAGGAGACTGCGCTCCATGTCGTTCCGCTCCAGGAGAGTGCGCTCCAGGAGACTGCGCTCCATCCGGGGGTGACGGCGGTCCGCTCACTCCACGGCGAGGTCTCCCAGGCGTGCGCGGACCAGGACATGGCCGGCCAGGGCTGTCCAAGCGCATCCATCTCGCCAGTCACCAGGTCCGGGACCCCGTCCCCGTCGACGTCGGCGTTCACGTGGAACGACCCTCTGCTGGCCTCCAGCGAGCCGGTGCCGGTGGAAGGGACGATCCCGGCGTTGGTACTGCCGATGCCGCCGGTGCCCTTGAGCCCGGCCTGGATGGCGCTTCCGACGTCGATGACGCCGGCGCCCGCGGTGGGCCACCTGTAGCTCGCGTTCCGGAAGGCCGTCTTGATCAGGGCTCCCTTCACCTGGTCGGGGGAGAGCCACGGGTTGGCCTGCAACATCAGGGCGGCGACCCCCGAGACGATCGCGGCGGCCTGGGACGTCCCGGTTCCCTTGAAGTAGGCGTCCCCGATTCGGGCCTCCGGGTAGACCGAGTCAACCGTGCTCCCTTGGGCGCGCAGGGAGACGATCGTGGTGCCCGGGGCCACGACATCGGGCTTCATGAACCCGCCGGGAGACCCCCAGCTGGAGAAGGGCGCGACGGTGCCGCTGCTGCGATCGGGCGTGCCGTGGTTGTCCATGGCGCCGACCGTCATGATGAAGGGGTCGTCACCGGGCTTGTTGATGGTGTTGCCGTCGGGGCCCCGGTTGCCCGCCGAGGCCACGACGAAGATGCCCGAGAACCATGCCTGCTCGACCGCGTAGTCGAGGGGGTCGACGCTGTAGCTCTGCTGGGAATCGGTGCCGAAGGCGAGGTTCAGGACCCGGATGTTGTAGGTCCATCGGTTCGCCACCACCCACTGGAGCCCGGCGATCACGACGGAGACGTCCGTGGAGCCGTTGGCCCCGGCCACCTTGACCGACACGAGGTTCGCGCCTGGAGCGACACCGGTCCACTGCCCGCCGGAGGCGGCGCCGGTCCCCGCGATGACGCCCGCCATGTGCGTGCCGTGCCCGTACCGGTCGTAGCCGTCTTGGTCGGGCGTGAGGTCCACTCGGGCCACCAACCGGTTGCCCAGATCGCCGGACTCCGCCACGCCAGTGTCCAACAGGGCGACCGTGACACCCGTTCCGTCGTAGACGTCGTCGACCTGGTTCAGCCGGATGCTCTGCCGCCACGCCGTGTTCGGAGCGAGCGTGTTGTACAGGGACGTGGGGGAATTGCTCATCTGGATCTTGCCGTCGCCCCATACCAGACCGACCGAGCCCGACTGCGCCAGATCGGCCAGGCCCGAGCTGGGGACAGTGGCCGAGAAGCCGCCGAGGATCGGGAGCTCGTGTGTGACGGTCCCGCCGAGTGATCGGACGAGGCGCTCGGCAGCATCCGAGAGGGGCAGGGTCTCCCGCACGATCACGTTGACCGTGGAGGCCGGAGCTGCCGCGGCCTCGGCGGCCAGGCCCGGGTCGACCTTCGCGGCGATGGCCGAGGACCCGTCGGGACGGGGCTGGACCCCCAGCACGGCCAGGAGGGTGAGGGCCACCGCGGCGGCAAGTGATCGCACGCCCCCATGCAAACGGACCGTGGGTCGCGCGATGGCCGCCGCTCTGACCGCCACCGTCATCCGACTGCTCCATCCCCTGGGCAATTTCCCGATACGAAGAACGAGGGCCAGTGTCGGGCTCCCGGGGCCGATGCCGCATCGTCCGGCTGGGCCACTGATCGAGGGTGAGCGGGTGATTCTCCTCGTACCGAAAGTCGTAGGGCAGACGCGGACGCGGGGGTTGCTCGGCGAGGATCCTCTCTAGCCGCTCAGGTCTTCCGGAAGGTCAACGTCGCGAAGGGTGCTCCCTTGGGGATCGAGGGGGCCCCATGTGCGCTCGCCGAGTCTTGCTACCCGGAGAGCCTTGAGGAGCCCCATGAGGCTCCGCTCCCCTCGGCCGAGCAGGGCGTGCGCCGCCTCGCGCGCCGGCTCCGCGCGGAGGACCACCGGCAGCGGCCGCAGGGTCCCGGCGTGCTCAAGAGCCACAGCGTCTGCTCCCGACCCCCGGGCCTGGGCGACCATCTCCAGGAGCACGGACGAGGACATGTCGGGCATGTCGCCTGCCGCGACGAGGGCGAGCTCGGTCTCGATGTCGGCCAGCCCGGAGGCCAGCCCGGCGAGCGGGCCCCGGCCTTCGACCGGATCGCGCGCCAGGCGGAGGCCGAGACGGGTAGGAAGATCCGGTTCCACACCCTGCGGCGCCACGACCACCACCACCTCGAGGCACACCTGCGACAGCCGGAGCACGGCGTGGTGCAGGAGCGGCACGCCCCGGTAGGGCTCCCGCAACTTGTCCCGGCCGAACCTGGAGGAACGGCCCCCGGCCAGAACGATGCCGGTGACGGGATCGGGGTCCTCCCGGGTCAGCGCTCGGCCTCGGGCCGGGCCGGCTCGCGGTTCTGCACGAACTCGAAACCGAACCGGCCCTTGATGCACAGATGCCCCCGGGTGATGTCGTGGTCGAGCGGCGAGGTCACCTTCACGATCGCGTTGTCCTGGACGTGGAGTTCGAGGTCGCATCCCACGCCGCAGTAGGGGCAGATCGTCTCCACGACCGTCTGGTCGGACTCTTCCCAGGTCCCTTCCTGGCGCATCTCATGCTCCGACCGGAACATCAACGCCCCGGTGGGACACACGCCGATGCAGTTGCCGCAGTACACGCAGGCAGAATCGGGAAGCTGCACGTCGAACTCCGTCGAGATCCGGGCGTCGAACCCCCGGCCGGCCACGGCGATGGCGAACGTGTTCTGCGCGTCCACTCCGCAGGCCTCGACGCACTTGTAGCAGAGGATGCAGCGCGAGTAGTCCCGCACATAGAGGTCGTTGTCGATCTTCACAGGCTGGCCGACGGTCTCCGCCGCTGCGCCGTCGGTGACCCGGTGGTGAGCGGGGTGCCGGGCGTCGCGTTCCCCGGCCTCGGCCGGAGGCGCGGCCTGCCCGTAACGCTCGGGCTCGGCCCCGTACGCACCGATCCACCGCCTCACGTCCTCCGACGCGAGCGAAAGGTCGACCGACGACGAGAGGAACTCGAGGACGAGGCGGCGGGAATGACGGACGCGCTCGGAGTCCGTCACGACCTTCATCCCGGGCTCGACCGGGCGAGAGCAGGCCGGCGCAAGGACCCGCGATCCCTCCACCTCGACCACGCACACCCGGCACACGTTCACCGGCGTGAGGTTCTCCAGGTAGCAGAGCGTGGGCGTGTCGATCCCCTCTGTCCGGCAGGCATCCAGGATCGTTGAGCCCTCCGGGACCCGGACCGGGTTCCCGTCGATCTCCACGTCGACGAGCCGCTTCGGTGGTGCAAGGGGAACGATCCGGCTCACGACCGGCCCCCCGGATCAAGGACGTGCAGCTGCTTGACCGCCGACTGGACGGCCGACGCAGCGGTCTGCCCCAGGCCGCAGATCGACGCGTCCTGCATGACCTGGGCGATCTCGTCGAGCAACACGAGATCGCGCTCCCGCGAGCCGTTCTCGGCGCCGTCGACGAGCCGACGGAGCGCCTCTTCCTGTCGGACGGTCCCGACGCGACAGGGGACACACTGCCCGCACGACTCGTCGCGGAAGAAGGCTGCGATCCGAAGCACGATGTCCATCAGGTCCACGGACTCGTCGAACACCATCACCACACCGGAGCCGAGGGTCACCCCCGCAGCGCGCGCTCCCTCGAAGGAGAGGGGCACGTCGAGCCCGGCCGGCGTGATGAACCCCCCGGCGGCCCCTCCCAAAAGGATCGCCTTCATCTCCCGACCTGCGCGCACTCCCCCGGCCAGCTCGAGCAGATCCCGGAGCGGCGTGCCGCACTCCACCTCGTACACGCCCGGCCGCTCGATGCAGCCCGAGAGGCAGAACAGGCGCGTGCCGGTGGAGTCTGGCGTGCCGGTCGCCGCGTAGGCCGGCCCGCCGATCCTCAGGACTTCCAGGACGTTGATGAGGGTCTCGACGTTGTTGATGCCGGTGGGCTTGCCGAACAGGCCGTGGGTCACCGGGAACGGCGGCTTGTTGCGGGGCTCCGGCCGGTTGCCCTCGATCGAGTTGAACATCGCCGTCTCCTCCCCGGCGATGTACGCGCCCGCCCCCCGGCGCAGCTCGATGTCGAAGGCGAATCCCCCGCCCATGACGTCCCGGCCGAGGAACCCACGCGCCCGGGCCTGGTCGATGGCGTTCGACAGCATCTCGGTCGCGAGCGGGTACTCGCCCCGGACGTAGAGGTAGCCACGTTCGGAACCGGTGGCGAACCCGGCGATGGTGAGCGCCTCGACCAGCGCGAACGGATCTTCCTCCATGACCACCCGGTCCTTGAACGTGCCCGGCTCGGACTCATCAGCGTTGCACACGAAGTAGTGAGGTCGCACTGGCTGCTTCGCGACGGCCTCCCACTTCACACCGGTGGGAAAGGCCGCGCCGCCGCGACCGAGGAGCTTGGAGTCCTTCACCTCCCGGATCACACCCTCCGGGCCGAGCTCGATCGCCTCGCGAAGCGCGTCGTATCCGCCGTGCGCCCGATAGTCGCCGAGCGATCGAGGGTCGACGACGCCGACCCGGCGAAGGAGCCGCAGTCCCACTCGCGGCTGCGGGCCCAGTGAACCGCCGCTGGGGCTTTCGATCCACCCCCCGCCGTGGAGGAACGGATGGAGCATCTCCACGGTCACCTCACCGATCGAGACGTCGCTCGCCTCGTGCCCGGCAGATTGGAGCAGGGCCGCCGGGGCCCGCTCGCACATCCCCAGACACGGGGTCCGGACGAGCCCACCGGGCCGGCCGGGGCCGAGCGCTCGCTCGAGTCGCTCGATCAGCGGCTCGGCGCCGTTCACACGGCACGCGATGTCGTCGCAAACGTGCACGACCGTCTTCGGCCGGGGCTGAAGGGAGAACATCGCGTAGAAGCTTGCCACCCCGTAGGCCTCGGCCGGCGGCACCGACAACCGCTGGCAGACGTAGTTCATGCCGCCGTCCGAGATCCATCCCACCCGGCCCTGGAGTGCGTGCAGCGCGGGCAGCAGCAGGTGACGCTGCTCGCGCGCGGCGCGCCCGGCGTAACCGACGTGACCCTCCAGCTCGATGGTGCGATCGCCGCCGTGCCACCCCGATACCGGCGGGCCGAGGACCTCGTCGACGGCGGCGCGTTCCTCGCCCGTGGCGACCGCCTGCATCAGATGGAGGTCCACCCGACCTCCTTCACTCTCCGCCTCCGCCCCCGGCCGCCGCAGCTGGCTGCTCGATCCGGTCGATCCGGATCGCGCTGGCCTTGAATTCGGCCGTGCCCGACTTTGGGTCCCAGGCGTCGATCGTCAGGGCGTTCGTGTCCACGTCGTCGGGGAAGTGCAACGTCATGAAAGCCAGGCCGGGCCGGAGCGTGCGATCAACGTGCACGGGGACCTCGACCTTTCCCCGCCGCGAGGACACCAGTACCCGCTCATCCTCTGCCACGCCGACCCGCTCCGCGTCTTCCGGCGAGACGCACACCGCCTCCTTGCGCCGAAGCGGAGACGAGTACAGGCCCGATTGCACGCCGGTGTTGAACGAATCCAGGCGCCTTCCCGTCGTCAGCCGGATGGGGAACTCCTCGGACAGCTCGTCAACCGGCGGCTCGAAGGGAACGACGCTGAACGGTGCCGCGGCCCCCCGCTTCTCTGGATCCTCTTCCCATAGCCGCCCGTGGAGGAAGGTGGATCCGGGGTCGTCCTCGTCGAGGCACGGCCATTGGATGCCGTTCATAGCCTCCAACCGTTCATAGGTCATGCCATGATGCATCGGCGACAGCGAGCGCAACTCGTCCCAGGCCGCGCGGGGAGTGAGCGCCCCCCAGTCCATGCCCAGGCGCTTGGCCATCTGGGCGATGATCCAGATGTCGTCCCTCGCCTGGCCGGGCGGCTCGAGCGCCTTGCGGACCCGCTGCACCCGGCGTTCGCTGTTCGTCACGGTCCCCTCGGACTCCGCCCAGGCTGCGGCGGCGGGCAGGACCACGTCGGCCATCTCCGCGGTCTGCGTCAGGAGGATGTCCTGCACGATCAGGCAGTCCAGGCCTTCGAGCAAGTGTTTCGCCCGGTTCGCGTCGGCCTCCGAGGTGGCCGGGTTCTCTCCGATCACATACAGGGCTGTGAGGTCGCCCCGTCCCATGGCCTCGAACATCAGGGACAGGTGCCAGCCGTACTTCGGGGGGATGGTGCAGCCCCACGCCCTCTCGAACCTCGCGCGGGCCTCCGGCATCGTCTGGATGTCCTGGAAGCCGGGAAGCTTGTTGGGGATGGCGCCCATGTCGCCGCCGCCCTGGACGTTGTTCTGGCCCCGAAGTGGGTTCAGGCCGGAGCCGTACCGCCCCACGTGCCCGCAGAGCAGCCCGAGGTTGATGAGTGCGAGCACGTTGTCGACGGCGTTGTGGTGCTCGGTGATGCCGAGCGTCCAGCAGATCTCGGCCCGGTCGGCCCGAGCGTACGCGTGCGCGAACTCGCCGATGACCTCCGCCGGCACCCCGGTGGCGCGTTCGCCCTCCTCGAGTGTCCAGGGCTCGACCGAAGCGGCGTAGTCGTCGAACCCGGAGGTTCCGATCCGGATGAACGTCGGGTCGTGGAGTCCGGCGTGGATGATCTCGCGAGCCATCGTGTTCGACAGCGCGATATCGGAACCGACGTCGATGCCGAGCCACACGTCGGCCCACTCGGCCGAGCTGGTCCGGCGGGGATCGACGACGTACAGCCTGGCCCCGTTCCGGATGCCCTTCAGGACGTGATGGAAGAAGATCGGATGCGTCTCCCGCGCATTCGACCCCCACAGCACGATGAGATCGGTGTTCTCGATCTCCTCGTACGAACTGGTCCCGCCCCCTGCTCCGAACACCGTGGCCAGACCGACCACGCTGGGAGCGTGTCAGGTGCGGTTGCAGCTGTCGATGTTGTTGCTGCCCAGGACCTGACGCATGAACTTCTGTGCGACGAAGTTCATCTCGTTCGTGGCCTTGGAGCAGCTGAACAGGCCGACCCCGTCGCCGCCGTTCCGCTCCCGCGCCGCACGCAGGCCTGCCGCTGCCCGGTCCAGGGCCTCGTCCCAGGTCGCCGCGCGAAGCGCACCGTTCTCGCGGACCAACGGCTCGGTGAGTCGGGTCCGGCCGTTCCCCATCGAGCTGGCCTCCTTCCTTCCGGACGCACTCGATTCTAGTCCGCGGCGTCAGACATCAGGTCAGGGCGATGCGCTCGGGATGCGAGTAGACGTTGAACCTGCCGTCGCGAACGAAGCCGACGACGGTCTGGCCCACGCGCGCTGCCAGGTCAACCGCGAGCGATGAGGGCGCCGAGACCGCCGCCACGACTGGGATCCCAGCGACGCCGGCCTTCTGCACGATCTCGAAGGAGGCTCGCCCCGAGACCAGGAGGATCCGCTCCGACAGCGGCAGGTCCCCGGCCAGGAAGGCCTCCCCGACGATCTTGTCCACTGCGTTGTGGCGGCCCACGTCCTCTCGGAGCGACAACAGCGTGCCGGTCGGGGCGAACAGCCCGGCCGCATGGAGCCCCCCGGTCTGCTCGAACACCTTCTGGGCCCGACGTAGCTCGCCCGGCAGGCCCTCGATCACCTCGCGGGCTACCTCCGGCCCCGGACCGACCGAGGCGCACTCGACCTCCACGTGGTCCAGGCTGGCCTTCCCACAGATCCCGCACGAGGAGTTGGCGTAGAAGTTTCGGGTCAGCGTGTCCGGGTCGAACGGGCGGGCCAGGTTCACCGTGACAACGTTGTAGTGCTGCTCATCCTGGTCCAGGTCCTCGCAGTAGCTCACCTTGCGGACGTCGTCGCGTGCCCGGATCAGTCCCTCGGTGAACAGGAACCCCACCGCAAGGTCGAAGTCGGCACCCGGGGTGCGCATGGTGACCGCGACCGACACGGGGTCCTGGCCCGGTCCCTGGGCCCTGATCTCCATGGGCTCCTCGGTGGCCAGGCGATCGGCCAGTTCGTGCGCCGCGCCGTCCCGGACGGCGAGCACCCTGGCCTGGGTGATATTCCGGCGCAGGGGGACGGGCTCGCCCACGGGATCCATTATGCGACTCCGGCGGCTCGAGCCGGTCGCGCAGTATCCTCACGTGGCGTTTGAACGACCGATCAATGGGAGGCCGTGGGACCGATGAAGAGTGGGCTCGAGATCGCGCAGCACGCCGTCCTGCGGCCCATCGCCGAGATCGCCGCCGCCGTGGGGATCGAGGACGGCGAGCTCGAGCCCTTCGGCCGCTATCGGGGGAAAGTCTCCCTCTCGGCGATGCAGCGGCTGTCCGGCCGGCCCGACGGGAAACTCGTGGTGACTACTGCCATCACCCCGACCAAGGCCGGCGAGGGAAAGACCACCACCTCCATCTCGCTCACCCAAGGGCTGGGGAAGATCGGCCAGAGCGTCGTGCTCTGCCTCCGGGAGCCATCGATGGGCCCGGTGTTCGGCATCAAGGGCGGCGGCACGGGCGGTGGGTACGCCCAGGTGGTGCCGATGGAGGACATCAACCTTCACTTCAACGGCGACTTCCACGCCGTCACCGCGGCGCACAACCTGCTCTGCGCTGCTCTCGATGCGTCGATCTACTTCGGGAACCCGCTCGGGATCGACCCGGGGACCATCACCTGGCCGAGGACCCTCGACGTGAACGATCGCGAGCTCCGTTACACGGTGGTCGGGCTCGGCGGGAAGGCGCACGGCGTTCCCCGCGAGAACTCCTTCGTGATCACCGCCGCGTCGGAGATCATGGCCGTGCTCGCGCTGGCGTCCGATCTCCAGGACCTCCGCACCCGACTCGGTCGCATCGTGGTCGGGGACACCGTCGAGGGCAAGCCGGTCACCGCCGAGGACCTCAAGGTGGCAGGGGCCATGGCGGTGGTGATGAAGGACGCCATCAAGCCCAACCTGGTGCAGACGCTGGAGGGGCAGCCGGTCCTCATCCACGCCGGGCCGTTCGGGAACGTGGCCCACGCCAACAACTCGATCGTCGAGGATCGGATCGCCCTCAAGCTCGCCGACTACGTCGTCACCGAGGGCGGGTTCGCCAGCGACCTCGGGTTCCAGAAGTTCGCCGACATCGTGTGCCGGTTTGGCGGCTTCGTCCCCAGCGCCGCCGTCCTGGTGGCCACCGTTCGGGCGCTCAAGTTCCATGGCGGCATGACCTTCGATGAGCTCGGCACCGAGGACTTGGATGCCCTTCGCCGCGGCTCGGAGAACCTGGCGGCCCACATCGACATCGTGAAGGCGTACGGCCTGCCGTGCGTCGTCGCCATCAACCGGTTCCCCACCGACACCGACGGAGAGGTGGCCCTCGTCGACGATCTGGCCACCCATGTGGGCGCGGAGCGGGTCGTGGTGAACGACGGGTTCGCCCGAGGAGGCGAGGGTGCCGTCGACTTGGCCCGGGCCGTCGTGGAGGCGTGCGAGCGGCCGAGCGCCTTCTCCCAGCTGACCCCGCCGGGCGCGGCGATCAAGGACCAGGTCGAGGCCATCGCCACGCGCCTCTACGGCGCCGACGGAGTGGACTACCTGCCGCAGGCCGAGAGGGACATCGTCCGCTTGGAGTCGCTGGGATTCGGGCAGTATCCCGTCTGCATGGCCAAGACCCAGCTTTCCCTGTCGCACGACCCCACCGTCCTGAACCGGCCGAAGGGATGGCGACTGCCGGTCCGGGGTGTGGTCCCCTCGGCCGGCGCCGGTTTCGTCGTGGTGCTGTGCGGCGACATGCAACGGATGCCCGGGCTGGGCCGGACCCCGGCGTTCATGAACATCGACATCGACCGGGACGGCCGCACCCTCGGGCTGTACTAGCCGGCGAGCAGCGACCCCCCCTCCACCCGGATCCACGCGGCCCGGCTGACCACGTCGTTCCGGTCGAAGTCGAAGATCCCGCCCCCCTCGGGGGCTGCCTCCCAGACCGCGCCGCACTCGGGGCAGGTCCACAGGCTCTGGGCCTTGGGCTCCGTGTGCATGGGCGGGGCGCACGTGTGCAACGGCATGATCCGACCTCCCGGCTCGAAATCACACACCTGTGATTTCGGAGAAGCCTATCGCATGGGAAGGCCGATGAGAGCGAACGAGCCGGACGAGATCAGCTGCGAGGCCGAGTCTTCTCCGTATCGTAGAGGGGAAGGACGTCGACGGTGGCCGGGACCGTCCCGTCCTCCACCGCCACCTCCACGGCGTTCCCCAGCTTCGCCTGGTCTGCTCGGAGCACTGCGATCCCGATCTTGCCGTACCGCGGGCTGTCCGTGGGGCTGGTGAGCACGCCCACGTCCTCGCCCTCCTTGGTCACCGCGGCGCCGTACTCGGGGAGCGCTCCGGCCTCGTATCGAAGGGTCACCAACCGGTTGGGTGGATTCTTCGCCGCGTCCTTGAGCGTGTCCCGGCCCAGCGGTTCCCCCGGCGCGTCGAGCTTGACGAAGGGGTCGAAGTTGAAGTCGAAGGGGGATCGCTGGTGCGCCTCGTAGTCGTAGTCCGTGACGATCAGACCGGCTTCGATGCGCAGGATCTCGATGGCGTCGGCCCCGAACGGCGTGATCCCCGCCTTGTTCACCACGACGTCCCACAGCTCCTCGGCATTCGCCGGGTCCGTGAGGAACAGCTCGTACCCGAGCTCGCCCCCGAAGCCCGTGCGGGAGAGGAACACGGGGACGCCACCCACCTGGACCGGCTCTGGGATGAAGCGGAAGTACCTGAGGCCGCTGATGTCGGTCTCGGTCAACTCCTGTACGACGTCTCGCGACCGTGGTCCGAGGACGCCGAGATGCGGCATGCGGGGGGCGATCCATTCGAACTCCACCCCCAGTCCCTTCAGCGCGTCACGGAAATACTCGTTGTGGTCCTTCCCGTTGGTCATGACCCAGGCGTGGTCCTCCGCCACTTTGAAGACCGTCCCGTCGTCGACCATCTGGCCGCCCTCGTCCAGGAACGCGCCGTACCGAACCTGTCCCACGGCGAGGCCGAGGATGTCGTTCGAATGGACCCGGCGGGCCGCCTTCAGCGCGTCCGGCCCTCGGAAGTCCCACTTGTTCAGCGGCGAGACATCCCACACGGCGACGTCGTCCCGCACGGCATCGTATTCCTCCTGCACGTTGCCGAAGTTCTCCGTCCACATCCACCCGCCGTCGGCGACGTGCGTGCCGCCGGCGGCCACGATCACGTCGTGGAACGCGGTCTTCAGGGCCTCTTCGTCCTCGGCCATCTGCTCGCCTCCGCTTCCTCGGTGCTCGGGGCCTATCGAATCACGGTCCTGACTGGCCGTTCAACCCGTGCTCGGTCACCACCAGGTCGACCGGCCGGTCCCCTCGCCCGTGCGGGACTTCATCCACCAGCTGGAGGGAGAAGCAGATGCCCACGGTGAGGGCATCCGGCCGCAGGGCCCCGAGAAATCGGTCGTAGAACCCCCGGCCGTATCCGACCCGGTGCCCGGAGCGGTCGAAGGCCAGACCCGGCACGATCACCACGTCGATCTCCTCTGGAGCGACCTTCTCCCCTCCCGCGGGCTCGAGCGCCCCGAACGATGAGGGCTTCACCACGTCACCGGAGCGGTACGCCACGGCCACGATGATCCGGCCCTCCACCCGAGGGAGCGCCACGCGCCGTCCATCGCGTTCCAGCCGCTCGATGATCGGGCGGGTGTCCACCTCCGAGCCGAAGGACGAGAACGCCACGACCGTCGTGGCGTTCTCGACGGCGGGAAGGGCCAACACGTTTCGGGTCACTTCGTCGCTCATCCGCTCACGTTCCCCGGGGGACAGGCCATCCCGGAGGGCTCGGGCTTCCCTCCGCAGCGCGCGCTTGCGCCGCTTCAGATCCGCCGAACTCACCTTCCGGGTCGGGCGTTCGGGAGGGCGTGCTCGGCGATCAGCTCGACCCGGTCCCGGGGACCGGCAGCCACCAGGACGACCCACGAGGCACCCGCGCCTTCCAGTCCGTCGAGCCACCGAGACAGGGAGCGGACGCTCCCGGACCACACGTTGGTCTCCAACAGGCCCTTCCTGACCCGCGCGTCGAGGAGCCGACTCGCATCGTCCTCGTCCTCGCCGACGAGGACGATGCCTGCCCACGTGGCCGCCACCTCCCGGCCCTCGGCGACGTCCCGCAGCAAGGTCGCCTTGCGGGCGAACTCCGGGATCGACATCCCCCAACCGTTCCACGCATCTGCCTCCCGTGCGGCGATGCGAACAACCTCGTCGGCGAAGCCACCGACCCAGACCGGAGGCCCTCCGGGCGTGCCTGGCGGAGGAAGCAGCGGCCCGCTCAACGGGGGGATGCGGGCGCCGCCGGGCCACGGGCTTCCCGCGAAGAGCGCCTTGACCGCGCGGACCGTCTCGACCAGGTGCTCGCGCCGTTCCCCTTTCTCCAGGTACGTCAGGCCATACGCCTGGTGCTCCGGCCTGTCGATGGGATCCCCGGTTCCGATACCGAGCACCATGCGCCCGCCGCTGATGTCGTCCACGCCGGCGGCAATCTTGGCCAAGAGCCCGGCGGGGCGGATGGAGGCCCTGGTCACCAGGGTGCCGATGGTGACCCGCTCCGTCACCGCCGCCACCGCGGACAGCGAGGCGAATGCCTCGAGCGAAGGCCGGTCGCTTTCCGCCCCCGGGGGGAAGAAGTGGTCGAAGGCGAAGACCCCGTCGTAGCCCAGGGCCTCCGCGCGCACGGCGAACGACACGACCCGTTCGGGATCCCCCGAGAACAACGGGAGGATCAGGCCGACGTTCACCGCAGCGCCCCTGCCCTTCGCCGACCTCTCATGCCCCCAGCTCCTCCAGGGCCAGCGCCGCCGCGCCGACGGCACCTGCGTCGTTGCCAAGCTGCGCGGCGACGAGGGGAACCGCGGGCCGGTGCTCGTACCCCTCGACGGCATCAATGAACGCGGCCTCCGCAGGGCGGATCAGCAGTTCCCCCGCCTCCACCACCCCGCCCCCGATCACCACGATCTGCGGATCGATCACGTTCACCAGCCCGGCGATCCCCTCCCCGAGTCGCCTGCCGACCTGGGACAGGATCCGGATGGCCATGTCATCACCGGCCTTGGCCGCTCTGGTCACGGTCTCGCCGGTCACATGCATAGGGTCGTGGTCCGCGAGCTCGGCGATGAGCGACTGGGGACGGTCGGCGGCCGCCTCCCGTCCCAGGCGCCCGATCGCCTGTCCCGAGGCCACCTGCTCGAAGCATCCGCGGTTCCCGCACCCGCAGAGCGGCCCGTCGGGCTCGACGATGATGTGCCCGATCTCCGCGGCGAACCCGTGCGCTCCGCGGAACAGGCGGCGGCCCGCCACGATCCCTCCCCCGATCCCGGTCCCTACCGTCACGAGCAGCATGTGCCGGTACCCGCGGCCGGCGCCAAATCGATATTCCCCCCACGCGGCCACGTTCGCGTCGTTGTCCACCTGGCACGGCAGCCCGAGCGCATCGCTCATCCGCTGGGCGATCGGGAGCTCTCGCCATGCCAAGTTCGGCGCGAACCGCAGGACTCCGCTGTTGGCGTCCACCAGGCCGGCGGCGCCCACGCCGATCGCCACCACCTGGGACTCGAGCAACCCCTTGGCAGCCTCGATCATCGCCGCGATGGTCGCCTCCGGGTCATCCGCGGGCGTGATCGAGCGGGAGCGGGACAGGATGGACCCGTCCCTGCCCACCCGGAGGGCCTCGATCTTCGTGCCCCCCACGTCGATGCCGAGCGCCTGGGCCGCCTCCGACACGTCCGCCCTCTCTAGAAGCGGAGCAGCGCGCCGATGCCGCCGTATGCGGCCAGCCCGTCGGGGTGCACGATCGTCTCCACGCGACACCCTTGCCGCACGGCCCGGGCCACCGCCTCCTCGACCACGTCGGCCACCGGCTCCATCGTCGAGCCACACGCCGGGCACCTCGTCCCCCGTTCGGTGAGCCGCCCGCAGGAGGGGCAGGAGAACCCCGGGGCCGACAGATCGAGGGTGACCATGATCTCCGCCACGCGCCCTTCGGCCACGGCCGCGAGCGTCCCCGGGAGGCCGGTCACGGCCTTTCCCCCGGAATCGGCTGCCGCTCGCAGGGCCTCCACCTTGGCGGCCTCCTTCGTTCGCTCCTGTTCCTCCTCCAGCTCCAGGCATCGTGCGGCCACCTCGTCCAGGGTCGCCGTCATCGCCAGGGTGAGGCCGGCCCGGACCCGCTCCCGAAGGTACGGATGCAGGTTGCGTTCGAGATCCAGACGAGCCTCCGCAGGGCCGGCCAGCACCAGGGAGTCGAACGGGTTCGTCTTCAGAAGCTGGAAGAGCGCGTCGGCCACTCGCCTCAGGTGTCGTAGGCGGTGATCGTCCACGTGACGTTGCATGCGCATCTGGGACCAGCCACCCTGGTCGTGCCGGCCGGGGACGTCGTCGATGACGTCGGTGACCTCCTCGACCCGTCCGAGCTCGGAGAGGAACACCCGGGCCTTCTCGTAGTCAACGAGGGCCAGGCACATCGGGCGGTAGGTCTCCAGCACCTGCTCCAGCGGAAGGACGTCGGCCGCCGACGCCACCGTCGCGCGATCTCGAACCGGCCGTGGGAGGCGGACCTCCTCCCACAATCCTGCTGCCTTGGCCGAGAACAACGCCAAACCTCGCGTGTCCCCCCGTTCGAACTCTTCGCGCACGAACCGGCCGATCGCTTCGAGGTCACCGAGGACCGAGCGCAGCGCATCCTTCGACAGCCCCTCGCCTTCTGCTTGGTCCCGACCCCGGCGCAAGAGGTTGTCCAAACGCACCTCATAGTCGGACTTGCGAGGGTACAGGCGCCCGTCGACCGTGAGGTAGAACGACGTGATGGGGATGCCGTCGGGGTTCCATTGCGCCAGCTTGCGCACCACGGAGTGGTCGACGCGGGTCATGCTCATGCGATCTCGATCCTCTCGAGCTTGGTCTCCGCACCGCCCGTGTCGGCGACCCGCGTGTCGATCAGGGTCTTCGCCGCGAGGAGGAACTCCCGGGCCGCGACGAGGAGGTGACCCACCGCTTCCGGGCTCGACCGGTCGACCGTTGCAAGGGCCAGACCGATGGGGCAGAACGTCACGGGGCACACGTGCTGGCCTTGCCCGTCCCGATCCTTCGGCGAGGCGGCTGCGCTTCCGCGTCTTCCGGGACGTCCATCAGACATTGGCTCTCCCCTTCCGGTCGTTCCGGGCGTCCCGCGAGGACCCCGGCTCGGGCTCCTTTGAGAACGCGATCTCCAGATGGTCGCCGACGAAGTTCGCCCCCCGTACCTCCAGGCGCTTGAGCGTCTGAGGCAGGATCAGGTTCCGCTTGTACGAGCCCACTCGGACGAACAGCTCGTCCCCCCGGCGGTGGATGTCCATGTCGTCACGGGAGACGAACGGCAGCCGCATGGTGAGGGAGTAGCCGTTCCCCCTGCGGCGAACCCTGATGGGATCGTCCCGGTACAGGATCTCGGTAACGTCGGTCTCCGCGTACACCTCTTGCGCCATGGCTTCCAACAACTCGACGCCGACCATCTCCCGATCGAACAGCCGGGCGGTCAGGATGGGGACGGGTGCGAAGGACTCGCGCACCGTCTGCAGGTGCTCTGCCTGGATGTCCTTCCATTTGCCGAAGTAGGGGTCGGTGACATCGTCGGGGATGATGCGGTTCACGATCACCGCGTCGACGCGATATCCGAACAGCCCCAGATACGTGTACGTTCGCCTGGCCTCGGCGATGACCATCTTCTCGGGATTGACCACCAGCCGGACGGTCGACGTGCGTTCGTCGGTCAGGATCCGCCGCACCGCCTCCAGGTTGTGGTGCAGCCGCTCAATGGCACTGAAGAATTGATCGCCGGCGATGGGCAGCGTGGTGATCTTCGTCACGAGTGGGCGGACCGCCTTCACCACTCGGCGCTCCACCGGGAAGATCCGCTCGATATACCAGTTCATCACTTCGGGGAGTGAGAGGAGGCGGAGCGTCTCGGCGGTCGGTGCGCAGTCCACCACCAGGAGGTCGTACCTGCCCTCGTCGACGTGGCGCTTGACGTCGATCAGGCTGAAGATCTCGTCCAGTCCGGGGATCACCGAGAGCTCCTCGGCCTGGATGGTCTCGACGCCGGCCCAGTTCATCAATTGGATGAAGTACTCCTGGATCTCCCGCCAGTTGGTTTCCAGCCGGGCCTGGGCGTCGATCTGCTCGGCCCACAGGCTCCGGGCGATCGGGGTGGCCTGGTCCACCACGTCGCGGTCGAAGGAGTCGGCGAGTGAATGCGCGGGGTCGGTACTCATGATCAACGTCCGGGCGCCGGCCCGAGCCGCCTTCACGGCGGTCGCGGCGGCAATGGTGGTCTTGCCCACGCCGCCCTTTCCCGTGAAGAGCAGGACTCGCATCTCCGGCTAGCTTAGCGAGTCCCGGAAACCAACCGGAGGCCGGCCGATGGTACTCGGGACGGTGTTCCGAGGCCCGGCGAAAGGTCGCCTACCCTAGCTCGACCCGGCGCTTCAGCCCCTCGAGCGCATTCTCGATCACGCGCTTGGCCCCCTGGGTCCTGACGAATCCCGGGAGCAGGACCCCGAGCTCGACGCTGAGCCGGTAGGTGACCTCGGTCTCCCGGTCGTCCAGCTCGTCCAGCAGATATTCCCCGCGGATGTTGCTGACGGCCCCCCGCGCCTCCTTCGTCACCCAGGAGACGCCGGCGTCGCCGGGCGCGTAGCGGTACGCGAGCGTGTACGACGCCCGTCCGAGGACCGGCACGTCGACCTCGAAGGCCACCTCCGTCCCCACCCCGCCGGCCCCCCGCTGGAGGACCCGTGCCGTCTTCACGTCGGCCCACTCCGGGTAGGCCTCGTAGTCGGTGATGACGTCCATGACCGCGGCCGCGGATGCCTCGATGACGATGGACCCCTCGGCGTGCTCCCCCATGCCGCGAGAATGGTAACGGCCGCTACCGGTTGCGGACCGCAGGCAGGGCGACCGCGGTGGCCAGGGCCACCGCGACCAGGATGAGGCCGACCAGGCCCCACAGGAGCTTTCGCGGTGCGATGAGGGGGCCGACCCCCGAGGCCGCGCGGTAGGCGTCGATGGCGGAGGTGGACCAGGCGACGAGGCAAGCCATCAGAAACAAGGAGAACAGCAAAGTGGTCGAGCCCAGGCCGCCCCGTCCCAGCCTCGAGACCAGGAGGAGCAACATCGTGCCGAACGGGACGAGAAACGCCACCATCCGGGCGATGCCGTCCAGCGAGCGGCCGCACTTCCACTGTCCCAGCCCCGGGAAGAGGAGCGACCACAGGGCCGCCGTCTTTGGGTCGATCTCGGCAAGCCGCTCCGGTTCCTGGAACAGCCGGGCGAAGGGCGTGGCGCATGCCGCGCAGAGGTTCATGTCGATGGGATTCGGATTGCCGCATACCGGACACGGCCACGTCGCCTCGCCGTCGGAGCGCCGCGGCGCAGCCTCGACCTTCGCCTGCTTGACCGCTCGTGGCGCTTCCAGGGCCGCGTAGCACTGTCCGCACCACTCCGCGTCGGCCCCGGCCAGCGCCCCACAGCTTGGACAGCGGCGTTCCACGCTCATCGCGCTCATCACCCGACCTATTTCGGCGCGGATCGCCACCCGGTGAAGCCCTGGGCATGCCTCGAGGACGGCGAGGCCTCAGGCCTCGGCGTCCCGCAGCCACCGGGCGAGCTGCGCCGCGGCCCGGGGCCAGGTAAAGAAGCGCTCGACCCGCGCGCGGCCGGCCTTGCCCATGCGTTCGGCCAGGGCGGCGTCCTCGAGCAAACCGGAGACGGCGTCCGCGACCTGCTCCACGTTCCGCCCGTCCACCACGACGCCCGTCTCGCCGTCGACCACCGATTCCGGAGCGCCCCCGGAGTCCCCCACGACGACCGGGCGCCCACACGCCGCGGCCTCGATGAAGACGTTGCCCCATCCCTCCACCTCCAGACCGCCGAGGCGAGTGCGGCACGGCATGGCGAACACGTCTCCCGCGGCGTAGTAGGTGGGCAGATCCGATTCGGAAACCTGTCCGGCGAAGGCGACCGACCCGGAGGGCGCAAGCGCCGCCATCCGTTCCAGCGGCGAGCGATGCGGACCGTCGCCTACGACGAGCAGCACGGCGTCAGGCACGCGCCGTCGGACGAGTGGCATCGCGCGGATCAGGACGTCCTGGCCCTTCCGGGGCACCAGCCGGCTCACGCATGCGACCACCGGCCGGCCGGCCAGCCCGTGGCGTTCGAGGATCCGATCGGTGGGGAGGTCGGGACGGAACGCCTCGACGTCGGCGCCCGGATACATCACGGACACCGGGACGCCCTCGGGCACCGCGGTCCGCACCACCCGCGCAACGAACGCGCTGCACATCACGGGGACGCGCGCGGCCCGCGACGTCATGTATGCGAGCCCGGCGTGGGCTCCAGCGAGGAGCGATAGCCAGTAGTCGAACCCGTGCGCCGCCACGAGGTACGGGATGCCCCGGGCCGCCAGGCCCGGTCCCATGGCCGCCAGGGGCATGGCATCCCCGAACACCACCACCTGCGCACCCGATCCACCGAGGAGCTCCGACAGCAGCCGTCGGGTCGCGGGCGTCGGCCACAGGAAACGACGAGGGGCTCGAACGATACGGTAGGGCTCGACCGCGTCGAACACTTCGGTCCCTTCCCAGGAAGGGGCGAGGACGGTCATCCGGTCCGCCGGGAGCTCGCGGACCAACGCGTGAAGCGTCCGCTGGATCCCGCCCACGCGCGGGGGGAAGTCGTTCGTGACCAGCAGCGTCCGCGGGATCTCCACGGCCGCCTATCCTCTCAGACGGTGGATGCGCACAGGCTCGAGCACCAGGTCGATGCGCTCGACGAGAGCCGGGCGTTCGTCAACGGTACTCGGCTCCGCGCGGTCGAGGTGACCGGAACCGACGCCGGCCGGTGGTTGAACGACCTGGTGACCGCACCCGTGGAGGACATCCCCCCGGGTGGCATGGCCCGCTCACTCCTCCTCACCCCCACTGGCCGGGTGCGAGCCGATTTCCACATCGTTCGGACCGATGGCGGGTTCCTCCTCCTCCAGGAGCCGGACCAACCCACAGCCATCGACGACCTGCTCCGGCCGTACGTGCTGTCATCCGAGGTTGCCCTGCAACGCGCGGCCGGCGCTCACATCGTCCTCGTGCCCTCGGATCGCGGATGGATGGTGGCACGTGCCGCCGGCGATGGAGCCGTGGAAGCGAGCGCGGAGGCCGGCGAGGTGTGGCGCATCCGGCGAGGGGTGCCGCGGTTCCCGACGGATCTCGACGAGGAATCGCTTCCCGCCGAAGCCGGACTGGAGTACCTCATCGACTTCACCAAGGGATGCTTCCTGGGCCAGGAGGCCGTGGCCAAGGTCAGGAACCTCGGTCACCCACCACGGGCCGTCCTTGCCCTCCGGGCAGCGGTCCCGGTCCGGTCCGGTGAACCGGTCCTGGCGGATGGCCGGGAGGTGGGCGCTGTCTCGAGCGCGGCGCCGTCGCGCGAGGGGTTCGCCGTCCTCGCGCGGGTTCGGTGGGATGCGAGGACGCGTCGGCTGACCACGGCCTCGGGTGGGGAGCTGACGCCCGCGTGACCATGTTCGGTCCGCCCGTTACTACGGCGGTCGCGACTTTTCAAGACTTCATTTGGCCCTCGACCGAGGACGAGAATGAGCTGCATGCTCGAACGGCCGCCCGGCCGCTGGTCAGACTCGATATGGGCTTCGGGGGGGATCGACTGGTGAGCAAGGAGCGCACGAGCGGCATCGACCTGCAGACACTTCCTCGAAACCCTTCACCGCCAGACATGTGGCAGGACAAGGCGGCCTGCCATGGCCTTGACCCCGACGTGTTCTTCCCCACCTCCGAGGAGGAGGCAGGGCCGGCGCTCGCCTATTGTTCGGCCTGCGGCATCCGGGAGATGTGTTTGGCCTGGGCACTCAAGAACGGCGAGCGCTACGGGGTGTGGGGCGGCCTGACGGAGCAGCAACGCCGGCGCTTGGTCCGGTTCGTGGCCTGAGCAATCCCGGCTGGTCAGCCCGGGCCCGGGCCGCCCATACTGGCTGGCCATGAGCGACGTCACGGTGAAGGCGGCGGCGCCGCTTCGCATCAGCTTCGTTGGGGGTGGGACCGACTTTCCCCACTGGTATGAGCCGCACGGGGGCGCGGTCCTTTCCGCGACGATCGACCATCATGCCGAGGCCACGCTCCGGCCCCGGGACGACGATCGCATCCGGATTCGATCGCTCGACCTGCACCAGATGGTCCAGTACCGCCTGCACGAGTCGCCCGAGTACGACGGCGTCATGGACCTGCCGAAGGCGGCCATCGATCGGGTCGGCATCCACCGGGGGGTCGACGTCGACGTACGCTGCGACGCGCCGCCGGGAAGCGGCCTCGGCGGCTCCTCGGCGGTCGTCACCGCGATGGCCGGCGCGCTCGCCGCCTTCGCCGGCCGTTCGCTCACCGCGGACGAGCTGGCTCGGACGAGCTATGCGATCGAACGTGAAGACCTGGGGATCGCCGGAGGCTGGCAGGATCAGTACGCGGCGGCCTATGGGGGGTTCAACCTCCTCGAGTTCTCCGCGCAGCGGGTCGAGGTCACCCCGGTCCGCGCGGGGCCCGAGGTGCTCCGGCGGCTGCGGGCGAACCTTCTCCTCTGCTACACGGGACAGGTCCGGGCGAATCTCGGGCTCATCGACACGCAGATCCGGCTGTTCCGGGAGGGGCGCGAGGAGACGATGCAGGGGATGAAGCAGCTCCAGGTGATGGCCTACGAGATGCGGGAGGCCCTGGAGTCGGGGGACGTCGACGGCCTGGGCGAGATGCTACACGACGCGTACGAGAGCAAGAAGCGGATGAATCCGCACATCGCTGAGGGCACGAGGATCGAGCGGCTATTCGACGCGGCCACGAAGGCCGGCGCGACTGGCGGAAAGATCTGCGGGGCCGGCGGCGGTGGATACCTCCTCCTCTATTGCCGGCCGGACCGCCAGCCCGAGGTCCGGGCTGCGCTCGAGAGCTTGGGGGGCAGGCTGACCTCGTTCGCGTTCACGCCGACGGGGGTCGAGGCTCGGGTAGGGAACGTCGTGTGGAGGCCCGCGCGCCGATGACCGGACGGTTCGTGCTGCTCGACCGGGACGGGACGATCAACCACGAGGTCGACCACCTCGACCAGCCCGATCAGGTAGCGCTCATCCCTGGCGCCGCGGCGGCACTGCGGCATCTTCGGTCGGCCGGCCTCGGGCTCGTCGTCCTCACCAACCAGGCGAACGTGGGGCGCGGGCTCCTCCCGCCGGACCGGCTGGAGGAGATCGATGCCCGACTCACGGCGCTCCTCCTGGACGAGGGCGTGCGTCTCGACGGGCTCTACGTCTGCCCGCACGCACCGGAGGACGGGTGTGATTGCCGGAAGCCAAGGGCGGGGCTGGCCCTCCGCGCCGCCACGGACCACGGGTTCAGGCCGGACGACGCCTTCGTCGTCGGTGACCACGCCGCAGACATGGGATTGGGCCGAGCGATCGGGGCCACCACGATCCTGGTCCGCACGGGGCACGGAGAGGAGGAGCTCGCCACGGGGGCGGGCGCCAAGACGGACCACGTCGTGGCCGATCTCCCGGAGGCGGCCGGCGTGATCCTCGACATCGTCTTGTCGGGGGCCCGGCGGTGACCGTCGCGGACCGCATCGTGGAATATCTGCGCCAGACCCTTGACACCGTCTCGGCGACCGCCGAGAACTGCTCCGAGGAGATCGCCCGGGCCGCCGCAGCCATCGCCGACAGCGTCCGCGGCGGCGGCAAGGTCCTGATCTGCGGGAACGGTGGGAGCGCCGCCGACAGCCAGCACCTGGCCGCCGAGCTGGTCAGCACCCTGACCTTGGATCGCCGGCGGCCGGCCATCCCGGCCGTGGCTCTCACGACCGACACGTCGATCCTCACGGCGGTGTCCAACGACTTCGGCTTCGAGGGCGTCTTCGCGCGTCAGGTGGAAGCCCTCGGAACGGCCGGCGACGTGCTGATCGGCATCTCGACCAGCGGGAACTCCGAGGACGTCGTCCTGGCCATGGAGCAGGCCGCGCGGCAAGGGATGCGGACCGTCGCGCTGACCGGCGAGAGCGGCGGGAAGCTGGGGCGCCTCGCCGACATCGCGATCCTGGTCCCCAGCTCGGAGACCTCGCATGTGCAGGAGGCACACCTGGCGGTGGAGCAGCTCATCGCCTTCCTGGTGGAGGACGAGCTCTACCCACGGCCCTAGCGCCCCGCCTCGCATTCGGCATGGGCTTGACCATCGAACACGCGTTCGGTATCGTCGCATGTCCGCGGCCCCGGCGGAGGCCGACGCGTGCTGGCCCAACCGGTTCAAACCACCTTGCACGAGGGGATCCCTCTCCGGGAGGTGACGTTCTGCATCGTCGACCTGGAGACCACCGGGGGGTCCCCGGCCGACTCGCGGATCACCGAGATCGGAGCGGTGAAATACCGGGGTGGTGAGCGGATCGGGATGTTCGAGACGCTCGTCGCTCCCGGGACGGCGATCCCCAGATTCATCACCCACCTCACGGGAATCGACGACGCCGTCGTCCGCGACGCACCGACCCTGGAATGGGCGCTCCCGGGGTTCGTCGAGTTCGCGCGGGGGTGTGTATTCGTGGCGCACAACGCCCGATTCGACTTCACGTTCCTGAACGCGAGTCTGGTTCGCCTGGACTACGAGCCGCTTCCACCCCCTCCCGTGTGCACTGCACGGCTGGCTCGCCGCGTCGTGTGGCCCGACGTGCCGAACGTGCGGCTCCGTACGCTCGCCGAGTACTTCCGGACGGGCGCACGTCCCACGCACCGAGCCCTCCCCGACGCCGAGGCGTGCGCCGAGGTGTTCCATGGCCTGCTCGACTTCGGCAGGCGGCTGGGGATCCTGACCCTCGGCGACCTCCACCAGGCCGTGACGGCACGGGGACGTCCGAACTTCGGCAAGATCCGGCTGGCCGACCACCTTCCCCGGGGGCCCGGCGTCTACCTGTTCAAAGGCTGCGACGGTCGAGTGCTCTACGTGGGCAAGTCCAAGGACATCCGGGGCCGGGTCAAGAGCTACTTCTACGGCGACTCCCGCAAGCAGATCCAGGACCTCCTCACCGAAACCGCTGCGGTGGAGGGGATCCGGTGCACATCCGAGCTCGAGGCACTGGTGCTCGAAGCCCGGCTGATCCGGTCGCACCGGCCCAAGCACAACCGGAGAGGCAAGCGGTGGCGTCGGTACGCGTACCTGAAGGTGGACACGGCAGAGGCGTTCCCCCGCATCAAGGTGGTCCGCGAGCCGAAGGGGGAAGGCGCGTTCCTCGGGCCCTTCGGCACGACCGAGCTGGCCCGGCTGGCCAAAGAGGCGCTGGAGGAGGCGTACCCCATCCGCCGGTGCACGAAGGCGATGCGGGCCTCTACCAGGTTCTCGCCGTGCGCACTCGGCGAGATGGGTCGCTGCGTGGCCCCCTGCGACGGCCGCGCGAGCCTCGAGCGCTACGGAGAGCTCGTCCGGAGCCTCCTCTCCTCCCTTTCGTCTCCGGGCGGGCTCCTCGCGGCGCTCGAGGTGCGGATGGACGATCTCGCGGGGCAGGAACGGTTCGAGGAGGCGGCACTGGCCCGCGACCGGCTGCGTGCGCTCGCCGACGCGCTGGCGCGGGCTCGCGTGGACGAGTGGCTGCTCCGGCCGGGCCGGCTCGAGCTGCGCGACGCCGACGCCAACCAGCTCCCGCTGGCCGGCGGCGCGCTGGTGCGGGGGGGCGACGAGCTGCCCATCTCGCGGCCGTGCCCCAGGGAACGCGCCGACGAGGTCGCGGCGGTCCGGTCGTGGTTGCTCCACAACCCTGCCCGGGTGGAGCGGGCCGACCGTCCGCCCGCGGAGCCGGTGGAAGGGGGGGCCGCCCTCCACCGGCTCCTCACCCGATTGCGCTCCGCGGACAGGACTCACGAGGGCGCCCACTAGACTGTGCTCGTGGAGACCGCGGTGATCCTGGAGGGGGCGCGAACGCCGATCGGCACCTTCCTCGGCGCGTTCTCGGAGGTCCCGGCCGTCGAGCTCGGAACGCTCGCCGCCCAGGAGGCGATGCGTCGGGCCGGGATCGAGCCCGAGCAGGTCGACCAGACGATCATGGGCCACGCCCGCCAGGCCGGGAACGGGCCGAACACCGGACGCCAGGTCTCGATCCGAGCCGGTGTGCCGAAGGAGGTCTCCGCCTACAACGTCAACATCGCCTGTGGCTCGGGGATGAAGGCCGTCCAGCTCGCTGCGCAGCAGATCGCGCTGGGCGATGCGGAGGTGGTCCTGGCCGGCGGCATGGAGAACATGACCCGCGTGCCGTACCTCCTCGACCGGATGCGGACCGGTTACCGAGCCGGGGATGCGACGGCCTACGACGCGATGTACCGGGACGGCCTCCTGGACCCGCTGTGCGGGCTCATCATGGGCGAGACCGCCGAGAATCTCGTCGACATGTACGACATCTCGCGGGCGGAACAGGACGAGTTCGCCGTGGAATCGCAGCAGAAGGCTGAGGCGGCGAAGGGTCGCCGGGCAGCCGAGACCTTCCCCGTCGAGGCCCCCGACCCCAAGCGCACGGGCACGATCACGGTGGGCGAGGACGAGCATCCGCGCCCCGACACCACGCTCGAGCGACTGGCCGCGTTGCCGCCGGTCTTCCGGGAGAACGGGAGCGTGACCGCGGGCAACTCTTCCGGGATCACGGACGGCGCGGCCGCCCTGGTGCTGATGTCCGCGTCGCGAGCCGGCGCCGAAGGCCGTCAGCCGATCGCGCGGATCGCCGGGATGTCCTGGGCCGGCGTGGACCCGGCCGTCATGGGCATCGGTCCGGTCCCGGCAACCAAGAAGGTGCTGGAGAAGACGGGGCTGTCGCTTGCCGACATGGACGTGATCGAGATCAACGAGGCGTTCGCCGCGCAGGTCATCGCGTGCGAGCGGGACCTCAAGTTCGACCGCGACAGGCTGAACCCAAGAGGCGGCGGCATCTCTCTCGGACATCCCATCGGGATGAGCGGGGCGCGCCTCCTCCTGACCCTCGCGTACGAGATGCGCGAGATGGGCCACGCGCTCGGCCTGGCCACACTGTGCATCTCGGGCGGCCAGGGCCTGGCCGTCGTACTGGAGCGAGCCTGATGGTCCACGCGGTCGTCCTCATCCAATGCGAGATCGACGAGATCCAGGAGGCCGCCCAGGCCATCGCCGGTATCGACGGCGTGAGCGAGGTCTATTCCGTGGCCGGGGAGTTCGACCTCGTCGCCGTGGTGCGCGTGGTGAATCACGACGACCTGGCGAACGTGATCCCGCAGGGCATCACGAAGGTCGAGGGGATCGTCAGAACCGAGACCCTCATCGCCTTCCAGGTCTACTCCAAGCACGACCTCGAGCGCCTGTTCTCGATCGGCTTCGACGAGTCCTAGCCCTCGGGAAGTTCGATGGCGACCGGCAGGGAAGCCTCCCGCCACTCGTCCAGGTCGCCGGTGTAGCGCGGCCGGTACTTCTCCACCAGGAGCCGACGGGCCAGTGCGTCCTCGTCCGTGTCCCCGACCACGTAGGCCTGGCAGATCATGTCGCGGTCGCCGATCCGAAGCCCGACCGTCGGATTGACCCGGATGTTCTTCACCCAGTCGCTGGCATCCCCGCCACCCGACAGCATGTAGACCCTGGCGTCGTGGAGGGCGAACCAGATCTCGATCGTGTGGGGACGGCCGGAGGATCTCCCCGTGGTGGTCACGTAGCAGAAGTCGAGCTTGGAGAGCTGAGCTTCCTCCACGGCTATCGGACGGCCCAGATCACCAACGCGACGATCACGACGATGGCCGCCACCAGCATGACCAGGTCGGCCGCCTTCACCTTCCCGGGCCGCATGGCGTTGAAGCCCACCTCAGCCTCCCTCGGCAGGGCCCGAGAGCCGGTAGTACTCCCGGAACTTCGCCTCCGACAGCCAGTACGCGTGTTGGCGGACCGTCGAAGCGTACGCCCGGGCCTCCGTCTCGTCGCCGCATGCGCGGGTTGAGACCTCACTGCCGGAAGGATCCAGGATCACGACGACCAGGCCCGCTTCCTCCCGGCGGACGTCGACGCGGTAGCCGTTTGGTTCCCGTGCATCGGCAGCGCCGCTACGTTCCGTGGCTGCGCTCCAGCCGCTCCAGGTGCTCCCGGATCCGGCCGATGACCGAGTCGATGTCCAGCACGAATTCGGGTTCGATGTCGGCCACCTTCTCCAGCGCGTTCTCCAGGGTGTTCCCGGCGGTCTCGGCGTCTCTGAGGGAATCCACCAGAACGACCGCGTAGTCGGCCTGGAAGGGCTTCCCGTCCCAAGGGCAACGACCGCCGTTTCCGATGACCTGCTCCACGAGGAACTCGCGCCCGCACCGGCGGCAGGTCCCCTTGATCTTCACGCGCGCTCCTTCGCCATCACGAGCTCGAGCACGCGGTCGGCGAGCTCGAACGGGTCGACGGGCCTGACGAACCAAGCGTCGGCCCCCGACCAGTTGGCCAGCCATTCGTCCTGGCGGCGCTCCAGCAGGATCACGATGGCCCCGGGATACGGCTCGTTCGCGCCCCGAAGGTCCCGTGCAAGAGCGAACGCGCCCATCCGGGAAGCGATCTCGTCCGCCACCACGGCGTCTGGGCGTTCCCGCCAGGCCTTCCTTCGCCCGTCTTCGCCATCCGCCGCCTCGATGAACTCAAGCTGCTCACCCAGGCGCCGTTCGATGTTCGCAATCGCCAGGCGTGTCAAGGTTCTCGAATCAGGATCCGGGGACACGAGCAGGACCTTCACGGGCGGCATCCTACCAAGGGCTCTTGTGCCCTTTGCCCTCTTCCAACTCGTCGGATATCGTCCGGCGGGCCCCGGTGAGGAGAAGCGGTGGAAACCACCTGGAAAGCCGCCCTGGCCGAGTTCATCGGCTCGTTCGGGTTCGTCTTCGTCGGCGCCGGTTCCGTGATCGTGGCCGGCCCCTACGGGAGCGGCCTCCTCGGGGTGGCCCTGGCGACCGGGTTCGCCGTCGCGGTGATGGTCTCGGTGACCGCTCCCATCTCGGGCGGGCACGTGAACCCGGCCGTCACCGTCGGCGTATGGGTTGCCGGGAAGATCGCATCGGTCAGGGCGCTGGCCTACGTGGCGGCCCAGTTCGGTGGAGGGATCTTCGCCTGCCTCCTGCTCCGGTTCGTGATTCCACAGGCGGTGTGGAAGGCGGCGAACCTGGGGACGCCGCTGCTCGCCACCGGGATCGGCCAGGGCAAGGGCATCCTGATCGAGGCCGTGCTGGCTTTCTTCCTGGTGTTCACGGTCTTCGCCACCCTCCTCGACGACCGTCACGCCCCGCAGGCGGCCGGGCTGATCATCGGGTCGGTGCTCGCCTTCGACATCCTGGTCGCCGGGCCGTTCACCGGCGGGGCCGTCAGCCCGGTCCGTTCATTCGGCCCGGCCCTGGTCTCCGGGACCTGGAACGGCTGGTGGGTGTACTGGGTGGGACCGGTCGCCGGTGGCGTGATCGGCGCGGTCCTCTACTGGTCGGCGTTCATGCGGGACCGCGAGCCCGCCGTTCCGTAGCCAACCGACCTACGGCTCGTACTTCGGCTTGGCGGTCGGTCCCCTCCATGGATAGCCCATGGTGTGTTGCCAGCAGTTGGGACCGGGGTTGTAGATGGACAGTCGGGTCGCGCAGACCGTGCAGTTTCGGACAGTGGACGGCGAGGCTGCCCGCCCCGCGGGCTGCTCGTCCTTGTGCTTGGGCGCCTGCTTGGCCACTGGAAGCTCCGGGAACCGGTGGTCGATGGCTCGGCCCCCATCATATTCGGGCCGTTCTCCACCGTCTAGCGGGACTCTCCTCCCTGCGCGAGGTCTGGGAGAGACCGAATCCTCCCTGAACCGAGGGCGGTGGCTACCCGACGGTCCAGGTGTCGCCGGAGTGCAGCAGCGTGGCCAGGTCCCCCCCGCCCAACCGCTCGGTGGCTACCTCGATCTGTTTGTCCATGGCCTCGCCGTAGACGGGTCGTTCCACCTCCCGGAACACGCCGATGCACGTGGGCTCGGTGGGCCCGTGTGCCAGGTGGGCCAGCGCGAACGCGAGGGACGGGCGGCCGTGCATGTCGTGGACCACGATGTTGTCCGGGGCGACATCGTCCACGCCGGCCAGGATCAGCCGACCGTTCTCCCCCACCGCTACGCACCGGTTGTCCTCGTCGAACAGGATCGGCTTGCCGTGCTCCAGGCGGATCTGGTTGTGGACCCCTTGCGGCTTCTCACGAAGGAGGTCGAAGGCGCCGTCGTTGAAGACGTTGCAGTTCTGATAGATCTCGACGAACGCCGCTCCGCGATGCGCCGCCGCCTGTCGCAGGACCTGCGTCAGATGCTGGCGGTCGTTGTCGACCGTCCGGGCCACGAACGTGGCCTCCGCCCCCAGGGCCAAAGCGATGGGGTTGAACGGATGGTCCACCGAGCCGAACGGCGTGGACTTCGTGACCTTGCCCTCCTCGCTGGTGGGCGAGTACTGGCCCTTGGTCAAGCCGTAGATCTGGTTGTTGAACAGCAGGATCTTCATGTTCACGTTGCGGCGGAGGGCGTGGATCAGATGGTTGCCCCCGATCGACAGGCCGTCCCCGTCACCGGTGACGACCCACACGTCGAGGTCCGGACGGGCGGTGGCGATCCCCGTGGCCAATGCCGGCGCCCGGCCATGGATCCCGTGCACCCCGTACGTGTCCATGTAGTACGTGAATCGTCCGGAGCACCCGATGCCAGACACGAACACGGTGTTGTCGGGCGTGATCCCGAGCTCCGGCATGAACGCCTGGACCGTGGCCAGGATGGCGTAATCGCCGCACCCCGGGCACCACCGGACCTCCTGATCACTGGTGAAGTCTTTCTTGGTCAGGGTCCCGACGGGGCGCTGACCGTTGCCGCCGTTGCCGCCGGTTTGCTCGTGCTCGACGTCGCTCATTCCGCCATCACCTTCAGGATCTCCTGCTCCAGGTCCTCGACGAAGATCGGGAGGCCCTGGACCTTCGAGTAGCTCGTCGCGTCCACCAGGAACCGGCCTCGGATGAGGAGGGCGAGCTGTCCCGAGTTCATCTCGGGGATCAATACCTTGGGATAGCGCCGGACCACCTCGGCGATGTTCGACGGGAACGGATTGAGGTGGAACAGGTGGGCCGTGGCCACCTTCTTCCCCTGATCGCGCACCCGGCGGGCGGCCGCCCTGATGGTCCCCCAGGTCGAGCCCCACCCCAGCACCAGGAGCTTCGCGTCACCGTCGGGATCGTCCTCCGAAAGCGGCGGGATGTCCTTGGCGATCCCCGCCACCTTGGCCGCTCGCAGGTCGGTCATCCGCTCGTGGTTCTCCGGTTCGTAGCTGATGTCGCCGGTCCCGTCCTCCTTCTCCAGCCCGCCGATCCGATGGCGAAGGCCCGGCGTCCCGGGGATGGCCCATGGCCGGGCCAGGTTCTCGTCGCGGAGGTAGGGCAGGAACTCGGTCCCCGCATTCGGCCCCGTGGCGAACCCCGGGTCGATCGTGGGAAGCGCGTCGGCGTCGGGGATGAGCCACGGCTCGGAAGAGTTGGAGAGGGATGTGTCCGATAGCAGGATCACCGGCGTCCGGTACTTCACCGCGATCCGGACGGCCTCGATGGCCGCGTCGAAGCAGTTGGACGGCGAGGAGCAGGCAACGATGGGTATCGGCGACTCGCCGTGCCGGCCGTACATGGCCAGCAGGAGATCGGCGGCCTCGGTCTTCGTCGGCATCCCGGTGGAGGGGCCCGCGCGCTGGACGTCCACGATCACCATGGGGAGCTCCAGTGTCACGGCCAGCCCGAGGGTCTCCGCCTTCAGGTCCATCCCCGGGCCTGAGGTTCCGGTGACCCCCAGCTGCCCCACGAATGCCGCGCCCAGCGCCACGTTCGCCGCTGCGATCTCGTCTTCGGCCTGGAGCGTCCGCACGCCGAAGTTCTTCAGCCGCGACAGCTCGTGCAGCAGCTCCGAGGCCGGCGTGATCGGATAGCTCGCATAGAACAGCGACAGCCCGCTCCGCTGGCTCGCGGCGACCAGGCCGAGCGCCAGAGCCTGCGCCCCGGAGACGTTCCGATACGTGCCCGGCCTGGCGGGAGCCGGCTTCACCTGGTAGGAGTGGGCGAACAGCTCGGTTGTCTCGCCGAAGTTGAATCCGGCCTTGAACGCCGCGACGTTCGCGTCATAGACCTGCGGCTTGTCGCCGAACTTCTTGTGCAGCCAGTTCAGCGTTACGTCCACGGGCCGGCCGTACATCCATGACACGAGGCCCAGGGCGAACATGTTCTTCGACCGCTCGGCCTCCTTTCGGGTCAGGCCGAGCTCCTCGACGGCCCGTACGGTGATCGAAGTCATGGGGACCTTGTAGACCTGGTAGCCCTCGAGGGTGCCGTCTTCCAGAGGGTTGGAGGAGAACCCGGCCTTCTCCACGTTCCGCTGGAGGAACGAGTCTTCGTTCACGATGACCGTCCCGCCCTTCTGGAGCAGGTGCAAGTCGGCCTTCAGGGCCGCCGGGTTCATGGCCACCAGGACGTTGGGGTGGTCGCCGGGAGTCGTGATGTCCTCGGAGGCGAACTGGATCTGGAAGGCCGAGACCCCATGGACGGTGCCTGCCGGGGCCCGGATCTCGGCCGGGAAGTCCGGGAGGGTCGCCAGGTCGTTCCCCAGGACGGCCGTGGCATTGGTGAACCGGTCGCCGGTCAACTGCATACCGTCACCCGAGTCACCGGCGAACCGGATGACGACCCGGTCTTTCTCTTCGACGTCCTTCGGCATCCTGCCCTGGCCGGGCGTGGCCCGGCCGCCTCCTCAGGGTTTCGGGGTTTCGCATCTAGCGTAGCGCGCGGCGGCCGAACCAACAGCCACACCTCGCCGCTTCGTGCCCATGCCGTTCAACTCGCGCCGGACGCGCTAGGCTCCCGGAGCCCGATTGGGTCGCCCACCGGACATCAGGAGGACCTCCATGGCATACAAGCGCATCGTCCTGGCGACCGACGGCTCGGCCTTCGCCGAGAGCGCCGAGCACGTGGCCGCCACGCTGGCCCGGGCTACAAAGGCCACGGAGCTGCTGATCGTCCACACGTACGAGCGTCCGGACCGGGCCCAGGCTGCCGTCGAGCGGGCCGAGACCGCCGCCAGGGCCGAGGGGCTGGAGCCCGAGGTGGTCCTCCGCGACGGGGCGCCAGCCGAGGACATCGTGGAGGTGGCTGACGTACGGGAGGTCGATCTGATCGTCCTGGGCAGCCGGGGGCTCTCCCTGAGGGCGCAGATCATTGGCAGCGTGGCCGCCAAGGTGTCCCGCCACGCGCCATGCGACGTCCTCCTGGTGCGGGAACGGCCGGTCGAGCAGCGGGAGGAGGGGGCGATGCCCTACGCGAGGATGCTCGTGGCAACCGACGGCTCCTCCACCGCGGATCGAGCCGCCAGGAAGGGCTATGCCCTGGCCGCCCGGCTCGGCGCGTCGGTGACGCTGGCGTTCGTGGGGCATCCGAAGACCGGCGAGCTGATCCTCCAGGACACCGCGGCGACGATCGGCGAGGGCGCCGCGCCGGCCACGATGCTGATCCTTCAGGGTGACCCGGCCGAGGCCATCATGGAGGCCGCCGCGCGCGACGGACTGGACCTCATCGTGGTGGGCAACCGGGGGCTGACCGGGGCCAAGGGGCTGTTCCTCGCGTCGGTCCCAAAGAAGGTCTCCGAGTACGCCCCCTGCGACGTGCTGATCGCGCGCACCGTGGCCCAGAGCCTCTCGGAGATCGGCAAGGGCGAGGGGGGGATCGTTGCCACCGGGGACCACAAGGTGGCCGTGTACCGCGACCAGAAGGGCGTCGTGCACGCGTTCTCCGCCAAGTGCACCCACATGGGCTGCACCGTGAAGTGGAACCCCTCGCAGAAGACATGGGACTGCCCGTGCCACGGGTCCCGCTTCTCTCCCTCCGGCCAGGTGGTGAACGGGCCCGCCGCCAAGCCGCTCGAGCCCACCGACCTGTAACTTAGTCTGGGTGTCAGAACGGCTTGAAGATCATCAGGTAGGCGATGAACACGAGCGCGGCGAAGCCGAAGGCCGCGCTCGTCAGGGCGAGCCTCGAATGCAGCATGGCCGCGAGTTCCTCGTCACTCCGCCGGGGAACACCCGACGGCCGGATCTCGACCGCCTCTTTCAGCCGCTGGTAGTACGGCCGGGCCACGATCGACATCTCCGCGCTGACGGCCACCAGGACGCCGATCGAGACCCAGAACCAGCCCTGGTGGGTGTAGATCCCGCTCTGCACGCCCGCGACGATGCCGAACACGGTGAGCCAGGCGAGCGAGACGTACATCCCGCGCACCGACGAGCCCGAGAACTGGAGGAGCTCGGCGATCCTCGTACGATCGCGCTCCGTGCGGAGCCGGAGGGCCACGATCATCGACACGCCGTGGTACATGACGAACGCGAGCACGCCGAGGACGTGCAGCAGCTTCCACCAGTTGTACGCGATCGCCACCATCAGTCCGCGGGTGGCCGCTCGGCCTGACGAAGCCGGCCGGCCAAGACCGAAAGCATCCGGGCCGAGACGCCGGGCTCCTCGGCGATCAGTCGGTCGAACGCTCGCTTGAAGATCCGGATGCACAGCACGGGTGTCGCGGCCACGACCGATGCCGTCCGCTCACCGCCGTCGAGGAGCGCCAGCTCACCGAAGAAGTCGCCCGGGCCGAGCGTGGCCAGGGTTCGCTTCTCCCTTGTCACCTGGGCCCTCCCCTCCACGATCGCGAAGAAGGCTCCTCCCCGCATCCCCTCGACCACGATCGCCTCTCCGGGCCGGAACTCCACCTGGTCGGCCCGATCGGCCATGGCGCGGAGGTGGCGACGGGACAGCCCGGCGAACAGCGGGACCCGGGCCAAGAGGTCCAAACCCCGCTTGCCCAGTGGCCGATCGGATCGGGCACGGCCCGAGGCAGGTCGTGACGGTGCCCTGGCGGAGGAGATGGAGGGCGGCACCAGCCCGGCCAGCGAATCGAGCGCGTCTTTCATCGGCCTTCCTGGCTCCCTCGGCTCCCCGTCGAGCCGCGAGCCTATCGCAGGCGTCAGGACCTCGGAACGGGCCGGCCTGCGCGATCGTTCTGACTCAGGGTCACAGGGCTGCGCTAGCATTGCCTGATGGTTGCTGACGCTGCCGCGAAGGGGAACGATGTCGCCCTGGCCCGCCTCGAGCGGTTACTGGCGGAGCGCATCGTCATCCTCGACGGGGCGTGGGGCGTCCTGCTGCAGGGTCGTGGACTCACGGAGGAGGAGTTCCGGGGGAATCGCTTCCGTGACCACCCCCGGGACGTCCGGGGCGACCCCGACCTTCTCAACCTGACCCAACCGGACATCATCTCCTCGGTCCACCACGCCTACCTCGATGCGGGTGCCGACATCACCACCACGAACACGTTCACGGCCACCTCGATCGGGCAGGCCGACTACGGCCTTCAGGGCGCGGTGTACGACATGAACCTGGCCGGGGCCCGACTGGCCCGGGAGGCGGTCGCCCGCCACGAAGACAGTTTCGTGGCCGGATCGGTGGGGCCGCTCAACGTGACGCTCTCGCTGTCCCCCAGGGTCGAGGACGCGTCGTATCGCACGGTCACGTTCGACCAAGTCTACGAGGCGTACGCGGAGCAGATCCGCGGCCTCCGCGACGGGGGCGTGGACCTGCTGCTGATCGAGACGATCTTCGACACCCTGAACGCAAAGGCAGCCATCGCCGCAGCCATGGACGTGGCGCCGGAGCTCCCGCGGTGGATCTCCGTCACGATCGTCGACCGGAGCGGGCGAACGCTCTCCGGGCAAACCATCGAGGCCTTCTGGACGTCGGTCGAGCACGCGGAGCCGTTCAGCGTCGGGGTGAACTGCTCGCTCGGCGCGGCCGAGATGCGCCCGTACCTGGAGGCGCTCGCCACGGTGGCGCCGGTCTTCACGACGTGCCACCCCAACGCCGGGTTGCCGAACGCGTTCGGGGGCTACGACGAGCAGCCGGACACCACCGCGAAGTACCTCCGGGAGTTCGCGGAGGCCGGCCTGGCCAACATCCTTGGCGGCTGCTGCGGGACCACTCCCGAACACATCCGGCGGGTGGCCACGGCCCTGGAGGGCTTGCCGCCCCGCCGGGTCCCGGCATCTCGACGCCTGACGAGCTTCTCCGGCCTAGAGCCCTTCTCCATCCGGCCCGACACCGGGTTCGTGATGATCGGCGAGCGCACGAACATCACCGGATCCAGGCGCTTTCATCGGTTGATCGACGCGGGCGACTTCCAGGGCGGTGTGGAGGTGGCGCTGGAACAGGTCCGAGGCGGCGCGAACCTGATCGACGTGAACATGGACGCCGACTTGTTGGACTCCGAGCAGGCCATGTCGACGTTCCTGAACCTCGTGGCCACCGAGCCCGAGATCGCCCGGGTCCCGGTGATGATCGACAGCTCGAAATGGTCGGTGATCGAGGCCGGCCTGAAGTGCGTGCAGGGCAAGGGCGTCGTGAACTCCATCAGCCTGAAGGAGGGCGACGAGGCCTTCCTGGAGAAGGCTCGGACCGCCCGGCGGTACGGCGCCGGCGTCGTGGTGATGGCCTTCGACGAGAAGGGCCAAGCCGACACGGTGGAACGCAAGGTCCAGATCTGCGAACGCGCTTACCGACTCCTCACCGAGGAGGCGGACCTGGAGCCCGAGGACATCATCTTCGATCCGTGCATCCTGGCCATCGCCACCGGGATCGAGGAGCACAACGGTTACGCCAAGGCATTCATCGAGGCAACGCGGATCATCAAGGAGCGCTGCCCCGGCGTGCGGATCTCGGGTGGCGTCTCCAACCTGTCGTTCTCGTTCCGGGGCAACGACGTGGTCCGGGAGGCCATCCACTCCGCTTTCCTGTATCACGCCATCCAGGCCGGGCTCGATATGGCCATCGTGAACGCCGGCCAGCTGACGCTCTACCAGGACATCCCGGCCGACCTCCTGGAGCACGTCGAGGACATCATCTTCGACCGCCGGCCCGACGCCACCGAGCGGATGGTGACGTTCGCCGGGAACGTCAGAGGCGAAGCGACCAAGCGCGAGCGTGATCTGACCTGGCGCGAGGGCACCGTTCAGGACCGGCTGAAGCACGCGCTCATCCACGGGATCGTGGACTTCATCGAGGAGGACACCGAGGAGGCTCGCGCACAATACCCCCGCCCGCTCGAGGTCATCGAGGGACCGCTGATGGAGGGCATGCAGGTCGTCGGCGACCTGTTTGGCTCGGGAAGGATGTTCCTCCCGCAGGTGGTGAAGAGCGCACGGGCCATGAAGAAGGCCGTGGCGTACCTCGAGCCGTTCATGGAGGAAGAGAAGCTCCGCCTTGGCACGACCGATCGCGCCCAGGGCAAGGTCGTGCTGGCTACCGTGAAGGGCGACGTCCACGACATCGGCAAGAACATCGTGGGCGTCGTGCTGGGCTGCAACAACTACGAAGTCATCGACCTCGGTGTGATGGTCCCGGCGGACGTCCTCCTGGACACCGCGGCCGACGAGCGGTGCGACATCGTGGGCGTGTCGGGACTCATCACGCCGTCGCTCGACGAGATGGTCCACGTGGCCAAGGAGATGGAGCGCCGGGGCATCGACCTTCCCCTTCTGATCGGCGGGGCCACCACCTCGAAGCAGCACACCGCGGTGCGGATCGCCCCGGAGTACGGCAACCCGACCGTCCACGTGATCGACGCGTCACGGGTGGTGGGGGTGGTGTCGGACCTGCTCGACCCGGAGCGAAGGGCCAAGCTCGACCGCCAGAACCGGGATGACCAGCAGCACCTCCGGGAGCAACACGCCGAACGAGATCGCCGCCCACTCCTTCCCTACGACAAAGCGAAGGCGAACCGCACGCCGATCGTGTGGCATCAGCGGGACCTGGCGGCACCGGCCTTCACCGGCACCAGGCTCGTCGAGGCCTCCATCGAGACGCTTCGCCCCTACATCGACTGGACGTTCTTCTTCACGGCGTGGGAGCTGAAGGGCCGGTTCCCCGCCATCCTGGACCATCCGGCCCATGGTGCCGCCGCGCGCGAGCTGTACGAGAACGCGAACGATGAGCTGGACGAGCTGGTTGCGAGCGACCGGATCTCGGCGCGCGGCGTGTACGGGTTCTGGCCGGCGAACACCGACGGCGACGACCTGGTCCTTCAGACCGATCCTAGGGGCGTGCGCTTCCACATGCTCCGCCAGCAGGCCGACCACGGCGACGGCCGGCCCAACCGTTCGCTGGCCGATTTCGTCGCGCCGGCCGAAACGGGCTTGGCCGACCACGTCGGCGCGTTCGCCGTGACGGCCGGCATCGGCGTCGACGAGGTGGTGGCCGAATTCGAGGCCGACCACGATGACTACCGGGCCATCATGGTGAAGGCGCTGGCCGACCGGCTGGCCGAAGCCTTCGCTGAGCACCTCCATGAGGTGGCCCGCCGTGAGTGGTACGAGACCGGGCCGAAGATGACGAACGAGGAGCTCATCGCGGAGCGGTATCGGGGCATCCGCCCCGCCTTCGGCTACCCGTCGTGCCCGGACCACAGCGAGAAGCGGACGTTGTTCGACCTCCTCGATGCGGCAAGGTTGGGCATGGACCTCACCGAGAGCTGGGCGATGCTCCCGGCCGCGTCGGTCTCAGGGTTGTACTTCGGCCACCCCGCGGCCCGGTACTTCAACGTCGGCCGGATCGGCCGAGACCAGGTCGAGGACTGCGCGCTGCGCAAGGGTGTCGAGGTCGCCGAGGCCGAACGCTGGCTCCGTCCGAACCTGGCGTACGACCCCGACTGAGCCTGCCCACCCGAGGACGGCTGGTACCGTGATGCGCCATGGGCCGGTTCTGGCATTCCTTCGCCGACATGTCCGCGATCCAGGAAGGCGGAGAGCTCGTGCTGGATCGCGGCGAGGGCGTGCACGTGTGGGACGAGGACGGACGGCGGTACCTCGATGCCACCGCGGGGCTGTGGTACTGCAACGTTGGCTACGGCCGGGGCGAGATCGCGGACGCTGCCGCCACACAGCTCCGACGGCTGTCCGCCTACTCGACCTTCGGTGACGTCTCCAACCGACCGGCCATCCAGCTGGCCGAGCGGGTGGCCGACCTCTCGCCCGACCCCGATTCCCGCGTGTTCTTCACCAGCGGCGGCTCTGACTCGATCGACACGGCGGCCAAGATGGCCCGCAGGTACTGGCAGCTGCTGGGCCAGACCGACCGCACGATGTTCATCACCCGCGAAAACGCGTACCACGGCATGCACGTCGGCGGCACCAGCCTGGCCGGCATCGGGGCCAACGCCGCCGGGTACGGGTCGTTCGTAAGCGACGTGGCGAGAGTTCCGTGGGACTCACCGAATGCGCTCCGCGAAACGATCGACGCCGCCACCCCGAAGCGGGTGGCTGCGTTCTTCTGTGAACCGGTCATCGGCGCCGGCGGCGTGTTCGCGCCGCCGGAGGGCTACCTCGAAGGGGTCCGGTCGATCTGCCGCGACGCCGGCGTCCTTTTCGTCGCCGACGAGGTCATCACCGGCTTCGGGCGGACGGGCGACTGGTTCGCGAGCAATCGATGGGGCCTGCAGCCCGACCTCATCACCTGTGCCAAGGGCATCACCAGCGGCTACCTCCCGATGGGGGCCGTCGTGGCGTCGCCTCGTGTGGCCGAGCCCTTCTGGAACGGGACGGCCGGGCTGTGGCGGCACGGGTACACGTACTCCGGCCACGCCACGGTAGCCGCCGCGGCCATGGCCAACCTCGACATCCTGGAGCGTGAGGGCCTGCCGAAGCGCGCCTTGGAGCTGGAATCCGACCTGGCCGACGCTCTAACGCCCCTCGCGGCTCACCCGATGGTCGAGGAGCTCCGGGCCGGCACCGGCGTGCTCGCGGCGGTGCAACTGTCCGCTCGGGCTATCGCCGAGGACTCCACGCTCCCCGCGCGAGCCGTTCGGGCATGCCGGGAGGCCGGCGTCATGACCAGGACGCTCGCAACGGGGGGCCTCCAGATCTCGCCGGCGCTCGTGATCGACCGGGCCGAACTGAAAGAACTCAGCGACGGGATACGCGCAGCCCTCGACTCCCTGACCTAGCCGGGTGAGGCAGGGCCCGATCCCTTCGCCACGACCTGATGGATCTCCTTGGTGAGCTCATGGACCTGCTTCGTGAGGTCCGTGTTCGCCTGGAGCAGCTCGCCGAGCGTGATGAGCATCTGCTCGTCCTTCAGGGCCTCGACGTAATGGTGACCCGCCAGGGCCTCGTCGCGAGCGGCGGCCCGGTTCTGGCTCATCATGATGATCGGGGCCTGGAGGCCGGCGAGGGCCGACAGCACCAGGTTGAGCGCGATGAACGGGTAGGGGTCGAACTGCTTGTGGTGCAGCAATCGGGCCAGGAACACCGCATTCAGCACCATCCAAGCGAGGATCAGCCCGAGGAAGACGAAGATGAACGGCCAGGACCCGCCGAACTTGGCGACGGCGTCGGCGACGCGCTCCCCGAACGTACGATCCTCGTGGACCTCCTTCACCGCCGGGTTTCGATGATCGTGGCGTTCGGACCATGGAAAGGCAGACCGTCGCCGTCGTGACCTCCGACCCGTCTCGACCGACGTACTCATCTCCACAACCGCCTCCTCACTCACGGGGGTAGATAGCGGAGGCGAGCCTACGACGTTGCCAGGCGGTCCTAGTGGAAGGAGTGGCCGCAGGCGCAGGAGCCCTGCGCGGCCGGGTTGTCGATGGTGAACCCCGACGCCTCCAGGCTGTCCACGAAGTCGATCTTCGCCTGCGTCAGGTAGGGGGCACTCATCTTGTCCACGACCAGCCGGACGCCGAACTGGTCGGCGGTGACATCCTTGTCGGACAGCTGGTCGTCCAGGTACATGGCGTACCGGAGGCCCGAGCACCCGCCCGGCTGGACGGCCACGCGGAGCGAGATGTCGGCTCGGCCCTCCTCCTCGAGGAGCTCCTTCACCTTGCCGGCTGCGGTCTGTGTCAGCTGGATCATCGGTCCTCCGGTCCCTGTTTGGGGGCGTTGCCCAACCATTCTAGCGGCTCGATGAGACGTTCCGTCCCTACGTGCTTTCCTCCCTGAAGTCGGCGGGACCGGCCCCCGTCGCGGCCCGAAGCTCCTCCGGGGTCGTCCGGAACACCGAGTCGGGGGTGCCGGCGGCCGCCCAAATCTCCCCATAGCCGAAGAGGTCCTGGTCGATGAACGCCGAAAGCCCCCCGGGGTGCCCGAACGGGGGCGTGCCCCCGATGGCATACCCGGTCGCGGCCCGAACCTCGTCGGCGTTCGCTCGCCTGGCCTCCGCCGCCCCCGCCAGCACCGCCAACTTCCCGGTATCCACGCGATTGGCTCCGGACGTGAGCGCGAGCACGGCGCGGCCGTCGGCCATGAACACGAGCGATTTCACGATCTGTCCGATGTCGCATCGAAGGGCCCGGGCGGCATCGGCCGCCGTCTTCGTCCCTTCGGGGAACCGGCGAACCTCCACCTCGTGCCCGAGCACCTTTGCGGCTTCCAGGAACCGGTCGATGGCTCCGCTCATTGGCTGGACGATAGGCTGGGAAGCCCGGCGGCAACCTCCTCGGCGAGATCCTCGAGCGCCGCCCGGGCGTCGGTCATCGCCCGTTCCTCACCGAACCGGCCGACGAGGTCGAACACCGGGACGTCGGTCGGTCGGATCTCGGCTCGCCCGCACAGGACGATGGCCCGAACCCCCGATGCCCGGGCGGCCCCGATCACGCCGTCGGGCACCTTCCCGTGGAGGGATTGCTGGTCCAGCGACCCCTCCCCGGTAACGACCAGATCGGCCGCCGCCAGACGGCCCACCAGGTCCACTACATCCATCACCAACTCGACCCCCGGCCGCAGATGCGCGCCCAAGAATGCCACCATGCCGGCCCCGAGCCCGCCCGCCGCACCGCCTCCGGCGAGATCGCGCACGTCCAGCCCGAGGTCCCGGAAGATCACGGCGGCCAGGTGGCCGAGGGCCCGGTCCAGCAGCAGGACGTCGTCGGAGGTCGCGCCCTTCTGCGGCCCGAAGACGACGGAGGCCCCCCTGGGACCCGTGAGCGGGTTGTCCACGTCGCAGACCACGAGGAAACGCGTCCGCCTGACGGCGGGGTCCAGTCCCGAGACGTCGATCCGCTCCAGACCGAGCAGCGCCTCGCCGCCCGGACCGATCTCACCACCGGCTGAGCTCAGCAGCCGAACCCCGAGCGCCTGCGCCAGGCCGGCTCCCCCGTCGTTCGTGGCGCTTCCTCCGATGCACACGATGACCTCGGCCGGCCCGTGGCCCAGGGCAGCGCGGATCAGTTCGCCGGTTCCGCCGGTGGAGGTCCGTTTGGGGTCGCGGCGGGCCTCCCCGATCAGCGCGAGCCCGGAGGCCCTTGCCATCTCCATCACGGCCGTCACACCGGACGGTCCGGAGACGATCCCGTACTCAGCATCGACCGGATCGTCCAGCGGACCGTGGACCCTCGCCCGGTGGCGCGCCCCGCCCAGTGCTTCGACCATGACGTCCAGCGTGCCCTCCCCGCCATCGGCCATGGGCACCTCGACGACCGTGTCGCCCGGACGGGCCCGGCGCCACCCCGACGCCACCGCGTGAGCGGCCTGGACGGCCGTGAGTGTCCCGCGAAACTTGTCCGGCGCGATCAGGACCCGCATCGGCCCGAGGGTACAATCCGCCGCGGCGCGGGCCGGACGTCGATTCACGACCAGGAGAGCGGGGTGAGCCTGAACCGCACTGAGTTGCTGGGCATCGCGCAGGCCGAGCGAGAGCGGCTGGGCCGTACCGTCCAGTACACGGCGCCCGACGCCTGGGACCGGGACAGCGTCTGCGCTGGGTGGCGCAACCGCGACATCATGGCTCACCTGGCCGCCCAGGAGACTGCCGCAGCCCAGGTCGTGGGGGGCGATCCGGCGGTCGAGTTCGAAGCGTTTCGCGAGGCCAACGACGGCGAGTTCTGGGTGAACGGGTTCAACGAGTGGGCCGTGGCGGTGCGGAACGAACTCCCCACCCGGCAGATCCTCACCGACTGGGGTCGGGGAGCCGACGCGTTCCTGTCTCGGGCGGGCCTCATCTCCGATGACGAGTGGCTGGGGACCCGGGTCCCGTGGGTGGCCGGCGAGATCGGAGTCCGGTATCTCATCCAGTCCCGGATCATTGAATGGTGGCTCCACGGGGAGGACATCCGCCTCGGCGTGGGCCTGGAGGAAAACCTCCAACACTGGCCTATCTACCTCATCAACGACATGGGCATCCGGATGCTGCCGTATGCCCTGTCCCTGGCCGGCCTGTCCTTCCCCGGGAAGAGCATCCAGGTGGACCTGGAAGGCGTGGGCGAGGGGAGCTGGCACTGGGGCCTGGCCGCACGAGAGTCGCCGCCGGAGGACAAGAAGCCGGACGCCTTCATCGATGGCCGGGCGCCCGCGTTCGCCCTCGTCGCCGGGCGGCGGGTTCCCGCTGAGCACTACCTCGACGAGGGGAACCTCGTGATCGGGGGGGACGAGGACCTCGCGACCCTCGTCCTCGAGCACATCCGGGCCTACGTCGAATAGGGCACGACCCACCACCGTCTAGCAGAGCCGGGCCCGGTTCCCATGCGTACTCCTTCCGAGTACCGTGCTGCGCGTGCGATCGAAGGAGAAGCGTCCGGACGATTCGCTGATGCGATCGTTCGGCCAACGGGACCCGGCGGCGGCCGAGGTCCTGTACGAGCGGTTCGCTGCGCGCATCTACGGCCTGGGGATCGTGATGCTGGGGAACGAGCCGGCGGCGCAGGACCTGGTGCAGGACACGTTCGTGAAGCTGTGGCGAAGCGCCGACCGATTCGACCAGGCCCGGGGGCGGCTCGACACGTGGGTGCTCCTGGTCGCGAGGAGCCTGGCCATCGACGCGCTCCGCCGGCGGGTCCTCGAGGCGCGGACGGCCGAGGCCGCCCACACTGGGGTCGACGTCTCACAGGAACCCGGCCCCGACGAAGTGGCCGAGACGGGTGACCTGGCGGCCAGGGCCCGCCGGGCCATGACCACGCTCTCGCCCGGGCAGCGTGCGGCGCTCGAGCTCGCGTACTTTGGCGGCAAGACCAGCGCCGAGGTCGCCGAGCTCGAAGGCATCCCGCTCGGGACGGCCAAGACCAGGATCAGGACCGCCCTGTTGAAGCTGCGAGAGGCGCTGGAGGAACGGCGTGACATGTGACGAGGCACGCGACCAGCTGGCCGAGCATCTGCTGGGGACGCTGGACGAGCCGGCCGACATGCAGGTGCGCCGGCATCTCCGCGGCTGCTCCGGTTGCCGCAGGGACATGGCCGCGCTCGCCGAGGGCATGAGCACCTTCGCCAGGGCCGCCCACGAGCTGGCTCCTCCAGAGGAGCTGAAGGAGCGGGTCCTGTCGGAGCTGCAGGGCGACTGGGCGGAGGATACGGCCCCGAGCGGGTCCGGTCGACGCCCGATCCGGTGGGTGGCATGGGCCGCGGCCGTGATGCTGGTGGCCGGCTCCGCGACCTGGGCGCTGTGGTCCAACGACCGCGCCGCCCGGTACGAGGGCCAGGCGACCAAGTATGCGACGCTCCTGGAATCGCTCGGGGGCGAGAACGTTCGCGTGGCCAACCTCCACCCGCAGGGATCCCAGCAGCTCGAGGGAAGCGCGGTGGTCTACGACTCGAAAGTGGAGCAGTCCTGGGTGCTGGTCCTGGTTCGAGCTCCGGGCATGGAGGGCCAGGCCACCGTCACGCTGTCCACCCGGGACGGCCGAACCATCCAGTTGCATGCGATGGAGTTCAGCTCCGGCGGCGAAGCTTCGAGCTGGCTCGTCACGTCCTCGAACCTCCGGCCGTTCGAGACCGTGATGGTCCGGGACGAGTCCGGAGCGACCATCGCGACTGGATCCGTATCCGGCGACTAGCGCGAGATCGTCAGACGCTTGATAGAGCGCGGATAGGCGCCGAACCGGTACTTGTAATCGTACTCCCCCTTCAGCATGTCGAACCCGCTGCACCCGCCCTCGATGGCGATCCGGATATCCTCGGCCACCAGCACCATCCCCGGCGAGAGGTGCCGCCACGAGCGATCGAAGGCCGAGTTGTACAGGTAGTAGATCCCCTCGAACCGGAAGCCCACCGTCCCGGCCACCTTCTCCGCCCCGACCTCGATGAAGGTCAGGTTGAAGATCCCCCGTGGGAGGAACTCCTCCCCCAGCCTGCGGAAGAAGATCTCCATGCCCGACTGGAGGAACACGCCCTTGGGCCCGTCGCTCCGCTTGTGCAGTTCTACGAACCGATCGAGGTATTCCGCCAATGTGTCCGTGTGGGCCAGGCAGATCCGGTATGGCCCGGCCTCCGCCTCAAGCTTGCGGGCCTTGCGCCGGATCTCGTGTCGGAGCTTCGCGGGGAGCGCATTCAGGTACTCGTCGTACGAGCCCGGGAGTGGCAGGAAGGGAGCGACCCCATTGGTGTCGTCGACCACCTCGACGTGGAATCCTTGCGCCGCAGCGGCTTCGGCCAGCCGCTGGAGCCACTGGCGATCCTCCGGCAGGCCCCGGAGGTCCGCCTCCAACCAGTCGTCACGCCGCTCCAGCGCCGCCAGGAGCTCTTTGGCGAAACCGCCGGCAGCGTCGGGGAGGGCGACCGGCCCCATGTAGTCGGTGACCTCGGTCCCTCCGAGGAACCGGAGACTCGCGCCCGAGCGCTCGAACGCCGCTGCACCGACCTGGGCCCCGTCCTCCTCGGCGAAGGCCAGGAGCAACTGCTCCTGCCCATCGACGAACTCTTCCCAGTACAGCTTGAGGAATTGCGGCGTGTGGAAGAACGTCCCCGCCGGGTCCGCCGTGACCAGGTTCGACCAGTCCCGGCGAACGAAGTCCCGCCCGTCCTTGGAGAACACGATCTCCATGGCGCTAGCGGTCCAGGACGAAAACAGAGTGAGGGTAGGTCCCGAGGGTCGGCCACATCGGCCGATACGTCTCGACGTGGGCGATCGAGACGTCCCGCTCCTTGAACAGCGTCGTCCACTGCTCGACGTCTCGGAACGTGAACGGCGTGGGAACGTCGTGGCGGACGTTCAGAAGCCAATCCCAAGCCGTGTTGAGCGCGCGATCCAGCTTTGAATTCGGCGTGTCTTCGGCGATGATCACGCGCTCTCGGGCGATCCGCAGCGCCTCGTCGAGCAGGTGCTCCTGTTCGCTCCACCGCTCCATGTGGTGGAACACGAACATCAGCAGGACGACGTCGAACGAGGCATCTTCGAACGGCACGCGGACGGGATCGGACTGGAGGACGAACGGCAGCGTGGCATCGCGGTTGCCGTAGTCGACCAGGTCGCACAGCGTGGGGCGGACACCAGCCTTGTCGCGGAGCCACCGGGCCATGAACCCCGTTCCCGCACCGAGGTCGAGCATGGTCTGCCCCGTCCGAAGATGCGGGACGATGCGGTTCCCCTCCTCGTTCTCCCGCAGGAACATGCGGTCAACTCTAGCGGCTCCCCAGGAGAGGGCCGCATCGGCGTCACCAGGATCCGCCGCCCCCGCCGCCCCCGCCTCCGCCCGCGGAGCCGCCGCCGAAACCGCTTCCCCCCGAACCCGAGGGCGTCGAGGCGATCGTGCCCGCGGTGGTCACGGTGAACCCGTCCATTGCGTCGAAGAACGCGCCGTAGGCGAAGGCGTTCGACGAGACGTACCACGACGTGTCCGGCGGGGGTTCGCCGAGGACCTCGAACGCCCGAGCCCACTTCTCGGTCAGGCCGAACACGATCGCGTAGGGGAGGTACCGAGTGAACAGGTTCTCCTTCTCGGCGAACCTGGCCATGTTGGTCTCCGCCGTGGCGATGACGGTCCTGAACCCTCGGACCCTCCGGACCAGCCCGGTTCCCTTGGCGGTCCGTCGTGGCATCCACCTCGCACCGACCAACAGCGCTAGTCCGCCGAGAATCACCGCCAGCGGGAGAAGGGCCAGGCGGGTCCACCTGACAGCCGCGAACTCGAGCACCGCGCCTGCGAGGAGGACGCCTATCCCCGCGGCGACCCACCGCCTCCGAATGCGGTCGGGCCGCCCCGCGAACCACCCGCGCCCCACCGCGTCGCGGTACAAGGCCTCCTGCACGCCTTGGAGGCGCGAAACGAACTTCGTCCGAAGGCTCGACAGCTTGACCTCCTGCCCGTCCTCGAACAGGCCGTCGAGCAGCTCCCGTTCGTACTCGAGGAGCTCGCCGTCGGGGTCTTTCAGCTTCGTGAGCTTCCAGTCCGGCTTGCCGAACCATCCCTTCTTGGGGATCTCCTCGATCACCAGGTACTTCCTGACGGCGAGGTCGATGACCGACGCTGTGACGTCGAGTGGGTTGGCCACCTCGTCGACCAGGGTCCCGATCTGGCCCGGCCGAAGGCCAAGCGGCGGCGCGAACTCGACCGGGCCCGAAGCGTCGCCCTCGAACAGAGGGACGGCCTGCTCCGGGGTCGCCGCCGGCGCGCCCATCAGCACGTCCACTTGAGAACCCTGGTAGCGCCGGTCTCGTCCTGTGCGCCAGGCGATGCGACCGAACCCCCCCAGGACCAGCGCCGCCAACAGGAGCGAGCCACCCACCGTGAGCGGGGTGGCGGTGAACGCTCGGCGAAGGGTCCATCGTTCCCTGAGGATGGGGGCTGGTTCGGCGACGATCCCCTTGGGAAGGCCGACCACCACGGTGAACGCGCCGTAGGGATCGAGCGTGGGTTGAGCGAAGGAGGCGACCCCGTGCTTCAGTGCGCGCTTCGCACAGGGCAGGTTCGAGCCTGCCGGTCCCGCGTAGCAGGCGATCCCGTCGATCGGACCGGGGGCCGAGACCGTCACCTTCGCCTGCTGGACGGGGACGGCCCAGTCCGGGCCGACCGCGTTCCAGTACAGCTCGTCGTGATCGGCGAACCCGTTGAGGGCCCCACCCATGCGGTAGGTGATGACGTAGGTGTGCCGGCCGCTGATGGTTCGATCCGGATCGCCGATCCTGATCCGGGTCTTGCCGGCTCCGGCATCCTCCGTCTCGTACTGCACCGGAGTGCCCGGCGATCCCGTGACCGACACCACGTCCAGGGGGTACGTCCGGTCATGAGCATCGTCGTATCGAAGGGTCGTCGGGACGTCCCGGAAGATCCCGTGGCGCTGCGCGGTCCCGAAGTCGTAGTCGATCGCCTCACGCACGACGATCGAGTCGTCCCGCTGGATCTGGATCGCGACGTCGTATCGGAAGATGGCCTCGGCGGATTGCGCACCGGCGGTCGATGTGACGAGGAGGACGGCCATGAGCCCCAGCAGCGCAACTGTCGCACCGCGAAGTGTCGTCGCCAGAGAACGGATGCCCACCACCGCGAAGCGTAGAGGCCTCCGGCAACCGCGAGTGGGAGGCGGGGAGGTTCTAGTGTGCCGCCGTGCCCGCCGCCTTGCCGTCACCGCCCGAGAGCGCCTCCTGGAGCACGTCCCAGGCCAACACGGCGCACTTCACCCTGATCGGGTACTTCACCACTCCCTTCAGAGCGACCAGTTCGCCGAATTCGTCCTCGTCGGGCTCCGCGTCGCCGGCCATCATCCCCCGGAAGTCGCCGATCAGCCGCTCCGCTTCCTGGACCGACCTTCCGTTCACGGCCTCGGTCATCATCGAGGCCGAGCTCTGGGAGATGGAGCACCCTTGCCCCAGGAACGTGACCGCCGCCACCTTCCCGTCCTCCTCGTGGACGAAGACCGTGATCTCGTCACCGCAGAGCGGGTTGTTCCGGGAGCACGAGAGTTCCGCCCCCGGGAGATCGCGCTTGTTCCGCGGGTTCTTGTAGTGGTCGAGGATGGTTTCCTTGTAGATCTCGTCGAGCGCCACCGTTCGTCCCTCCGGCCGGACTGACGCGCCGGCTCACCGTTCCAACGCTAGAAGCGGAACACCTCTTCCGCCCTGCCCAGGGCTGCAATCAGCGCGTCCACCTCATCGTTCGTGTTGTAGACGTAGAACGAGGCCCTCGTCGTCGCCGGGACCCCGAACCGCCGCATCACCAGCTGGGTGCAGTGGTGGCCTGCCCGGACCGCCACGCCCTCCTCGTTCAGGACCGTGGCCAGGTCGTGTGGGTGGACGTCCTTGTACCAGAACGACACCGCCCCGCCCCGCACGCTCACGTCCTTCGGACCGAAGATCGTCGCCCCCGCGTCCAGCAGGCGGTCGATCGCGTACCCCGTGATCTCCTCCTCGTGGGCCCGGACCGCGTCCATGCCCAGGGCCCGGAGGTAGTCGACGGCCGCGCCCAGCCCGACCTCCTGGGCGATGTTCATGGTGCCGGCCTCGAACTTGTACGGCACCTCGTTCCAGGTGGAATGGTCGTGATGGACCTCCTCGATCATGTGGCCTCCGCCCATGAACGGGTCCATGGCCTCCAGGAGCTCGCGACGCGCATACAGCCCCCCCGAGGCCGTGGGGCCGAGCATCTTGTGGCCCGAGATGGACAGGAAGTCGCAGTCGAGCTCGGCCACGTCCACAGGGACGTGCGGGACGAGCTGCGCCCCGTCGACACAGACGACCGCACCCACGGCGTGGGCCGCGTCGGCGAGCTCACGAATGGGTGGGAGGGTCCCCAGCGAGTTCGACATGCCCGACACCGACAGGATCTTGGTCCGCTTCGTCAGGAGCGATCCGAGGTCGGACAGGTCCAGGAGGCCGTCGTCGGTGAGCGGGATGTAGCGGAGGACGGCGCCCGTGTCCCGGACGCACAGCTGCCACGGCACGATGTTGGAGTGGTGCTCCAGGTCCGAGAGGAGGATCTCGTCCCCCTCCTTCAGGAACTTCCGTCCCCAGGCGTGAGCCACGAGGTTGATGGACTCGGTGGTTCCGCGCGTGTACACGATCGTGGCCGGATCGCTCGCGCCGATGAACCTTGCGATCTTCTCCCGCGCCCCCTCGTAGAGCTCGGTGGCCTCCTCCGACAGCATGTAGATGCCCCGGTGGACGTTTGCGTTGTGGCGCTCGTAGAACTCCCGCTCGACCTCGATGACCTGCCGGGGCTTCTGGGAGGTCGCGGCGCTGTCCAGGAAGACCATGGGCTTGTCACCGACCGTTCGGGAGAGGATGGGGAAGTCGGCCCGGATCCGCGCCACGTCCAGCGCGCCCTCCGCCCGTTCCTTCGTCACCGACATCGCGCCTTCGCCCCCTCTACGCTTCCTTCTCGCCGTTCTCCTGCTCGATCCCGAGCTCCTGGCGGATGCCCTCGTAGCCCTTCTCCTCGAGCTCGTGGGCCAGCTCCTGCCCGCCCGACTTCACGATACGCCCGCCGATCATGACGTGGACGAAATCCGGGGTGACGTAGTTCAGGATCCGCTGGTAGTGGGTGATGAGGAGCACGCCCAGGTCCGGCCCGATGAGCTGCTCGACCCCCATGGCCACGGCTTTCAGCGAGTCGATGTCCAGGCCCGAATCGGTCTCGTCGAGCACCGCGATATCGGGCTCGAGGACCGCCAGCTGGAGGATCTCGTTCTTCTTCTTCTCTCCGCCGGAGAAGCCCTGGTTCACGTAGCGGTTCACCATGGCGTCCTCCACCCCGAGGAGGTTCATCTTCTCCTTCATGTGCTTGCGGAACGCCAGGGCCGAGATCTCCTCCGCCTTCACGGCCTTGTACGCGGTCCGCAGGAAGTTCACCACCGAGACCCCGGGAACCTCCACCGGGTATTGCATGGCCAGGAACAGGCCCCGCTGGGCGCGCTGGTCCGGTCGCAGGGCGAGAATGTTCTCCCCCTTGAACAGGACCTCGCCCGCCGTGACCTTATAGCCCGGCCGGCCCATCAGGACGTTCGCGAGAGTCGACTTCCCGGACCCGTTCGGGCCCATCAGGGCGTGGGTCTCCCCCTGTCGCACCACCAGGTCGATCCCCTTCAGGATCTCCTTGCCCTCCACGGAGGCGTGGAGCCCCCGGATCTCGAGCGTCACCGTCGCAACAGCAGTGTCAGTCATCCGTCACCTCGATCAGCACGTCGTCGCCCTCCACCTTCACGTCGAACCGCTCCACCGGCTGCGTGGCCGGGAGCGTGATGGGCTTGCCAGTGTTGAGGTCGAACGTGGACCCGTGCTTGGGGCACTCGATCGTCCCAAAGTCCACGTCCACCTCGCCCTCGTCCAGGAAGTAGTGCGCGTGCGAGCAGATCGCATCGATCGCCCGGAACCCCTCCTCGCCCATGTTCACCACCGCGATCGGGCGATGGTCCACCTCGAAACGCCGAACCTCGCCGGCCGGGACGTCCGAGGTGCCGCACACGCGCACCCACCCCACTCAGTCCTCCTTCGCCAGCTCGGCCTCGATGGCCCGCTCCAGGCCGGTACGGATCTCCTCCAGTTCCACCCGGTCCAAGACCTCCCGGAAGAACCCGAACACGACCAAGCGCTCGGCCTCCTCCCGCGAGATCCCCCGGCTCATCAGGTAGAACAGCTGGTCCTCGTCCACCGGCCCTACGCTCGCGGCGTGCCCGCACCGCGTGGGATCGTTGGTCAGGATCTCCAGGTTCGGCACCGAATGGGCCCTCGCAGTCTCCGACAGCAGGATGTTCCGATTGGTCTGGTAGGCGTCGCAGCGGTGCGCGCCCTGCTCGATGATCACCGTCCCGGTGTTGATGGCGTTCGATCGGCCCTTCATCGCCCCCTTGTACAGCAGGTCGCTGGAGGTCCGGGACCCCACGTGGTCTTGGAGGGAGCGGTGGTCGATGTGCTGATCGCCATCGCCGAAGTACAAGCCCAGCATCTCGCTGGAGCCACCCTCCTCGGCCAGCAGGCTCTCTACCTCCGCCCTGGCCAGGGAGCCGCCGAGCGCGACGCCGAGCCATCGCAGGTGCGCGTCGCGTGCGACACGCGCCCGCTGGACGGCGAGGTGCGTGACCCCATCACCCCATTCCTGCAGGACGACGTAGCCCACCCGTGAGTTTGGCCCCGCGTAGATCTCGACGACAGCGTCGGAGAGGGCCCGGCCGAGGTCAGGTGAGACGTAGCGGTCGATGAACGTGACCTCGGCGCCTTCCTCGGTGACGAGGAGCGTGCGAGGGAACACGGCCGAGCCGTCGGCATCGATCCACGTGACGGTCTGGATGGGCGCGGGGATCTCGACCCCGTGTGGCACGTACAGGAAGGTGCCGCCGGTGCGGAACGCCGCGTGAAGTGCGGTGAACTTGCTCCGGTCCGTGGGGACCAGGCCGTTCAGGTGCCGCTCGACCAGGTCGGGGTGATCGGCGATGGCGAGGTCCAGGTCGCAGAACACGACCCCCTTCCCTTCCAGCTCGGGATCGAGGTGGGTCACCATGACTTCGGAGTTCCGCTGGATCTGAAGGCCTGCCCGCTCCCCGACAACGCCGGCGGCGTGGAGGATCTGCTCGGGCACATCGTCCAGGTTGACGGCCTTGCCGCCCTCGGCGAACGGCCGGAAGTCGAACTCGAGCTCCGACAGATCCGTGTACCGCCACTCCTCGGTCTCCTGGGAGGGGATGGGCTGGGCCAGGAACTCCTGGAAGGCCTGCTTGCGGATGGTCTCGGCGAAGGGCGCCGTCGAGGGAAGCGCGGCCAGCGCCTCCTCGTCGAACCCTGTCTTGGTCAATTGCTCCATCGCGTCGTTCGTCTCCATCCGTGCAAGAGGGCAGACCGCGCGGCCTGCCCTCGTCAACCTGCGGCTTTCGGGCCGCTAGCCGATCGCGCCCTCCATCTGGAGCTCGATCAGGCGGTTCAGCTCGACTGCGTACTCCATGGGGAGCTCGCGGGTGATGGGCTCGATGAACCCGTTCACGATCATCGCGGAGGCCTCGGCCTCGGTCAGGCCTCGGCTCATCAGGTAGAACAGCTGGTCCTCGCCGATCCGGGCCACGCTGGCCTCGTGCCCGAGCTGGGCCGTCTGCTCCTCGACCTCCACGTACGGGTAGGTGTCCGACCGTGACTGCTCGTCCAGGATCAGCGCGTCGCAGCGCACCATGGACTTCGCGTGGTGGGCACCGGGCTGCACCTGGACCAGGCCGCGATAGCCCGTGCGCCCGCCGTCCTTCGACACCGACTTCGAGTTGATGATGCTGGTCGTGTACGGCGCAACGTGGATGGCCTTCCCACCGGCGTCGGTGTGCATCCCCTTGCCGGCGAATGCCACCGAAAGCACCTCGCCCCGCGCGCCCTTGCCCAGGAGGTAGATCGACGGGTACTTCATCGTGACCTTGGAGCCGATGTTGCCGTCGATCCACTCCATCACGGAGTCCTCGTAGGCCGCGGCGCGCTTGGTCACCAGGTTGTAGACGTTCGTCGACCAGTTCTGGATGGTGGTGTACCGGACGCGGGCTCCCTTCTTGGCGATGATCTCGACCACGGCCGAGTGCAGCGAGTCGCTGGTGTAGATCGGCGCCGAGCAACCCTCCACGTAGTGCACGTACGAGCCCTCGTCGGCGATGATCAACGTCCGCTCGAACTGGCCCATGTTCTCCGCGTTGATCCGGAAATACGCCTGGAGCGGGATGTCCACGTGCACGCCGGGCGGCACGTAGATGAACGACCCACCCGACCACACGGCGGTGTTCAGCGCGGCGAACTTGTTGTCGTTCGGCGGGATGATCGTCCCGAAGTACTCCTTGACCAGGTCTGGGTGGTCGCGGAGAGCAGAGTCCATGTCGGTGAAGAGCACACCGATGTCGTCCAGTTCCTTCTTGATCTTGTGGTACACGACCTCGGATTCATACTGGGCACTGACGCCACCCAGATACTTTTTCTCCGCCTCCGGGATCCCGAGCTTGTCCCAGGTCCCCCGGATGTCCTCGGGAAGGTCCTCCCAGTTCTGGGCCTGCTTCTCGGTCGACCGGATGAAGTAGTAGATGTTCTCGAAGTCGATGTCGGACAAGTCGGCGCCCCACCACGGCATCGGACGCCGCTCGAAGTGCTTCAGCGCCTTCAGCCGGTACTTGCGCATCCAGTCCGGCTCGGACTTCAGCGCGGAGATCTCCTCGACCACGACCTCGGACAGCCCTCGCTTGGGCTGGAACACGGAGTGGTCGGGATCCTTCCAGTCGAACCGGTATCCCTTGGAAAGCTCCTTGAGGTGCTCTTCCTGAGTGATGGCCACGTCGCTTCCCCTGATCCTCGTTAGTTCGGCCCGCCGGGCTCCCGCCGGCACCTACAGGATAGCCTCGGCGGCCCAGGAAAGTCCACCTAGCAGGTAGGATTTCGTGCTTGGACGGACCCTTCCAGGTGGGTGGAGCATGAGGGCGGGCCGGGGCCGCGAGGCCCCGGCCCGTCCCAGGAGAGAGGGGGGCTAACCCTTCTCCACCGGTGCGCCGACCAGTGAGCCGTACTCGGTCCAGGATCCGTCGTAGTTCCTGACGGCCCCGAACCCGAGCAGCTCGGTCAGCGCGAACCATGTGTGGCTCGAGCGCTCGCCGATCCGGCAGTAGGCGATGACCTCCCGATCGGGGGTCACGCCCTCACCCTCGTACAGCGCCTGGAGCTCGTCGGCCGACTTGAACGTGCCGTCCTCGTTCGCCGCCTTGACCCACGGGATGTTCGCGGCCGCCGGGATGTGGCCCGGCACCTGCGACTGCTCCTGCGGCAGGTGATCGGGGGCCAGCTTCTCTCCCCGATATTCCTCCGGCGAGCGGACGTCGATGAACGCCGTCCGCCCAACCTTGGCCAGGACCTCGTCGCGCAGGGCCCGGATCTCGGGGCGCTCTTTCCCCTCGATCGTGAACCCCGTGGCCTTGGTGGCCGGCGCGTCCTGGGTGAGCTCGCGGCTCTCGAGCTCCCACTTCTTCCTCCCGCCGTTCAGGAGCTTCACGTCATCGAAGCCCCGGAGCTTCAGGAGCCAGTAGGCGTACGCGGCGAACCAGTTGTTGTTGCCTCCGTACACAACTACCGTCGTCCCCTTGCTCACGCCCGCGCGCGACAGCAGGTCGGAGAACTCCGCCTGCGAGGCGTACTCCCGGCCCACCTTCGCGTGCAGGTCGGAGGTCCAGTTCCACGCCACGGAGCCGGGGATGTGCCCCTTCTCGTAGGCTTGCGTGTCCTCGTCGACCTCGATCAGCCGGATGCCGGGGTCGTTCAGGTGCTCCTCGAGCCAGTCCGTCTCGACCAACGCGTCGGGATTGGCGTACGCGCCCATCGCCTCCTCCTTCCTCTTGCATGTGACAGCCGTCGACAGAAGCAATCGATAGATCGTTCCCGGAGCGTTCCCGCGGGATCAGGCCGGCGGAGAGTGGAGGTGCGCCCCCGGGCGGGCGCCGGCGCCGCTACAGCACAGCCGGGAGGGGATCATGGCCCCCACCAGCCCGTAGCAGCGCGTTCGGATCACGGAATTCCGACTCCTATGCTCGGATTCGACGGCGATTCTCCCCGTGTTGCAGGTGCAATGTCAAGGCGATCCATGGACGTCGCAGAGGGCCGTCCGCCTAGAAGACGCCCAGGGCTGCCTTTGCCTCCTCGGACATCATCTCCGGGCTCCAGGGCGGCCGAAGCACCATCTCGGCATCCACGCCGTCGACGCCGGGGACCGTGGCCAGCAGCTGTTGCATCTGTTGCTCGATGAGCGGGCCAATCGGGCAGCCCATCGTGGTGAGCGTGTACTCGATGTGTACGACGCCGTCCTCGATCTTCACCGAGTACACCAGGCCGAGGTCGACGATGTTGATCCCGAGCTCGGGGTCGAAGACGTTGCGCAGGGCCTCGAGGACCTGATCCTCGGTCAACCCCGCCGGCTGCTCCATCTGCTCGTTCTGCTCCACGCTTCCGTCCTATCGGCCGATTCACCCTCTATCCTAGGGCCACCATCGACAACCGACCGGCAAAGGCTGGCATGCCCGGCATCAAGATCCTGATCGTCGACGATCACCCGGTGACCAGGGAAGGACTTCATTCCGCCCTGGACCTGGAGGAAGGCGTCCAGGTCATCGGGGAGGCGGCGAGCGGCGAGGAGGCGGTGACCTCGGCCGGAGACCTGCGACCCGACGTCGTGTTCATGGACGTCCGGATGCCCGGGATGGGCGGGATCGAGGCCACCAGGGCCATCAAGCAGGCATCCCCGGACACCAAGGTCATCTTGTTCACGGTGGACGAGTCCCGGGCCTCCATCTCCGAGGCCATCCAGGCGGGCGTCTCCGGCTACCTGTTGAAGGACGCATCGGCCGAGGAGCTGGTGAACGCGGCCCGCCTGGCGGTCGAGGGGAAGGCCGTCATCCACCCCCAGCTCACCAAGGCCTTCATCGAGGAGGTCCAGTTCGCCGACAAGCGCCCGGACGTCCCGGGACTCTCTGCCCGAGAGAAGGAGATCCTCCAGAAGGTGGCCTACGGGGCCACCACCAAAGAGGTCGCGCACGACCTCGGGATCTCCCCCCACACGGTGAAGACCCATCTCGAACGGATCTTCGAGAAGCTGGGGGCCAACGACCGGGCCCAGGCCGTGGCCATCGCCATCCGAAGCGGCCTGGTCGAGTAGCACCAGCCTCGCCGAAGGGCGCCGCACGGCGGCCGGGCGGTGTGCGCTTCCTCAATCGGCCTGGAGGTCGACCGATACCAAGGGTGTGCCCATCAAGCTGCTCCTGTGCGACACCGCGGACGGGCTGGCCCAGCTGCAATACGCCCTGCTCAAGTCGAGCTCCGACGTGGAAAGCGAGGCCGTGACCGATGGGTTCAGGGCCGTCGACGTCGCGGCGCGGATCCAACCCGACGTGGTCGTGGTCGAAGCGGGCCTGACCGGCCTGTCGGGGGCGGAGCTGGTCCGCCGGCTCATCGCCACGGTTCCCGAGACCAGGGTCATCTGCTGGACGTCCCTGGACTCCCCTTTCACCGCCGCCGAGATGATCGCGGCCGGAACCTCCGGATACCTGCTGAAATCAGACGGCCCCGAGGTTGTCGTCCGGGCGATCCGCTCGGTCCTGGACGGGAACGTCAGCATCAGCCCACGGGTCGCCGAGCTGCTGGCCGAGGGCTTCGCCGATCCGGCGCGCGCCTATGCCGAGATGAACAGCGTGGCGGTCGAGGAGCCGGAACCGGTCGAGGACGGCCTGACATCTGCCAAGGCCGACTTCCTGGCGAACGTCTCGCACGAGCTCCGCACCCCCATCACCGTGGCCAAGGGCATCGCCTACGTGCTTCGAAATCGCTGGGTCTCCGAAGAAGAGCGGGAGGAGTTCCTGGACAAGCTGAGCGACTCGCTGGAGAAGCTGATGATGATCGTCGACGAGATGCTGACGATCGCCGAGCTCGAGCAAGGGACGCTCTCGCTGAAGCTCACCGAGGTCGACCTGGCGCCGCTCATCCGCCACGCGGCCGACGAGGCGCACCGCCACTACCCGATCATCGAGATCCAGCGGCTGATCCCCGAGCGACTCCCTGCCCTGGCGGACCCGGTGCGGATCTCGGAGGTGATCCGCCAGCTCCTGGACAACGCGTGCCGGTACTCCCCCGAGGACCGGCCGGTCAGCATCCGGGCTCGGACCGTGGACGAGGGCGTGGTGCTGTCGGTGACCGACCGTGGTCTTGGGATGGCCCGGGAGGTCGTGGCCCAGGCGTTCAACGAGGCCTTCACCACCGGCGAGGACATCCTCCGAAAGGAGCGGTCGGGGATCGGGATCGGTTTGCACATGGCGAGGCGCCTAGTGCTTCAGCACGGCGGCATCATCTGGGCCGATCCCGTCCCTGCCGGCGGCACCCGGGTCTCCTTCTGCCTCCCGGCCCACCGCGGCGAGAAGATCCTGACGCCGCCCAAGCTCTCGAACGAGGACATCGGACCCCCCGAGGATCGGTACGATCGCCCCACGATCACTTGGTCGTAGCCGCTCAGCCCATGGTCACCTGGTCGTAGCGGTCCACGACCTCGCAGACCTTCCGGAGCGCGTCCCACAGCTCGGTGGCCCGGCCACCGGTGAAGTCCCGCTCGGCCATGGGCATTTGCTCGAACAGGACGGTTGGCGTCCCCGCCCGCGCGGCCTCGAGGGCGATCCGAAGGTTCGGCAGGTTGCCCGGGCCATACGGGGCGTCGCATACGACGAGAAGGTCGGCGCGGCGGATCATGTCCCGGCACTCGTCGGCCGACCCCTCGTCGATCTCCGAGAACGGCGGCACCGTCACGCGCAGCAGGTTCATCCGCTCGGCCACCACCGCGTCGGTGTCGGTGGCGTGCAGGACGCCCACGCTCACGTCGTAGCCGGCCGCGGCGAGCCGCCGAAGCAGCGGCGCGCCGCGGCCGGCGCCACCGATCACATGGGCCCGACGACCAAGCGGGGTGGGGACGGCACGAGGAGGCCCCACCCGGACGGCCGGGCGTCCCGTGAGCTCGTCCGCCACCACCTCGCCCTCCACTCCGTACACACTGCGCAGGAGGCCGCCCGTCACCACGTGCTCGGGTACACCTTCGGCCACCACCCGCCCTCGGTGGAGCGCGATCATGCGGTCGCAGGTAGCCGCGGCGACGTTCAGGTCGTGGAAGATGGCCAGCACAGCCGTCCCGTCCCGTTCGGCCAGCCCGCGCACGATCGACAACAGGTCGAGGACGTGGCGGATGTCGAGATGGGTGGTGGGTTCGTCCATGAGCAGCGCCGGGGCCTCCTGGGCCAGCGCCTGGGCCAGGACGACCCGGCGCTGCTCCCCTCCGGACAGCTCCTCCACCGGCCGGTCCGCCAGGTGTTGGACCGAGGTGGCCACCATGGCGGCCCGGACCCTGGCCCAGTCACGCGGACTTCCGCCCCCCCAGGCTGAAAGGTGGGGGGTCCGGCCCATCAGGACCATCTCCAGTGCCGTGAACGAGAACGCGGGGACGACGTCCTGGGGAACCACGGCCACCAGCCTGGCCGCCTCCCTGGCCCGGAGCCGGTAGGGGTCCCGCCCCGAGAGCCAGACCGTGCCCCTGACGGGGCGAAGGGCTCGGGAAGCCACGCGGATCAGCGTGGTCTTGCCCGAGCCGTTCGGGCCGACCAGCCCCACGACCTCGCCCGGCTCGACGGTGATGGTCACCCGGTCCACGACGGGGGGGCCGCCGTAGCCGGCGGTCACCCCGTCGAGCACCAGCCCCGGATCACGCGCGGGCACCGGCCCTCCTGCCCTCTCGCCGAAGCAGGTACAGGAAGAAGGGACCGCCCAGAAGCGCGGTCACGATGCCGACGGGGAGCTCCTGCGGAGACAGCGCCGTCCGGGCCACGAGGTCGGCCAGGATCAGCAACGTCGGTCCGGCCAGCAGCACGGCCGGGAGCAGGCGTCGATGGTCGGCCCCCACGACCAGCCGAAGCAGGTGGGGGGTCATCAGGCCGACGAAGCCAATCACGCCGGCCACCGACACTGCGCACGCGGCGAGGAGGGCCCCGACACCGATCGTCCGCCGCTTGAGGCGCATCACCTCAACACCAAGCTGGGCCGCACGCTCTTCCCCCAGCGAGAGCAGGTTCAGATCGTGAGCGGTCAGGGCCGCGGCCGCCAACCCCAGCGCGATGAGCGGGACGACCGCCCCGATCGCCTGCCAGCCCTGGCCAACCAGGCCACCCAACAGCCATGCGTAGATGTCCCGGACCTGCTCACCGGAGAACGACATCACGAGGGACATCGCGCTCGAGATCACGGCGGCCACGGCAATCCCGGCCAACAACAACGTGGCCACCTGCACCGTCGGTCCGATCCGGGCCAACCGGTACACCAGGAACGCGGTGAGGAGCGCGCCGACGAAGGCGGCCAGCGGAACGCCGAAGGCGCCCACCGCCCCCGAGCCGGCGAACACGATGACCGCGATCGCCCCCAGCGCGGCGCCGGAGGAGACCCCGATGATCGCGGGGTCGGCCAAAGGGTTTCGGAACAGGCCCTGGAACACGGCGCCCGATGCGGCCAATGCTGCCCCGACCACCGCCGCGAGCACCACCCGGGGGAGGCGAAGCTGTAGCAAGATCACCTCGGTCGATACGGGGACGCCGGCCGGGCGGGCGGTGAACCCGAGCTTCCACGCGATGACCCGAACGCTCGTCCACGGCGAGATCCATACGGTCCCCACCGCCACGGCGAGAAGAAACGACGCCAGGAGCACCGCAACGAGCACGGCGAGGACCCGGGCGTACCGGCGTGGCGCGATCATCCGAACGATTCGGGATGCAGCGCCCGAGCGAGGAGTCGGAGCCCTTCGACCACCCTCGGGCCCGGCCTGCTCACGAGGTCCGCATCGATGGGGACCACGCGTCCTGCGGCGATCGCCGCAATCGTGTCGAAGCCGGGCCGAGAGGCGACGGCCTTCGGGCTGGCCCCCGACTCGGACGAGACCAGATACACCTCCGGGTCCTGGCGGACGAGGTCCTCCACCGACCACTGGGGATAGTCGCTCTTGGCCCGAGCCGAGACCGACCGGCAGCCGGCCAGGCCGAGGAGGTCCCCGATGAAGGTATCCGGTCCGACGGTGGTGAGCGGCGGGTAGTAGACCTCGTAGAAACACGACACGGCGGGATCGCCGGCGACGCGTGCTTCAACGTCGGCCGCCCCCGCCTGCATCTTCGCCACGATCGCACCGGCGGCACCGACCGTCCCAGTCAACCGCCCGACGGTCTCGATGTCGTGGAACACGTCTGCCAGGTCGGTGGAGTCGGTGGTAAACACGGGCACGCCGAGGTCACGCAACCGCTTCTTCCACTGGTCACCCCCGGAGATCGTGAGGAACAGGTCGGGCCGAAGCGACACGACCTTCTCGATGTTGGGGTCCACCCCGAAGTCGCCGGCACCTCCGATCTCATCGATCCCCTTCGCCGCCGCGGGATAGTCGTCGAACGCCCCCGCGACCCCAACCAGCCGATCGCCGAGGCCCAGGGCGAACACGATCTCGGTGGCGGAGGGGGCGAACGTCACGATCCGCTCCGGCGGCGCGTCCAGCGTGACGGCCACACCGTCGTCGTCGGTGATCGTGACGGGGAACGAGGCGCCCGCGCTCGCCGGCGACTCGGATGCGCGCGGCGCCGTGCTCGCGCCGCGCGCACACCCCACCATCACCACGGCGAGCGCAAGGACGACGGATCGGCGGGGGCGGGATCGGGTGAGTCGCATCGCGCGTCTCCTTTCGTGCGAAGGACGACACTCGCTCACCTCGGGGCAGGTCTCCTGACTTCCGGATCACCGCTCCCCCGACCCTTCCCGGGTTCCCTGGCTGGGACCCAGTGGTCTCGTCGGGATCGCTCCCCGGTCACAGTGGCGCGACCGTACCGGACTCACACCGGCTTCCCTCTTCGCGGGGACGGGATCCGCCCGCCCCGCCTCCGGCCCCCGCCGGAACCGCCGGTGGGGGCCGCCTCGAGGACCGAAATCTGCAGTTGTGCGGCTGAGTCTACCCTTCCGACCAGACCCGGGGAACGCTCGATGCTGACCGCCGGCCTACGACTTTGCGCGGTAGCAGGGATTCGCAACCGGGTCTATGCTCCGTTGGGGAATCGGGGTTGCGCAAGATTGTCGGCTGCCTGGTCATCGCCCTGGTCGCCGCGGGTTGCCGCGACGCGGCCACACCGTCGCCGTCCCTGCTCGACCCCTCGGTCCTGCGGATCCATGAATCCCCCAGCCCGTTCACGGAGGTCGAGGCGGGAGGGGTGACGGCCATGATCCCCGATCGCTGGCATCCTCAGCTCTTCGCCGGAGCGAGCGACGCCCAACAGGGGTTCATCGCCTCGCCCAAGCCCGGGGACTGGGTTGGGGGCCGCGCTCCGATCGAGGGGATGGCCGCGATGTGGGTTGACGGCACGCGGATCGGGGTCCCCTCCGACTATTACTACCTGGCCGCGACCGGACCGGCCCTCGACGCGTTGACCAGTTCTCCCGAGTGCAGCTCGACCAAACACCGGACCCTGGTCAACCACCGGCCATCCTTCGCGGACGGTCTGCCCAACTCTCCCGGCGACTACGTGGCCATCGGCGAGGGCGTGTGCCAGACGAGCGACGCGACCACACGGTGGGCCTACTTCGTCGCCGCGCCGGGGTACGGCCCGGTCCGGACCGTCGGCATCCCGGGCTCCGGGCTGTACATGATCGTCGCGGTCATGCGGGACGAGCCGGGGGCGGCGGCGGCGCTGGACACCCTCGTCCGCGGAACGCAGTTCGGCGGAGACAGCGTCTCGGACTTCATCGCAGCCGCGCGCGCCCCGTAGCCTTTACCGGCCTCGCGGGCTCCGATCGACGAACGGCGGCTTTACGACTCGCGCCGGGCCGATCTTTCCTCGCACGTCGATCTGGACCTCGGTGCCCGGCTCGAACCGTTCGGCCGGGGAGAGGTACGCGAGCGCGATCCCGTGCCCCAGGGTCGGGGAGAACGTCCCGCTCGTGACCTCTCCGATCGGGGCTTCGCCCGCCAGCACCGCGCAATGGGCTCGGGGGATGAGGCGGCGGCCTTCGGTCACCAACCCGCGCAGCCGCGTGCTGACGCCCTCCCGCTTCTGCTTCTCCAGCGCATCACGTCCGCGAAACGGTCCCTTTTCGAACGAGACCGCCCACGAAAGGCCGGCCTCGAGCGGCGTGCGCTCGGGGAACAGGTCTTGCCCGTACAGCGGATAGCCCATCTCGAGTCGGAGGACGTCGCGGGCCCCGAGGCCGCACGGCTCGATCTGGAACGGCTCCCCCGCCTCCATCAGCTCGGTCCACAGTTCTTTGGCGGAGGCGCCGTCGGTGAACAGTTCGAACCCCACCTCCCCCGTGTACCCCGATCGGGTGAGCACGAGCCGGCTTCCTCGGTACTTGGCTTCGGTGCAGCCCATGAACGGCAGAGGGGCGGCCTCGGGGAACAGCGCCCCCACGACCTCAGGAGACCGGGGCCCCTGAACCCCGAGGAAGCACCATCCCGGGTGGTCGACCACGTCCACGTCAGAGGCACTCTGCCGAAGGATGGCCACGACCTTGGCCGTGTTCGACGCGTTCGGCACCACGAAGAACCGGTCCGGCGCGAGCCGATACGCGATCAGGTCCTCCTCTACGCCTCCGTGGTCGTTGAGGATCAGGTTGTACAGCGCACCGCCGATCCGGAGCTTCGAGTGGTCGTTGGTCATGGTCTGCTGGAGGAGCGGCAGGGCACCGGGACCCGTCACGTCCACTTTGCCGAGGTGGCTGAGGTCGAACAGTCCAACGCGCTCGCGGACGGCCCGGTGCTCGGAGACGGTCCCCTCGTACTCGATGGGCATCGCCCATCCGGCGAATGGGCCGATCTTCGCGCCGAGGCCGCGGTGGACCTCCTCCAGGGGCGTCTGGAGCAGGTCCGCCGAGTGCATGGGTGCATCCTACGGATGCGACGGCGGCGGTAACATGGCCGTTCGGATGGCTGATGCCTACGACGTCGTTGTGATCGGCTCGGGGACCGGAGGGTACTCCTGCGCCTTGCGGTCGGCGCAACTGGGCAAGCGTGTGGCCCTGGTCGAACGCGACGGCAGGCTCGGCGGAACCTGCTTGCTTCGGGGATGCATCCCCACCAAGGCGCTGCTTCGATCGGCCGAGGTCCTCGACACGGTCAACCGGGCAGAGGAGTGGGGCGTGAAGGCGAGCGGTTCTCCCGACTGGGACGCGGTCAAGGCCTTCGAGGATCGGATGGTCGACAAGCTCGTCTCCGGCCTCACCTCGCTCATCAAGGCTCGAAAGGTCGACGTCGTGCAGGGCACGGCCGTCCTTCGATCCAGCACCTCCGTGTCGGTGGACGGCCAGGAGCTCTCCGCGACCGATGTCGTCATCGCCACGGGCTCCTCTCCCAAGCTGCTGCCCGGCGTGCCCATCACAGACCGGATGATCACGAGCGATCAGGCACTCACCTACCCTTCGATCCCCACGTCCGCGGTGGTCATCGGGGCCGGTGCGGTGGGCCTGGAGTTCGCCTCGCTGTACCGCTCGTTCGGGGCGGAGGTGACGGTCATCGAGGCCCTCCCGCGGATCGCGCCCCTCGAGGACGAGGACATCTCCAAGGAGCTCGGACGGGCCTTCCGCAAGCGCGGCATCCAGACCTTCGCCGGCGCGCGCGTGCAGGGGATCGACGAGGTCGGCGATGCGATCAAGGTCGTCTACGAGGTGGGCGGAGAGAGCAAGACGGTTACCGCCGACGTGTGCCTGGTGGCCGTGGGGCGAGGTCCGGTGACCGACGGGCTCGGGGCGGAGCGGGCGGGCGTCGAGCTCGACCGGGGGTTCGTCAAGGTGGATGGTCAGCTCCAGACCACGGCCCCCCATGTCTGGGCGGTGGGCGACGTTGCCGCCACGCCGCTCCAGCTCGCCCACGTCGCCTTCACCGAGGGGATCGCCGTCGCCGAGCGGATCGCCGGGATCCACGTCCCGGAGATCGACTACACGGGGATCCCGCGGGTCACCTACTGCACGCCGGAGGTGGCCTCGGTCGGGCTGACCGAGGGGCAGGCGGTGGAACGAGGACACGAAATCCAGGTGGAGAAGCTCAACTTCCAGGCCGTCGGCAAGGCCAACATCGTGGGCGAGGGCGGCATCGTCAAAGTGGTCGCCGATGCGGGCGGGGGCCCGGTGCTCGGGATCCACATGGTGGGGCCCCACGTTACCGACCTCATCGCCGAGGCCATGCTCATCACCAACTGGGAGGCGGTCCCGGCCGAGGTGGCCGCCCTGATCCACCCGCACCCGACACTGTCCGAGGCCATCGGCGAGGCCCACCTCGCGCTGGCCGGCAAGCCCTTAC